>WNFC01009153.1_pt1 | contig 11980 bp, 13 predicted proteins | sample 5400541 | NCBI WGS metagenome assembly WNFC01 (sample SAMN13153342, study PRJNA577476) | soil metagenome | isolation source: 120 cm saprolite under Douglas fir tree site 2 hole 2 replicate 1 | place: USA:California | collected 2015-04-18 | reverse complement strand
TACATCCGGGTTCTGACCGTCCGCATTTTCAAGCTCTGGTTCACTTTTATGATGGTGAGCACTGCTCTAACACGTTCCCATGTTCGAGGCGTGAACACTGGCACCTAGTATCTGATTATTATCGTTTGTCTAGGTTTTTACCTACATAGCTGTGGGCGGCGCTTCGCTATTGATTGCTCTTCGCGTGTATGTCTTCCCGCCCTAAGCAACTTCCTCAAATCAGACGCTCATTGGGGCTGCCAGCATTGCTGTCTTGAAGAGAAATAAAGCTGTTATGGCGACCACAATTATTATATGGGGGATCGACGTCGGATTCCTCATCCAAGGCAAGTTTTTCCCCCTCCTGCAGACTATTTCGGATTACAAGACAGACATGGGCCGGTAACAGGTGCTGTGCAGGTGCCTACTCGATTTTAATCATCTGTGATCCTCTCCGCTTATCCTATCCGTAGCTCCGCGCCGTGCGGCTGCCCAATGGCGTTTGTATGGCTATAAACACCAAGATTAATTTACCCTCCGTCGTCGCCGCTATGGCCGTTACCGACTTCGCCTTGCTTCTCATTATGCTCGTTGGCTTGCATCGCATCCGCCGTGAGAGTGGATGTACATATGGTCTGACAGAATTCATCTGGAAACAGGTCTGCTTGCATTTCTCGCTAACCATGTCTATTCCGGTCCATTGATACGTTTTCGCTTCGTAAGGGAGTCATTTGGATCTTGCTTGCTGCCGTCGCTGAGATCCCGCCAGCAGTAAGTCCGGCTAATTCACCCTTCTCCTTTTCAGTCCGTCATCTCCATTTTACGTTATAGGTGTTGCTTATTTTGAATTTGAATGGTAATTTTGTTCCCTCCTCTGTCTACCCATCCTTGAACTTGATTTTGTTCTGAATATTAGCCGAGATCAACATGGTACGTCCTTGTTATTGGCATGAGGAGGCGCTTGATTTCTTACGCTTCTCTGTAACGCAGATGTTCCAGCTTCCCGGTTTGCTTACAATCATAATTGCTGCCACACGAATGTACCGCTCTTTGGCAGATTATGCCTCCAGGCTTCCCGGCGAGACGTATGAAATTCTCCACTTGCTTTACCTCTCCCGCTCACAGTGCTTTAGGGCACACGCAGATGTACAGAGAAGTGACATCGCGTTCTCCAATGCTAAGCGGACCCATGCTATATCGATTCCGTTCAACGGGAGGGAGTTGTCCGTGAACGCGGACATCGAGTCGCACCTGACATCGCAGATGAACAGCGATAGCTGCAGCGTCAACACAAACGATAAGCGACCAAATGATTTGCATCTCGATGGCAACGTGGAGTGCGGTGTATAGAAATGAGTTCTTCGGTACTAGGGTCCGCTGGTTGAAATCCCCGTCTGTATTCCGGGAGGGTCATCAAAAGTAATTAAAATGAAAAATCTGTTCTCAAGGGCACATTCAATGACGTCATGACTAGTAGATGGAGACCTGGTTGGCATCCACGACATTGGATGCTAACAGCGTGAATATGAGAATAAGAACGTATATGTGAGGGGGTGTTGGCATAACGACAATAACAGCGATGGTGACGGGTTCGAGACTTCGTTGGTTCGCCCCTTGATGCAGCTTGATGCATGATGGGCAAGAGGCTATTCGAGTGAGAACCACTACGGGCGGTGAGTTGTCTCGACCAAACAGAGTGCAAATAAAACGCCACCGGGAGTGTGGCCAGCGTTTGTGGCGGAGCTGTGGCGGGCGCGTGATTACCTGGCAGCTGGCAGTAACTCAGCGGCCCGGTGTTCTTTGAACGCTGCCAGCTGCCAGTGGTCGATAATTGCATTGTCATCCTCCGTGCGATTCTCCACCAAGACGCGGTCATGTTGCAAAGCCTTTGGACCTGGACTTAACTTCATTCCAACAGTATGATACTGTATCTAATACTTTCAATTACGAGTAGAAGGTTGAAGGAAAATGCATACAATGAATGCATAGCATCCATGCCTCAAGTACGTGCGTGTGGTTCATCAAGCGTTACACGTTACACAGCTCCTCGACCCATAATAGGAACAGTACCGCCCGTGAGTGATCCTTTCGAATCAATATTTGGCCTTCTGCGTGATATCGGCAGTGGTGGCGTATTACGGCCTTACTCACTAGGACGATGATAGGACACAGCCTGCAATTTATGAAGCATCTATAAATGTGTGACATCAGGTGCTTGAAGAAGCGACGTTATCCCAAGCCCACTTCTCCGCCCACCCGCACTATCTATTGCCTTCCTGGATGGCCAACTTTCACAATCCCGCTGTCCTCGCGCAGGGTGAATGTGCGTAGGTTCCTGTAGCTGTGTTCTAGAGACAAGGAAGCCAATTATCTGATTCTTTTGACAGGGACTCAGGTGAAGCTCTGGCACACTGTGTATGGTATCTTCCTGTGAGTCTTCACCGTTTTCCCTGCATGTAACGTAGCTCAACCTCCCACCATGATGACCAGGTGGGAATTCTTCACCACTCTCGACTACGAATGGAAGGTCTTTCGGGGCCATCTCCCCTATCGATGGACGATATGGGTCCGTGGTCATCGGCCCTTCGCTCTGGTTTCTTCTCCTATCTGGGTTGATTTTCGGCCTCGATAGATTTACTCGCTTGCGCGCGTGGCTGGTCTTGTGGGTGCGATACTTTCCCTTCTTGGCATGGACGTTTCGACCCCAATCAACTGTCAGGTGGGTGACGTTCGCATTTGCATACACCCCGGTTTGGACTAACCGCGATTGCAAGCTCTGGATCTCTTCCCTACTCGTGTGTACTCCTCCAATGTGTGCCCATCTACGAGGAAGCGCTTAGCATCTGGTTGTTACCTCATTTCTAGAGTTTTTCCTACTTGTCTTTAGCAGCGGCTTCGCTGTTGATTGTTCTTCGCATGTATGTCTTCGTCCACTCTTTCGCTCCGCGACAATCTTCCCAAGTCAGGCGCTTATCGGATGCCAGCCTTGCAATTTGGAACAGCAACAAGGTTGCTGTGGCAATGGCCATTGTTGTGTGGGTGATAAACGTTGGATTCCTCATCCAAGGCAAGTCCCCTACCCTCCACCCTATTGCAGGCCATATTGAACTCACAACGCGATTTGGTAACAGGTGCTGCGCGGGTGAGAATTTCCAATTATTTTTGATCCTCCGTGCTTATCTTATCCGTAGCTGCGCACTGAGCGGGTGGCTGTCCAGCCCTCCTGCGTGGTGGTCAATACTCTGAGCAACATACCCACACTCATTTCCATGGCCGTCACGGACATTATCTTGCTTCTCATCATGCTCGTTGGCTTACTTCGCCTGCGTCACCATGGTGGTAGTACTTTTGGTCTGACACATTTCCTCTGGAAACAGGTCTGATGGCTGTTCTCGCTAATTGCAGTTATTTTGGTTAATTGATATGTTTTTGTTTCATAAGGGAGTCATTTGGATCTTGCTTGCTACAATTACTGAGGTTCCGCCAGCAGTAAGTCTCGCTAAATCTACACTCCTTTCCTTTGCGTTTATCTCTTTGTTATGTTCTAGGTATTGATTGTTTTCGATTTGAACGGTAATGTTTTCTCTCCTGCCTACCGACGATGAAGTTGAACTCAACTCTACTCTGAATATTAGAATGGCTTAATGTCGTAATGACCTTGCTATCAATGGGAAAATACTCTTGGTTTCTTACGCTTCTCTGCAATACAGATGTTCCAGGGTCCGGCTGTGATCACAATGACAATCGCTGCCACGCGGATGCACCGTTCTCTTGTGGACTTTACGTCTGGGTCCTCGGACGCGTGCGCCATTCTCCACACATGTTTTCTTCGGCTCATTATAGTCGACATCGTTTTAGTACCCACGAGGTTTTCCAAACAAGTGGTCTCAAGTTCTCGAAAACTCAGCCGATCCGCACCACACCAATTCCGCTCAATCCGATGGAGATAACTGTGCACACTGTCTTTGAGCAGCATCCGAGTCCACAGGTTGGCGACCATAGCTCATCAATTAACACTGACGAGGAGGTGTACGAGACGCTGAACAGATCGAACCTCGATGAAGAAGTAGGGCTCGGTGAGTAGAAAACACCCTTGGTACCAGCTAGGAATTGACGACAGGGAATGGTTACCTTGTACTCGTCGTTACGCAAAGCTCGATAGATCAAACCCGCAGTGGTTGTAAGGATAGGGTTTCGCTGTAATTTTCTATTATTCGAATATCCCGGTCTTCTATATGCTTCCGGACCATCTGACCACCTAGTACTAGTACTGTGGCTTTGTACCACTGCAATAACTCGCAAATAAGAATCAATCGTTCAACATAATTTCAATGCCAGTGTGAGCTTTTGAGAAAACTGCGCCGCGTGGCGCTTACGCATTGATTTCGGGTTCAACGCTCAATCCGAGTGATGGCTGCGTGATGTGGCGAACGAACTTGATCTGATATACGGTACGTAAGCCTGTCAATGAGGGTGGGAGCCAAATGTCTACATCAGTAAGAGCAGAAGCGCGCTAGATTCAGGAGATCAGTCTATTGTGGGACTGAAAGTACTGAACGTGAAAGCAGGTGATAACCGTGACAGACCTCAGTCTTTGGGGTAGATAAGAGCACGGTATTAACTGAAGAGCGTATCGTACTTTGTAAGTAGCTATATGCGTGTGCGCACGTATGCCATGACGATCAAAACAAGAAGATTTACGATAAAGTGGGGAATGATGATTTCTACGTAGAGCGTGTGCGTGCGTGTACGCGTGTGAGTCTCGGTCCCTATATCGGGCTTGCAGCCCCCTGGACTGTCCCTGGGTGGCGAGTGGCGGGCCGCCCAGTTGTCGGCATGGCCCGGCCCGGCATGTGTGTGAGCCTGCGCGTCGTGGTGTCTAAGATGGCTCGTGCCTGTTGCGTTTTACTACGACCCTTCATCAGAATGATGGTATACACCGCCACCGCCATCACAACATGCATATAACGTACGTGTACCGGTAGGGGCTCAAACGAGCATTCTTCCACAAAATATACCCTCCTGCCTCTCCGAGTCCGCCCCATCGTTTCCTTGTCAGAATGGTCGACCTCAATAATCCAGTCATCAACGAGCAGGTCAACCGTGAGTACATTTTCACAGTTTTGCACCGGATCTTGGAAAGCTCGGCGAACGCATCTTTTGATAGGCATGGTTGCGGTGCTCTGGCACACAGTGGATGGGTTTTATATGTACGTTTGCCTACCCGCTGGCCTTCTTTTCACTGCCACCGCATGATGTATGACTCAACTCTCCATTTCCAGCTGGGAGTTCTTCACCACTCTTGACTATGAATGGAGTGTGATCCGAGGGCGTCGCCCATACCGCTGGACGATATGGGTTCGTAATCGCAGTCAGATGCGTTTTGGGTTTCATTGCCCGCGCTGGAGCCTTGGATCACTTACATTGATCTGCTTTTCCCCCGCAGGTTTATTCTCTTACGCGCGTGGCCGCTCTCTTGACTGTTATACTCGACATGGTCCATCTCGACGTTACGAGGTATTTTGACTGTCAGGTAGGTGCTTCCATGTCAGGTGTCTGCCTTTCTACACCGGTGCCCTGAATCGTCATATGTCAAGACCGAAGTCGTCTTTCTCGTTGTAAGTACCCGCTTCCGTGCGCCGTTTTCTCCGAAGAAGGAATGCTCATCTAGTTCTGTTCCGTCATCTAGTTCTTTGCCTCCCTGTCTATCGCTTCTGCTTCGTTCTTAGTTGTCCTCCGCATGTGCGTCTTCTGCTTCATTGTCACTATGATCATCCTTCAAGTCACACGCTCATGGAGAATGTCAGCATCGCCGTATGGGGGAGAAATCGGTTTGTCGTAGGGGGTTCACTAGTTGTATGGGCGACCAACGTTGCATTCCTCATCCACGGCAAGTCTTTTCCCCCTTTTTGTTAGCAGAAAATTGAGAATCCGTTGTTAACTTGATTTGGAGATAGCTTCAGCGAAAGTGAATACTGACTTTTATCGGTATTGAATCCTCCGGGCTTATGCTATTCGCAGTTACGCAGTGTATTCTCACCTCAGCTAGGCAACTGCATTTCGCTCAACATCGGGAGTGATACTACTTACCTCATCGTCATGCTGGTCACCGACACGATCTTGCTTCTGACCGTGCTCGTTGGCTTGCTTCGCCTGCGTCGTAATGGAGGCGGTAGGTTTGGTCTTGGACAGCTGCTCTGGGCGCAGGTGAGGTCGTTGCTCTTCGCTTTAGTTGGAGTCCTCTTACTCATCGTTGTATATCTGTTTGTAAGGGCGTTATTTGGCTCTTGTTTTCCCTCGCTTCGGAAATTCCACCAGTGGTATGTCTTTCTCGTTTCTTGCATGTTTCTGTTTCATTCAAAGGTTCACTTCATGACGCAGGTACTTATTACGTTGAATCTGAACGGTATTTCTTTTCTCTGCGATCAACGAAGAATATTGATCTGACTGCTTTCTGCCCCTGAATATCAGAGGCAATTGATGCCGTCAGTTCTTCTTTTCCTATCAGACGAAGTTACTTGTTTCTTATGCCATTCTGGGATACAGATGTTCCAACTGCCGTTGCTGGTCGCATTGACGATCACGGCGACGCGGATGCATCGCACTCTGGTGGACTATGCGTTGAGGTCCTCTGAGACGTAAGGCACTCTTCCCTTCCTATTTCTTGGCACTTACTATGGTCGATGTAGTCGGAACGGACAGAGACAAACAGATGGTAACGCAGCCTCGAAGGACGAGCAAAATCCCACCGTGTCCGCCCGCTTCGAACAGAGGGGTGTCAGAGTGCACACAGTTTACGAGGAGTATCCGACGCCGCAGATGGGCCCTCACAGCTCGTATAACCACGTGGATGGGCATCTATCCGAAAAACCGCCGGGGCTGTGCCCCGAAGAGGACTTGGAAAGGGCCACGGAGAATTAAGTCTATAATGGATGCCATAGTTTGGACGTTATTAACTCGCACACTCATTTTTGTAACGCTGTACCCTCAACATTATCATACCTGCGTACCCTCACCGTGCGTAGGAGTAGAAACAACCGATGGTACGGGCGCGTGTGATACTCTACTTGTACTAACATCGGTGATCATAGGCTAGGATTCATAGCAGTAGCAGTAGGATCGCCCAAGGCGTCCTGGAATGCATGCTAGTATGGCAGTGGCAGGATGACCATCGCACATCATCGGGCTCCATCCATGACACCGAGTCGCTTTGTCTCACGTTAGGTATCGATATATATAAGTTGTACGGGATTGTCGGGCAGCCGAATGACTGCATACTCAGGCTGACAGTGGCGTTATCTCAACGGATCATACGGTGTCGGGGTTATCGGCGAAAAATGCCATAAGATGGGATGGGAATGATCGCTTTGGAATGAGCTCCGGAAAGGTTCTGGTGGTGTTGGCATGGAACTAATAAGCGATCGAGAACGATGATATCGGTCAACTTACGAGATTAATGTGTTCTCGTGAACTGGAAGAAACCCAGAATGTGATCTTACAGCACGCTGCATACAGTAGATGCCGTGCCCTGGTTGTTGCCTATGGCAACTAGCACGAGTATAATAGAAGCGTCAATAAATTCGGTCGTTACTATCCGGGGACTCGGAAGAACCAGCAAGCCTCGAAACTGGTCAACGCCATGTGGCCCCGTCAGCTTCGAAGTCTTCGAATTGGCCCGTGACTATTTCACCTGTTTCACATGTGCTGCGGCGATTCTTGCGCCAAAGCAAACCGCCAGACGGAGGCCACGGAGAAACCACCAGGGAAAGCACGCAACCATATGGATACTGTACGGTAGGTAACGAATACGCTTCAAGTTAGCTCAGCGCATACTTGACCTGCTTTACTTATCGATTCGAGCTGGCGCGGGACATGACCCGTGAACAAAGAGTAGAATGTTCTTTTCGAATCTTGTAATACTGTACCCACGTCCGCGCATGTACTCTGCGGCTCTGCAGAAGGAATGGATCAAAGATCTGGGTATATGATCAAGAACATGGATACGGTTGCATCGAAACGCGTCTGTGTTCGCGTGCCACGCGGTGCGGAACAGTCCGGATCCCCGTTTGGCGCGACGGCGCGCTTGCAAGGTTGCCTCTTCAAGTGGCGAATCATTAATCATCTACAACAACGAAAGCGTCCTTAGTTCCCGGTTCTCATGCCGTGACCCTGGTCCCTGACTCCAAAACCCTTGTTCCTGAGTATACTATCTGTGCTTACGAGCGCGGCTTTGCTCTTAAGTCGTACTGCACCGTGTGCCAGCGAACTCAAATTTTCTCAAAGAGACCTCCCTGCATTGGGGGTCGTGAATGTCACAGGATGTTGGGATGAATAGAAAAGGCATATCGAACGTCGATCTGTAGCAATTGGCTGTAGATCGAAAGTCTATCAGGACAAATTCTGACCAACAGTGTCACAGTGTGGCGCCGGCACCAATCGTGTTGTATGCCGCCTCCGAGTCGGAGCTATGCTACGGCCTCACCCTCTTCGCGGTGACTAGTAAAGCTGCCCACCGTACCCATTCGCTTAGAACAAATAAACGTCACTACCCACAACTCGTACGCCCGCATGGATGAGCGGCCACCCGACAAACTGCTCGCGCTGTGCCTCGAAAAGGATTTAGGGAGCGGTATGGAGAGATATTACTGTTCAGATTGGAGGTTATTAGTATTAGCTTGTACTCTTGTCATCAAGTAGTAAGATTGTTGAAATCGTACAGGATTGACGCGGCAGGCGGCAGGGAGAGATTGCGTACTCACTAATGGCGTTCAAGTGTTCTCAATGAGCCCTCATGGGGTGTCGGGGTCGTCGGCGAAAATACCATAGGCTGGGAAAGGGATAATCGCTTTGGAATAAGCTTGGGAAAGGTCTTGTCGTCGTTGTCGATGTTGGCATGAGACTGATAGGCGATCGAGAACGAGTATGATGGGTAATACGAGTATATGTGAGTTTGTGATAACTACAGATCGTGTGCGCGGGCGATGATCGATGATCTGCAAAGATAAATCACCGTCTGTCTCTACGTGCGCTAGAAGGCGCAGAACTATGGCATCCTAAGTACAAAAAAGCAGCGTCTTAAGTACTAGAAACTAAGGAAAAAATTCCTCCCGCGGGTAGGGAGAAGTGTCCATAAAATGAATGGATATACGCCCAGCCAGGGAAGTACGAGAGGACACGTCATGGTGGTGTGGTGTTTGGCGTAAATAGGCTTGCGGGCCGCGGCCCGGACATACGAATAAGGAAAATGTTCCATTAGAAAACAAACGGCGGCTGGCTCGCGCATCCGGTAATACGCACTCCAATATTAATATTAATGCTTGCTTGGCTTGACTTCTCAACTCAGTAGACTCGCAGGGCAACTCGGATGCCGGTCAACTTACCAGATCAATGTGCTTCCGCGAATCAGAATCAGAACAGACCCCCAAGGGGGATCCTACATACAGAAGGTGCCGTGACCTTCCCTTTGAGTTAGTAATTGTTGCCCATGGCAACTGGCACGAGTTTTATAATAGCGATAAGCTTAGGAGCTTCTTAACTTAAGTTCGGTCTTTGCTATCCGGGGACTCAGAACAACGCAAACCCAAAGCTGGTCAACTCCATGAGTTCGACCCCGTCAGGACTGAACTATTTCGTCTGTTTCACGCGTACTGTGACGTTTTTGGGTCAAAGCAAACCACCAAATGTCATGGAGAAATTACCAGGGAAAGTACGCAACATATTGTTTTTTTTGGAATCCATTACTGAGCGCGTCGGGGTACAGAACGAGTACATGCGGTAGACATATGGCAGTGGACATAACTTTTACATGTCCATACAATGCAGCGAATCCCCTTTGAGCGACATATGGGTATCGTAGTTAGAGAATACCGTTCAAGTTGGCTCAGCACTCACTTCGTCCCTGTTTTTCTTAACTTGTATGATTTAAGCTGGGGCCCTGCCAGCGGGGGATATAACCCGTGTCCTTTTTTGGACAAAGAATGGGAGCATCGCCGTGAAGTTTTCGAATCCTGGCTGTACTCGGTTCCACGTGTGTACTCCGCAGAACGAATTGCAAAAGAGTTTGATACCTGAGTGCATTGAGAAGTAGATGATGTAAATACCTCTGTATCGGTCCTCTGATCGGAAATTCGGATCACACAGTTTTATCGAAACACTATCATAAAAATGTGCCTGTTCCATACAGCTCGGAAGAAGTATGGAAAGGCGTGGCTGACGTGATGCTGGCAAGCTTAGTCGTGGATAACCTGGGTGACCTGGGTCCCGTTCTCTCTTCTGCACCAAACCATCTACACGAATAACACAAAGTCGCCCCATCATATCTACAGCTCTTTTATGTGTACTTTGTCCGAGGAAATAAACGAAAACAAAAATAAATGGCTGCAGTGCTTACAGTCTGCAATTGGGAGCAGTACAGTGGCATGATGATAGTGTGATCGAAACTGCAGTGTAGAACGGGTTACGCCGAATCGGTCCAAACGGTCCGGGCCCAATAGGATGCCGACGTCCGTCCGAGTCTCTAGTCTCTGATAGAACTCTCCTCGTCGTTTATATACTTCCAGAACCATCTGACCACCTAGTACTGTATTCTGCACCACTGCAATAGCTCGCAGACAAGAATCAATCCTCTAGTGAAAATGCAGAGCTTCTAAGAAGACTATGCTTTTTGTCAGGCTGCGTCCCGATTTCTCGACGTTGAAGGCTGTGTCATGCGGCCAACGGATCTGATCCTACATATAGGATGAAGCTATGAAGCTATGAAGGCCTGACCTGGCCTGTTATTGATTGTGGGGTCTAATCGTCTACATCCGCGTCTCCCGCGCTAACTGTCAATAATTTGCTCTAGCGAGCGATAATGCCGACATAATTACATCATTTCAGGGGCATTATGGCTCGCTAGCTGGAATTATTGCTCGCTAGCTGGTATTATCGCGGGAGGTTTTTCCTGATGCTTTCATCAAGACGGTGATATGCACTGCCAGCGTCATCATGACGTATATGTGTGTGTGTACTGGCAAGTGCTGAAGTGAGCATACTTAATAGTACACAAATCATATCCACCTTCTCCGCCCCATTTCTTTCTCATTAGAATGGTCGATCTCGTTGCCGCCGAGCAGGTTGACCATAGACTGGTCCGGCGTAGTACGTTTTCACAGTTCTACACTTGGTCTTGGAAAGCTCGAAGAACATTTTTTTGATAGGGGTGGTTGTGATGCTCTGGCATACAATGGATGGTATCTATATGTAGGTTTACCTACATGCCAACCTTTCAAGTTTGCCTTCAGCATGTTACCGCATGATGTAACTCAACTTTCCGTTTCCAGCTGGGAGTTCATCACCTCACTTGACTACGAATGGAGTGTCATCCGAGGACGTCGACCGTACCGCCGGACGATATGTGTTCGTATTTCGTAACGACAGCCAGACTCGGAGCCTCTGATTGATTTGCTCCTTCTGTAGCTTTACTCCCTTACGCGCGTGGCCACTCTCATCACCGTGATACTTAACATCGTGGATCTCGACATTACCGCCCCCTCTGACTGCCAAGTAGGTGCTTCTATATCCCACATCTGCCTTCCTATACCAGTGCCCTGAATGACCATATATCAAGGCCCCAATCACCTTTCAACTTGTAAGCGCTCATTCCTGTGCGTTGTTCTCTCCAAAGAACGAATGCTCATGCAGTGTTCGATCATCTAGATCTTTGCCTTCCTGGCTACTGCTTCTGCATCGTTCCTGATTGTCCTCCGCATGTGCGTCTTCTACTACATGGTTACACTACGATCACCTTCCCAGGTGAGACGCTCATGGAGAACCCCAGCATTGCCATCTGGAACAGAAATAGGGTCGTCGTTTCAATTTCACTAATTGTATGGGGGACCAATGTTGCATTCCTCATCCAAGGAAAGTACTTCCTCTCCTTACGCTAGCAGAGGATTGGGAATCCAGTGTTAACTTGATTGGAGATAGGTGCCGCACAAGTGAATGCCGGTCTTAATCCATA
>WNFC01007502.1_pt1 | contig 11980 bp, 10 predicted proteins | sample 5400541 | NCBI WGS metagenome assembly WNFC01 (sample SAMN13153342, study PRJNA577476) | soil metagenome | isolation source: 120 cm saprolite under Douglas fir tree site 2 hole 2 replicate 1 | place: USA:California | collected 2015-04-18 | reverse complement strand
GTAATGAAACATTGTACGCATGGTAATCGCCATCCAAGGGATGCCCGCAAAAGCCTCTCGGGGCAATGCAAGGCCCAAAAAACAATCATCGAGAAATGGGACTATGACGTAGTCCACGCGATGCGTCCGCGCCAGACTTGCGCAAACCTCTCGGTAAAGACGGCCGATCGTCCAGCTCATGCGCATCAGTCCGACTGAACTAAAATCAGAGAGTCGAACCTCGAGCTCTTGACTAACACTGATTTGATAACGCGTAAACTTGGACTGACATGCAAGAATCTCTGGGTGTTCAAACATTTCCTGGCGCGCAGCAAGAATGATCTCTGAAGATTTTGCGAAGTCCGACTCTAATAACCAACGGATGTAGCTGGGATGATGGCCGGTGGCAGTGATCTCAAGAATCAATACGTGCCATGCACTCGCACTACCATCGACCACATCCCTTCCGCGCTCTGCAGCAAGCGCGATTTCATTCGGTTCATTAATCAAAGATCCTCCGCCGCGCCGTGAAAGCCCGTTGGGCGTATGCAGACGACGCCTTGTCGACAAGTATTACGGCCGCTTGCCTGCAGCCAATGTTGAACCCAGACCCATCCAAGAACGATCCCGTCGTGGTCCGCGCAACCCATCGTCCTCCAAGTATCCCAATCAAGCGATATCGTCGCGCTGCGGGTGGAATAACTTGCCGCCCGGCCCTAAGACTCGCTCACAGAGGGCGGAAAGAAAAACACTACCGCCAAGACGAGAGGAGCGTCAATCATTGGCTGAAAAAACAGGCTCGTCACTAAAAACGGTGAGATCAGCGTTAGATACCTGCAGGATTGGACGTAAGAGCGCGTGCCGATCGCCCCGGCAAAGAACGTAGCGATATAGAGCGCGAAGCCGATCACTCCTATTTGAAAAATTGCAGCAATAGCATTGACTCCGGTATTCGCAACGGATTTCGTACTTTCGTAAAAAAGCCCGTGCCCAACTAGCCACCGCCCCATATCTCCGCTCGGGAGTGCCATCGCCATCGCGTCTTGCCGATCTGTAATGGAAGCACCGTGGCTGATTGCTTTATCCACAAGTCCCAAACCGGGGGCAAACATCAGGAGCAACACTAAGACTCCCAGCAGCAAACCCAAAATCAACAGTTCGCGTGGCCGGTGTAGCGACCTCGATCCAAAGTGAGCGACTGCGGCAGCTGCCAATGAAAAAACGACGGCCGTTGACCCGCAGAGTAATGCACCTAACAGAGAACCGATAACCCACATTAGCTTTGCGCGGGAATACATCAGATAAATGAAGGACCATGTGAAGAATGCCTGCGCAATACCGGCCTCCCGGTAGAGACCGCAGAATCTATAGATTCCGTAGTCAACTAGTTTTCCGTAGACGAAGCTAAAGGGGAAAAGAACATCGCCGTTACCTGCATCGCCGCCGTCGTCGTAACCGCTAATCGAGTAAGTAAATAGGCGGAGACTCGAATAGCCCACGACCGGCAGCAAACAGCAAGTTATCACGATTGAATAGCCAAGCACCGAATTGACCCGGGCGAATGCGGAAAACGTTCGATCCACTAGGTTGCCATTTGATGAAAGCAACAAAAGACAAATGGGCACGCTGAAACCGACCGCGGTGGCTTTGAAAAGAAAAGGTAAAGTGGAGCTTCCAAAGAAAATCGACATGCCAAAAACATAGGACCAGAATGCTACAAGAGCGACCGTAATATTCAATTCAGGTGACGACTTTCCAACTACTAAGCGAGCGCCTGAGCGAGTAAGCAGAAAGGCAAACGTCGTGAAAATGATCCCAAAGCCACCAACAAAATTGAAGTCTTGCCCGAAAAGAGATGGCCTGGTTAAGCAAAGGGAAAACAAGAGCAAAACCACAAAGAGGCCCGGCGCCGCCGTCAAGCTTTTGGCGGTATCATTACTGTTGATTGAGAGGTTATGCAAAAAAGGCACCGTAGAATAATTGCCTGGTTTTCGCGCAACGCGCGCCAAAACATTCCAAAACACTTGTCACGAGTCATGCGAGGCAATGCCTCAGAAAAATGCAAACCTTCGCTCGAAATTCAACGCTTGACAGTCACCTTCGCACTAATGACATTATCATTAAATTGAAACTGCGATTCATTGGAATTGCGTTTTTGGTATGCATACGCGAAATCGAACGTCAGAAATTTAAACGGCGCGTACTTAATGCTAGCCTCCGACGTGGACACCGTATCGCGCCGCGACACTTGCGAAATTGCACCTAAACCAAACCCGATGTAGTTCTGAACTTCATACGCCGCGGATACAATCACCGTAATTTTTTCCGAAGCCGCCCATTGCGGCGCAATTCTCCCGCCATTAGAAACATAATAGTCTGACTGGGAAGTCACGTACGCCTGGAGATTTCGCCATCCATCCACTCCAAATTGCAGCTTGTCGGTCGGCTGCCACTGCGCCGCGATCCGCCAAATGTCCCCCGAAAACGATGCGATTGACCGACTGGTGTAATCACGCTTCAAAAAACCTACACTTGCGTCGACTTTTGTCCTCTCGGAGAATGCGTGTCGAACGACAAACCGCGCCGTATCTTCGCGGTAATCGTTGTTTAGCGCCGCAGTTCCGAGCGGAAAACGTGCGTCGGTATATCGATATTCCAAACCCAGACTGTCTTTTACACCCGTCGCAAACTCGGTCCCAAAATCCACTGACGTCGTATTGAGATTGTTCAATCGTAACGCCGAGTCACTGAGAGTGGTGCGAGATTCAAGAACACCACCAAAAATAGCCCAACGCGGTCCTAGCTGATAGCGGCCGGCGCCATAGTAGTTCGTAACGGCATACTGGTCACGCGCGTAAAAGGCTGAATTTACGAAACTTACGAGGGCACTACTATAGGTTGCACCGACCGCTCCCGAGAGCACGCTCCCGATGCTCCAATTCCATATCAATTTATCGTTACTAGAGTAGTTGTCGAGATTGGTATTGTTTTTAAAGCGATTATCGTCCACGCGCAAATCAGCAGTTATATTCTGCCTACCAACGTTCCAAACGGCATCCGTCCCAAGCGTTATGGTGTTGATGTGATCCGTGCGCGTGGCATTGGCGCCAATACCACTCAGAGATTGGAGATCAGTAACGCGCGACGGTAGGCGATAAATATTGTCGTCGTAAGACAGAGCGTCAGCGGCAAACACTTCAAAGCTATTTTCCTTAAAGTTGACGGAATCGTTGGGAGCTGCAATCGCTACCTCGAGTGGATCACCACTAACGATTGCGGCTAATGCTGTTTCGACACCAGTTTGCGCGAATATAAATACAAGTACAGCCGGAACTGCCCACCGACTCGCGACCAAGATCGACTTTCTGTTGTCAGTTACAAAATTCACAGTATCCAGATTCCGTGACTCGGGCGTTCGTGACTTTACTGACGACACTCACAAAAAGCGGCATATTTATTTCCATGATTCCCAAGCCAGGCCGATGGACAAATCCCGACAATGGTTAATTCCAAAGGAGACTAAACAATTCACAAACACACCAGGAAGCGTTCGCCGAATTTCGGCTCAGTACTCGCTAATCACGCTCCCAATCACGCGAACTCCAGACTCCGTTAGATTTTGCATGGCAGTTCTTAGTTCATCAACGCGCGTGTGGTTGCGTCGGACAAGCAAGACGGCACTGTCCGCACGTGCCGCGAGTACCTGCGCGTCTGCCGATTCCGATGTGGCCGGCGTATCCATAATGACTAAATCGTACTGGTCCGCAAACAAGTCGAGCACCACGTCAAAAACCGGTCGACCAAGCAATTCTTGCGGGTTGGGGGGTACACTTCCTGCGGGCAAGACAAATAATCGGAGTTTCGGATGAATTCGGCGCACTATCTCTCTACCTGCACGGCCGGTAAGCAACGCTGATAAGCCCACAGAATTATTGAGGTTGAACAGCTCATGTTGGCGCGGATGACGCAAATCTGCATCGATAAGCAAGACTCGCTCGCCCATTTGCGCGAAAACCGTGGCGAGATTGGCGGCAAGCCAACTGCGACCTTCACCCCGACCGGCGCTTGCGATCACCAGAATTTGCTTTTTCTCCGGGTCAACCCGGCGCAAACTTAGCTGACTTCGCAACAGGCGCAAAGGCTCAACCATCTGGCTTTGCGGCAGATACGCGGCCACAACATCGTCGGCAACTCCGTGCTCGCCTCCTCTTGGAAGAACGGGATATTTAAACTGCTGAGCAATCGCCAGGTCGACGTCGGTCTCGGTCAGCAAATGGAGCTTCAAAGCTGCATCACCGAAACGCAAACCATTCCTTAACGCGAATTGTTGAATTTTTTCGACTTCGTCAGGACTGAGCCGACCCTGTTCGACCAAAATGGCGCCGATTGAATTACTACGGTCCCGCGAAAGTTCTGGGAGATTCTCAGCCACGACAGCCCTGGTCATAATTACGACGCCTTCACGAGCAATTAAACATTAGATTGCCGACGGCTCTAGGGCCCGAACCGGTTCGGCTGACTTACCGTAGCGCCGCTTTTTATCCTTCACGGAACTGATCTTCACGAGTATGGGAACACCCAATAATTGCACCAGGTCACTGTCTTCGCGCACCCGCGGATCTTTGCGCTCGACGAGCAGCGCAACCGCGATGCCTAAAATCCCACCGAGAATGATGCCCGCCAGCAAATTCAATAACAGCTTCGGGCTGCTTGGTTCGAAGGGCTCCGTTGCGGTCGTAAGCTGCACCAATTTCGTCTGCTGCGCCTGGCTTTCGAGATTACTCAGTGCGAAGCGCTGCGTGACCGCGTCAAGATCGCGTTGAGCAGTAGTCACTTCATTTTCCAAAACCGCTGCTTCGTCATGCTTATGCTTCAGCTCCAACACGCGTTTCTTCTGCTCTTCAAGGGCAAGACGAATATCATTCTCCCGTCGAACATTGATCTGCGCATTACTGCCGAGTGCGCTCGCAATTTTGGTGGATTCTTGCCGTATACGACTTTGCAAATTCGAAACTTCAGCGACAGCAGCCTGATAATCGGGATGATTTTTACCTAGGCGACCCGCAATGTCTGCTTGTTTGGCTTCTGCGTCGGACAGATCGCTTTTCAGTTTTGCAATCACTGGACTCTGCAATACCTCAGGTAACGCTTCGTTATCGCCACTGACTTGCCGCTGCCGAGACTGACTGTCCTGACGCTCACCCTGTATGTCAACCAGTTGAGTGGACAGTTCCGCCAATCGCGCGTTTTCAACATCGAGCTTTTCGTCTGTCGAATTGATCCCCGTTGCGTTTTCGAAATCTGACAGACGCTTTTGCTTCACCACGAGAGCCGCACGCAACTGTACCGAATGTTGATCGAACCACTTGGCGAACTGCTTAGCGGGCTCAATCCTCAACTCGATATTAGTGTCGATGGCGGCTTGCGCGAAAGCATTTGCAATTGCGGCAGCCGTCTTAGGATCGGACCACTTCACTGAAATGTTGATAATACTTCCATTCTTTGATTTGCCGGTCCCGACAACAACTTTGTACTCCAAGAGATAATCCGCTATCCAAAGCGTGATATCACCTTGCCCATTGGTCTTCGCACGCCACTTCTTTTGCAGCTCCGGAAGGTCCTCGAGCTTGAGTGCCTTAACCGCTCGCTGCGCAACGCGTTCGCTGGCAATGAGGTCCGTTTCCGTAGTGACGTAGCTCGTAAGCAGCCCTTCCGTGAGCCCAGTTGGGGAGACGGGATCTGCGCTCGTGTCAATGACCATCGACGCGATTGCCGTATACTGGTTGGTGGACAAGAGAGTAAACGCTATCGCCAAGAGCAAGACCGCCGTGAAAACACCCAACGCGATTCGCCATCGGGAGCGAAGAATCAAGATCAACTGGTTAACACTCATAGCGATTTGCCCGCCTGCCTGCGATGATTAAGAGCGCATCCTGTGCCGTCCGTAAGTCAAAACAAACTTTCCTTAACGTAAATTACGTCTTGATCGCGCACATCGTCATCCAAAGCAACACCCTCCTCTTTCACTTTGCCGTTCGCGTCACGGCGATGACGGACAATGCCCCTGCTCGTGCCCTTACCCGTAACGCCACCGCCAGCAGCCAGCGCTTGCATAACAGTCATACCTCTCTCCAATCGCACCTGTCCGGGCTTTTGCACCTGGCCGTATATGTAAAACAAGGGCGCCCTATTGACGAAAATCGTGTCGCCTCCGTAGAGATCTATGTCCTCCGCTGCGCCCCCACTCAATGACATATTAACAATATCGATCTCACGGCGAAATGGTTTGCCGCCACGCTTGCCGGTCACGATGACAAGATCACCGCCGGTTTGAGAGATACCGCCGGCTGCCGCAAGCATGCCTGAAAGGTGACCGCCGGCCGCTTCGACCGAATACCGTCCGGCATTGTTGACCTCACCAATCACAGATACCAGGTTCCCCAAGGCCTGAGTTAACAGTATGTTGACTTGAGGGTTAATGACAAAACCGCCATCTCTCAGCATCTGGCCGATTTTTCTCTCCGCTGCTGGAAGAGTCAGCCCGCTCACTGGCACTGCGCCCACGAGGGGATAGCTGATCGTGCCCCCTTCAGATACACGGGCATCCAGGCTCAATTCAGGATTTTTAAAAACGCTTATTCGGATTATGTCTCCTTGACCCAACACATACTCCTGTTGAGCGAGCGCCGGCACAGACCTGATGGTCAGCACCATCATCACTAGTGCAACCACCCAGCTGCGGAAGGCGTAGCGAGACCAAGAGCTGCGGTCGATAGGGAGGGAAGAGATTTGAAGGCTTTTAGTCATATACGTGATCTGGAAACTCCCGACTCAAATTCAGTAGCGAAGCACTGGGCAGTGCACAAAAGGGAAACCAGTCCCTCTTCGACCCACAAGTCCACGATATCCTGAGGCATATTGAACCATGTTACGTGCCCATTTCACCTAATATTACGGATTTTCGTGCCCGGCTTGCTTGGCAAGGCAAAGCGCAGGACCCGTTAAAGGTTACTCAAACGACTATGCCACATTTAGTGACCACAGCATCGAGTTAGGTTCCGAAGAGCTGCAGCGGGATTGGGCGAATGTTCTGTAGGTCTACACTTACACTCGCGATTTCGAGCTTGGGTCTCATCATCGAATCTTTATCAGGCACTGTAATAGCGATCCCTCGAGCGGATTCATTCGGAACGCGATGCCTACCTCAAAATCTTGCATGTGCAGCCATGCCTGCGCTCCGGACAGTCGCGCCGTCAACAACGTAGTCAGCCCCCAAACGAAAGCCGGGGCAATTGCGATCACTAAATCTGGCCGCCGAAAGATTTGCATCAGCATTATCGGAAAGGACGTCACAGCAAATCATAAATGATGCAGCGCAAACAGATCGTGGCATATAGTAACGTTTGATCCCGCATCAATATCTAGCAGTAGGTTTGTAAGACTTACAGCCGGTCGACGCCGCGGCTGGCGGTCAGGATCGTCAGCCAGCAGGAAACGTTCCCGGCGCATCGCCCTTCCCAGCGCCGCCGCGCCCGCGTCGTTTGATCCAACGAGCGATAGACCGCGCAAAAACTATGGAGCGCGGCAATGGAGTACGGCAAAAGGCGAGTTTCCGAATATACTGGTTTACCGTCCATTCAGCGCGCGATCCTGCCGGAAAGAAAATAGTGTCGCCGGCAACCACAAGGCGCGAGGTTCCTACGGGGTCTTTCAACGTAACGGAACCCTCGAGAACATGTAACGTCTCATCGAACGAGTAATACCAATTGAATCGACCAGCAGTGCAATCCCAAAAATAGGTGTTCGCTGTGCCGTCGGCACTGCTCGACAGAAGTTCAATACGGGCAACCGGCTTGCCTTCGAGAATCCAATCGGGATGGATCGGACAGGTGCTCCACGTAACCTTTTCAGTCCCAGATCTGATGGAGCTTTCGATCGCCATGGTGGGAGAAGATCCTACCACAGTCGCCAGGCTGGTCACCGAGGCGCGCCAGGCTGGTCACCGAGGCGCGCAACTCACCCCACGCGCTCACACAACCACGCAGCGCGATAACATCGGGTTTCCGCGAGGGCTTCCTCGGTTTGTGTTGCAGAGCGTCTGCCCGAGATGGGACGCGTCGTGGTAAGTTACAACATGCAGGAGTCGTGTCGGTATATACAGACGCTTGGCTCGGAGCCGGCAAGTAGTTTGGTCGTCGTTGCTGGCGACGATGGATTTGGTACGAGCATTTGACAAAATATGGGTAGCGACGTAAGTCTAGGTCAGAAATTGGCGCCAACCACTGTTTGTCCCTTCTGCAGCGGCAGCCCAGGGCCTGATACCCGGTCATCGTTGGATACCTCCTCGAGGGAAACACACATAAAACCTGTATTTCCAGTGAGCTACTCTTTATGACCGTGTCGTCCGGCGCACGTATAACCCGCAATACAAGCGCGTTGTTTGCTAGGGCATCACGCAACTCCGAGCGAGTGATTTTGCCCATCAACGACAGCGCTCACGGCAGCGACACGCTTTGCCCGGCCTTTTATTGCGTCCACTCAGCGTCTGGCGTAGCCGGAACTGACTTTCTCGATCTGGCACGGCGGCTTGAATCATCAGTCCGATTTTTTGGCATTCAAGCGCCACCAAAGCAGATGCCGGACGTCAAGTTTGGTAGTTCGGTGGAGTCCATCGCTGATCACTATGCCGACGCCTTGGTCAAATTTCAGCCAAAAGGCGCACTTATGCTCGGCGGATACTGCCTGGGAGCCATCGTCGCGCTTGCAATGGCCAAGAATTTGCGGGCCCGTGGGCGCAAAGTTGGTCCGCTTGTCGTCATCGACGGAGCACCTGAAAACACCGGTATCGCACTGCGCCGTTGGAATCCTCGCTATTGGCTGGAGCTAGCTCGCAATCTGCCGGGCTGGTTCAACCATGCAGATTTGATGAGGAGCCGGACACTTCGCTCGCTGATCTGGAGCCTGTCGAATAATGCGTCTGCGATCAGCAGGGGCGCGATCGGCCTTAGACGAGGTGAGAAATTGGGCGGCGGATACTCGTTAGATGGGATAATGGACCTCTCTATCTATCAACCCGCTCATAAATTGTTCATCAATCGGCTCTTCAGCGCACTGTTTGCATACGTTCCCAAAGAATACTCAGGGGACGTCGTGGTTTATGAAGCGAAAATAACGCCGCTCCTATATTTACCCCTAATAGGGCAGACTTGGCGTAAATTCGCCCCTCAGTCAGAAATTGTTGGTATTGTCGGAACGCACATCAGCATGATGCGTGAACCCTACGTCGACGCACTCGCAAACGACTTGCGCCGGCGTATTGCTGAATTTTTCTCAGTAGATAAGGGCTAGATCCGGAACATCAGGGCTGCTCAAGCGATCACATCATCCGGGATGCCGGATTCCACACGCTCAATCGGTCCAAACATTCTTCCGAGAATTGCATCCCGCTCAAAATTTGCTTCCGCATAGGCGCGGGCTCGGCGACCAAGGTCCAACCTCATCGCAGTGTCGTCCGCAAGGCGACAAATCGCCGCCGCCAGCGCCGCGCTATCCTGCGGCGGAACGACGATGCCACATTGCGAGACGACAGTCTCAAGCTCGGTTCCCGTTAGACATGTCGCAATTACGGGACGCCCGCTCGCCAACATTCCTGACAATTTGGAAGGCAGAACAAGATCCGCGGCCCCGAGGTTCTGGGGCAGCAAATGAATATCCGCCATGCACAGTAGCTCTCCTAGGCGCTCGAACGGCTGCAGCGGAAATAAGCGGACATTCGGCAGGCCGGCGCTGGCAGCCTCGAGCTCAGGTTTTATCATGCCATCGCCGCAAACTACGAACACGATATCGTCGCGCGCGGCAAGGAGCTTCGCCGCCGCCGGTATCACCATCAATCCCTGCTTGCCGCCCAATGTTCCCGAGAACATCGCCACTACCGCATCAGGCGCGATACCAAGTTGCGCGCGGTACTTCCCGGAACTCGACGTCGGCTTAATGTGCGATAGATCCACCCAATTTGGGAAGTAGCGAATACCCTCTTGAGATAACCCCTTCTCAAGAAGCCGCTCGACCATCCGGCCCGAGATGGACGAAACGCTATCGAATCTATGCAACAGCGAACGCTCCATCTGCAAGATCAGCCGTTGCAACAGATTGCCCTTCAGCAGGCCCAATCGAAACGCGACATCAGCCTCGAAATCCTGAACGTGTAGCCACGCTTGTGCGCCGGACAGCCGCGCCGTCAGCAAGGCGGTTGGCGCGCAAACCAACGCCGGAGCAACGGTAATCACCAGATCCGGCCCCCAGAAGACTTGGCGCAACATGACGGGAAAGGACATCACCGCAAATGACAAAAGATGCAAAACTCGCTTGAGTCCGCTCGGTGATTTAGGAACCCAAAGTGGCGCTCGCCACACATCGACGCCATTCCACTGTTCGCGCCGATACGGTGGCCATTGGTAATTGCGCGCAACTTGCCACATCGGGTAATAGGGTGGCGCGGCAACGGCTCGCACCTCATGCCCGCGGGCGGCAAGCCATGCAGCCATTTCCCCGGAGTATTTGCCGATTCCCGTGGGCTCGGGTGCAAAGTTGGTGCTGCAAACGAGGATCTTCATACTTTTGAGCTTTACGGCCAATTGGAGACCATCTCTCGTAGAATACGACTACATCACAAAAACTAACATCGAAAAATGCAATTCCTGTCGGGGTTTGGCGACGTCCTCATCCACGCCGCAGTCACCCCTCGTGCAGAAATTACACTGAACCCGCGGATACCCCATCGCGTCGCTGATTTGACAATTATCAGCTTGACCCGCACGGCAAACGTACATTGTTTAAGGTATTGCACTACGCACGCGTGCGACTGGAGTTTGAAACGTGACCCGTGACCCTCGCTTCGACATCCTCTTTGAACCGGTGAAGATCGGTCCCGTGGTCGCCAAGAACCGCTTCTACCAGGTACCCCACTGCAATGGGATGGGGTATGCCCGGCCGCGGGCTCACGCCGCTATGCGCGGCGTAAAAGCCGAGGGCGGCTGGGGGGTGGTGAGCACCGAGGAAGTGGAAATCCATCCGTCCAGCGATGTCTCGCCATACATTGAAGGTCGGCTGTGGGACGACCGCGATCTACCCGCGTTGACACTTATAACGGATGCCATTCATAAACATGGCGCCTTGGCCGCGATAGAGCTGGTCCATGCGGGTATGAGCGCCGCCAACCTGTATTCGCGCGAAGTTTCAATTGCCCCGAGCCATGTTGCGAATCCCGCGAGTTATGCACCCGCTCAGGCACGCGGCATGACCAAGGCTGACATCGCTGCTTATCGCCGATGGCACCGCAACGCGGCGCTGCGCGCACGCCGCGCCGGATTCGACATAATCTATGTCTACGCTGGTCATGGCTTATCGCTGGCAATGCATTTTTTACAAAGTCGGCACAATCAGCGGTCGGATGAATATGGCGGAAGTCTCACGAACCGCGCACGTCTGTTGCGGGAACTGATAGAAGATACCAAACAGGCCGTGGGTGCCGATTGCGCCGTCGCCGTCCGACTGGCGGTCGACGAACTGCGAGGTGCAGGCGGCATTAGCGCCGACGGCGAGGCGCGCGAGGTCGTCGAGATGCTCGCGGAACTGCCCGATCTGTGGGACGTGAACGTGAGTGACTGGCCCAACGACTCGAAGACATCGCGATTCGCGGCCGAAGGGTATCAAGAGGAATTCGTTCGATTCGTAAAAACGGTGACTACCAAGCCCGTGGTCGGCGTCGGCCGCTTTACGTCGCCGGATACCATGGTGTCGCAGATTCGACGCGGGGTCCTCGACATGATCGGGGCCGCCCGCCCCTCCATCGCGGATCCCTTCTTGCCGAAAAAGATCGAGAACGGGGACATCGATGATATCCGCGAATGCATCGGGTGCAACGTGTGCGTGACCGGTGACTACACCATGACACCGATACGGTGTACGCAAAACCCCACCATGGGCGAGGAGTGGCGCAAAG
>WNFC01024012.1_pt1 | contig 11981 bp, 10 predicted proteins | sample 5400541 | NCBI WGS metagenome assembly WNFC01 (sample SAMN13153342, study PRJNA577476) | soil metagenome | isolation source: 120 cm saprolite under Douglas fir tree site 2 hole 2 replicate 1 | place: USA:California | collected 2015-04-18 | reverse complement strand
GCGTATCGTCTCGTAGTGGTCAACGCGCTCTCCTCGGCGAATGTGCGCCATAATCTGCGAAAATTCATCTTGTCGATCCGGCGCAAAAAGCAGCGTGACTGGCTGGCCCACCATTTCCTCAGCCCTATACCCATACATGCGCTCTGCCGAAGCATTCCAACTGGTGATGATGCCCTCCAGATTTTTGCCAAGAATGGCGTCATCAGAAGACTCCACAATGGCGGCCAGGTGAAGAAGAGCCTCTTCAGCCCGCTTGCGTTCGGTGATGTCGCGTATGTTACATTGGATGATTTTGTGTCCATTTGCCTGGTACAGGTTGCTCACGAACTCCACCTCCCGACGCTGCCCGTTTTTGGTGTGGAGTGGCACAGTCTCGTAACGGATAAAACCTTTCTCCTGCAATTCCCGCAAGGCCTCCAGATTGGCTTCCCGGTCCTTAAACAGACCGATTTGCCAGAGCTCCTGGCCCAGCAACTGCTCACGCGTGTAGCCCAGCAACTCCGTCAAGCAAGGATTCACATCGGTAATGGTGCTTGTGCGAGGATCGACCATCAGTATCCCATCCTTGGACGCTTCAAAGAGACGGCGGTAGCGGTTTTCAGAAACCCGCAGTCGCTCCGCCGCTCCCTTCCGTTCCGCTTTCTCGACTTCGAGTGAGTGTACCTTCTGCTGCAACTGGGTAATAGCACGCAGTCGCTCGTCCAGACTGGGTAGTCGGGTGTAGCTCTCGGCAGGGATGACATGGGAGTGCTGCTTGCAAATTTCTGCGAACTCCAGCTCGTACACTTCCCCGCCAAAGCTGTGCATCGGATAGGCGCAGAGGAGCGAGAAAGCATGGATTTTGCCCAGATCGTTCCAGAGTTCTTCCAGGCGGATCGCCGCCGCCAGGTTCCCGTCTGCCCACAGGAGCGCGACCAGTTCCCCAAAGACGCGCACGCGTCGTCGGCCCTTCGCCGCTCGCGCGATCATGCTCCCAACGACTTTGGCGAAGCTCTCCGGAGAAGGCTCCCCATCGACCATGAACTTCGACAGCGTAGCGGCCGCATCGATGGAGACGTACTGTCCTCGCACGCTGGCGGCGGCGACTTCTAGGCCGTCTCCCTCTAATCGTTCCTCAAGGCTTTCTCTGTGCGGCTTCGTAGCTAGAACGATGCAGGCATCCCCCGCCCTCAAGCCAGCTCCAATGAATTCACTCACCGAGTGTATGAGGAATGCATCAGTCTCACAGAATTGGACGAAATGCTCAGTTTCACTCATCTTGTCTGAGAACTTTCTCTGTCAGACAATAACTTGTCAATCGCTTCCAGGAGCTTGAACATGTCAAACGGCTTCCTCATGTAGATGATTTGACGTTGCCTGATCTCCTTTAGCGGTGCGTTTACGCTAAGCATGATAGCAGGGACCTGTTCTAGCCCTTCTGTATTATGCAGTTGATCAAATAGTTCGATGCCATGTATGGTCGGCAGCCAGTAATCCAAAATCAAGAGCTGCGGTTTGATATTTCTGACAAGATCTAGTGCTTCAGGTGCATCAGGAACCGAGAAGATAAGATGACGAGTCTCTTGTGTAATCATTTGAACGAGTAACTCAGCAATAACAGTGTCATCCTCGACAAGTAGGATTGTTTTGACGGGGACTTTTGTATTTTCTAAGATTTGATTGTTCTTGCCAGGCATCACGCACTCCATTACATCAAGTAGCTAGCATTACAAATGTGTTCAACGAGGTTTCTGGTAAATCATTGCGTCTGAACATCAATCAAGGAAAAAGACGTGTATCCACCCTCAAAACAAAAATAAGCATCCCATTGTTGATGTGCAACACGAAATTTGCCATAGATTCCCTACTTACTTTTCTAACGTTCTGACAAGAAGCAAAGTTTCAGGTGGGATTAGTTCCACGAGTGCCGAAAGTAGCAAAAATTACGCCTTGAGAAAGCAATTCATTTCATGAAACGATCCAGGGATATTCTTCGTGGGATATACATAAGGGAGATCATCTTGTGAGTAATTCAAGGAGCAATAACTAATGCCGCACCGCTTGATTCCAACTGGTGAGTGCTGGTGTAGATGTGGTTAAGAGACCGAACGCGGGTCCTTCTGCCTTCCAGATCACGACAAGGTTTCAGAGTCCGCAGTGTTGTTGTTAGAATATGGGGTGTCCCTGAATTTCTAGCCAGGCACGGTTATGTACAAGGAGGGAAAAATCCTCGCAAGGCCCTTAAGGTGTGGCGAAGCCGTGGTAAAGCCTGACGCTCCAGGGGGAACAGGATCCGAAACAGCGAGCCTTTAGGAAGACCAATGGATATACTCGACAATGAAAACATGCGAGAAGAGATACCCGATGTCACATCACCAGCGCGTGACCATCCTTTTGTTACAGGAACTCAAGAAAGCGCCGGCATTGAAATGCATAGACATTCGTGGTTTGCCCACCCTTGGGAACATATACGTTACTGGTTAAGAGCCTCCACGTTTACACCCGAATGGCTCAACGCACCATGGAATCAGCCACTAATGGGCTATCTGGCTGCGACTCTCACGCCTGTAGGGGCAATCATCCTGACGATACTACTCCTGCACCTATTTCCCACATTCGCCTTTCCAGGCGCGTTTATGATCCTGGTAATATTGGGGGTGGCGTTACTATGGGGGACTGGTCCTGGTCTTTTCACCACACTGTGGGGAACGGTCCTGCTCAACTTTTTTATCCTACCGCCCAGGTTTTTCTGGACCCTCAACACTCTCGGGGATATCTTCGAGACGTGCTTTTTTCTGGCTATTGGTATCACCATCAGCCTGGTGGTGAGTCGGATTGAGCACGCACGGTCCGAGGCTGTCGCCGCCCGCAGTGAGGTTGAGGAGCTAATTACGCAATTAGAGACAGAGAAGGAGGCATTACGGCAGGTGCAGCAGCACTTGCAAGACTCGGAGCATAAGCTAGCAGAGCGTGTTGGTCAACTAGAAGCGATCATCCAGGCCATGGTCGATGGAGTGATCGTTTTTGATGACAATGGGCATGTGCTGCACATGAACAAGGCTGGGTGCGATCTCCTTGGACTCGACACCCAGCCTGACTACTCCTTACGTGTGGCCAATGAGCGTCCATCTCCTTATGATGTTCGAGATGAGCAGAGACAACCCCTCTTCACAGAACAATGGCCGCTACTGCGCGTACTGAAAGGGGAGGTGCTCAGCGGTACAACTGCTACCGACGTCATCATCCGCGTCCGCAATGGGCACGAGATCCAGCTTAATGTGAGTGGAGCACCCGTGCGCGATCAGGACGGGCATACTCACGGTGCAGTCATTATGATGCGGGATGTCACGGAGCGACGGCGCATAGAACAGCGTACGCGCGAAGCGCTTAATGCGTTGTTGGCAATGACACAGTTGATCGGGCAAGGTTTTGAAATTACAAATGGCACCGAAGAAGAAAACCGCGAGCAGACAGGACTTACTGCACAAGAGGTCGAGCAGCGCATGGCGGAATTTACACGCAGTTTTCTGGGCTGTCAGCGTCTCTCGATCTCCATCGTTGAGCCGGAGACTGAGATAATGCGTCCCCTAGCCGTAGTTGGTCTCTCCCCAGAGCAGGAGCAGCAATGGTGGAAAGAGCAGCAGCAACAGGAAAGCCGGTTTGCAGATAGTTCTGATCAATCCCTTGTCCAACATCTACAAGCAAATGAAGTTGTGTTGTTTGATATGACACAGCCACCCTGGGATTCGTATCCTAACCCCTACGGGATACGGACCATGCTCATTGCCCCTATGAGCACCAGGGATCATCTCGTTGGGGTCCTGGCCTTAGATTATGGTGGTGCGGAGCATCAATACGCCTCAGAAGAGCTTGCACTTGCCGGAGCAGTCGCCAACCTGGTCGCTACGGTAATTGAGCGTGATCAACTACTTCGTCAGAGAGCAGAGATGCGTGCAAATGAGCTGGCTCTGCGTATCAGCAATCAACAAATGACCGAGCTTATTGCATTGGCACATGATGCCATTATCGTACGTACCCCAACAAGCACTATCATCTCCTGGAATCAGGGTGCGGAGAAACTGTATGGATGGACAGAACAAGAAGCTGCCGGTCGAGTATCTCACAAGTTACTTCAGACTGTCTTTCCCCATTCTCGTGAGGTAACCGATAATCTGCTGGCACTGCAAGGGCAGTGGGAAGGGCAGCTCACGCATACATGTCGAAACGGAGCACAAGTAATCGTGGAAAGTCTCCAGGTGCTCGTGCGCGATGAATCAGGCCTGCCATTCGCGATTCTGGAGATTAATCGTGACATCACTGAACGCGAACGCATGCAGAGCGAACGAGAAGAGGCACACGCAAATGAGCTGGCCTTGCGCGAGACTAACCAGCGCATGGATGAGTTCCTTGGTATCGTCAGCCATGAACTGAGGACTCCACTGACCACGATCAAGGGGAACGTCCAGTTAGCCAGACTTCGCCTGAGAAGTAGCTTGCGGGAAGTACCAGCTGATGGTGACATGTTGCGAAGCATGTTAGAAGAGATACAAACGATGCTCGCACGCGCGGAACGGCAGGTGAATGTCCAGAACCGGATAGTTAGTGACTTGCTGGATATCTCAAGCCTTGAGGTAGACAAGCTTGATTTGCGCCTGTCGCCATGCGATCTGGCAACAATTGTACGTGAGACGGTCGAGGATCAACGCAGTGTAACTCCTACACGCACTATTCATTTAGAGCTGGCGGAGGAGGAGACAGCCCCTGTCATTGCTGATGCTGAACGTGTCGGGCAAATCCTCAGCAACTACCTGAGCAACGCCCTGAAATACTCTCCAGCAAATCGTCCTGTGCACGTGCAACTGAAGAAGGAAGATAGTATGGTGCGTGTCTTAGTGCGCGATGAGGGACCGGGACTTACTCCCTCCGAACAGGAGAGGATCTGGGAACGCTTTTACCAGGTGCAGGGAATCAAGAGACAGCGAGGTTTTAGTGTAGGATTAGGTCTAGGACTTCATATCTGCCGGGTAATCGTTGAGCAACACCAGGGCGAAGTCGGCGTTGAAAGTGTTAAAGGAGAGGGATCGACGTTCTGGTTTACGCTTCCCCTTGCTGTGTCTAACGACGAGGAAGCAGTATAAGGGACAGCTTACTATTTTGTTCATAACTCTCATATACGCTTATGCCGTTGGATAGGACATGGTAGATATGGTGAGAGATTCCCAAACCCATCAAAAAGAGAAGAAACCTCAGGATAACGACTTACAGAAGAGTGCAAACAGTGATGGAAGTTTTAAAGACGAATCGCGTCGACTTTTTTAGTGAATTACTGGGGACCTTTGCGCTCACTTTGGTGGCAGCGGAAAGTAACGTGTATCAATTGCACAGTTCATAATAAAAGTCTTCCTGGAAACTTTTGTGCGGCTTCTCTCGCTTGCTCAATCGTGCCCGCAACGAGTACTCGTGCTGCTCGCTGGTCGTAGCTCGGATAACATCTATGACTATATAGACGTCATTCGCGCTTATTTCATTGGAAATGATCGCGGAGGGAGTGAAATAGACGTTCAGGTGCAAGTTATTTCCCCAGCTTCTTCTTCCTCTCCATATCTCTCAGCTCTACCCTGCGTATCTTGCCCGAAATCGTCTTGGGCAGCGCATCGACAAACTCAATTTCACGTGGATACTTGTATGGCGCTGTGACTCGCTTGACATGCTCCTGCAACTCGGTCGCCAGTTCAGGAGAGGCTATATAGCCAGGAGCGAGAACAACGTATGCTTTGACGATCTCGCCGCGCATCTCATCGGGGCTGGCGATGACCGCCGATTCTGCGATGGCGGGATGTTCTTTCAGCGCACTTTCTACTTCAAATGGGCCGATACGATAACCCGCACTGATAATTACATCATCGGCTCGACCTACGAACCAGAAGTAGCCATCCTCGTCCTTAAAGGCGCGGTCGCCAGTAATATACCAATCACCGCGAATGCAGGCTTGCGTTGCGTCTGGATTACGCCAGTATTCTTTGAAAAGCCAGGTTGGACGTTGTGGCTTCACCTTTACAGCAATATCGCCTTCCTTGTTGGGCGGAAGTGGATTGCCGTCGTGGTCAATCACCTCGACCTCGAAGCCAGGAGCGGGTTTGCCCATCGAACCAGGTTTGACTGTCAGAGGTGGGAAGTTGGCGCACAGTATCACCGTCTCCGTCTGCCCGTAGCCATCGCGAATGGTCATACCCGTCACTTCCTGCCAGATTTTGATCACTTCAGGGTTAAGTGGCTCACCCGCGCCTGTGCAGTAGCGTAACTCCATCGGCGGATTGGCTTTCAGATAGGCCATGGGTTCATCAAGGACAATCATGCGATAGGCTGTAGGAGGCGCGCACAGGGTCGTAATAGGATACTTATGCAGCATCTCCAGCGTTTCGATGGCATTGAACTTGCCACGAGCATCCTGTATAAACATCGCCGCGCCCATCACCCAGGGGCCGAAAAGATTGCTGTATGCTGCTTTGGCCCAGCCCATCTCGGACAGATTCCAGAGCACGTCGTCCTGATGCAAGTCTAGCCAGTATTTGCCAGTGATAGTGTGGCCTATGGGATAACTGGCGTGAGTGTGCAATACCATTTTGGGATAACCAACCGTGCCGGATGTGAAATAGACCATGCATGGGTCATCGCTGCGCGTTTTAGGCCCTGTAAATACAGGCGATTCCTCATCAACGACCTGGTGATAGTCCGTCCACCACTCGCGTCCTGTCAGGTCAGCATTGTGTTCATCGACCAGGATGGGGAAACGGATAGTTCCGAAACCCCCGCGCGGTACTGGATATCTTTGGGTGTCAGCAATGTTGTGCAGGGAATGGGAACGGCTCCTATCTTCATCAAGCCCAGTACGCTTTCCCACCATTCCGGTATGCGTGGCAACATTACCAGTACGCGGTCGCCCTTCTTGATGCCTGTTTTGGCGAAAGCATTGGCAGCGCGACTGGAGCGTTCAGCAAATTGGGCAAAGGTGATATGTCGCTCTTCACCATGTTCTCCAATCCAGAGCATCGCCATTTTATTAGGGTCGCTGGCCCACTTGTCGATTACCTCGGTAGCGAAGTTAAAATATTCGGGGACTTCCAGGTGAAAATTACGACGTTCGGCCTCATAATCAGTCATATGCGGAGTTCTGGTCTGGGACATAACTTAACACTCCTTCCAATTTGAGAGACGATTAGCTGTTGTTAGTATATCTCACAGGAGGAAAGAGCGTCGAGAGAAGATAAGAATGATCACAATCTCATCACAATGTGCTACTGTATAACACCCATTGGCAAACCTATGGTAAAATGGCGAAGGCATATTGGACGCTAGTTGTGAGAACACATTATGTCACTTACCCAAGAGAAGTCTTTCCCAGGCTTCGATGGAAATTCAAACTGATACCTGGATAGCGTTCATTTCTAGACAAACCCAGGTATCTATTTACTAATGTCACTGGATAAGGAGTTACTGTATGCATCTTAAACTTGATGCTCTTGCTGAAAAGGGCTTTGCTGTACTGCGTGATTACGATGGTCTACCTGTTCCCAGGGAGGAATGGATGAGTCTCGAATATATGGACTGGAAAAGTGGCGGCGACACGAACTTCGCGCCTATCGCTTCTGCGCTTGGTGAAATGGAGTGCGCGGGCTTCTGGGATCACGGTAAGCCCGACAAGGACGGTATCTGGACGAAAAATGCAGCTATTTGTCCCACACTGGTACAATGGTCCAAAAATGTAGGTGCTAATTATGGGCGAGTTCGTATCATCAAGCTCAACCCCAATACTTACGATGAGACTGTTCATAACCTGCACCTTGACGATAACAACCGCCTCAATCCCGACGGCGAAGGCTGGGTAGTGCGCACTTGGCTTGAGCTTTCCGATGATCCAAACTCGTTCATGATCCTGCGTGAGGACAAGGATGATCCATCCACGGAATCGCGCATTCCAATGCCGCGCAATCGCCAGATTGTGATCGACTCGCAGCGCTTGTGGCATGCTGCCTGGCATCCGGGCCCTGAGCCGCGTTATGCTCTGATTGTTTCGTTCGAGAGCGGCGAGGCGTTGGATCGCTGGATTAAAAGCCAGTTGCCCCAAACATCTCAGGCCCGTTAAGAGAGGAGTACTCTGAGGTGATCTTGAAGGTCGCCTCAGAAGCTTTAGGAATGCAGCGTAATTAATCCTTTTTGGGCGGCCAGGGAGACGGCTTCGGTGCGGTTGGTCGCTCCTAACTTGCCCATGATGGAACTGACGTGGAACTTTGCGGTACGCTCACTGATTGTCAAATGTGCAGCGATCTCTTTGTTCGGCATTCCCTGAGCCAGTAGAGCCAGCACTTCGAGTTCACGCTCGGTGAGCGTCTCGTAGGATGCGCTGTGCTGCGTGGCAAGAGGACGTAAGGTATTCTGCTTACCTACATGCCTCAACAATTTAGAGGCTATGACAGGTTGGAGTAAAGATCCACCCTGCATCGTAACACGGATAGCGTTGAAGATGTCTTCGCGAGGCGCACCTTTGAGCAAATAACCATTGGCTCCGGCTTCCAACGCGGCAATGATGCGCTCATCATTGTCAAAAGCGGTGAAGACGATAATGCGCGGGCGGAACCCATCACCCTTACGCGGATCCAGGCGCAGCTGTTGGCGCAATCGACGAATGGTTTCGACGCCATCCATGACCGGCATTTCGAGGTCGAGCAAGAGGATATCGGGCTGCAATTCCAGCGCCAAATGCAGAGCTTCATCGCCACTGGCAGCTTGCTCTGGAGCGCCGATCACTTCGAAATCGGGTTGAGTTTCCAGGACAGCGCGTAGTCCTTCACGCACAATAGGGTGGTCATCAGCAAGTAAGATGCGGATCATCTTTTTCCCCGTCCTTCATCCAGGGGAAGACAGGCAGCTACGCAAGTACCCGCTCCAGGTTCGCTCGAAATACAAAGTGTGCCACCAAGCAATTTTACGCGCTCGCTCATGCCGGTCAAGCCAAAGTGCTCCACTCTGGCACTTGTCAATGAATTGGTCACTTGAGTCACCTCGTCGGGAAGAAAACCACAACCATCGTCCTGCACATAGAGACAGAGTTCGTCATTCTCAATGATGAGGGAAAGCGAAATATGCTTCGCCTGAGCATGCTTATATGCATTGGAAAGTGCCTCCTGCGCGATCCGATACACACCTGCTTCCAGTCTTGGGGATAGGAGTGGAAACTCGTTAGCTGGCACATAGTGATAGTCGATCTCGATTCCTTCTTGCGCTGTTTCCTGTGTGAGAGCCTCTAAGGCTTCAGGCAATGTGCGATCTTGCAAAGAAGCAGCGCGCAGATCGACCACAGAACGACGTGCTTCTTCAAGATTTTTGCGAGCAAGGCCGAGGGCACGGCGAATAGCATCCTGAGCACGTTCTGGATTGGAGCTTGCAAGCGCATCGGCAGTTTCAAGTTGAAGAGTAATTGCAGCCATGCCCTGTGCAAGGGTATCATGGATCTCACGTGCCAGGCGGTTGCGCTCTTCGATAGTTGCCAGGCGCGTCGCAGCCTGTGTATGCTCTGCTGAGATTCGAGCGCGTTGAATGGCAAGGCCAATCTGGTCGCCAATGATGTGCAGAAGTTGCAGTTCTTCTATTGCGAGTTCTCGCCAATCTTCACTGGCGACATTCAGTACGCCGATTGGTGTATCTCCAGCATAGATCGGCACGCTGGAATGGAAACGCAATCCAAGTGAAGATGGGTCATTTTCGCGTTCGGCATTTTTTAGCCGGCTGCAGCGCAATACGTCGATATTGGCAGCGCCTTCAAGGTCACCCTGGAGAAAGGTATCCAGACAGAGACAGGAACCAGTCATGCGCCGGGGATGGTCAGCGAGATACGGAGGCAACGACTGCGCCGCCGCCAGGTAAGGTCTATCCCCCTCATCAAGTAGCCAGACCCAACCAGTTTGCATACCAAGCAGTTTTGTGACCTGCGCGAGTACTTCCTGTAATGCTTCATGCACATCAATTTTGCGATTGAGATGGCCCGCGATGGCATAGAGAACCGCCAGGTCACGATTTTCACGTAACAAGGAGTCTGATTCTTGATGATCAGAGTGCGCTAAATGGTCCGGCATCCTCTCTTCCTCCGGGACTTTGTTCACTGTGCCGGGATCATGATCATCTCTTGTGACTTTTTCATGCTGGGTTGCCATGGCTATATTGTATAACGGGAGCGTGTTAGACTGCCACACGTTCCCGTTATACAAAATGAATGCAGCATATTACTGGCCTGCACCTACTGATACCTCGCGGCTGGAAACGCTGTATTCTGCAACGATCTCTTCAGCGATGGGAGAGCTACTTGCCTGAACAAAGGCAGAGAAGAGACGCGCGAAAACAGGCTCTTCTTTAGAATAAATTTCCTCCGGGTGGCACTGCGCGGCCATAACGAAGCGGTAGCCGGTCACTTCAAGTAACTCCGGAATGCCATCGGGAGCATGACCAGAAATGCGAACTCCTTTTCCTGGCTCTTTGATAGCCTGGTGATGAAGACTGTTCACCCACACTTCCTGTGTGCCCAGAATTTTTTCCATGCGGCTACCTGGATCAACGCTAATGCGATGGGCGAGATGTGTACGAGGCAAATTTCGATGTGTGTGTCCTATGCTATCAGGATATTGGTCATCGATATCCTGGTAAAGGCTTCCTCCCAAAGCAATATTGATGAGTTGCATGCCACGGCAGACGCCGAGTACGGGTATGTCTTCCTGAAACGCCCAGGATGCGAGAGTTATTTCGAATTCATCATGCTCGAGGTCAGCTTCTTCAGTCAATGGATGAACTTCTTCTCCATAACGACTGGGATGCAAGTCAATACCACCTGGTAGTAACAATCCATCCAGGCGAGTGAGGAGAGCAGTCAGTATGTTAAGGTCATTGATCATAGGGATGAGAATGGGCACACCACCTGCACTCTCCACAGCATGTACATAGGCACGATTACCTGCATAGATGGGTCGTCCCGTTTCCACACGAATGAGCGCATAGCACGGTATTCCAATAAGTGGACGCATTCCGAATTACTCCTTCAAAAAGATTGATTTTGCATAAAGCCTTGATTAACATATAAAAATTAAGCGGAACGCATCGAAAGGCGTTCCGCCATAAAGGACGGTGTACTTATATCTTATGACCGCTGTCAAGTTTTGAGGAAATTCTTTCTTGTTTAATTGCCAAAGAAGACATTCCACCACTGCTGCCAGAAGCTCTGAGTTGCCGGTGGGCCGGAAGTATTTGTCGTACTCTGCTGTCCCTGTTGATTGGAACCAACGATAACTATGGGGTGTTCTCCAGGACGAATATAGCCCAGGTTCTGGCGGGCCTCACTTTCGATGACAAAGGGGTCTGAATAGTATTGAGCCTGCTGTACCAGGTGGTCGTGATAGCTTTGTAGTTGTTGTGTCTGCTGCTGTGCTTCCTGCACGCGTTGCATTAACATGCTATTCGACCAGGCCTGGGCCAGGGAGCCAAGCAGGAATGCGAAGCAGACTAAACCAGTGACCAGGATGATCGTCTGTGTAAACAAGGAGCTTCGCCGGGCACGCAGACGACCAGTGGTTTCTTCCAAGCCAACAGCTCTGGTGACGAGGGACCCGCTCTCGTTTGTATTTGTCGATGATGACGATCTACGCCGTTGTTGCTGCACACAGCCTCCTTTCTCGTTTGCTATACTTAACACTACTCGAAATAGTTGGTTACGTCAAGGTCAAAAACTCATAGCTGAAGCTAGAGGCTTGTCCACTTGACAATGCTATCTTTCCACGTTATAATTTAACCAGTTAGTTAAAAAATTAATTACTTAATTAATAATGGAGCAGAAGCAATGAGCGATCCTGAACCAAGACGCGGGCGGGCACATGATGCAGAGGGTGCGCGAGAAGCGATTCTCAATGCAGCGGAAGCGGTCTTCGCGGAGCACGGCTTCGATGGCGCGCGCATCGATGTTA
>WNFC01017325.1_pt1 | contig 11982 bp, 7 predicted proteins | sample 5400541 | NCBI WGS metagenome assembly WNFC01 (sample SAMN13153342, study PRJNA577476) | soil metagenome | isolation source: 120 cm saprolite under Douglas fir tree site 2 hole 2 replicate 1 | place: USA:California | collected 2015-04-18 | reverse complement strand
GTATGCCAGAGGGGATTGGCGTCAGGAAGCGGGCATTATGTCTGACAGATCAGAACACTCAAGTATGAGCGTGCATCAGCAATCCTTCATGAAAACAGTGGATAGGAACATGTATGTACCTGGAATAAGTATGACATGCTTCTTTGCCGGGTGTCAAGGCACCAGTGGCGCTGCCAGAAGAGGTCGAGGCTTACTTTGTCGCTGCTCGCCGCCCTCCCGATGAGCGGTCGGGGTTATTCAGGACGAAAGATTGTTCGAGTAAGGGCGAAATGAAGAGTTACGGATTCCTTGACATTCTTGCTACAATGACCTCAACATCATACACTATTCTACACACCTGGTATTTCAGAAGAAAGATCGTAGACGAGAGGTCGCTTGCATGCCGCGCATCTTTGACAATATAGAGTTAAAACTCCTGCCTACTCTGAAGGATACGCTCGAGGTAGCGGAGCGGGCAGATTTTTGCGTGGGCTACTTCAATTTGCGCGGATGGAAGCAGATTGATTCATATATAGAGAAGTGGCCTGGAATGGATGGGCATTGCTGCCGCCTGCTTGTCGGCATGCAGAAATTGCCGGAAGATGAATTGCGTGCCGCCCTGAGCATTACCGAAACTGAAGAGGGGATAGATAACCAGACAGCTTCGCGCCTTAAGAAGCGGCTGGCAGAAGAATTCCGCAATCAGTTAGCAACAGGGATACCGACCAATGCCGACGAAGTGGGGCTGCGACGACTGGCAGCACAGATCAGGGCTGGGAAGGTTGTAGTCAAGCTGTACCTGCGCCACTTGTTACATGCCAAGCTATATTTGCTCTTTCGCCCTGACCGTATCAATCCGATTACTGGCTACCTGGGCAGCAGTAACTTAACTTTCTCTGGACTTGCACAGCAGGGTGAGCTAAATGTTGATGTACTCGATCACGATGCCTGCCAGAAGCTAGCCAGATGGTTCGAGGACCGTTGGAATGATCGATGGTGCCTGGATATCTCAAAAGAGCTGGTGAGCATCATCGAGGAAAGCTGGGCACGCGAGACCCCACTTACCCCATATCAGATCTACGTGAAGATGGCTTATCATCTTTCCCAGGAGGCTCGCGCAGGGCTTGCAGAGTTCAACATCCCACGTGATCTCGGCTCTAAACTCTTCGATTTCCAGAAAGCCGCCGTCCAAATCGCGGCGCACCACCTGAACAAGCGAGGGGGGGTGCTCATAGGAGACGTGGTCGGCCTGGGGAAAACACTCATGGCAACCACTCTCGCCCGTATCTTCGAGGACGATTACTACCTGGAGACGTTGATAATTTGCCCGAAAAACCTGGTAAGGATGTGGGAGGACTATGCAGCACAATATCGCCTACGCGCGAGAGTACTGTCGATCAGCCAGGTGCTTCGAGAACTGCCGGATATGCGTCGTTATCGCCTGATAGTGATAGATGAGAGCCACAACCTGCGCAACCGCGAGGGGAAACGTTATAAAGTTATCCGGGAATATATTGAGAAGAATGAGAGCAAGGTTATTTTGCTCTCGGCCACTCCGTACAACAAGGAATTTACAGACCTCTCTAACCAGTTGCGACTCTTCATCCCCGAAAATGATAACTTAGGGATACGGCCAGAACAACTACTGCGCAAGATGGGTGAGACAGCTTTCATTCGTCAATATCAAAGCCCTGTACACTCACTAAGAGCCTTTGAGAAAAGCCCCTATGCCGATGACTGGCGCGAACTGATGCGCCTGTACATGGTACGACGCACGCGCACTTTCATCCAGGATAACTACGCTGAGATTGATCCCACCAGCGGGCGTAAATACCTGGTGTTTCGAGACGGCAGCCGTTCTTATTTTCCCACGAGAGCGCCAAAGACGGTGAAGTTCAGCATAGCAGACCACGATGACCAGTACGGGCAATTGTACGCAGGAAGCGTGGTAGACACCATCAATGCGCTGAACCTGCCACGCTATGGGCTAGGTAATTATATAGCAGCGAAACCGAAAGTCCCGCCTACAGCGGCAGAGGCGAAGGTGCTGGATGATCTCTCGCGTGCGGGTAAGCGATTGATGGGCTTCTGTCGCACCAACCTGTTCAAAAGGCTGGAGAGCAGCGGTTACGTGTTCATCGAATCACTTGAGCGCCACATACTGCGCAATTTCATCTACTTGCATGCCATCGAGAAAGAACTGCCTCTACCGATAGGCACGCAGGATTCTGGCCTGCTTAATACAGCCATCAATGACGAGGACACAGACGCGATAGGCTCAGCAGAGATGCTCGACGCTGACGAGGATAATGGCAATGGCGGCAAGATGGTAGAAGCGGGCACGCTGAGTAGCGAGACTGATTTCAAACGCCGCGCTGCCGAGGCTTACACTGAGTATGCTAACAACTACAAAAGCCGTTTCAAATGGCTGCGACCTAACCTTTTCAACAAGAACTTAGCCAGGGACCTGTACGTGGATGCGCGGGCGCTGCTAAAGATATTGCAGGCGCGCAGGGAGTGGGACACAGGCAGGGATGCAAAACTGCACGCCCTGATTGAACTACTAACTACGACGCATCGGAAGGAGAAAGTGCTGGTCTTCACACAGTACGCTGACACTGTACGCTACCTGGAGACGCAACTGAAGGCTCGTGGGATTGGCTGCATAGCAGGGGTTACAGGTCAATCGGCTGACCCTACAGAGCTAGCATGGCGGTTCAGCCCGGTGAGTAACAACAAGCGCGAGTTGATAAAGCCAGAAAGCGAACTGCGCGTGCTGGTAGCGACAGATGTGCTGAGCGAGGGCCAGAACCTGCAGGATTGCTCGATAGTGGTCAACTATGATTTGCCGTGGGCAATCATCCGGCTGATACAACGAGCCGGGCGCGTGGATCGCATTGGACAGCAGGCGGGAGCAATCTACTGTTACACGTTCCTGCCAGCCGAGGGAGTGGAGCGTATCATCCGCTTGCGCGAACGCATTCGCAGCCGCTTACGCCAGAACGCCGAAGTAGTCGGAACCGACGAAGCGTTCTTTGAAGACGATCAAAATAACCAGACGGTGGTTGACCTTTACAATGAGAAGGCTGGCCTGTTGGATGGAGATGCTGACGGAGAGGTGGACCTGGCATCATATGCCTACCAGATCTGGAAGAACGCCACCAGCGCTGACCCCAGCCTGTTAAAACTCATACCTGAGCTACCAGCAGTGGTCTATTCAACCAAACCTCTAAGACCTGTGGAAAACGAACCTGAAGGCGTGCTCGTCTACATGCGTACTGCCGAGGGCAATGACGCGCTCGTGAGGGTCGACAAAGAGGGATGCAGCGTGACCGAATCTCAGTTAGCCATCCTCAAGGCGGCTGAGTGTACGCCCGGCACGCCTACGCTACCAAGGCAGAGCGATCATCACAAACTGGTGGAAAAGGGCGTCGAATTGATTGTTTCCGAGGAAAAGTCTATAGGCGGGCAATTGGGGCGGCCATCCAGTGCGAGATTCCGTATCTACGAGCGGCTCAAGCGGTACGTTGAATCCATGAAAGGCACACTGTTCGTGACCGACGAGTTGCGCAAAGCCATTGATGAGATATATCGCTACCCGCTGCGCCAGTCGGCGGTTGACACGCTTAACCGCCAGTTAAAGACGGGCATCAGCGATGAACGCCTGGTAGAGCTGGTACTGGCCCTGCGCGACGAGGACCGCCTGTGCATTATCAGCGAAGAAGCACAAACGCAAGAGCCAATCATACTGTGTTCGCTCGGGTTGCGCGCGTAGGGTTATGCATTCCCCCAGCGCTGCTTGATATACGCCACCGTCTCCTGTGGCGAAAGCGGGCGCTTCCTGTTTCCTTCACGAATATAAAAATCGCCACCCTTTATATAGACAGGCTCTGTCGCAGGTGACACATTGATTCGGCAGATATCTTTTCGAATAGACTCCAATTACCGATCAGGTTATCCTTTAGTATATTGTGTAAAAAGAGTTGGTAGCCGTTGCGATTCTGCTGCTTTGGATCAGCAGTTTTATAGTCATCAGCCAATCCTATAGCTGTACCATTATCATCAACGCCTATCAGCACATTACCGCCCTCTTTACTATTCAGAAAGGCAGCTACCGTCCAAATAATTTGCTTCTTCATATCGTCATCTTTTCTATTGGTCTTAGCATTCCAGCAAGCTGCAACCTTAAACTCCACCTTAGCGTTCTCACCTTTGGCAATCAATTCAGCAAGTGCCAGATCATCAGGATCGAGAGCAAATTTTTGGTAAGCTTGTAGGATCATATCTTTCACGGATTGCTTAACCAAAGGGAATGTACTAAGGACACGTATAAACTGCTTCTCTGTTAGCTCATATAAGTGAGCAACTAGACCATCGATTTCACACCTAATCCGCTTTCTTTCGACTTCATCTGTCGCTACATACGCATTGACATCACCTAACAGTTCAACTCGCAATTCATCAAACTCCGACCCAACGCAAACTAGTTGAGCGACCCGCCTAGCAATAGACTCACATCGAGGATTATCAGGTGCAAGTCGTGGAACCGGCAACTGGTAGAGATAGAACATGTTGACATGAGCAGTAACCTTAAAGCGTAACAGGTAATCAAGCGTAAATGAGTTGAGCACTCCACACAGATATGCAAGAGTATTGGCAGGGAAAGTAGGTTCGTAACATTCTCTTACACTCGATGGATGTTCAAATATCTCTTCCGCATTAAAATACCAGGGAGCCAAGTAGTTTAGAGTGTTACTAGCGAAGACTCCAGGAGGTAGAATAGTAGCAATTAATGTTCTCTCATCAGTATTCCGTGCAACATCGCGGAAAGCAAGCCGTGGAGCATCAGGAGCGATATATATATCTGCTTGTGTGATCGGAGCAACACCTAAATTTCTTAGAAATGCAGCAACACGCTCCTGGCGAGTAGACAGAATACTAAGCTCACCTTCTAATTTTGCAAGCTCATCCAGTGCCATCTCCACACGTCGTAACTCCTGACGTACAAGCTCGCCTCGACCTCGATCTTTATCAATCCAGTAACGAGGCTCGCTCAAACGATTTGTAAACTGATGAATCATCTTGCCCTCATAAAGGGGCCAGCTTTCAGAGTTTGGAGTGGTGTTGAACAGATAGCTATCATTGGTCATATGGAATTCGTTTGTCAACGTAAAATTCCACCTCACTTTGGGCTTCTCCTTCAGGAGAGGAGCCTTTAGCATCTTCTCAGCACTATTTACATCCATCTCATTCTTGAACTCCATCACTGAGAGCGAATCAGGAGAGAGGCGACGAATAAGATCAACCGACATCTCCAATGCTCCCACCCTGGGGAAGCGTTCCAGCTCAGCTACATCATGGCGCATGAAAGCCGCAGGAAATTTTTCCGTTCGCCCTCCTTTTTCATAAGTCAATACGACAAATTTGAAGCGGCTATCAACGCCTTCAAAGATTGTGCGGTTCTCAAAACAGAACAAGCCTGTCACTTTTGTCTCGTTAAAGAGCATCTCGCGCAGTTGTTTGGCTCCCAGGTCGGTATAGATGCCACTTGGAATGACCATACCACACTCTCCACCCTCGCGCAAAAGGTTGTAGCACTGCTCGGTGAAGAGTTTATACAGATTGATATCGGTCCCCTGCTTTTTGCCATTGACGGTCGAGATCTGATTCTCGTACTGTTGTGCTGCACGGAAGTAGGCGCTTTGAAAGGGGAAGTTGTTCTGATATTTTAGCCATGCCTCGCGGATATCAGGCTTCTGAAGAAGCTTTGATCGCTCCGTCTCAAACTCCTCGATACGCATCTTGTTTTTGCTGACCAGTTTGGAGTGCGTGGCAAAGAACTCTTTGGCCTGGGGCTTGAGCGCCTCCCAGGGTGGGTTGGTAATTATGATGTCGAAGCCGCCGCGTTCGTTCATCACCTGGTCAAATTCGTAGCCCCAATGAAAGGGGTGCAGCGCTGCAATATCTGCAAACCTCAAAGCTCGTTTCGTTGGCTTGCCGTCTGCTTGCCTGGCACTGTCCCAGGTTGCCTGTTCGTACCTGACGCCAAATTGATTGAATTCGTCAAGCAGCAGTTCATTGAGGTTGGCGATAGCTGCTTTACGCTGTTCTTCGATATTATCACGCAAGGCGCGTAAATCCCTGGTATAGGTAGAGGTATTTTTGTAGGCCCGAATGAGGCGGTTTTTCTCTTCTACCACCTCTTGAAAGCGCTTTTCGAAGAGATTGAGCTGCTTGAGATGTTTGTCATACAGATCTTCGTTGACATGCAAGAGGCCAATCAGCGAGTTGCCAGGGAGAATGTTGAAATCAATATTGGGCAGCGGCTCCAACTGGTCAACGGTCTGTGCCGAGGAGACCAGGGCAAGGAAGAGGCGCAACTTGGCAATTTCGGTAGCCTCCTCCATAATATCTACGCCAAAGAGATTTTCGGTGATGATCTTCTTTTTGATGTAATAGTTCAGACTATCATGCTCTCTATGTGCCTTTTCAAGCCACGCTGTCAGATAAGTGTCGTGCAAATATTCGATTCTGCCCGTTATCGCTCCGTAGATTTTGGTCAGCGTATTCATGGCTGAAACCAGGAATGCACCAGAGCCACAGGCGGGATCGAGGATCGAGATTCTGGGCAGGATATCGAGCAATTCACGACAAAGGTCAGCGTCGAGGTTCACTAAGAGCTCTTCCATGCTATCGAAGTGACGCCTTCGCGCTACGCCTGGAATGTCGAGCGTATGCAGAGCGTTGATGCGTTCGAGGATGAGTTTGTAAATAGTGCGCTCGCAAAGATAATCGGTGATTTCCGGGCGGGTATAGTACGCGCCAAAGAATTTCTGGTTGATGTACTTCTCAAAGATGTAGCCGAGTACATGCGGGCTAATTTCTTCATCATTGCCTCCAGGCGTATCATCCAGGTTCCAGGTGAAGCGAGAGAATAGCTCGAATATGCTGCTGAAAGCTTCGTCGGGAATGCTGATGGATTGCCAGCGTCCCTCAATAGGATGAAGTAGAAAAAGGCCACCATTCAAGTATATGATATTGCCGAGCAGTGCATTAACATCACTGTCTCTCTCGCTTTCGGGCTTGGCGAAGCCTTCAAAAAAAAGCAGGCGGAGAAATTTGCTGTAGTAGCTGCCAGGTTCACACTCGGCCAGCTTGTTTTGTAGATAGTCATAGTTTCCGTTGGCGATAAAGCCTTTGCGCTGCAGGAAGTAGATAAACATCAAACGGTTGAGCAAGACCGAGGCATACCAGCGCCGGTCACGTTCATCATCGATGCCTTCGATATATTCCAGGAAGCGCGCGTGTTCACTCTTGAACTCTTCGTAGAATCCTTTGGTAACACGCTCGACATCAAGCGCTCTCTTTAAGCTATTGGCAACATCCAATACAGAAGTGGTACCAGATTCAAAAGCGCTGATATCAAATACCATAGCCTGGAGTTTGCTAAGAGCAAGATCGCCCGGTTGCCCTTTGACATAGAGGTGCTCGCGAGGGTGGTTGGGATCATCGCGATTGACCCAGTACCAGAGACTCTGGGTACGGGTCGCATCGAGGAAAATCAGGAGATTTTCATGGTAGCGGGAGGCAACCTCGCGATGAATGGCCTTACGCATGGTGGCATCTGGAATCTTACCATCCGGGACCTGCGGTTGTACCTCAAAAATAGTGACCCCTGAAAGCTCGGCAATTTCAGAGAGCATAAAATGGGTATCATGCATGACCAGCTTCAGAGGTTTTTGCGAGGGCAGATTCCAGCCCAGTTCGTTGAAGAGTGTTTTGTAATCTAATGCTTGCAGCTGGTCACGGGTACGCTTGATATTGAATGTCAACTTCTCGCTCCTTCTACCCAGGGCTAGTCGTAACGCACCAGGGCGATGCAAGCATCCCCACCCCACTCCACGCCGCCCCCGCCCCTACGCGCGACGTGATATTTAAGTATAAATAATGCCTTCTTTCGTGCTATATTGCGCCGTGTCCCAGTCCAGCACATCTGCTAACTCAGCCTTAAATGCCTCAAGCTCCTGCTGGCGCGTGACCTCATCGGGCATTTCCGTGTCTTTCCAGACGAGCCAGATACTCACTGCGGTAAATGAAGCAGCATCTTTGAGCACATAGCGAGCTATCGTGCCAGGGAAGGTGTGTCGTTTCTCTTCCTGAATGGCCTTCAATTTCTCTACCAGCTTCTCTTGCTGACCAGGGCGTATCTGAACCTGTAAATCAGTGGCGAGTACTATACCACCACCCCGATAAACGCGCCATTCGGGTGGTTTTGTGCGTGTTCGTCCAGTGGGATTGGGTCTGAAGTCTCTGATTGACTCAATGGGAATCATGTACGTCTTTCCTGCTTTGTGCAATGGCAGGCGTCTTTCTCTGACATACTCATACATTCTTGAGACAGAAACATCCAGCAGCTTAGCAGCCTCTTTGACCGATACATATCCTGGAATATCTGGAATATCTTCAGCTTTAACCATGAACGCAGTGTAGTTTTGTAAACTCTTACATGTAAATGTAGTATGATATTATGCACTTTCTGGAAGTATATAATATCGTGTTATAATACTCACCATTAACGCATCTCTGACGAAACATGGTAAGTAATTACAAGGGGGAGGCAGGTATGGGTGTTCGGACACCAGGTACGGCATTTCTTGTTAGAGACGGGTGTACCGATGCCGACGGCGTTTGAGCAGGCGTTTGCAGTCAAACCTACAACCATTTACGAGCAAGGGGCGCGGCAAGCATTCCTGGGAAGAGGGTAGGGCAAGCCCTACCCCTACGCGGTTTTGGTGCCGATGACAGTGAGCATGAGCGCGAGTGAGCGGAAGTTGTCTGCTAGCATCTCTACCTGCATCTGTTCATAGGCCTTGTCGAACTCCTCCGGTGTTGTGACTCCCAAACCGATTACGAAAGGCTCGAATAATTTGCAGGCGAGCAGCATGTCATTTCGGGCAGCCTCATAGAATTCTGTTCCTAACGAGCCATCAAGCATATGGGGAACTTGCCGGATGTCCTGAAAACCAGCCTGGCTGATCAGATAGGCCAGTACGGGAACAATGCCCAGTTGCTGTCCACTGGGCGAAAAGCTTTGTCCTGCTTTATGGAGCGCCTGGCTGAGCCATCTCCATAAGGTATCATACGCAGGCTTATTAGTGAATGGTATGTCCCCTTCGGTCATGCGGATGATACCCCCAGGCCGCAGGATGCGCAGGCACTCGTGCAGCAGGCCGGGCCAGACCGCAGCAGGCATGAAGCTTATGGTACGGGCATTGACCAGGTCAAAGCTCTCACCGGGGAAATCGAGCGGCTCCAATGCGTTCATCACATGGAAGGTAGCATTATGTAACCCTTGTATGCGCGCCTGGTCACGGGCATACGCGATCATGGCCTGGCTGATGTCGAAGCCGACTACTTCCTTCTCAGGGTGGGCAAAGGCCACCTCTTGCACCCAGCCACCAGGCCCACAGGCAATATCCAGGATGCGCTGGATGCGCGAGACCTCGGAAGTCGTGAGGTCCGAGAAGAGTCCTCCCATACCTTTGGTGACGAGCCAATCCTGGTCGAGCAGGCGGGCCATCTCCCCGCCGCTTTCAGGGTCGATAAAATAGGTATTCTCTCTATCGGGTAGATTGTTCGATGCTGACATGTGCCTGCTCCTTTGAAGTGAGGGTAGACTTTATGGTACTTAATGACGCGCTAATCCTGCTAACTCTGCTTCTATCCGGTGTAACACTCTTGCTTCCGCCTGCATAAGACCTAAGGGCTGCTCCCGCACCTGTGCTTCACTGAGCGTTTCATTGACACGCTCCCGGAAGGTGGTGAAAGCGGCTTGCTGGTTGTCAAAGGACGGCATCAGATACAGCTCGATCCTTCCAAAGTCATAGAACTCGTCTGACTCGAGCGCTAATGCGATCAAGGGGGCATAGTGCTCAACCAGCGTTTGTCGATCAGGCAGGAAATAGTCTGGTTGGGTGCTGGAGACCAGCAGGCAACCTGCGACCAGGCCAGCACGCATAAGCGGGCAGGCCATGGCGCTCTCCTCCCAGGGCGTCCAGTGGACAGGGAACAGGTACCGCTTTTCTTCACGGCTCTGAATGGCCTCAGCATGTCCTGCTGTAACGACGTGACCTGCCAGTGATTCTGACCCGAGGAGGAAAGTCTGTTGTTCGGTACGCTCACTCCAGGGAGGTGTGCCACGCCCGATCGCCTCGCGGAGACTACGCACGTTGTCTCCTTTCGAGGGAGGTAGGCATAGCGCCAGTGTGATCTCCATGCCCAGGCGACGAGGATCGAGGTGTTTGAGCATCTGCCCCAGGACCAGGTCACAGATCGAGTAGAAGCGCACGTTAGCGGGCAGGTTAGAGTGGGCGGTCAAGACACGTACAAAGAAGGAAGACGAGATCTCCCCCGGTGGCTCATCGACTGGCGGTGCTGAATTGAGGGCGCTCTTCCAGGCTGCCGGCATCACCTCGAGGAGGGATGCGCGATAGCGGGGCAAAGTCTTCAACAAGAGTTGGAGATTATATGGCCGAGGAGTTGCATCGCCACTGACCCAGCGAGATAAAGTAATGGGATTAAGCCTCAGTTCACTAGCGATACGCTGCTTTTCTTTGGGGTCATACAGGATGCTCCCCAGCAGTTCGCGCCATTGTTGGGTCTCGTCCATCGACATTCCTTCAAGCTGTTGCACGATCTACGGCTCTTTGTCCTTACTGCGCTTGCATCATAGCAGTTCCCAACATAGACGTCAAGAGTACGAGGGAGGAGGTTTCAGGGACGAGGACAAGGGTCGCCCACCAGGCATCAACCTGAGCCTGGAAGCTAGACAGGAGGCCGGATGATTCGTAGGGGCGAGGGCGGTTGGGCGGATGTGGGAGGGCCTTTATGGTCGCCCGGTGCTGAGGGTGTAATCGCGTTCCTCCACGTGGGAGCACAGGGAACAGGACGCGGGCGACCATAAAGGCCCTCCCTTCCCCACTCCACCACCCTCGCCCCTACGGATATCGATGGGCTTTTCGTTAGGTTGATGCCTAGTAGAGGGAGGAGGGGACGCCTGCGCGTGCTCCCGGCGGGGTACTTGATGGGGGGTCAAGGCAATGTCCCCCGCCAGGTGCGACGCAAGCGTCCTCTCCTCCCTCTACACCATCTTCGCTTCTACGCTAGAGATTTAGGATTTTCCTCCAACGAGGGCGACGCAAGCGTCCCCTCCTCCCTCCACACCACCCCCGCCCCTACGCGAGGCGAGGAGGAGATAATGGCAATCGAGGGCGACGCAAGCGTCCCCTCCTCCCTCCACACCACCCCCGCCCCTACGCGAGGCGGGATTTTCCTCCAACGAGGGCGACGCAAGCATCCCCTCCTCCCTCCACACCACCCCCGCCCCTACGCGAGAGGCGAGGGGGGGATAATGGCATTATTCAATGTGCGAGCAGGTATGCCTTTACTACCGCGCCCATGCCGGCAAGTGAGTTCGGAGAGTTACATACCCAGGGATACCTGGTACTGTCCAGCAGGGTAGGTGTGAAACTGGTTCTATCCAGGATCATATGCCCTATGTCAAACTGCCAGGCCGTCCAGCTTATACCATTCTGCTGCATGTAATTCAAAAAACTGTTTACTTGCTTGTTCGCACCTGCCATGGTTGCGCCCTGGCACTGGACGGGAATGGTTGTATTTGGCAGGAGCGCCCACTCACCTGCATAGAGGGGATACTTACCTTTGAAATAGCCCCACATGGCATCCCACGTGGTGGGATTTCCAGATGCAACTTGCTTATACGGGTGCTTGGTGTAGACGATATTCGGGTCGTTGATGTGCAAGGCCACGCCGTGCTTTTTTTGCCACAGTAGTGCATATTTAACGCCACCGGCAACAATAATCTGCCTGGCCCCGGTCGAACGAACGGCATTTACGAGGGCCTGCATGCCAATAACTGTGGTTGTCTTGCCGGTTGAACCGGTCTGCGTTCCACCGCCATTGAGCCAGGCGTTACCGTCAACG
>WNFC01007501.1_pt1 | contig 11982 bp, 10 predicted proteins | sample 5400541 | NCBI WGS metagenome assembly WNFC01 (sample SAMN13153342, study PRJNA577476) | soil metagenome | isolation source: 120 cm saprolite under Douglas fir tree site 2 hole 2 replicate 1 | place: USA:California | collected 2015-04-18 | reverse complement strand
CGCGTCTTCTCATAAATCTCCCGCCCGATCAGCATGCGGCGGATTTCGCTCGTTCCGGCGCCGATCTCGTAGAGCTTGGCGTCGCGGAGCAGCCGGCCGGCCGGGAAGTCGTTGATGTAGCCGTTGCCGCCGAGGCACTGGATCGTCTCCAGCGCCATCCAGGTCGCCCGCTCGGCGGCGTAGAGAATAGCGCCGGCGGCATCCTCGCGGGTGACGCGGCCGTCGTCGCAGCCGCGCGCGACCGCGTAGACATAGGCCTTGGCGGCGTTGGCGGCCACATACATGTCGGCGAGCTTGGCTTGAATGAGCTGAAATTCGCCGATCGGCTGGCCGAACTGCTTGCGTTCGTGCACATAAGGGATGACCAGATCGAGGCACGCCTGCATGATGCCCAACGGGCCGCCGGCGAGCACCAGGCGCTCGTAGTCGAGCCCCGACATGAGGACGTTAACGCCGTTGCCGACCGCTCCCAGCACGTTCTCGGCCGGCACCTCGCAATCGGTGAACACGAGTTCGCAGGTGTCGGAGCCGCGCATGCCGAGCTTGTCGAGCTTCTGGGCCGATGCAAATCCCGCAAATCCGTTCTCGACGATGAAGGCCGTGATGCCGCGCGCGCCGGCGTCGCGATCGGTCTTGGCATAAACCACCAACGTATCGGCGACCGGGCCGTTGGTGATCCACATCTTGGAGCCGTTGAGAATGTAGCGGTCGCCCTTGCGGTCGGCGCGGGTTCGCATCGAAACCACGTCGGAGCCCGCCTCCGGCTCCGACATGGCGAGCGCGCCCACATGGGCGCCGGAGATCAGCTTGGGCAGGTAGCACGATTTCTGCTCGGCGGTGCCGTTACGCCGGATCTGGTTGACGCACAGGTTCGAATGGGCGCCGTAGGACAGACCGACCGCCGCGGAAGCACGCGACACCTCCTCCATGGCAACGCAATGGGCGAGATAGCCCATGCCGGCGCCGCCCCACTCTTCCTCGACCGTGATGCCGAGCAGGCCGAGTTCGCCCATTTGCGGCCACAGGTCGCGCGGAAACATATTGCTGCGGTCGATCTCGGCGGCGCGCGGCGCTATGCGGTCGCGGGCGAACGCGGCGACGGATCGGCGTAGCCGTTCGACGTCTTCGCCGAGACCGAAATCGAAACCTGTCCAGGCATTAGGGATCAGAGCCACGGATTGATCACCTCCAACTCGCACCCTGCAAAGTCAGCCACATTGCGCGTCGCCAGCTCCGCACCGCGCGACTTCGCAATGGCGGCAATCCGAGCGTCGGGTTCCGACATCGGCCGCCCAGAGCGGCGTCGCGCTGCGGCAATGTCCGTGTAGTCTCGCGCAGCGGCGCTATCGAAGGGCAATATTCTTCCGGCCAGATGCACCGCGAATATCCGCCCCACGATGGACTCCAGCAAATCTCGTCGTTTTCCTTGCGGCAACAAAGCAACGCCATACAGAAGCTCCGCCTCCGTTATCGTTGTTGTGAAAAGCGCGGTCCTGGGCTGTGATCGCATCCAGTCCAACACCTTGGCCGATGGTGTCGGCCGCAACGGTTCCGACAGCACGTTCGTGTCCAAGACGATCATTTGAAATTCGGCGGCTCCGGCATGGGCCCGCGCGGCGGCAATTCCAGTTCGATGCCTCCGAGGGGCTCAACGAGTTCACGAATGGCGTCAACCAGGTTTTGGGTCTCGGCGGGCTCCTGAGCCAGCGCCGTTCGCAAAATGTCTCGTGCTTCATCCTCCATCGATCGGTTTCGATGAGCAGCACGCAGACGCAATTTGCGCTTTAGCGCATCATCAAGATTACGGATGGTGATGCTGGCCATGGAAGCTCCTGCAATCATTGCAATCATATTAGTCAATGCAAGCACATCGTCAAGTTCGGATCAACCTCGTGGCGCAGCATCGATTTGAGGAGAGGCGATCAGCGGGCGATTGCTTTTCTCCACTGCACCCCTCTGGCCGCACCGGTCACGTCAGTGCTGGGCGGATCTTCGATCCGGATACATCGCCGCTTCTCCCCCGGGCGAGACGGCGTGCGTCCGGCGGGCCGGCATTTGAGCAAAACGAAATACCCCTAAAAAAGCGTGGAAATTCAAGCACCTCAAGCCACCCCTCGGGGAACTGCCCGGAGCGGCCCCGTCACGGCGGCACCCCTGCACCTTGCAGATGATAGACGATAGATGTTGCGTCCGTGTTGCGGCGCGGCAAATAGTCCGATCCACCCACGGCCCTCGCGTGCCCTGCCATATCAAACAAATGTCCATTCTGAAGTTCGCCTTGCCAGCATTCCTGCTTGCCGCCCAACCTCTGGCAGCTCAAACCATACAGCAGCCCTGTCCCGGCAACCCGGACGCGCTCTCGACCTCACGGGTCATCAGGGTCGACGCCGGCACGACACCTCGTGTCGGCCGTAAGCACTTTCCCGCCACATTGCCCCTCGCCGACAAGGAGGTCGTCCTTACGTTCGACGACGGCCCGCGACCTGGCACGACATCCGCGGTGCTCAACGCGCTCAGGCGGGAATGCGTCCTCGCCACCTTCTTTCTGGTCGGCCGAAACGCGGCGGCCCATCCGGAACTCGCACGGCGCGAGCTGGCAGAAGGCCACACCGTAGCGCACCACAGTTTTCGGCATCCGCTGCTCGATCGCTTGAATCCGGACGCTGCCGAGGCGGAAATCGACCGCGGCTTTGCCGCCGTCGACACGGCGCTCTACGGCCATGCGACCACACGGCCGCGAACGCCGTTCTTCCGCTTTCCCGGCTTCGCCTCGACGCCATACCTGCTGAACCGTCTTGCAGCGCGAAATATCGTGGTCTTCGGCGCCGACCTGTGGGCCAGCGATTGGAGGGAGATGTCGCCTGGCCAAGAGCTCCGCCTGATGCTCGGACGGCTCGAAGCAACCCATGGCGGAATCGTCCTGTTTCACGATACGAAGCGGCAAACGGCCGTGATGTTGCCTGCTTTCTTGCGTTCCCTAAAGGCGGAGGGTTATAGGATCGTCCACGTTGTCGGGCCGGTGGCTTGAGAAAATCCACTTGAGAAATGTGCAAACCATTTCTTATCTATGACGTTAAGGCTGATGAAGGGTAGTTGCGGCGTCGAGAGGCGGTGGGGGTAACCAAGCCCCCGCCGTTTGGGGGGAAGACAGGTACGATGCGTACAAGTACGATGCGTAATGTATTGGCGGCCGTATGCGGGCTGATTCTTTTCGGGCCAATGCTCGCACGGGCGAGCGATTGCCCCGGCAATCCCGACGCCCTCGGCACCAGCCGGACCATAGTGGTCGATCCCACCGAGCATCCGCGGCTCGGCTCCATGCAATACCACGAGAGCCTGCCGCTCGAAGACCACGAGATCGTGCTCACCTTCGACGACGGCCCTTTGCCGCCCCGCTCGACCCAGGTGCTGGACATCCTCGAACACGAATGCGTGAAGGCGACCTTCTTCCTGATCGGCAAAATGGCGCGCAACTTCCCCGAGACGGTGCGACGCATCCGCGATGCCGGCCACACCATCGGGACTCATAGCTACAGCCATCCTCTGACCTTTCACAGGATGTCGATGGAGCGGGCGCAATTCGAGATCAACGAAGGTATCGCCTCGGTGACGGCAGCGCTCGGCGACGGCACCGGCCCGGCACCGTTCTTCCGCGTTCCCGGCCTGTTGCGCGCCGACGGCGTCGAGCACTACCTCGCGTCCCGGAATCTCCAGGTCTGGAGTGCCGATTTCCTGGCCGACGATTGGACCAGGATCGGCCCGGCGCAGGTGTATTCGCGCGCCCTGCAGCGCATCGAGGCCGACCACAAAGGGATTCTGCTTCTCCATGACATCCAGGTCAAGACCGTGGAGGCCCTGCCCTATCTGTTGCGGGAGTTGAAGCGACGCGGATATCGGGTCGTCCAGGTGGTGCCGACCACTCCTGACCGCCCCAAGACCGCGACCGATCCCGGGCAATGGGTGATGCATGCACGCCTCTCGCCCCGGACGCCGATTTTCATGGAAACGGAACCAGAATTGCCGGCGCCGAACCCGGTAAGCTTCGGCTTTGACATGGCGTCCAATTCACTTTCATTCCCGCACGGAATTCCATTCGTTCACGGTCAGGCTCGGCAGCCCCGGGGGCTCCTCGCCCGCGGTCATGATTCGTTGCCGCCGGTTTCCAACCCGGTTTCCAACCCGGTTTCCACTTGGCCCCGCGGTTTTGAGGTCGTACCGGACGTGCCGATCTCGTCTGGCCGCCCCCAATTACCGGCGCCGAGTCCGCAGAGCTTAGGCTATTCGAGCGACAGCCCGAAGTTATGGGTCGCGCGCAAGGCGCCAATTGACGTGGTGGCAGATGCGAGGGGTGCGGTGGCGGTGAATGAGATCCAGCGCCTCCTTGAGTCACTACCCGAGGAGACTGCCACCCCGATCGACAATCGCAATCGCAAGATTCCCCAACTCCTCGATCCCTCGCCGGCGGAAGACCAGTTCGCCGGGTCGGTGTCGCCGCTGTGGTTGCGCGGACCGATCGTCAACGCCATCATGCCGCGCGGTGCATTTCCTTAAAGACCGCTATCCTGGCGGTAACGTCGATTTTGTTCGCGTCCGCGTGGTTCATTCGGCTGCGACGGCGCACGCTGCTGCAGGGCTCCGTCGCTATCCTGTTCGCGATCTTATCGCGTCGTGTGGAGTCTCCGTGCCGGCGTCCAGCATATCGTCAAGCCAATGGCCGGCACGGGCTGCCTTGGCGGCGAGGTAGCGGCGGTTTTCCGGATTGATTTCCGTATAGAGTGCGATGCGCGCGCAGACTTCGACGCCGCCTGCCAACAATGCCTCGAGCTTGCCGGGATTGTTCGTCAGGAGTTGAACGCGGTTCGCCCCGATCATCTTGAGCATCCGCGCCGCCACGCCATAATTGCGCTCGTCGTCATCGAAGCCGAGCATCATGTTGGCGTCCATGGTGTCGAGCCCGTTGTCCTGGAGCTTGTAGGCCCGCATCTTGTTCGCGAGCCCGAGGCCGCGCCCCTCCTGCTCGAGGTAGAGCACGATGCCGCCGCCAGCGGCGGACAGCTGCGCCATCGCAAGCTTAAGCTGGGCGCCGCAGTCGCACCGGCGCGATCCGAACACATCGCCTGTGAGGCAGGCCGAATGCACGCGCACATTGACGGGCTTGGAAAAGTCAGGTTCGCCGAGGATGATAGCGACCGGGCTCGACCCGACCGCATCGCGGAACACGCAGAATCGCGCAGTGGCGCCATCCGGTAACGGAATCCGCGCTTCGCTGACGATCTCCAACGTATCAAGGATCTTGTCGTTGACGTGGGCCATGGCATCCGCGTGCACGACGATCATCTGCGCCAACATGGCGGGCGCAACCGCCTTGGCATCGGTCACCAGAAGGGCCGGAAAACGCTGCGCCAGCTTGGCAAGATCGATCGCCCGGGTGGCGGCGGCGCCAGCCTTCCCGGCCGCGCTCCGACGTTCGCAATGCAAACCTACCGCGAGAGAGCAAATCGTGTCCCGCGTATCGCCCTCCGCCACGGCGATGAACACAGGCCCCGGAACTTCGAGACCGATCACGCGCGCGCGCCGCTTTGTAATGACAAGGCGCGGCGCGACCGGCGAACACAGGACCTTGAACGCGCTCCACGTCCTCTCGGTCAGACCGTCCACCGGCAACGCCACGATCATTTCCTCAGCGTCCGCAATGACGACCGGCCGGCCAGCCTGAAATTCCGCAATGCCGCGCTGAACCGCAATGTCGTCGGCCGCACCGAACGGGCCGAGCCCCCTTGGCATGTTTTCCATTTGCATTCCGCCCCACTACGCTGGCAACGCAAACACTGTCATAGAACTACGATACCTTGCCGTTTGTTCTTAGTCCTCCCGGCGGCGCAAAGCTATGCCGTTTTTGCTCAACACGAATGATCATCGCGGGCGGCAGCAAAACCCGATCCCGCATGGCGCGCATGCGGTGCCGGGTCGTGAGGGCGCCGTCCCATTTGCTTATGGAGCGCCGGGACGCCCTAGATCCGACCATTCACCATCTGCTGACCTCGCCCTGAATTTTCGCGGGAACCGGTTTCCAATGAGTCCGGAAACGACTATCAATCCGCGGCAAAATTCAGGCGGATCGCACCCATCTCAGGATGGCTCGCGTTCGAGTCCCCCCTACCCTCTCCCCGCAAGCGGGGGGAGGGTAGGGTCGGGGCGACCAAAGGAAGCGATGATCGAGACACCAACACACGGGATATTTCATGCGCGTTGCGATGATTGGCTCTGGATATGTCGGGCTTGTGTCCGGCGCCTGCTTTGCGGATTTCGGCCACCACGTCACCTGCGTCGACAAGGATGCCGACAGGATTGCGCGGCTATGCAAGGGCGAAATGCCCATATTCGAGCCTGACCTCGACCGTCTTGTCGTCGGGAACACGCGGGAGAAGCGGCTCGATTTCACCACCGATCTGTCCCGACCGGTGGCCGAGGCCGATGCCGTGTTCATCGCGGTCGGCACTCCCTCGCGCCGCGGCGACGGCCATGCGGACCTGTCCTACGTTCATGCGGCGGCGGCGGAGATCGCTGCGGCTCTCGACGGATTTACGGTGGTGATCACAAAATCCACCGTGCCGGTCGGCACCGGCGACGAGGTCGAGCGCATCATCCGGGAGACCCGTCCGGATGCCGACGCCGCCGTGGTGTCGAATCCGGAATTCCTGCGCGAGGGCGCTGCGATCCAGGATTTCAAGCACCCGGACCGCATCGTGGTCGGCACCGAGGACGAACGCGCCCGCAAGGTGATGGCGGAACTCTACCGGCCGCTCTACCTCAACCAGGCGCCGATTGTCTACACCAGCCGCCGTACCGCCGAGTTGATCAAATACGCCGCCAACGCATTCCTGGCCACCAAGATCACCTTCATCAATGAGATTGCGGAGCTGTGCGAGAAAGTCGGCGCGGACGTTCAGGAAATCGCCCGCGGCATCGGGCTCGACAACCGCATCGGGTCGAAGTTCCTGCACGCCGGACCGGGCTATGGGGGCTCGTGCTTTCCCAAGGATACGGTGGCGTTGATCAAGACCGGGCAGGACTATGAAGCGCCGCTGCGCATCGTCGAGACCGTCGCGGCCGTCAACGAGGCCCGCAAGCGCGGCATGTTTCGCAAGATCGCGGCGGCGCTGGGCGGCAGCCTGCGCGGCAAGACGATTGCGGTCCTCGGCCTCACCTTCAAGCCCAACACCGACGACATGCGCGACGCCCCCTCGATCCCGCTGATCACCGCGCTCCTCGACATGGGAGCGATGGTGCGGGCCTATGATCCGGTCGGGATGGAGCAGGCCCGGCAGGTGCTCGCGGGCATCGAATTCTGCGACGGTCCCTACGCCTGCGCCAAAGACGCCGATGCCCTCGTCATCGTCACCGAATGGGAGCAGTTTCGCGCCCTCGACTTCGAGCGCCTCAAGGGGGTGATGAAGCAGGCCGTGCTGGTGGATTTGCGCAACGTGTACCGCCCCGAGGACCTGCAAGGGTTTGCGTATCACGGCATCGGACGGGGGGGACCGTTCGTTAGCGGGGGGACCGTTCGTTAAAGGAGCGCGGGCGTCCCGCCCGGCCCCCACCCTTCCCCGCTTGCGGAGCGGGCAAGGCTCGGAAAAGGCGGGCGGGACGCCCGCGCTGCGTTTCTGCTAGGATTGGCATTCGCGTCGAGTATCCCATGCATCTGATTGATCCCATCCCACGACATACCGAGGACCCGCATTGGCGCGATGCCATGGCGGCGATCCGGGCCGGACGCTGCAATGGCGCGTCCCGGTGGGACGGGATCTTCGGGCCCCTGCGGGCCGGGCAGGTCGATGATCTTCTTGTCGTCGGCCAGATCGGGCAATCGCTTGACGGGCGCGCCGCGACCGCGACCGGACACTCCCGCTACATCAATGGCGCCGAAGGCCTCGATCATCTCCACCGCTTACGCGCCCTCATGGACGCCGTGGTGGTGGGCGTCGGGACCGCGCTGGTTGATGATCCTCTGTTGACGGTGCGCCGCGTCGCCGGGCCGCATCCGGCGCGGGTCGTCATCGATCCCAACGGCCGCTTGCCCGCTGCCGCGCGCGCGTTTCGCGACGACGGCGTGCGCCGCCTGGTGATCACCGCCGAAGACGCCGGCACGCAACCACCCGCCGGAATCGAACGCGTTGCGCTGCCGTCGGCGCAAGGCCGCCTCGACCCTTGCGATATCCTGAGGAGCCTCGCGGCGCGTGGCCTGTGGCGCATCCTTATCGAAGGTGGCCCGGCGACAGTCGCGCGCTTCCTGGAAGCGCGTTGCCTCGATCGTCTGCATGTGGTGGTGGCGCCGATCATCCTCGGCGGCGGCCGCTCAAGCCTCGATCTAGCGCCGATCACACGATGCGAGGAAGCGTTGCGCCCGCATACGGTGACCCATGTGCTCGGCAACGAGGTGCTGTTCGACTGCGACCTTTCGGCTCAACGGCGGCCGGTCGGCATCGCGAAAAAATCGACGTGACCGACCCGCATCTGCGAGCGGCCGGCGGTCACATGGTCCCGGCGCTCGCCGAGCCATTCGTCGAGGATCGAAGGATCGATCCCGATCTCACGGGCGGCGCCGGCCCAGCCGGCCAGCATCGCCATCTGGATCTCGCGGTCGCCGGTGCCAAACCGCCAATCGGAGCGGCCTTTAAGAACCGTGAAGCCGGCGCCGCGAAACCGTTCCGGCGCGATCCGCGCCGCGTCGGGCCCGAGCGCCGGTCCGAACCCCTTGTCGGTGCGCTGGTGGCAATTGACCGCCGCGATCACGGCCGCATCGTGACGGGTCTCCGGCCTCAGCGCGACGACGCCGTCGTAGCTCAACGCCGCATAAAACGGGCGTGAAAGGCGAACCAAAGACGTCACCAGGCGATCGAGCCAGGCGGCCGATACGAGATCGAGCAAGGCCGATGTCGCCACGAGATCGCAACCGTCCAGCGCTTGCTCGATCGCGCCGGCAAGATCAATCGCGACGGTGCTGACATTTGCCCCGGCAGGCGCCGCTTTTTCTGCCGCGTTCAGCAAAACGTCGTCGTTGTCGACAAGACGCCAGCTCTGGCGCGCCGGCAGGCATGGTGCAATCGCCCGCATGGTCGCGCCGGTACCGCAGCCGAGATCCGTCACCGTGGCGGCCAATGCGCCGGCGAAAGTGGCGGCAACCGCATCCAGCACTGCGCCATTGCGGGCCGCCCGGTCAAAGGGTTCGCGCAGCGCCAGCCACCGCGGCGAGAAGCCGCTCATGCGGCGGTGTGCAAGACATCGAGAAATGTCTGCGCGGCCGCCTCCCAGGTCGGCATCGGCGCCGCGCGCGCCGCTGCGGAACAACGCTGTCGCAACCCCGCATCGGCAATCATCGCACCCAACGCCGCGGCGAGCGCCGCCGCGTCGTCGGGCGGCACCAGAATACCGGCATCTGCCGGCACGGTGTCCGGAACGGCGCCGGTCCGCGTTCCGATCACCGGCAGCCCGTGGGCGATCGCTTCCGCATAAGCCATGCCGTAGCCCTCGAACCGCGAAGCGAGGACGAATACATCGGCGTCGCGATAGAGCGCCGCCAGCTCGTGCTCATTTACCGCGCCGGCGAGGCATACGCGCCGCTCAAGGCGCTTGTGCGCGATGGTGGCTGCCAGTTCGCCTGCGGTTGGGCGGTCGCGTTTGCAATCGCCCGCGATCACGAGCTGCCAATCGAGAGCGGCGAGTTGGCCCAGCGCTTCGATCAGAACATCGTAGCCCTTGCGCGGCACGACCGTGCCGACCGCCAAGAGGTTGATGGTTTGATTGATGGTTTCTCCCGCCGGTTTGCGCACGACCGCAATGCCAGCCGTACGCTCCGAACCCGGCAAAGCGACCGCGATTATTTCCGCCGGAACGCCGTAGTCAGCCATCAGGATACGGCGCGTCGCCGGGCTGGTAACAACCACGCGGCTCACTGCCGCCAGCGCCGCGCGCTCGCTATCCCGTAAGGCCGCCGTTTCCGCAGGGGTGAGCCCGGATTCCAGCGCCAGCGGGTGATGCACGAGGGCAATCACCCTGTGGCTCGACCGCAGCGCCGCCGCTGCGTCGGGAAGCACCCCGAGGGCAAGCCCGTCCACCACGATCGGCTGGCCGGCGGGCACGCGGCGAAGGCGTGGCAATGCTGCGTCGACCATTTCCGGCGTCGGGCGCGGAAATCCGTCGCCCAAGTCGATCACGTCGACCTCGCAGCCGCGCTGCCGCAATCCGGCAATCACGCGCCGGTCATACTTATAGCCGCCGGTCGGTTGATCGAGGCTTCCCGGCACCGCAAAGGTCACCGCTGCCATAACGCCCCCTCGTACCATGCCCGCGCAGTCGGAGATTCCGCGACTGTCACTCGGATTGCGCCGATCTCGCGGCCATCGCGGCCGAGCTCGCCGTTCTTCACGGCCGCCGCCAGTCCGTCGAAGACGTGCCTGGTGAGGAACTCGGTCGTGGTGTTGACGGATTTGAACGCCGGGATGTCGTCGAGATTGCGATAGTTAAGCGGCGCCAGAACCTGACGCAAGACCTCGAAGGCCCGTCCGATATCGACCACGATGCCGTTGGGATCGAGAGCTTCGGCCATGAAGGCGGCCGACACCGCGAAGGTGGCGCCATGAAGACGCTGCGCCGGACCGAAAACCTCGCCGCGAAACGAATGCGCAATCATGATGTGGTCGGAAACTTCGACGGCGTACACGGGGGAATCCTTGGGATTGGCGGGCTGGTAGGATGGGTTGAGCGGAAGCGAAACCCATCATGGGCGTTGCCGCGCGGAGTGGTCGCCGATGGGTTTCGCTCCGCTCAACCCATCCTACGCCCCACTCATTGCGGCGGGATAACGGACGAGCTGACATAGCACACCGCCCTGCCCAGTGAGAATTTTCGGCAACGCCGCCGGCAGATCATGGAAGTCGACCGCGGGGGTAAGCAGGGCGTCGAGCGCCGGATCGGCCAGCAGGGCGAGCGCCGCGTCGATGCGGCGGCGATGGGACCAGCGCGGCCGATGCGAGGCCGCCACCTGCCCGACCTGGCTCGATATCAGCCGCAACCGGCGGCTGTGAAACGCCTCGCCGAGGGGGACGGCTACCTCGCCGGCGCCATACCAGCTTAACTCCAACACGGTCGCTTCGTTGCCAGCGAGCCGCAGCGCGGTGGCAAGCCCTGACTGGGAAGCGCTCGCATGGATCACGAGATCGCATTCGCCGAGCGCCGCATCGGGCAGCGAAAAACGCACGCCGAGAGCGGCCGCAACGGCGGCGCGGCTTTTGTCGATGTCGACCAGCGCGACCTCGGCGCCGGGCAGCTTGCCCGCCAGCCACGCACACAGGCAGCCGACCACGCCGGCGCCAACGACCGCGATCCGATCCGCCGGGCCGGGGGCCGCATCCCACAGGGCATTGAGCGCGGTTTCCATGTTGGCCGCCAGCACGCCGCGGGATGCCGGCACATCGGCCGGCAACAGCGCAATCCGGTCGGCCGGCAGCGTGAATGCGGTCTGATGCGGGTGGAGCGCAAAGGCGGTGCGGCCGACGAGAGCATCCGGTCCCGCCACCACACGGCCCACCGTGGCGTAGCCGTACTTCACCGGGAACGGAAAGTCTCCCGCCATGAAGGGGGCACGCATGCGGGCATATTCGCTGGCCGGCACGCAGCCGGTGAATACCAGGCGTTCCGTACCGCGGCTGATGCCGCCGTAAAGCGCCTCGATCCTAACCTCGCCGGGACCGACGTCAGCCGCCAAGGTTTCGGGGCGAATCTCCGCACAGTGGGGGCCGACATACCACAGGGCGTGCGCCCGCTCGTTGACTTGATCGATCACACGTCAGCCCCTGTGTTGGACACCCGACCCGTTAACCCGCTATATCTCACCTAGCGCGGTTCCATTCCAAAGCAATTTTTCCATGACAGAAGTTGAAGCCGGATTCCGAACCGGATCGGCGGCCCTGCCCGATCTCGTTG
>WNFC01007499.1_pt1 | contig 11983 bp, 12 predicted proteins | sample 5400541 | NCBI WGS metagenome assembly WNFC01 (sample SAMN13153342, study PRJNA577476) | soil metagenome | isolation source: 120 cm saprolite under Douglas fir tree site 2 hole 2 replicate 1 | place: USA:California | collected 2015-04-18 | reverse complement strand
ATCAGCCAGACCTCCTTGACCAGCACACTCACCACGTGCGACATCGTGTCGCAACACTCACAATGTGCGACCTCGCGTCGCACGTTACGGACATATGGCGGACGGATTCCGGGCCGAGCAAGCGGTTCACCGAACCGCTGGGCCCTATCCGCTTGTATGCCCCTGACCTGCGCAGACCCTGTTTTTGATCGTTACTGTGGCCGTCCCTGTCCGTCATGCGTCCGTGCGCGCGGGGGTACCGACCGGAGCTAGCGGTTCTGCCGAACCGCTTGCTCCCCGGTTTCAAGTGGTCAGATCGTCCCCGGTGCGGACCGCAGCCACGCTGGCATGCCCGCCGTTGATCCTGTTCTCGCCCCCGCATGCCTGGTCGGAGGGGACAGGCAGCCCTCGCTGTACCGAGACCACGCAGCCTGGATCAGGCGGCTGGACGCGATGCCATCTTCGCGTGGATTGCTGATCTCGTCCCGCGCGGATGTCCTCTGTGGCCGGGATGCGGCCGGTTCTTTCAGATGCCTGGGAGCGAGATCTGCTCTGGCTGGGCCTGGGTGAGGTTCTTGTGGTTCGCGTCGCCGGGGTATCCCGCGACGCGGTTCAGCTCGGTGAAGGTGAGTGTGCCGCCATCCGGCAGCGCGTCGATGAGGGCGGCCAGGAGCAGGGCGGCTCCGAGGGCGTCCCAGAGCGCGCGGTGGGGCTGGCTGCCGGGCGCCAGCGCGGTGACGGTCCCGCTCAGGTGATGCCGGTCCAGGAGCGCGGTCAGCCCGTTGCCTTTGGCACCCGGGTGGACGTGGCGGGCCAGCCGAAGCGTGTCGATCAGGGCGCCGGGGTGAACGCCGGGGCAGCGGCGGTGCAGGAGCCGCCAGTCGACGCCGACGTTGTGCCCGACGATGATTTTCCCTTCCAGCCGTGCTGTGAGTTCGGGGGCAACGCCGGCGAGGCCGGGCGCTGCGGCGAGGACGTCGCTGGTGAGGCCGGGGGAGATCCAGGGCCTGCGGGAGATTGGCCTGCCAGGGTTGATGACGGTGGTGTAGGCGCTGGCCATGGCAGGGTGCCCGCCGGCGATGGGGATGAGGGCGATTTCAAGGATGTCCTCGTCGTCGCGGTCTTGAGCGCCGCTGCCTTCTAGGTCGAGTGCGACGAGCGGCGCGTCTTTCCATGACGTATCGGTCATGCGGGCCGTCTGCCTTTCGGCGGGTTCGGGGTGTCAGTCGTCTTCATCAAACCGCGCCGCGTGGGTGAACCGGGTGCGGATCGCGGTGGGTCCCCTGATGCTCCCTCCCGATTTCTCCGGTTATGCAAGGGTTGACGGGCCGGCCCGCCTTGGGTGCTTGGCCCCGGGAGATGGCTGTACGTTAGCGATTTCAATTCCGTGGCCGGTCAGGAGCTATCTCGCGGCCCCGCAGCGGGCGGCGAATGCTCGCAGTTCGGCGGGCTGGCGGCCGGGTGCGTGGAGGAGCGTGGTGGCCATGGCCCGGACGGAGGGCCGGCAGACCTCTTCGGGGGCGAAGTTCTCGGCGGCTAGCAGGGCTTGGAGAGTGTGGGCGGGCCTGCCGTATGCCTGCCAGGCCCGTGCGGTGTCGATGCAGAATCGTGCGCGGCGCTGCGGGGTGGGCAGGGCGCGGGGGGTGAGCTGGGTCGCGTGGCTGAGCGCGGAGGCTGGGTCACCGAGGCAGGTGCGGACGCCGACCTGGTACTGGGTGACGTAGGCGGTGTCGAAGCCGGCGGCGCCCGCGGGCAGGCGGGATGCTGCGCTGGCGGCTTCGCTGATCAGTTCCAGGGCCTGGTGCTGGCGGCCTGCTTTCGCGGCGGTGTAGGCGGCGGTGCTCAGCAGGGAGGCGTACGCGGCGAGTTCCCTGGCGGGCGTGGCGGGATGGCCGGTGTCCAGTTCGAGGGCGGTGCTGGTAAGGATGGTGACAGCGGCCCGGTGCTGGCCCTGGCGGCGCATCGCGATCGAGACCCGGCGTGATGCGGCGGCGAGCGCGACGGGGTTGCCGCTGCGGCGGGCCGCGCTGAGCGCCCGGTCGGCGGTGACCCAGGCCATGGCGTCCTCGCCGAGCTTGACGCACAGTTGCGAGGCCAGGCAGTAGGCGTCCGCCGTCAGCCGCAGGAGATGCTCACGATCAGCCAGCGTGCTGGCGGGGCCGCCGCTAGCCTCCAGGCGCGAGATGAGGATGGGCAGCCGCTGGGATAGTAGGTGGTACCGGCAGGTGTCGAACGATGTCCGGGCTGCGGCGACGGAACGCTCTAACGACGGGACCGGCGCTGGCTGTGCATGGCCTTGCCCCGTCAGCAGGGCCTGCAGGGCGTCGATCCGGGGATCGCCCGCGGCAGCGGAGGCCGCGCGTTCCCGGGCCGTTGCCCCGAGCATGGCTGCGCCGGTCAGTGAGGCCATCGCCGTGAGGAGTTCGCGCCTGTCCACAGGTCCGTCACCGTCCTGGCTGTCTGGCAGCTGATCGGTGACCACCCTAGTGCGTGCTGCCGCGGTAGCCATGGATGCCGGCGCGTGTGCGTGTCCTGGGGCGGCGAGGCCGAATAATTCTGGCGGGATCGCCAGCACGTCGCAGAAACCCCGCAGGATGCCCAGATCGGAGAGCGGCCTGCGGCCGGTCTCGAAACGGGAGATGGTCGCGGCCGAGTAGCCGCTGCGGGCACCAAGGTCAGCCTGGCGCAGGCCAGCGGCGTGACGGGCGAGCCGCAGCACCTCACCGCGCCGGCCGGCCGCCGCAGCGGCCATGGCTGCGGGCGAGTCCAGCAGCAGGTTCGCACCCATGGGCCACCGGCCCTTCACTCGGCTACCAGAAGTATTTTCCCGCACACGCTCAGAGAATGCCCGGCCGCTTCGCCTGGTTTGCGGATAACGCAAACGACTGGACATGTCACGCACGTTCACTTCCCCGCCTGGTGCCCGGCGCGCTGTCCTGGCATGCGCAGGCATCCGGTAACCGCCCGGGACCAGGACGCATAGGAGGTGGCTGGCATAAACGTCATCTGCGAAGAGCCGCAGGCGCAAGAGCTGCTCGCCCATGATCGTGATTACTTGTGGCATCCGTGGAGTCCTAACGGTGCCAGCCTTCCGCTGATGGTCGCTGGTGAGGGCTGCTTTGTGGCCGACGTGAACGGCCAGCGGTACCTGGACGCGCGGGCCTGCACGCTGAACGCCGTGCTCGGCTACGGCCACCCGGCGGTTATCGAGGCCATCACCAGCCAGCTGCGGCGGCTGATGACCTATGACCTGTCCTGCGGGTCAGCGCCGCCGCCGATCCTGCTCGCCCGCCGGATCGCCGGGCTCATGCCCGGCCCGCTGACCCGGACGTTCTTCGTCAACTCCGGGTCGGAGGCCACCGAGACCGCGATCAGGATCGCCCGCGTCTATCACGGCCTGCGCGGCCAGCCGGGACGCCGGTCGGTGATCACTTTGCATGACGGCTACCACGGTGCGACGCTGGGCGCGCTCGCCGCCACCGGCTCCCCTTTCCGCCGGGCCGGGGCCGGGCCGCTGCCAGAGGGATTCGTGCCGGTTGGCACGCCCCGGTGCCGCGCCTGCGCCGACGGCACCGGACATCAGCGGTGCGCGGTGCCGGGACCTGAGCAGATCGCCGGCGCCATCAGCCGGCTCGGCGCCGGGCAGGTGGCCGCCGTCATGGTCGAGCCGGTCCTGGGCATCGGCGGTGTCATCCCGCTGCCGGACGGCTACCTGGCTGCGGTGCGGCAGATCTGCGATGAGCAGGGCGTGCTGCTGATCGCTGATGAGGTCATGACCGGATTCGGGCGCACGGGGCGGATGTTCGCCTTCGAGCACGACGCCGTCGTCCCGGACATGGTGACGACCGGCAAGCACCTGACCGGCGGCCATCTCCCGCTGGCAGCGGTCACCACCACCCAGGCGGTCTATGCGGCGTTCGCCGATGATCCGCTGCTCGGTGGGCTGCGGCACGGGCACACCACCTCGGGGCACGCCACCGCCTGCGCCGCCGCGCTGGCTGTCCTGAATGTGATCAGCCGCGACGACCTGCCCGGCCGGGCCGCCGCGCTGGGCGCCGCCCTGCTGGGCGATCTGGAGCAGTTGCGCCGCCACCAGGTCGTCCGGGACGTGCGCGGGCGTGGCCTGCTCGCCGGGGTCGAGCTAGCCAGCGACACCGCCGCCGGGCAGGTCGCCGCCGAATGCATGCGGCGCGGGGTGCTGGTGCGGGCGTCCGGCCCGGTGCTGACCATCGCTCCGCCTTTGATCATCACGGCCGAGCAGCTCCGTCAGGTCGCCGCGGCGCTAGGCCAGGCGTGCGCGTCCGTGGCCGAGGGGGCAGTGTGATGACCGGGGACGTCACCGTCGTACTGCCCTGCGGCGGGTCTGGCCGCCGCCTCGGCTTGCCGTTCGCCAAGGAACTGCTGCCACTGGGCCCGGGACGCACACCGCTGGACGCGACGCTGGACCTGCTCCGGCCGCACGCCGGGCGGCTGCGCCTGGTGGTCGTACTCGGCCCGCAGCGGGAAGCCACCGCCCGGCACATCCTCGCCATGGCCGGGCAGACGCCGGTCGCGTTCATCCCCCAGCAGCCTGCCCTGCGGGAGTCAACGGGCGCGGTGCTGTCAGCCGGGCCGTGGTTCGGGGAACGCAACCTCGTGCTGCTTCCCGACCAGATCCTCACCAGCCCGCCCCCAGACCCCGCCGGGCAGGCCCTGGACCTGCTGCGTGAGGCACCGTTCTGCTTCCTGGCCTCCCGCGAGAACGACCCGGTCAAGATCAGCAGAGACGGTGCGCTGCGGATCAGCGACACCTCACCCGCCCGGCTCCTGGCCTACGCCGAGCACCCGGCGGCCGGGGACGCGGCGGGTTTCAACGCGGTGTGGTTCGGGTTCGGGTTCCGCCGCGAGCATGCGATCCCGGCGCTGTCGCTCATGCACCGGGCCGTCTGCGGCGAGCCGGTCACCCCGGCCGACGTGGCCGCCAGCCCGCTGGCCGGCTGCCCTGTCCTGGACACCGGGCCGCACCGGGACGCTGGCACCTGGCCGGCGGTCCTGGACCTGTGGGGCGACACGATCAGGAAGGGAACCTGCCGATGAAAATCAGCGTGTTCTGCGGCCCCTACCCGGCAGACGAGCACATGGGCGGCACCGGCCTGCGGATGTGGGAACTCGCCCAGGCCCTCGCCGGCGACGGCGCGCACGTCACCCTCATCGTCCCGCGGCCCTCGCCATTCACCTGGCCCGGGATCACGGTCACCACCTTCGGCGAGGACACCTGGCAAGGGCTGATCGCCAGCGCCGACGCCGTAGTCACCACCGACCTTCCCGACACGCGGCTGCTCCTGCACGCCTACCACTGCGGCGTGCTCACCGTCGCGGAAAACGCCCCGCCGATCGAGCACCTCCACTACGCCGGGCTCCAGGGCACCCCCGACCCGCAAGCCCTGTATGACGAACTCCTTGACCGTTACCGCCTGCAGCTCCTCCTCGCCGACCACCTGCTGGTCCGCTCCCCGGCCGAGCGCGCCGCCACCCTCGGCGCGCTGGCAACTGCCGGCCGCCTCGGCTGGCTGCACCACTCCCGCTCACCCGCGCTGGCACACCTGATCAGCCTGCTGCCGGTCGGCTTCAACCACGCCTCCGCCCAGCACGCCGCCACCGCGGAGCCGGCACAGCCAGCCGACCTGGCCTGGAACGGCGGCATCTGGGACTACTGCGAGCCATCACCGCTGTGGCCCGCGCTGGCCCGGCTCCGCGATGACGGGCAGCCCCTATCGCTGCGGCTGCTCTACCCCCCGCCGCCGCACACCCGCGCCACAGTCATGGCCGCGGTCAGCCGGTACGGGCTCGGCGGCCTCGTCGAGGTGCCCGAGACTTCCGTAGGCCACCATCAGCGCGACGGGCTGCTCATCGCAGCCCGCGCCATCGCCTGCACCGGCCGCGACGGCGCCGAGACCCAGACCTGCCACCGGCTGCGGCTCCGCGACGCCTTCCTCTACCAGCTGCCCGTCATCATCGATCACCACGGCGCCTCCGCCGACCTCGTCACCCGGTACCGCATCGGAACCGCTGTCGATCCCGCCGACACCCTCGCGCTCGCCACGGCGCTGAAAGCCACCGCCGCCGACGGGCCGGCCCGCGACGGCTACCTGAGCGCACTGGCCGCCGCCCGTGACCGGTTCACCTTCGAGTCCAACATGACCGGGCTGCGGGCATTCCTGGCCGCTGGCCAGCACGCCCCCGACATCGGCACCCGGCAGCACACCGAAACAGTCGCGGACCTGATGGCCCGCAGGCCCCTGCTCGCCGGGCCACCCACCCCCCTCTTGTGAAGGAGCCTGCGATGAACCCCGCCCCGGCCGTCACCGACCTCCGCACCCTCACCTGCACCGTCCCGGTGTTCCGGCCCGGACGCGACCTGGACCCGGTCCCGGTCCGCGCCTGGGACACCATCCCCGCCGCGACCGGGCGTGAAGTGGCCAGGCGGCTGGAGTCCGCCGGGTTCGCGCTCATCCAGGCCAGCGAGGTACCCGGCCCGGCCGCACCGCAGCAGCTCGCCCGCCAGCTCGGCCTCGGGCCAGTGTTCACGCCACCCCAGTACCGCGACCGCCCCTACACCGACGGCCAGGGCGTGACACGCATCGGCACCGAGGCTGCCGCCGCTCACCCCGCCTTCGGGCAGGCCACCGGGCAGCACCTGCATTCCGACGGGACGCTGCAGCGCATCGGCGAGATCAAAACCACCATCCTGCTGTGCGCCCGCCCCGCACGGTCCGGCGGCACCTCACACCTCTTCAACTCCGCCGCCGCCTTCGCCTGGCTACTGCACGAGGACCCCGCCGCCGCAGCAGCACTCACCGCCGCGGACGTTCTGGTGCGCACCTCCACCCTCCCCGGCACCCGCGGCCAGTACAGCGCCGGGCCCGTGTTCGCCGTCGCTGACGGGCGCCTGATCTCCCGCTACTCAGTCACCGGCACCGACACCTACGACCACGACGCGGTCACCGACCCCGCCGCGCTGGACCGGGCCCTGGCATTCCTCCAGCAGGCTGCCCGTCCGGGCTCCCCGTATTACACCGAACTCGTCCTCACCGCAGGCCAGGGGCTGCTGCTGGCCAATGACCTGATCAGCCACGGCCGGGCCGCCTACCACGACAACCCTGACTGCCCCCGGCTGATGCTGCGCGCGCTGTTCACCCGCAGATGCGCGCTCACCGAGCGGGCAGCATGACCGCCCCCGGCCTGGCCGCACAGGCCCCCGAAGGCAGCACCACCAGCCCTGGCCTGGGAATCAACCAGGCGCTGCGGCTGATCGCCGCCCATGAACAGGCCGCCGCGCGGACCCTCACGATGATCCCGTCGGAGAACATGCTGCCCCCGCTGGCCCGCCTCCCGCTGCTCAGCGACGTGTACAGCCGGTACTTCTTCAACGACAGCGAAGACCCCGGCGACTGGCGGTTCCCGGCCGCCCAGGACGCCGCCGCCCTGGAAACCCAGCTCACCATCCCGCTACTGCGCCACCTCGCCGGCGCCGAGCACGTGAACGTGCGGCCCATCTCCGGGCTGAACGCCATGACGCTTGTCCTGGCCGCGCTCGCCGGGCCACCCGGCTCACCCGTCGCGGTCTTGTCCCCCGGCCAGGGCGGCCACTACGCCACCGCCAGCCTGGCCGCCCGCCTCGGCCTGCGCCCGGTGCTGCTGACCGGCCCCGACCCGCACACCCTGGACCTGCAGCAGGTCAGCGACCTGCTGCGCCAGCACCGGCCGCCGCTGCTCTACCTCGACCAGTCCCACGGCCTGGCCCCCTACGACGTCCACGCGATCACCCAGGTGGCCCGGCAAGCCTCCCCGGGCACCCGGGTCCACGCCGACACATCCCACTGGATGGGCCTAACCCTCGGCGGCGCCCTGCCAAACCCGCTGGCCGCCGGTGCCAGCAGTTTCGGCGGCTCAACGCACAAGACCTTCCCCGGACCGCAAAAAGGCATCATCGCCACCAACGACCCCGAGATCGCCACGCTGCTGCGTGCCACCCAGCCCTACGTGATCTCCAGCCACCACTACGGGGCGACCTGTGCTCTCGGCCTGGCCCTCGCCCTGTACGCCCAGCGCTGCCCCGCCTACCCGGCCACGGTCGTGGCCAACGCCCGCGCGCTCGGCGCGCACCTGGCCGAACGCGGCCTGCCGCCCGAGGGTGCCGCGTTCGGCTACAGCCACGGCCACCAGCTGTGGATCCGCACCGCCCCGCACGGCATCAGCGCAGCACACGCCGCCGGCCGCCTGTACGAGGGCGGGATCCGCACCAACTTCCTCACCGACCTGCCCGGCATCACCGAGCCAGCCCTGCGGCTCGGCGTCAACGAGGCAACCTGGCTCGGCCTGACCCCCGCGCACACCGCCGAACTCGCCGGCATCATCACCACCGCCATTCTCACCGTCCGCCCCGCCCGCGAGCTGGCCGCACGCGTCGCCGCGCTCCGCAGCCGCATGCCCGGCGACACCAGCCCGCCCGGAATACAGGAACTCGCCCGGCAGATCCTCCGCTCCGTCTTCGGGGAGATCAGCACCGGCACGGCAGCGGGCGCACCATGACACCGGACCTCCTGCTGCTCGACCTGGACGGTCTGATCCGGCACTGGCGCGACAGCGGGGCACGCGAGGGCGAGCGGCTGGCCGGCCTGCCGCCCGGTGCCTTCGAGGCCGCCTACCAACTGCCCGAATACCAGCTCGCCCAGCTCGGCGTCCTCACCGACCAGCAATGGGCCGACGCCGTCCGCGGCCACCTGGCCAGCCGCTACGGACCGGCCGCCGCGGGGCATGCGATGACCCCGTGGCGTGCCGACCGTGGGGAAATCGACCACCATATGGTCGCCCTCGTCCGGGCCGCCCGCGCGCACCTTCCCGTCGCGATCTTGTCCAACACCACCACCGCGCTGGAGGCCGACCTGCGGCTGCACGGCATCGCGGACGCCTTCGACGCCGTGTTCAGCTCAGCCGTCCTCGGTGCCGCCAAGCCCGCACCCGCCGTATACCGCGCGGTCACCGCAGCGATGGGTGTGCGCCCGGAACGGGTGTTCTTCACCGACGACGAGATGCTCCACGTGCAAGGCGCGCGTCACGCGGGCCTGCGAGCCGAGTTATTCAGTGGTGCGGCCATGTTCGCGGCTTCCCTTGCCCGCTACGGGCTGCCCTGCGTCTCAGCCGCCGCTGACGCCGCCTGAGATCGCGAACCGCGTGTCCCGCCCCAGGGTCTGCAGCACCTCGGCGGCGAGGCGGGCCGCGGGCAGCTCACCGTCGAGGATCACCGTGTCGTCCGGCAGGGCGTCAGCCGCTGCGGTGCAACGTTCCACCTGCGACAGCCGCCAGGCCCGGACCCCGGCGTCCCGGGCTGGGTCACCGGGATGGATCACCTGCGCCTCGATCCGCTGCCGCAACACGGAGGCAGGCACCTTCAGGAAGAAGTGCCGCACCGGCACCCCGTACTCCGCCAGGCCGCCGAAGATCTCCCGTGCGCACACCGGGCTGACCACGGTCATCGGCGCGATCACCAGCCGGCCGTACTGCTCCGCCAGCACCCGGCCCGCCTCTACCACCAGCAGCCGCCACGCCGGCAGATCCTGGAAATCCCCCGACGGCGCCGGCGGCACCGCATCACGGAGCATGAACCCGACTTCCTCCGGGTCATACAGCAGCGCGCCAGGGCAGCGCCGCCGCAGCTCCCCGGCGAGCACGGTCTTGCCCGCCCCGAACGAGCCATTGATCCAGCAGATCACCAGCGCTCCTTGCCCGCGGCCCACCCCCTGGACAGCCGCAACAGGCAATCAGCCTAGGCCGCGAGCCCTCCCCAGACGACACGAACGCCCGCCATCACCCAGTGGGGCCCCCGGTCAGGCCGACCGGCTGGCACCGCCACGGCAAGCAGGAAGGATCATCCATGATCAGGCAGCCAGTTCCCGCCCGCCTCGCCGACCAGGATCCCTACCGCCAGGCGCACATCGCCACCCGGCACCTCCGGGACCTCACTGGCGGCTCCAGCCACCAGATAGCGGTGATCCTCGGCTCTGGCTGGGCACCCGCAGCCGGCTGCCTCGGAACAGCTGACTACGAAACCTCCCTGAGCGATCTGCCCGGCTTCGTCCCCGCCAGTGCCCCCGGCCATGCCGCACAGTCCGGTCAGTGACCGTACCCGGATCCGGCAAGCGCGCCCTGGTCTTCGCCGGCCGGACACACCTCTACGAGGGCCACGGCGCAGCCCAGTCCGTGCATGCTGTCCGGACCGCGATCAGCGCGGGCTGCGGCGTCGTCGTGCTGACCAATGGTGCGGGCGGGATCCGGCCAGGCTTCCGGCCGGGCCAGCTTGTGCTCATCAGCGACCACATCAACCTCACCGCGTGCTCTCCGCTGACCGGCCCCCGCTTCACCGACCTGACCGACATCTATTCACCCCGCCTGCGCGCGCTCTGCCGCCAGGTCCAGCCTGGCATCACCGACGGCGTTTACCTCCAGCTGCCCGGACCCCACTATGAGACCCCAGCTGAGATCCGCATGGCCCGCATCCTCGGCGCCGACCTCGTCGGCATGTCAACCGCGCTCGAAACCATCGCCGCCCGCGAGCTGGGCGCCGAGGTACTGGGCATTCCCCTCGTCACCAACCTCGCGGCCGGCCTTGCCGGCGAGCCCATCAATTCCCACCACATTCACGACGTCAGCAACGCCGCGAGGGCACGCATCGGCAGCCTGCTCCGGGAGACCATCACCCGGATCTGACCATGCGGGGGGCCCTGTGCCTGGGCGGCGGCTGACCCGCAGCTTTGCCGCAGAGGCTGGTGCAAAGCGCTCAGGCCGCAAGCTGACCCGGCGACCTGACGGGCGGCCAGATGCGCCGCTTGTCGGGCCACCATGGCCTGGCGTGGCTGGTTAGCGTCACCCCTGCCGCGCGGAATAGACCCCACCGGGTTCTAGAAAGGTTCCACGTCAGGTACTTCGCCGACACCGGCGAGGAACAGCGTCTGGCCGGTGGGAGCGGGCTCGGTTGTGCCCCACTCGGTCGTTGTGACGAAGCCCGGCTGGATCAGTTCGAACCCGGTGAAAAGGCGCTCGATATCGCTGGGTGATCGCAGTGTTACCGGCGATCTCGCACCATCCCAGGCTCGGGCGGCTTCCTCTGCCGCATCGGGTCTCTCGCCTTGGGAAGCATGCGACAGGACGAGGTAGCTGCCAGGGACCATATGATCCCGGAACGTGGCAATAATCTCTCCTGGGTTTTCGCTGTCCGTCACGAAATGCAAGATAGCCACCATCAGCACGGCGACCGGCTCGGACCAGTCGATCAGGCGGCCCACGTCGGGGTCGTCAATAATCTCCCAAGGGTGGCGCAAGTCATGCGCGACGGTGAGCACAGCCGGGGACCGCAGCAATTCGCGGCTGAGCGTGATGACAGCCGGGTCGTAGTCGACATAAACCACGTGGGGGTCTGCGACAATATCCGCGGCTATTTCGTGGACTGGGCCGGCGCTCGGGAAGCCCGATCCGATGTCGATGTACTGGCGCACGCCCCGCTGGGCGACGTACCGTACCGCACGCTGCATGAACGCCCTGTTCTCAAGGGCGATAGGGCGTGCTTCCGGGGCGCTGGCCAGGGCTCGCTGCGCAGCCTCGCGGTCGGCTGCGGAATGATGGGCGCCGCCGATTAAGTAGTCGTAAATGCCTGCTGGGCTGGACACGGTGACAGCGGATCGGGACGGTCGTTGAGGGCTGCTCATCTGCTGTTCCCCGGGGTCATTATCTAGCGAATTGGATAGCGGTCACGGCAGGTTCGCTGCTTTTGCGCCAGTGGGCTGTGGACAGGTCCATGGTTGGTTCACTCAATCTGCTGCTTGAGGTGGTCGCGGGTTTCTCCGGGGTCGAGTGCCGCGGTGGTGAGCTGCTCGAATCTGAGTTTATAGGTTGCCAGTTCGTCTGTTTCTTCGAGCATCCGGTCGTCGATGGTGGTTTCGAGGTAGACGACGTCGCGTTCGCTGGGGTC
>WNFC01015378.1_pt1 | contig 11985 bp, 7 predicted proteins | sample 5400541 | NCBI WGS metagenome assembly WNFC01 (sample SAMN13153342, study PRJNA577476) | soil metagenome | isolation source: 120 cm saprolite under Douglas fir tree site 2 hole 2 replicate 1 | place: USA:California | collected 2015-04-18 | reverse complement strand
TGGACCTATTCGATAGGAGTTTATCGCGAGGTGCTTGCCATGCTTGGTTTCCGCCTCGAGCGAGTCACTTACGCGAGCTATTACCATGAGTACGAGCAGCGTTTTGAGCAGAGACCAACCATTGTGGCAGTGAGAGAGTGAAGTCGTCAGCCTTAGCGAAGCCCAAATTGCTTCGTTTGTTTTATTGCTCCTTAGCAGCACGTCGAGAAACTTGTACTCAAGCTCTTCACTGGGACCGCGGGCGGCCCGCCCGCTCCGAACACCGCAAGGTGCGAGGATCTCGCAAAGTGTTCACCATCTAACGTTCTGTTCGCGCTGCGCGCTCACTGCGGGCGAGCCGCCCGTGGTCCCAGTGAAGAGGTTGAGTGGTGAAGCGGAAGTCAGTACTAAAGAGTGGCCAACGGGATTAGCTCTCGGCGACAGATGTGCGTACTGCTGTTTTCTGAGGATTACGCCTGAGCAGAGCTCGTACAAACCGAAGGCGGAATGCGGAAAGTCGCAAAGCATCGCGCCGTGCATTGCACCGACGAGATTGATAGCGAAGGATATCAGTGCGCAGGCCAATACTATCGAGCCGGTCACCCAACGCAACCCTTTACGTTGAAAGAAACTAAATCCGATCAATCCCAGAGATGCGAACGGCAGTGCCGGGAGCAAATAACGCGGCCCGTATTGGCAGGTACCGTTAGCATCGATGTTGAGGATGTATGTGGCAAGAGCGAGCAACATCCCAAGGATTGCAAACCGTTCCCTTTGCAGGCGGCGTGGATATAGTAATAGTCCGACTAGCCCGAACCAGATGACAGGCATATACAATGTCGACATTCGGAGATAGAAAACCAGTTTATTGAGGAAATTGTCCCAGTTCAGGCGAAAAAATGTGTCGCTGTATCTGCCGGCGATGTTTGGCAGAAGAAGTGGATTCCCGAAACAGAGAGCGTTATAGACAAGCAGAGGAGTCAAACCGATTAATCCACCAAGGATAAAGTAAGGAAGCAGATTCCAACGCCGCATAGTGACGAAGTAAAGCAGCAGGATCGAGGCCATAAAAAAAGGCAGCATCGAAGTCGTAACTGTCAGACCAAGAAACGCGCCGGCACACACGGACAGAGCGTTCGCTCCACGCTTGCCCGGAGTCTTGCGTGAAATTCTAGCGAGAACATAGAAGGCGAATACCAAGTAGCCTGTAGCAATTGAATCGTGCCAGGCAATACCTGAGTACGCAAAGGCGGTAGTACCGAAAGCGTAGGTAAGAGCTGTAAGTAACGGCCAGAAAAGTCCCCGCGATTCAGGCTTGAAAATAAGGGCGATCCGGAACACAGCAATCACGGAGGCAGCAGTCACCAGCGACGCAGTGAAAAATGTGACGAGGGCGGCAGTCAGCAGATAATGGCTTGAGTAGCTAAGGTTCAACGCGTGGAGCGGGAAATAGACACACGCTCCCAACATGAACTGGCCTGGTTGTTTCCCTGGATAGATGTGTCCGTTGTACAGAAAGGCGTCTACAACCGGCTGTACCTGCAACAGCTTAACGTTGGACCCTTCAAGGTAAAGATGGTGGCGCTCCACATACGCTTCAACCCCCGCTTGCTGTAGACCGAAGGCGACAAGATTGCCGGAATTACTTGCCGCGCCATATGCAAACCATATGGTGAGAAAGAGGAACCACTGTAGACGAGCGAGCGATCTCCGCTCGGCTTGGTTAGGAAGTGGTGGTCCAATCATTTCTTACAAGCAAAAAGCTGCTCATTGCGTTACAAAGCTTTATTCCACCTTGAAGTGGATCACAAGCGGTTCGGAGCCTTGCTGCTCAAACCAGCACACATGCTGATCGACGAGGTCGATCTTGAGCATGTACCTTCCGCGACGTTCCGGCACTGTGTATTCGATCTTTAGTTTCACCGTTTCACCTGGCGCGACGGGGAGCGGCAGCGGAGGTTCGCCATGAAATTCGCTCACGAGTATCCCCGAGCCATCAAAGACACGGACGGCTGGCATTACGACGCCATAACGATCGCTTTGTCCTGCAAGCCACAGCGTGTCGCCCGTGTTCTCGATCGCGAGCGGAAGGGCAAGCGTCTCTCGGGGAGCAAGACGCTCGGCGACGGGTGCAAGTAGACGAATAGACGCGCGCAGGATCCCAGGCCGGCGACTGTCGGGAACTGTCGAGGCGGAACTGCCATCGGCTACCTTCTTGCAAAAGAGGTAGTGGTAGTTGGTTGCCAGTTTCTTGAGCGGTAGCCGATTGCCTTCGAGAATCTCACGTTCGAAAAGACCGTTGACACTTACGTAGTCACCCACGACAGCGAAGCCATTATCTGCGAGCAGTTCTCGCAAGTATTCTGAGTCGAATGGTGATTCCAGCGTTTGAAACTCGCGCATCACCGCGCGCAATTCCTCCTCGCTTGCAGAACCTGCAGCCGGGCGTTCGCCTTCGAGAATGAACAGCAGGCCACCAACCTCCAACATCTCAGCGAGATGGCTCATCACGGCGCGTTCATCCTCAAAATGGTGCAAGGAGTCGTAACAGATGATCGCGTCGAACTTTTCCTGAAGAGGCGTGAGCTCAACGTCGTGCACCACGAAGGTGCAGCGTAGAGGAGTCTCATGGTCCACTCCGTAGGGCACGCGGGCCACTCGCTCGCGCGACATGTCTATCAGATCAGAGCTGATGTCGATGCCCTGGACTTCATGGCCCAGGCGAGCGAAGTACTCACTCAACCACCCGGAGCCACAGCCAACGTCGAGGATGCGGCTGTTCGGTGGCAGCGCGAGCGTAGTGGCGATGTTGGCAAAGTCGCAGAAATGCCGGTGCATGTCTTCGTCCATGCCTTCACCCTTATATTTCCCTGGTTTGTTGGCGATGTTGTAAAAAGGCTTCGTGCGTAAATGGTGCCTGCGCTCTTCATCGAGACGGCTGAGATATTCACAGGCCGCGCGCTTGTAATCAACGCCTTCTATCTTAGCCAACCGCCCGTGCGTTGAGGAAGGATCGGGCAAAGGATTGGTATCAACTTTCGCATCTTCGCCATTTTTCAAAAGAGCATCCGGAGGGATTGAGTGAGACAAAGATGCCTCGCCGTTCGAGCCAGACGAGCGGTTGTTGTTGGATGTAAAGAGCTTCACCGGAGTCAGCAGGGCAATTTCCTCGGCGACGCCGCGCAGAAAGTTTTCCGGCGCCGCACTGGCGCCGAGAAGTGCGAGTTCGGGCGAGATCCCGGCGACTAGTTTCCGGCGCGGCCGGCGCGCCACGACTGCTCGAATAACATCGAGGTAGGCGTGGGCACTGCGTTCAATCTTATGTTCAGCGAGCGCATAGCGTCGCGCATTTTCGCCAATGCGTTGGCGCAACTCCTGGTCTTCAATCAAGCGACGAAGAAAGGCGAGCAGCAGCGCGTCTGTGTGCGCGTCGAGACTCACTTTGACGACGCTGTCAGCAGGCAGCTCGGCATACCAGCCGACATCCGAGACAACGCTGCAAACACCACCGCTCATTATGCGACAGAGGCTCGCGCTGGTTTCGCCTACCGTTCGTTCACGCATATTGAGTGCGATATCAGTGTTGACTATGTACTGCTCAAAGTCCTCCATTGGCAGATGGCCCGTGATCCTGACGCGATCCTCCATGCCATAGCGTTGGATTAGTTCGCGGACTTCGAAGAAAGAGTTTGGCTCTCCCACGAGCGTGTAATGAAAGAGGTGCGTCGACTTGAGGCAGGAAAGGGCGTGTAGGGCGTGCTCTATGCATTTACCAGGCGTGATCAGTCCAAAACTGGCTAGCTGCACTTCATCGTTTGACGCTAAACGTTTTCTCTTGGCTGTTATTGGCTTAACCGGCATCGGGATATGAGAAACCAGAACGCCGCTCGCAATCTCATTTAAGTGCGATTGGCTCCAACGAGAATGGACGATCATTGCCTCGGCACTGCGGGCTATGCCCCGATTAAGAGGGAATCCAAGCGGACGCTCCACGATTGACGGGGTGCTGCCGCGGGCAAGAGCTTGCGCCGCATCACGATGAGCTTTCTCTCCGTGACAGGCAGCCACCTCGTCAAGGTATAGACGAAGATCGCCGCGGCCCCTGGCGAGCCCCAGAAAAAAATCCTGCAAAGCAAAGTCATGAAGCACAACTATACCAGGGTGCTCACGCATTACGTCGAGAATGCCCGCATGGTAGCGATGGTCGTTACCCATGTGGTAGATGATCGCATCAAAGCCCGAAAGCGATTGAAGTGAAGAAGGATTCTGTCTGTAATCGTGAACAGTGAACCGCGCGAGCAAGTCGCGATTAGTCGGTTTGAAGCCATCAACGAAGAGCGTGATATCAGCGCCCGCTGCGAGGTAAGGTAGCAACTCCTCGCTATAGTCGGCTATACCCGATCGTTGTGGACCCAGTGGACTGAAGTAGGCTAGGTTCATTTGCTTACTGTACGACCGTGACCTTCGTTCTTGCTGTTGGTGATCCTTTATCGCTGAACCAGGCGACCTGCTCCTGGACCAGGTCAACTTCGAGAATATAGTTACCGGGTTCCTTTGGCGCGGTGATCAGAAGTGGGAGTTCTACCTCTTCACCTGGCTTCAGATCTTTGGAGATCCCTAGCCGTCCGTCCATCTCCGTCAGAAGTTTTCCATCTTTGTCGAGCCAGCGATCGCCGATCGCTATGTAGAATTTATTGTCGGCGCGGTCGTTGATTTCGCCGCCGCGAGCCCACCAAGACACGTCGCTCGCGTTTTTGACTTTTACCGCGATGGTCTCTTTTTGGCCTGCGCGCAGCTTCGTTGGCGGATCCGGCAGAGCAATTTGCGCCTTGAACGCCCTATCCGGCAGCGGGCCCGGTGTTTTGTTTCCGACGGGGCGACTGGCGTTCACCGGCGCAGCGGTATTCGTCGTCGGTTTCTGTTTGCACGCTGTGGCGACGATTCCGATCATGACGAAGGCAATAAAAGTAGCTCTGAGCTTCATACTTGAAAACGTTTCCTCTCAGTTATTAGTCAAATCCAGCTAGTCGCGACTTAACAGGTGTAGCCACCCAATACAGTACCGCGAGCGAAGCGACCGGATGCCGGCACTCGATAATCCCAAGAACTCTTAAAACGGTGGTTGAGTGCCGGCATCCGGTCGCTTTGCTCGCGGTACTGTATTGAGTTGCGATCATGTTGGTGTCCTTCCTCACTCGACTGACTTTCACAGTCTCTACCGCGAGGTGGTACTGACCTCATGGGACCGCAGCATGGGCGACTGCTCAAGGATCCATACTTAAGCCTAGCGGTGGTATTGACCCCTGCTCTATCGGACATTTCAATCTCTGCGTCGAAGATACTCACCCACCAGTAAATTCTTCACTCGAAAAATCATTCGTGGGCGTCCTACAAAATGACCAAATGAAAAATGTCGAATGATAAATGACAAATGATTCGGTCAGACACTAGGGTTCTACCCGCACTTGCAGCCTGAGTGTCTTCGCACCCCTCTCGTAAAACCACGTCACTCCCTCGTGCACCATGTCGACCTCGATCAGGTAGTCTCCTGGCGTGCCAGGAGCGGTTACCAAAAGCGGCAACTCCACTTCGCCGCCCGGTGGGAGGTCGGATGGCATCGCAGCGCGGCCTTCATTCGCGTTAGCTACGACCGCTCCACCAGTATCAAGCCAGCGGTCGGCAAGGTTCACCTGATATCGACCTTCCTTGTTGCCAACTGATGGCCACGTCGAATACCCCAGGTTCTTGACCTTGAATCTGATGATGACTTTTTCGCCCGCGCGCATCGTCGTCGGAGCATTCAAGGCGGTGAACTGTTCCCGGTAGTCCGAGTCCGGAAAGGCCGCGTTCATCCATGACGACTCAAATTTACTACGCGCTTCCGGCTCATTCGGGCGAAAGACTTCGATCAGCATCATACCGATCCGATCGCGTGGAGAAAAGAAGGGAATATCCACAGGGGTCACGTGTCCAACCCCCAACCCGCGAACGACGATAGCCTGTTTTGCTGAGGCTAGTTCTTCCGTTAGACAAAGTGAAAACATCCGGTCACTCGGTGACTCTTCGATCGCCCGAATGAACCGTTGCCGGGATTGACGAGTATAGAAGTATTCAGGATGGCTGACAGAGATGATACCGGCGCGCTCATTGAGCAGTGCTTCGATGCCGCTTGTTTTGACGGAGCTCTCGATCCAAACCGGTACACGATCGAAGAGCATGCGTTCATCGTCTGTAAGAAACTTTTTTAGCGAATGATCGCGAAGTAGGAGCGTAGCTTCCTGAGCGTAGACGACAGGACTACTCAGCAGAGTGGGCCGCGATCCCCATTCAGTGCGCAAGACATAAACGCAGGCAAGAGTTGCTTGAGAAGCAAGCGCCACAAAGAAAAGCGTTGCGCAAACTGTCCGCCAATGCAGCTTTGCGCGCGAAGCGTTTCTGATCACAACACAGGAAACAGCGATGATCGTGAGACCAGCGAGCAGTTCCTGATATAGACCATAACGGCTGTAGCCCACGCTTCCCGCGCTCCACAGCAAGCACGAGGCCAGAAACACGAAGCAGAGCGTGCGCGCTCGCGTGTCGCTCCAGGCTAAAATGAGCCCGGCAAGTGCGACTATAAATCCGATTGTTAGTCGTCCTGAGTAGACTGCGAGTTCGGAGTGTCGCTCAGGCTCGAAGAAAATCAGAATTGGCCAGACAATCGTTTGCCAAAAACCTGCAGGACCCCAGCGATTGTCCCAACCGCCGTGCGTAGGCCAGTAAGGTGATTTGAAGAAGACATTGGCCAGTGGGAAAACCGGGTTTCCAGTGACGCGATAAATATAGACAGCGAACGGGATGAGCGGAACGCTGAAAGCGATCAGGGTTGATAAGATAGTTCTCGGCAACTTACCGGGAGCGAGTCGCTCTTTACTCAGCAATGCTTGATAGACACATACCAGAACGATCGGCAGCGCGGCTGTGAGATTCGTCAGTTTGAACGCCGCACTGGCTCCTATTAGTAATGCGATTCGTACATAGTTGGCGCCGCGGTCCTTGACCTCATCGGCTCGCAAGGTGAGGTATGTCGCCTCCAAGAGAACCGGAAGAGCGAGTAGATCTACCATGTAGGTGCTTACTTCGAACAGCAGATGCTCGGCCAGAATCGCGAGGAATACATATGCCGATCTCAACCACCGTCGACTGATAAAGGGGCGAAGGATCTTGTCGCCAATTTGCGCTGCCCAGATGAGAGCAAAGAGATTTACTATCGTGCCCAGCCGATATCCCAGGATCAATCGACTCAAACCGGTCACCGTGTCCGGTGCTGGGTTGAAAGGTCCGGGAGTAGGAAAAAAATCCCCGGGTAGGAAAAGTGTTCCGCGCAGGGAACGCTCAGCGTTTAGAAGATGATAATTCAAGACGTCAAAGGAATGATCGGGGAAAGCCGCTCGCAGGGCATATAAGAACAGTAGGGGCAGACCTACAACCAACCAGAACTCGCGACCAAACCTCTCTGCCGGAAGCTGCTTCGTTGCCACGTAGAGGTAGCAGCAAACACCAGCGACCAAAAAGCTCAGTATCCATGCGATTGAGTTACCTTGGACCAGCCAAAAGTACTGACGTGCGAAGACAAGCGCATAGAAGAAAACAAGCAAGTCGCCCAATTCGATGCGTCCGCGCAGCGGTGCGAAGAGTTTGGAGATCGGAAATGACTCTTGCCGCGAGGAGCTTTCCATTCGTCGCTCTTAGCCTCTACGATCCGGCGGCTGCCCCATATCCTCGGGGTCCTTGCTTCCTCGCGGGGATCGCAATTCGTCAGCCAACACCTGCATTTGATATTCGAACTCTTGTGAGCGTCTTGCGATGGAATGCAGGATGAGCCCGACAGTAAGCGAGAGCAGACCACAGATAAAAAGCCCGATGGCAAATAGTGACGATGTTAGTCGTGGGATGTGGCCAGTCTTGATAAATTCGACGGCCACAAAACCGCCCGGAATCAGTCCCAGCGCGAAGAAAATTAGACTGACGCTGCCAAAGAAAGTAAGCGGCTTGTAATCGCGAAAGAGCGATAGCGTAGTGTTCAGGATGAGGAAACTGTCGCGCAGAAAATGAATCTTCGAGTGACTGCCGGCCGGACGATGCGAAAGGTCAACGGGGATTTCCCAGATTCGGTAACCGCGCTCGACGGCTTTAATCGTCAATTCCGTTTCGATCTCGAAGCCTCCGCCAAAAACCGGCAGACCTTTAACAAGTCTTCTGTTGAAGGCACGATAGCCCGAAAGGATGTCAGTTAATTTCACGCGAAAGATAAAGTTGAGCACCGCACGGACGAGTCTGTTGCCGAGACGATTCAACTGTCTGAACTCACTGCGCGAATCCGCGTGTAGCCGAGAGCCAATCACCATGTCGGCTTCGTCTTCCAGCACCGGCTTGAGTAGTTCGTGTACCGCTTCTGGCGGATAAGTACCGTCGCCGTCAACCATCACGTAGAAGTCTGCATCGATCCGGCGGAACATGCTTTGAATGACATAGCCTTTCCCCTGTCGTCGTTCGGCCCGGACCACGGCCCCTGCGCGCCGTGCTTCTTCAGCAGTGCGATCTGAGGAATTGTTGTCGAAGACGTAGATATTTGCGTCGGGAAGTTGAGCATGAAACTGACTAACAACCTGGCCTATTGTGAGGTCTTCGTTGTAACAGGCAATCAGGACTGCAATACTGGGCGCAGGCAGCGACGTAGTCCTGGTTACCGGTAGGGGCAGCGTGAATACAGGCCTAAAAAGCCTGCTAAAAAGATATGTGCAGCGGCCTCTCGTTAGAGAGCTTCTGATCGTTCTAACGTTCTGCCTTTTCACGTCCGCGCTGACGTGGCCTTACGTGACTCGTCTTCGAGACGCAGTGGCTGGCCCCGGCGATCCTTATCTGGTCGCGTGGATCATGTGGTGGGACTATCACGCGACATTCACCGATCCGCTCAATCTCTTCCACGCGAACGTATTCTTCCCCTATCGCTACACGCTCGCATTCAGCGAGCACTGTTACGGTCTGTCGCTGCCGTTCTTTCCGCTCTTTTTCCTGGGCTTCAGGCCGCTCACGGTACACGCCATTGCCATGTTTCTCGGCTTTGCGCTCTCGGGATATGGTGCGTTCCGGCTGGCGCGCACGCTGACGGGCTCCTACGGAGTGGCGTGGGTCGCGGGCATCCTCTTCGCGTTCGTGCCGTACCGGTTCAACCTGATGGCTCAGCTCGTTTACCTTTTCTCAATGTGGATACCGCTGCTGTTTGAGGCTCTGCTGCTTTTCGCGCGGAAGAGGAGTTGGAAACGCGCAGCATGGCTCGGTTTCGTCTTTTTTATGACGGGACTGACGAGCATTTCCTGGTTTTTGTTGTCGCTGATACCCTTAGCGATATGGACAGCAGTCCTCTTGACGCACCATGGGCTTTGGCGTGACCGCGAGCTTTGGCGACGAGGCGCTGTGGCGCTTGGCGCGGCATCTGTGGGACTGGCACCGTTCATGGTGCCCTACTACATTGTGTCAAAGGTCTACGGTTTCAAGCGTCGCATCGACGACGTACAGGCCCACTCTGCGATGCCCATGCACTGGTTCGTGGCCGAGGGAAGGAGCAAGTTGTGGGCGGGCATGGGCGAGAAGATCCCCGAAGCATGGAAGTTCCAGATGTTCCCCGGACTTCTAATGTTGCTGCTGCCGCTTGCTGAGTTGTTCCTGATCGGTGTGCCGAAAATAAACAACCGCACGCCGGATGCCACTTCACGTGTGCGCTGGATTAAGGTTCTAGATGGGATTAGTGTCGTCGCTTTCGCTCTTTCTGTCTTGGCCGTCGGCTACGACGGGTCTGCAGCGTTCCATCACCTGTTCCGCCTCATCACTTCGGAGCGCGCACTTACGCTATTGGCCATCGTTATACTTACGCGTCTGTGCTTGAGTTATCCGAATGTACTTCGGCGCAGCGAGAACGCGAACTTAGTGGAAATGATCCGCTCGGCGCGACGCAGTGACGCCTTCTGGCTTGGGGTGCTACTCGCTGTCATAGGGTTTTTATACTCGATTGGTTGGAACTTCTTCTTCTATCGAATTCTCTACGATCTCGTACCCGGATTCCGGAGCATGCGCGCGCCAATGCGGGGCGCGGTGTTCGCATATCTTGGTCTCGCACTACTCGCTGGTCTTGGGACCAAGCGTATCGCCGAGCTCATCAAACAACGGCGCAAACTAATTGGGGCAGCGGTGGTTTACACAGTCGTGTGCACGTTGCTGTTGGTTGAACTCAACGCCGCGCCGTTGTATTTCATAAGAGGTGACGTGTTTCCCGATGCCGTAACCCTCCGCCTCAAGCAAACGCCAATGCGCGGCGGGATCGCATATCTGCCGGCGGATCCGGAGTTTAACCAACGATACATGCTTCGTGCCGCAGATCACGGCAAACCGCTCATCGTTGCTACCTCTGGGTTCGACCCACCTTACGTTGTTCAGATCGAGCAGATGACGCATGCCGGTGCGATACCTGAGCAGCTTATGGATCTGCTCGAGAAGATTCCGGCCTCCTATCTGGTGATAGAAAACCAATTCATCGTCCCGGACCGTCGAGCCGACTATGTCGCTTTTCTGGTGCGCGCCGTCGCGTCGGGTCGTCTGCGCTTCGTCAATCGCTTCGATGGTACCAACGACCTCTACGCCGTAATGAAAACCGAGCCGGCGGCGAAGAGCGAGGCTGCACTCCCTCCGGAACTTAAGATTCGCAGCTGGGCCTCCCTCATTGAGATCGATCCCGCCAACCTGCTCATCAATAGGGAATTGAGTCAGACGCTTTACCGTGTTCATCTGGCTACCTTTGGCCATGTGCCACGGTACGAGGATTTCATGAGAGACGTGATGACAATTGGACGAAATGTCGTACTGGGTTTCGGTGAGCAAGGGTCGCAGTCCGAGAGTAGTATCGGCACGCTCGTGGAAGAGTGGCAGCGTCGGCCCGACATCCAGCAGCTTTACGGTCAGCTCAACAACGCTGACTACGTTGACCGTTTGTTAGCCAACTCGGGAGTAGACCTTGACCCCGCAGAGCGCGCCGAATTAATCGGCGGGTTAGTGAGTGCCCAGGAAACGCGTCCAAGTGTATTGCTAAGGATTGTTCATGATAAGCGTTTCGTTGAGAAGGAGGGTTACCGCTCGCTTGTAGTGTTGCACTACTTCGGATACTTTGGGAGAAATCCAGATGATCCGCCCGACCACAACCTCGACGGCCTTGATTTCTGGATTCGGGATCTGGAACGAAATCATAACCCGGAAAAACTTTCTGCGGCCTTCGCGGATTCAATTGAATATAAAGAGATCAAGAGTCGGCGGTGATTGAATGACGACACCCACCGCAGCTACCCATCAGAATCCCGCAGAAACTGAGAAGTATCCAGCGTGCCTTTCGGTTGTGATGCCCGTGTACAACGAAGCGGCAACACTGATGGATGTGGTGCGCCGCGTGCTCGCCGTTCCATACCTTTTGGAAATCATTATTGTCGATGATTGCTCAACCGACGGTTCGGCGGATGTTGCGATGCAGCTCGCCGACATGTATCCACAGGTTCGCGCCGTGCAGCAGCCGCGCAACTTGGGAAAGACTGCAGCCTTAAAGACTGGATTCGCGTTGACCAGTGGAGAGGTGGTCATTATTCAGGACGCGGATCTGGAATATGATCCGGCCGAAATCCACGGCGTGATCCGGCCGATTCTGGACCATCATGCGGATGTTGTATACGGTTCGCGCTTTCTCGTTCGCAGGGCGGCGCGTGTCCTCTATTTCTATCATTACCTCGGCAACAAGTTTTTGACTTTTCTTTCGAATACGCTGACCAACCTGAACATGACCGACATCGAAACGGGCTATAAAGCGTTTCGCGGTGAGATCATTCGCAACATGGTGATCGTCTCTAGTGGTTTTGGGTTCGAGGTGGAGGTAACTGCGAAGATTGCGAAGTTGAAAACCGCGATTTACGAAGTGCCGATTAGCTATTA
>WNFC01007494.1_pt1 | contig 11988 bp, 13 predicted proteins | sample 5400541 | NCBI WGS metagenome assembly WNFC01 (sample SAMN13153342, study PRJNA577476) | soil metagenome | isolation source: 120 cm saprolite under Douglas fir tree site 2 hole 2 replicate 1 | place: USA:California | collected 2015-04-18 | reverse complement strand
CTACAACGAGCTTCGCTACTACCTCGAGAAAAATGGTTTCACGATTCAGGGTGTCTATCGCGACCGCAAAAAAGCCAATCAGTGGCTGTATTGGCCCATTGTCGCGCTTATCCGCGTGCTGGCGAAGTTGACGCCCGCAAAGCGTCGTGCCGATCGTTGGACCGACGAGCTTTCGTCCGATCCGGTGCTTCTCGGTGGCAACACCATCATCATCCACTCCATTCGGCGTTAGTCCCGTGACCCAGCCGCATTCATGACGCCCTCCACGTCCACAACGCTCGTACGCTGTCATTGGGCGGCCAACGAATGGAACATTCCCTATCACGATCAAGAGTGGGGTGTGCCGGTCCACGACGAGAAGAAATGGTTCGAGTTTCTGATCCTCGAAGGCGCCCAGGCCGGTTTGAGCTGGGACACCATCCTGCGTAAGAGGGCGCGTTATCGCGAGGTCCTGGACGGGTTCGATCCGGAAAAAGTGGCGCGCTACGGTGCCAAGAAAGTGCGCGAGCTCCTCGCCGATCCCGGCATCATCCGCAATCGCTTGAAGATTGAAGCGACCATCAGCAACGCGCGCCTGTTTCTCAAGGTACAGGAAGAGTTCGGCTCGTTCGATGCCTACATCTGGCGCTTTGTGAACGGCCAGCCGAAGCAGAACTCCTGGAAAACGCACAAGAGAGTGCCCGCGAAAACGGCCGAGTCTGACGCCATGAGCAAAGATCTCAGCAAACGCGGCTTCCGCTTCGTCGGCTCGACCATCTGCTATGCTCTCATGCAGGCCACCGGCATGGTCAACGATCACGTTGTGACCTGCTACCGGTACCCTGAGCTCGCACGTTCCTAGTGTCCACAGCGAGGAGCAATGGCAGAGGAAGTCGCTTTATATGTTCGGTACAGCGACGGCGGTCGTGAACTGCTGTACATGACTCCTGTAAGCGAGCATCGCTACCGCCTGGAGGTTACGTCCATCTGCGGGCACCTCAGGTATGGCGACACGATTGAAGTGGGTGCTCCTCTGGCGGATGGCAGCGTTCCTTACCGGCGTATCGTCAAGCGTTCAGGCCTCAAGACACACTGTTTTATCCTTTCACAGGGCCTGCTGGAAAGCCCTGGAATTTGCAGCTTCTGGGAGCGAATTCAATCGCTCGGCGGTCAGTGTGAGGGTATCGCCGGTGGTGTGTTTGTTGTTCACCTACCGAGGAACTGCCAACTCGATGTGGGCCGCGAGATTGATAAGGTCCTGGGAATATCAACATTGCGACGGCGCATTCGCAATTGGAAATGGCGCTTGAAGAAAGCGAACGACTGGCTACTCGGCTTGCGTTGAGTGCGGCGCCTGCGTAGGATGTTGCTTCGGTCGATTTCATAGGATTCCCGCCTGAAATTTCCCTCCCGGAAACTGCGGAGGGAAGGGTGCGAAGGGACAGACTGAATGAAGTCCGTCGTAGTAGTAGGTGCGCAGTGGGGCGACGAAGGAAAAGGCAAGGTGGTCGACTATCTTGCCGGCGCCTTCGATTACATCGCGCGCGTAGCCGGCGGGCACAATGCCGGCCACACCGTGATCATCGGCAAGGATCGCTTCGTTCTGCAGCTTATTCCGTGCGGAATCCTGCGGCCCAAGCAGCACGCGGTGATTGGCACCGGCGTGGTAGTGGATCCGGCGGCGCTGGTGGCCGAGATCGAAACATTGTCCAAGGCTGGCGTAGACGTTAGCGGACGGTTGCACCTTAGCAATCGCGCGCACCTGATTTTCCCGTATCATCGCGAACTCGACCGGGCGGCCGAAAGCGCGCTCGGCGCCAACAAAATCGGCACTACTTCGCGCGGCATCGGTCCAGCCTACGAAGACAAGATGGCCCGCCGCGGTCTGCGAGTCTGCGATCTACTGGAACCCGAGTTGTTTCGCGAGAAAGCTGCGCGCGTTGTGGCGGAGAAAAACCGCCTGGCCAAAGGCGCCTATGGGGCGGACATCGATTTCTCGCACGAAGTGGAAGAAACGCTGCGCCTCGGCGCCAAAATTCGCGGGTATATCTGCGATACCGCGGAATTGGTGAACCACGCACTCGATGAAGGCAAATCGGTCCTGTTCGAAGGCGCGCAAGGCACTATGCTGGACATCGATCACGGCACTTACCCTTATGTGACCTCCTCCAGCGCTACCTCCGGCGGCGCAAGCACCGGCATCGGCGTGCCGCCCACAAAAATCAAAAACGTCCTCGGCGTTTCCAAGGCCTACACGACTCGCGTGGGTTCCGGCCCATTTCCAACCGAGATGCCCGACCTTGAAGCTCGCGAAGTTCGCGAGCGCGGCAAGGAATTCGGCGCGGTGACCGGCCGCCCGCGCCGCTGCGGCTGGCTGGACCTCGCCGTCTTACGCTACGCCAAAATGATCAACGGCATCGATTCGCTGGTGATCACCAAACTCGACGTCTTCGATACGCAGCGCGAAATTCAGGTCTGCGTCGCTTACAAGTACAAAGGTTCACCGCTGCGCGAGATGCCCGCGTTGGCCGAGGAGTACGAGCACGTCACGCCGGAATACAAATCGCTGCCGGGCTGGTGCGAATCGACTTACGGCGTGAAGGATGGCGCGCGTTTGCCGAAAACCGCCCAGCAGTACCTGCGCTTCATCTCCGACTTTCTCGAGGTGGAAATCGGCATGATTTCAACCGGCCCGGAACGCGACGCCACGATTATTCCGGAAGGCACGCTCCTTTCGCGCTGGCTTTAGCTTGTAGGAGCGCGGCACGGCTACGTCCTTGTCCGCAGGATTTTTCGGCGAGACCGCTTTCCATACACGATGCTTACCTACGAACAAGCGCGCCGCACGGTTATCGAGCAAGCGCAAAAGACGACACGCCCGCGCACGACCGCGCCACGGAGCGTTTGGGACGCGCTCGGCTTCGTGCTCGCCCAAGACGTGAAGACCGATCGCCCGTACCCGCCCTTCGATCGCTCCACGCGTGACGGTTTTGCCGTCCGCGCATCAGAAGCTGTTCTCGGCGCGAAACTGCCTTGCGCCGGCGAAATCAAAGCAGGGGACACGGTCGGCACGCCACTGAAACCCGGAACTTGCGTGCAAATCATGACTGGCGCGGCGGTCCCTGCCGGCGCGGATGCCGTCGTAATGCTCGAACACACACGGCGTGAAGGCGACACCGTGCATTTCGATCGCGAGGCCATCGCCGGACAGAGTATTGTCGCGCGCGGGAGCGAAGCCAGCCCCGGGCAAACTATTTTGTCCAGCGGGCTGCGCCTGGGCTATGCCGAGCTTGCCTTGGCCGCGCAGGTCGGAGCCACCCAATTGCGCTGCGCCAACAAGCCCCGCGTCGCGATCTTGTCCACCGGCGACGAAGTGGTCTCGATCGATGAAGCGCCCGGAGCGTTTCAGATCCGCAACAGCAACAGCGTTTCGCTCACCGCGCAAGTGCGCCTGGCAGGAGGCGAGCCCGTTCCGCTCGGCAACGCCGCCGATCGCGTGGAGGACCTTCGCGCTAAAATCGAGCGCGGCCTGAAGGAGGATGTACTGGTTCTTTCTGGCGGCGTATCGATGGGGAAATACGACCTGGTGGAGACGGTGCTGCAAGATTTGGGAGCGGAATTTTATTTCGACGCGGTGGCCATAAGGCCCGGGAAACCTGCCGTCTTTGGAAAATGTAGGGACACGCTGGTCTTCGGCCTTCCGGGCAATCCCGTCTCTACCATGGTCACCTTTGAGCTGTTTGTAACGCCGGCGTTGGATTTGCTGAGCGGGGCAGCGGCGCGCGATTTGCCGCTGCTGGAAGCGCGGCTCGGAGCAGCGCTGCACGAAAAGGCCGGCTTGACGCATTTTCTTCCTGCGCGCGTTGAATGGAGTGGTGCAAGGCCGCAGGTCAAGGCACTGCGCTGGCAAGGCTCGGGAGACATCATCGCGCTGGCGCACGCCAACTGTTTCCTTGTCGTCGCTGCGGACAGCGCTCGCATCGAGACCGGCGAAACCGTCCCCATCCTGCTCCGCAAGGATATAGCGTGAACTCTTCTCGCCGCGAAACTCACTGCTCTTTGCAGTAATTCCTACTGGGGTCGCTGCGGTAAGCTAAACGGATGCCGAAACTATCGCACTACGGAAAGCGCGGGGAAGTAAAAATGGTGGATGTCTCCGCCAAGCAAATCACCACGCGCACCGCCGTGGCGCAAGGCCTCGTCCGAATGAAGCCACGCGTGCTCACCGCCGTGCGCCGCCTCAAAAATCCCAAAGGCAACCCTCTGGAAGTCGCGCGAATCGCAGGAATCACCGCGGCCAAGCGCACTGCGGAGTGGATACCTCTCTGTCACCCTCTGCCGCTGACACACATTGATGTGACTGCACGCCTGTGTGAAAATGGCGTGGAACTTCGCTCAACGGTGGTAGCCACCGCGCAAACGGGCGTGGAAATGGAAGCCCTGGTGGCGGTAACAGCCGCAGCCCTCACGGTCTACGACATGTGCAAAGCCCTGGATAAAAGCATGGAGATCACGGACATCTGTCTCCTGGAGAAAACCGGTGGCAAAAGCGGAGATTTTCGACGCGCGGCGCAGGCGCTTGCAAAAAAGCCGCGCAGCGAAACTTCCGCATCGCGGGGCCGCGCGTAATGACGTCTGCCGCGAGCAAGACCACGGTCCGGCTCCTGCTGGTCGAGGACAATCCGCTGGTCTTGGAACTGGTGTTTCACGGGCTGGAGCACGTCTGCGACGTGATGGTGGCACACGATGGCGGCGACGCTTTGCTGAAGGTCATCGACGAGCCTCCCGACTTGATCCTTTCGGACTACAAAATGCCGGGGCTGGATGGACGCCAGCTGTTTGACAAGCTGCGCGGGCGCGAAAAGACCAGGCATATTCCTTTTTTGTTTATGGCCAGCCGCGCGGATATCGAAGAGCGCCTGCGGCCGCTAGTGGATGGCGTCGAGGAGTTCATCCCCAAGCCATTTCTCGTCAAGGACCTGGTGCGCATTACAAAAAAAGTCATCGACCGTCTGCATCTGGAAAAATTGCAAAAGCGCGCCTCGCGTCCCGGCGTGATTCAAGGCCGGCTCGAAGAGATGAGCATGACCGACCTGCTGCAGTCCCTGGAGATGGGCCAGAAGTCTTGCCGCTTGGTCGTGAACAAGGGCGATGAGCAGGGCGAGTTGCATTTCACCAGCGGCCAGTGTCACGACGCCAAGATCGGCAAACTCGAGGGCGACGCGGCGGTTTACAAGGTCATTTTGTGGACCGAGGGCGAATTTGAGATTGATTTCAACGCCGCGAACGCATCGACGCGCAACACCACCACCAAGAACACCACCGGCCTGCTGATGGAAGCCATGCGGTTGATGGACGAAGCCAGCCGCAACGCCGTCGAGATCAAGTAGTTCCGCCGATGCGAGTCGCCGTCCTCACCGTCAGTGATTCAGTGTCCCGAGGTGAACGCGAAGATTTGTCCGGGCCTGCGGTGGTGGGCTTTTGCCGCGGTCTTGGCTGGGAAATTGTTGCCACGCTGCGGACCTCCGACGATGCTGCGGCGGTTCGCGAGCACCTGACGGAATTGGCCGACTCTGGCCGCGTCGATCTGATTCTGACTACCGGTGGAACCGGAATCGGTCCGCGAGACAATGCGCCGGAGGCTACGCAAGCGGTCGCCGATCGCGTGATTCCCGGAATTGGAGAGGAAATGCGCCGAAAAGGTTTGGAGAAAACGCCAACGGCGGTTTTGTCGCGAGGAATCGCCGCCAGCCGCGCAAAAACTTTGATGGTGAACCTTCCAGGAAGTCCCAGGGGTGCGGCGGAATCGCTGGAAGCAGTCGCGCACCTGTTTCCGCACGCGGTTCATGTGCTGCACGGCGCCCGGCACGACTGACTCTGCTTTCCGCGGTCAGCAGACAGTCTTCAGAGCTTCAGGATAATAATTTTCAACTCAGAGGATATCTTCGACGGCGATGAGCTCCTCCTCAGTTTGCCCCGAGTGGTCGGCGATAAGAGTGCGCGATATCTTATAGTGCAGCCGGATAATCGTGAGGCCCAGAAAGAAGACCGTGTGATCGGTGCGCAGCACTCCTTCGGGATCAACGTACACGTGGAAAAGCTCGCGCAGCGAACGCACGTGGCGCACAATCCAATGATTCGGCCCGCCATCGATCATGCGATAGAAACCGGAGCGGCCGAACGCCGAGCCGGACGAGACCAGGCCAAACGATCCGTCCGGGTGGGCCACCGGACAGAGGTACACGTTCGCGCTGCCGTGGCAGGGGAAAGTCACTTTCACGCAAGTATTTTCCTCGCCGGGTAGCTGTATCGCCGAATACAACCCCGCGTAGATCACGCGGCCGGAAGATTTCAGACGGCGAAGCCATCCGGTGTACACGACTCGTTCCGAAGCGGGGTCGATCAGTTGCACGACTTCGCTGGTCATTCCCTTTGCGACTTCCAGCGAAGAAATCGGAAAATTCAACTGGTCCATGCGCCGGCTGATGAATTCCACCAAGAGCCACAGGAAAAATCGGCCGGCGAGGGAGACTTCGCTCCAAACGTCGAGCCGATACTCAGCGGCGTGCTCGTAAAAGTGCCGGATGTCGGGATGCACGGCGTCGGGATCGAAGGAAGGGCCGCGAAGAAGGTTCAGGTTGGGGAGCAGGCCGGCGTCCGGCGGCGTGCGCATCAGCAGGCCTTCTTGCTGCGCGACGCGCTCGTAAATGCCTGTGCCAATGCGTTCTTTGCCGCCGAGAGGCCCGCTGAGCCAGGGCGCGTCCGTTCTGCGCACTAGCTTGCCGGTGAGCCGCACCCAGAGCTGGATGCCCGTCTCGAGACAAAAGGAAATCAGGGAGTGCAGTTCGCCAGCTAGGCGGGAAAACAGCGTGGCCCTATCGGTGATCTTCGCGTGCTCCGAATTGTGGGGCTCCCGCATATCGTGTCCGTTCCATTTTGTCATCGAAGGCCAAGCCAAGAGCGTGGGCGTTTTGCAGCTGTGTCGGCTCTGCCAACGCGATCACCGTGGAATAACGGGCAACTCTATGCGCGAGCGGTGATCAGCGTCGTGGTAGATGCGCACATGCGCGATGAGCATTGCCGAAGAGGTCATTTCCGACTCACCGGTTTGCAGATTTCGTGAGAAATGCGGAAAGAAGGCGGCGGAAATCTGGATGCGGAGTTGGTGGCCCGCGCGAAAAACGTTGCTGGTGAGCATGCGGTCGAGGTCCAGTCTGTAAATCTCACCGGGCTTGAGCAATTCCGGCTGCAGCTTTTGATTGCGGCAGCTCGCGCGCTGGACGTCCAGACCAGGGCTCATGAGATTGAAGGCCGTGCCGTCCGGCGCCACATCGAGCAGTCGGACCCACAAGTCGACGTCGCGAACGTCGGCAGACACGTAGATTTCGGCGTGAATCGGCCCGCTAACTTCGGTGTCCGCCGGCAATGCGTCAGTGTCATACACCAGCACATCTTTGCGGCCTGCAAGCGAACGGTAGTCGTGGGGGCCGTATGCGGTGTACGGATCGCTCAGCGGATGCGCAGGATCGGACAGAAACTCGTTGAAGCTCACCTGTTTTTCCGGAGGGGTTTCGTTCAGCCGAGCCAAACGGGCGGAATTGGATTCGCTTCTCAGGTAGTACGTCAGCAACTTGGCGCGCGCGAGCGGCCAGGCGTCTTCGTCGCGCCAAACATTTTTTCCCATGACGAACAGCCGAACCGGCCTTTCGCGCTCGATACCGTTGTCGATCCCGCGGACATAGTGGTCCATCCAGCGCAAAATAAGTTCGTCGTAATCGATCGCCGCGCTCGGACCAAATTCGCGCTCTCCGGCGCGCGTCTTTTCCTGGCCGCCGTGCGTCCAGGGGCCAATGATGGTGCGCGCGCGCGGGTCTTTCTCGCCGCGGCGCTCTTTCAGGATGTCGTTGAAATTGGTGGTGGCGCCGTCGGGGCCGTAGGCTTCGTCGTACCAACCGGAAAGATTGAGCACCGCGGCGTGCACGCGGCCGTATTTGTTGCGCAACTCCGCCCAATCCCACCAGGGATCGGTTGGCGGATGCGCGAGCCACTCGTAATAAAACGGCGCAACCTCTTTGAAATCGGGCAGATCCCGGAGCGGCAGAAAACTCTGCAAGCGTTCGTGTTCGTGCTTCCAGGTTTGCTCGGCCTCTTCGTAGGTCTTCGGGCCAGACAGATTCTTGCGCCGGCGAAGATCCGGCGCGATGTTCATCCAAATCCAATCGAGCCAGGAGCCATCGAACACGCCGCCGGAGTAGAAGAAATTGCGTGGCGTGGAAAAGGTCATGGCCGGGACCATGGCTTTCAGGTGTGGCGGATTTTCGATGGCAGCGAGCCATTGCACCGCGCCGGGATAGGAAAGGCCAAACGTGCCGACGTTCCCGTCGCACCAAGGTTGCTTCGCGGCCCATTCGATGGTGTCGTAGCCGTCGCGTCCTTCATTTTGGTAGGGGACAAATTCGCCGCCCGAGGCGTAGCGCCCGCGAACATCCTGCAAAACGACGGCGTATCCGCGCGCTACAGCTTTTGCGAAGGTGGCGTACTCTTTCAGTGCAAAGTGCTTGCCGTACGGCGTGCGATAGACCAGCGCGGGAAAGCGGCCTTCGGCCTTGGGCAGCAAAATGTCCGCGCGGAGCGCGACTTCATCGCGCATGGGGATTGCAACTTCCGCGTCGTGACTGGCAGAACTTGCTGGCTCCTGTTGCACGAGCGAGAACTCGCACGCCGCCGACAAAGCCATCGTGCAAAAGAGCAGAGCGAGGCGAGTACATCGCATAGGGAGAGCATTGTACTGGAGTGCGAGCGCAAAGGGAGATTGACGCGCGGGCACGGGTCGTCAACAATGCTGTGACTATGAAAGACAAACTAGCGGAGAAGAAATTAGCGGTTCTGGGCACGGGGAAACTCGGCGGCATTTTGCTGCGCGCATATCTGAAGCAGGGGCTGTTCGGCGCGAAGCGCGTGACCGCCACCGTGAAACACAGTGAAAAGGCCGCGGCGCTTGCCAAAGAGCTGGGCGTCACGGTGACCACGGACAATCGCAAGGCGGTACACGGCGCAGACATCGTGTTGCTGAGCGTCAAGCCGCAAGTGGTCGGCGAGGTGCTGCGCGAGATTGCTCCGGAATTGGGCGAGAAGACGGTGGTGATTTCCGTGGCGGCGTCCGTCCCCACCACGTACATCGAACAGCACGCCGGCGGAAAGGTTGCGGTGATTCGCGCCATGCCGAACACGCCGTGCGCGGTGGATTGCGGGATGACCGGAATCTGCCGCGGCTCCCAGGCGAGCGCGGAGCATCTGGAGATCGCGCGTGCGATGTTCGATGCCGTGGGTCGCACCGTGGTGGTCGACGAGAAAAATATGGACGCGGTGACCGGCCTTTCGGCGAGCGGCCCGGCGTTTGTGTACATCATTCTCGAATCGCTGGCGGAAGCGGGCGTGAAGGTGGGCTTGCCGCGGGATGTGTCGACATTGCTCGCAGCGCAAACCATGAAGGGCGCAGCGAGCGTTGTGCTTGAGACCGGTGATCACCCGGCGCTGCTGAAAGACGCGGTGACCACTCCGGCGGGCTGCACCATCGACGGCATCCTCGAGTTGGAAGAAGGGAAGCTGCGCGTCACGTTGATCAAAGCGGTGGTGAAGGCCACGCATCGCGCCGGCGAACTGCTGTTCGACAAATAGCGGACGCCAGGGAGTGGCCTTTGAGCGAAGGTCCGAATAGGAGCGAGCCGAAATCGCCGGAGGTGGCGAAGGCAAAGAAATATTCTTCGCAGGCGGCGCTGGCGATGGAGTTGCCGTTCACGATTGTGGGCGCGGTGCTGCTGGGCGGCGTGCTTGGGCATTTTCTGGATCGTTGGCTGCATACGCGTTTGATTTTCACGATGATTCTTGGCGCCGTGGGTTTCGCCGGCGGACTGAAGGAAGTTTTGCGGCGGCTGGCGCAGAGCGACAGTTGAGCCGCCGCATGCAATAGTCAAAAGCGCCCGCCACAATCGGCGGCCGCTACGGGTGCTTGCCCATTCCGATCTCTCCTGATCTAACGAGCCACACCATCGTTGACGCCGGGCTGCGGACGGAACGGCGGATCGCCTGGCTGACGCTCGTTTTTGGATCAGCGGCGAGCGCGGGTACTGCTTTTGCCGGTAGCCGGCTGTGGGCTGCTGGCCTGCTCATTGGCGCGGTGCTGGCGTGGCTGAATTTTCGGTGGCTGCGCCGAGGCTTGGATGCATTGGTGGCGGCTTCCGCGGCGCAGGCTGGCGCTGAGAAACCGCGCGTGCCGCTGGGCGCGTATTTCGGAGCGGTGTTCCGCTACGGCTTGATAGCCCTAGTCGTGTATGTTATTTTTAAGACTCTTAGGGTTCCCCTTGCTAGCATGGTAGTGGGAATGTGCGCTTTGGCAGCCGCAGCGATTGCCGCAAGTGTGTACGAACTTTGGCATCCTGAGAAATAGATTGCCGAGACATAACGCGACAAAAGCTTTCCTCAGGGGCTAAAGCCCATCGAAGCTAAAGGTTTATGTCGGAGCTAAAGCTCCGACCCCCAAGTAGCCGGAGAGACGAAGCAACATGGGAGAGCACGCAAGCTGGATTACGCAGTTCGTGAATCACTATTTGGGCGGGGCGGCGCTGGCTCTGCTTTCCGCTTTGCACATTCGGCCGAACAATCCAGAACTGCCGATCCCGGAACACGTGGTGATGGGTTTGCTGGTGCTCGTTGTGGGCACGTTGCTGGCGCTTTGGGTGCGTTCGCGGTTGTCGGTCGAGCGGCCGGGGGCCTCGCAGCAGGTTGCGGAATTTTTGCTCACGAATCCGCTGGGATTTGGCATCCATGACGTTCTGGAAGAGAACGCGGGTCATCACTGGCAGCGCTACGTGCCCATCGTGGGCAGCGTGGCGCTCTTTATTTTGATTGCCAACTTGTTTGGGGTGTTTCCGTTTCTCACTTCGCCGACGGCCACCGTGAGCGTGCCTCTGGCGTGCGCCGTCATCACGTTTCTGTACTTCAACTGGCAGGGCATCCGCCATCATGGTGTGGGGAAATACCTGCTTTCCTTTGCGGGCTCGCCACACCAAGCGGCGGATTGGGGCCTGGCGATTCTGCTGTTTCCAGTCGAAATCATCAGCGCGACCGCGCGTTTGCTGTCCCTGACGGTTCGCCTTTGGGCCAACATTTTTGCCAGCGACATGATTTACGGACTCTTCCTGGGATTGCTGCTGACGCCGGCGGTGTGGGGATGGGAGAAATCTCCGGTGCTAGGAGTGATTCTGGGAATTTTCCCGGCGATGATTCCACTGGCGTTTATCGGGTTGCACATTTTCGTGTCTATCGTGCAGACGTATGTGTTTACGATTCTGCCGGCGGTGTACATCGGTTTGGCGACGGCGGAAGAGCACTAGGAGTTTCCTCAGGGGCTAAAGCCCAGTGCCAAGGGCTAGTTTTGTGTCGGAGCTGAAGCTCCGACCCCAAAAGGCTTGCAGTGGCCGCTTCAGCGTGAGCCCGGCGGCACGGTGTCCGGGAACCACCTCCTGGCGGTAATTCATGAGGAGGAAGTCGATGAAGAAAGCAGCAATGGTGGTACTGGCGCTGGTGGCGGCGATGATGATCGCTCCGGCGGCATTCGCGCAGGGCACGGCGGATCAGGCTCAGCCGCCGATCAATCCGACGACGCTGGTGCTGGCGGTGGGCTTTGGCGTAGCCATCGCGGCGGTTGGCGGCGGACTGGGGCAGGGACGCATCGCGGCCGCTGCGTGCGAGGGTATCGCACGCAATCCGGGAGCGGCCGGCGGGGTTCGCGCGGCGATGATCCTGGGCTTGGTGTTCGTGGAGACGCTGACGCTGTTCACCTTTGCGCTGGGTTTCCTCCTGTATTTGAAGCTGAAGTAGGAAGCGCAGGTTTACGAGCCTTCCTACGGTCAGGGGAAGGCTAGAAGGCCCGGAGGCGACCGCTTCCGGGCCTTTTTTGGCTTTAGCAGGAGCGAGAAATAGCGGCTGATTCTGTATGGCCGGGGGGAT
>WNFC01007492.1_pt1 | contig 11989 bp, 16 predicted proteins | sample 5400541 | NCBI WGS metagenome assembly WNFC01 (sample SAMN13153342, study PRJNA577476) | soil metagenome | isolation source: 120 cm saprolite under Douglas fir tree site 2 hole 2 replicate 1 | place: USA:California | collected 2015-04-18 | reverse complement strand
CGGCCTACGCTGCGCCCTAAACGCGTCGCCCTACGGGCGCCGCAGGGCTCCGCTCCGGCCGGGGACAGAGTGATGACTCACCAGAGGGTGGGGCCAAAAGAGAAGATCAAAAGGGGCCAAATCAAGTTGACGGAAGCATATATCGCCCCACCGCCTCAGTTCATCCCCCTGTGTCACATTGACCGAGGCAAGTCGACGCTGCTCCAGTTCGACCCCGGCCCGGACTACCTCCCTCGTGGCCTATCTGTGCCACCTCCGCAAGGCACGCTTGAAAAACTCCTGCGCCATGTCCGGTGACCTCACGATTTCTCTGCCTCCGTTGTTGTAGCTGCCGGGCAAAGTTGGCTGTTCCATGACTGACAGATTGCGCCCGGCCAGAGTTCCCCCAAAGTGAATATTGCCTACCGCGTTCGAAGCGTATTTGGCCGCGTAGAACGCAGCGCCGCGTGCGGGGTCAAATACGTCAATTCTCGTGTAGCCGAAGCGACGAAAGGCTTCTGTCCACCAGTATCTTCGGCTCAAGTGGGAAACCTCAGAGATGAGTATGTGGCAATGCCAACGACCGCCGATGCGTCCGAATTCCTCTGCAAGCACCCAGCCAATCGGCCGACGAGCCATCACTCCCATGTCTGCCAACCAAGAATTTATGCGAGCGACAGCGAGGTAAGGGTTTGGAATTCCAGATGTTGAAGAATGCCGCGACGTCGGTCGCCAGCTCTCAATCCGCGGGTCAGGCTCGTAGAATGCGTATTTGCCATTTTGCATCAAGATTCCTGGGTGGCTACGCTGTGAATCAGCATTCTCATTGCGCAGCGTTAGGGGATTCACAAACCAACTCCACGGTGCAAGACCCGCTATGAACTCCCCGAAAGCTTCGGGCAGCTTTTTTGCTTCTCGTCGCTCGAAGGCCCATCGCTCCTGAGCCGCCTTGAGGTCGCGCAACATCTATCCCTTTGGAGACACTCTGTGATTCAAGGATATTTGATATGCAGGACTCAACTCTCTACATCAGAGCTTCGTCCGTTCGCGTACGATTGGGCCTCGGAATTTGTCGCCTGAAAATAGGGATTTTTTTTGGCGACACGCTTTTGCGGCAAATTGAACAAAACAAGGAAGAGAAACTGTCGCATCTAAGCTATTTTGGGGGGACTACGTCGCTTTTTTCTTGATTTTCGACAAATACTTGGTGACCAGTCTACGGGGCTGCTCCTTTTGGAACAGGGTTCGCCAATTCTTGATTCCAAGTTTCGCCCATTTTTTCGGCAGCGGTACATTTCTCCTTCTATCCAAGGCATTGACTATTTCACGAGTCGATGGCTTGGGCCTATCGGCGCACGCAAGCTCCTCCCTGACTTCCATGACAGCTTTCCTAATCTCTCTGGTCTTATCCGATGGGCCTTTCGGCCTGCCGCGACCTGTCCTGGGAGTCGGTCGTTTGCTTTCCGCCTCATACTTCAGCTTCTTTGCTCTTTCCTCCACTCCATGTTTCCAATAGTCCGTTAACTCCTGGGCTAAATCTCTAAAGTAGTTTAGTGGTTGAAACAATCTTGCGCCGCGAACATTCATCAGTCGAAGAGCATTTTCTGCAAGTTCCTCACACTCTTCCGCTTTGGCTTTGATTGCGGGATTTAAGGCTTCAGTAAAAACCGCTCTGAGAAATTCTGGGGTTAGTACATTTCCCTGCTCCAAACACACGCTTTCATGAACTTCGTAGATGAGCACAAGCGTTTTCTGAAGATGGGTTCCATAAATCTCAAGCACATCGTCGACGGTAGGTCCCAAATGGCCTTGAGATATGCGTTCTCTTTGTATCCGATGCAGTGCTCCCTTCGTCTCCGCTCTCAGGAGCAGTTCTTCTTTACCGAGTTTCGCGCTGACATAATCACGGTCGAGCTTAACCCAGGCATCGTCAAAAATCGGCAACTGTCACCTTCCCGAGCGACTTTTCCCGCTTTGGAAAAAAAACCTGGAAGGCGGGAGCGGGAAGGCATCCCGCCTTTTTGCGCGCCGGTGGCCTACCAGGCGCTATCCAGTTCGGTCGCTAGTTTACAGCGAGATTTTATTTGAGTCACACTGCTTCATGGATGCGCGCAGAAGAACGAATTTGTCGGGAGTGAGTCCAGGACTCGTCCACCGTCAGAAACTCTCGTATGGCCACGTCCTCGTAGAAATTGAGATTTTGCGCTTCTTCTCTCAGACACACGGCAAATTGCTTGGCCGCGTCCGCAGTTTCTATTCCTTCTCCGTTCCCCCGTTCATGCCAGCTCTGTGCTCGGCAAGAACCTTGGGGTTTGGCCGTCGGGCGGGGTCTCTGGGTAAAAGCAATCTCCTCCGGTGTAGCTTTCCGTAGACCGTACCCATCAGTTCCCTTGAAACCAGCAGCCTGTAATCGCCGGATACGCTAACCCTCTGAAGGTCGAATAGCGTATGGAGGTCGCTTCGAAGGAGGAGTCCATTGGTGATATGGTTTGTTTCCTCACCTAAATAAGGCCGGATGTGTGCTGCTTCGAGTGCTTCAGGACAATCGCACCCTGTGACCGCACAACGACCTCCATACTCCCTCAACAACTTTTTCCTAAATGCAAGCTGGCCGCGCCGGGCGACAATGTTCGCGATAATCTTTTGCCTTGAATCTAATAAGTTCTCTGGGTTGAACTCCCCTTCTGATTTGGTTGTCTTCTCTTCCTTTTTCAACAGTGCACTCGTGTCGGGCAGGCCTTTTACGCTTTGCTTGAAGCCGTCGACATCTACAATAAACCTGCCCAAATTGAGCAAGAAATTTGAGCCGTCAACTCTGCCAAACACGACTACATCCGCTTTCGTGGTCTTCTTCCCATCGGTCCATGCAATTCGCTGCGTTTTGCCTCGGTACTTTTCAAGGAATGCCTGTTTTCCGATGCCCTTCTGCCCCCCACCGACTTTGCCGCTGTGTCCGAGAGAAATATTCCCCGCTGAGTCTCTCAGCAAGACACCCGCACATCGTCGGTCAACACCCTGCCGGGGTGGGTTGACTTCACAAGTGATATTCACTGCTCGATGTTTCTCGGGGTTTTGAAGGCCAAACGCGAGCCAGTAGTGCCTAGGGTTTATTTTCGGAGAGAGGGCCACCCAGAAGCGATGCCGCTTATGCCACAAGACTGTAACGTTCCTGTGGCCGTGGGGCCAACCGACTGTGCGACGGAAACGCCGCGCTCCTTCCCGCAATCGTTTGGCCAGTGCACGGTATGCTGTTCCAATCTCGTCTTCGCCCGTGAGCACTGTAAGTGCATCCTTCCTCAATCGCAATTCCCTTTTAGAGCGCACTGCCGGCCGATACTTCCACGCTTTGTGAGCAGCCGAACTTCGTTCCTCAGGGCCCCGGGTGTCGTTAGCCTTGACAGCACTCACTGTCCCTGGCCGAACCCCGACGCTTTTCGCGATTCGTTTCCAATCCCAGCCCCGACCATATAGAGCCAGAATGCGCTTTTGGATGCTTGGAGAGATTGTGCTCATGAAATGGGCGCCTCCTGCCGAGCGAGCTGTCTGTCGCAACTCGAATGGCGTGCTTGCGGTCAAATTCCGCGTGGTAGCGTTCCGAACTAATCTTTCGGGGCTGCGCCGGTTCTGTCGTGATACGTCTGAATCTGATGCTCTATGTCAAGGATGTATGCATTAACGGCGAAATGATACGCCGCGCTCTCAGGTCCAGCAAGCGCCAACGTGGCCGACCAAAGGGTACCATGCTGACGACTGGCAGCGGAGAACCTGCGCGAACAACGCGGCCATCCCTAACGCGTTGAGTTGCAGGCAGTGAAGCGTTGGCTGCGGCCAAAGCGACCCTCCGCTATGGAGCATTCATGATAGGTTCGGCGCAGCGGCCCCAAATGTAATTGAAGTCAGCGTAGCACTCTTCTAACTTGAGAACCCACTGGCTATCCTGATAAGCGTATGTGAGTTTGTGATTCTTCAGTTTGAGCGACTCTTCAAATATTTCCTTCGTCTCTGCATTGAGAGGATACGGCGGTTTTTGGTTGAACGTGATTGTCGCAGTTCCGATGTACGGGGATGCGAGAGAATTGGTTTTCTCCACGTCGAACTTGTAAGAAACGTCGCTCGTGATTTTGTGACCGTGGATGTCAACGTTGACCTTCTCCTGAAAAGAGTCGAGTATTTTTTGCTCTTCTGATTTCGTGTGGCACCCGGGCTGGGTTAATAGGAAGGCTATGAGAATGAGGCAGAGTGGCCTTGCCATGTTCGAGGATGCATGGCCGTACATTGGTGTAGCAGGAGAAAGTGTGCATGGTGTTGCCTGCGGGTTGCTGGCCTTTTGCACGGGCTCGCCTCCTTGGTGTCAGACCTGTCTTGTAGACGATAGTCTGTAGATTGATGGTCTTCATGATTCTAGAAATGTGGAGTGCCAAAGGCAACCAGATTTTCCCGCTACACCTTCGGACGTGCTGTTCGTCGCGAGCGTGAATCCCTGGGACTGTCCCAGGAAGATTTCGCAGAGCGAGCCGATGTCCATCGTACATATGTAAGCTCCATCGAACTAGGCAAGGTGAGTGTGGGCATTGAGGTTGCCAACAATCTTGCTGCGGCGCTGGGCATTCGGTTAAGCGAACTGGTTCGCCGTGCTGAATAATCCCCTCCGACCTTCCCAGCTCAGCCGTTCCTGGCTAGCTGACAGCCCCATCCCTGAAGGCAATGGGACTAAATGCAACATTATGTCAACACACATTGCTTCGACCGAGGTCTTAAGTGGTTTAGAAAAGAAAGAACGAGGCTAGAAATGCAACAGAAGGTATGTTTTGTTGCGTGCTAAAAAAGCCTCATGAGGGCTGCTTGAGCTGCTTCAGCAGCCTGACCGTCCGTTGTTCCGACATACTTCATTGTGGAATTTATCGAGCGATGCCCGAGCGCCTGTTTTACAAGGGCGAGATTGACGTTGCCAGCCACAAGATGGGAAGCCAAACTGTGCTTCAACGCGTGCGGGTGCCGTTTCTCAGTCGGCAGCCCAGCGATACCGGCATAAGTCTGAAACAGTCGAAAGAACTGCGTCCGGTCGAGTCTCCCTCCTTTCTGACTGGTAAAGAGGAAATCCGAGCCATCAGCCGGTCGCTTTCTCAGCCAAGCTCGCAAGGCAGCAGTCTCATCCAAGAGCGGCAGCCCACGATGCCGATAAAGCGGCTGCGTCGTTTTCAGAGAACCCTTGAGCCGCTGAACTGAGATGGAACCATCCTTCAAATCGACGTCTGAGAGGCGAAGGCCGCAGACTTCCGACGCCCTCAGTCCGTGGCGGTACGCCAAAAGAATCATCGCCCAATCTCGTTGCGAGCCAGATTTAGCCACGCGGAGGAGAACTAGCAATTCTTCCGGAGTCAGATGATTCATGGTTTCACGCTTTCTGAGGGCCATCAATATCGCTGTCTGGCTGTTCGTACGGCAGAGCGTACAGCTCCCGAACTTCCCGACCCCATGGGTTTCCGTTCACTTCCACGTGGGGATTCAGTTGGGCCCCCACTGTCAGGAATTCGCGCAGCGCCAAGTGCTCGTACGACTGGTGAGTCTCTGCCGCCTGACTGACCAAGCGAGATTTTCCCCTCTCGGTATGACAATCGACAATGAGCTCCTCGTTCTCTTTGATGACCTTCGCGGCACTGTCTTTGCCTGCTTTCATGCGGGCCATAGTGACAATTTGCGCGTCATCGCACTCGCGGTTCTTGGGAGAGCGCGCCAGCAGGATTATGGACATGTAAAGCGCGAGCGGTTCAACTTTGCCCGAAGGAGAGTCCTTCTTTGAAATAATGTATCCTGTACACAACGTGTAGACCTGGGAGACGACTGCGGGATTCGCCAAGGCAATATCTTCTGCCGCTACGACCATGAGCCGCCGAGCGACAGCACCGTGAAATTCGTTGTTGAACATCTCCTGTGCTAGGATGAGCGCTTCGCGTTCCTTGCCCCTGCGAATCATCTTCTGCAATCCGCTGAGCACTTCCGAAAATTCGGCGCCACTTTTCAATTGAGGTTTCCAACCACTTTTAGTCATATGCGACTCCTTCCTCAAATCTAGTATTAATTAGTAATAAGTAGCATATGACTAAACCATGTCAAGAGAAAAAAGCATGTTCGGGGGAACGTCTATAAAATAATTAAGCTTGAGTTGCTGCCCAGACATCTCCACAAACGGTGCTTGATGGTTCGAGGTAGGATTTACGGTAGGTATTGGCTTCTTACAGATTCAGACAACCGGGCCGACGTCTGGGTTACCCATTTCCGTTTCCGCTGCGACTCTTTCTTCGGCGTTACCTTCCAATCCCTTGGTATGGGAACTCGCGCGTATTTCCTCTTGAATCAGTTCCATTACGTGGGAAGTTGCCGCGCGAATGAGATTGCGGTCTATCGCATCTAGCTGACTGAGCCGCTGTGCCATCGGACTAAGCTCTTTCTCCGGCGCTTCAGGATGTGGCAACAAGCCACCAGGATACGGCCCACCGTAAGCCGCTCCGGCCTTGCCCCTCATCCACTGCTCGCCTACTTCGCACTTTCTCACTTCGGCCGCAATGTCCTTCAGGACGGCTATATTCTTCCAGCCGTCCGGCATTAGCAGATTCATCTGGTTTTCCATCTTCAGCAGCATCTCCACCCGGCCTTGCTGGACCATGTAGGCGTACTTCAACATGGTCTCCGCGTCGAGTTTCTTGACCGCATCCGAGACTTCCTTCAGGACCTTCTTGGCTGCCTTGCTCATCGGCGGGTCGTCGTCTATTACGGCCCCCTTCTGCTTCTCCATCTCCCGCAGCACCAACCTGAAGGCCAACGGCTCCACGTTCGAACGCTTTACGAAGGCCATATTCTCCTTCACCCTGTTTGCCAGGGCGGTCACGTATATCCGCAATGTCTCGGACGAACAGTTCTTCAGCTCCCCCTCTGGTTTCAGGTCGTGCAACCAGCGTGTCACCCTGGACACTGACGCACCGCCAACCAGCTTCTTCACCAACCGGTCGAAACAGTTCTGCCGCCTCAACTTCGCTATCCAAATGTCTTGCCGACACTCCCGTACGTTTAGCTTGCGGCGCTCTAAAACCCCTGTTTTTTCGTCGGTCGCCATTAGTAGCTAACCTCCTGTCTTTTCAATATCTTGTTAAAATTTGCCCGTACCCAATTCCATAGCGAAAACGTACCCAGCTGAGTACGCTCCTCTGCCCGCTGATTCCTTGGCGGGACTGGGCTGCTTTACTTGCGTTGTGCTCTCCTAGTGGGGCCACACAACCAGCTCGCATCATCTGGCCGAGTATATCAATTCGTGGTTTTCTGCGCTTCCTGTTTTACTCACCTTATAAGATAACCATCTCTAATTACAGATGGTTAGCGCTGATTTTGAGAAGGTGCAAATGTTTTAGGAGTCTGTCTTACGACCTGCTTCGGAAAATCCTCGGGCTAGCTGATGTCCAGTGGGCGAGAGCATAGTCTTTACCTCGTACAGCATCAGCAAATAAGAACACCGGGAGGTTCGGGACGAAATCAACCCTGACGCGGAACCAGACCCGCTCGCATGTGGTCCTCCGGTTCTGTCATCGAATACATGACCATCCGTCCCAAATGAGTGAACGCGGGACCACTGTTGGAGCGGAGTGTCCTCCAGCGCCCTAGCGTCGCCACACGTATTCGGCTGCTTCTCGTTCCCTGACGAACTGCTTCCGAGCAGTGGGACTTTGTGACGGAACTGAAAGCCGCGAAACTACAACCTCCGCGACTCTTGCGGCCAGCGCGGCTTCTTGCAGCGCTGGGAATGCTTGGCGGTCTGTCCCAAACAGTTCCGTGATTGCCTTCCCGAGCGATTCGCGCACCGAGTTCACGTGCTTTTCCAACTGGGAAAATTCTCCGCGCAGTTGCGCCAGTTCCTCTCTTGCTCGTTCGATGTTTCGAAATGCTCTCGGCATGAGTTACCTCCCGTAGAGTGGGCATTTTGGATTGCCGGGTACGCGCTTAGGTAGGAGCAGCCTCGCCTTGCCGCCGCGGTCCCAGGCGGATAGGAGTCATTGGCCTTCAACTCCCATATCTGGCAGGTCAGTATTTATTCAGTTTGTTACAAGCCATGTACAGCTTTTTACCAATCAAACTTCCTGACTCCACTTTCACCAACGCAATTGGTCCATCCTTCGCATAGAGGTAAACTTTTGTGCCCACATCAATCTCGAAGACTCGCCCGTCTCCAATCAATGCCAGAAGCCCCTCTGCATCCTTATTCCGACCAGCAGTGACGGCGTTAAACAAATCTGCCTCCTTCACCGCCCCTAGCGTTCCTTCCTCGACGACGTGCTCACCGGTACGGTAAGCATATTCGTCCTCGGAACTTGTCCCGCGCCCGGAATTAGCCTTTTCGCCACGGCCAGCGATTAATATGGCGACAAAAACGATTATGCCGACCATCCAATACCACTCCTTTCGTGTCATTTGATTTCTCCTTCCCTGCCTCCGACAATGACCAGCTAATCTGCTCGTGGTGTTTCTGCTCGTGGGACTCTACAAACTAGTGCGTGACGAATCAAGACAAATTCTTTCGCGCACTTGGCCAAAGAGTGCGTTCACTTCGCAAGAAGAAGGGATACAGTCAGGAAGACATGATTTCGTTTGGTTTCTCGGCCCGCCATTGGCAGCAAATTGAAGCGGGACGACCAATCACGGTGCGGACCTTGCTTCGGATTTGCCAGGTCTTCAAAATCCCGATGGCGCAACTAGTTCGGGGCCTCGACAAGTAGTTAACGCAGCTCCTGTCTCGGCCCGTGGGTGCTCTCCCATGAACCCCACATTCGAACGGTATGTTGGCATCGACTACTCGGGCGCTCAGACGCCCACGTCGAGCCTCAAGGGTCTGCGCGTTTACGCAGCCGACCGTTCGACCGCCCCGCAGGAAGTCGAGCCGCCACGCAGTCCACCTAAATACTGGACGCGCAGGAGCATTGCCGAGTGGCTGGTTGAAAGGCTCTCCGAAGGGTCGCTGACGCTCGTCGGCATCGACCACGGTTTTTCATTCCCACTGAAATACTTCGAGCAGCATGGATTGACGCTCAACTGGCCATCTTTCCTCGATGATTTCCAGCGCCACTGGCCGACCGACGAGGACATCTACGTTGATTTTGTCCGAGACGGCAGTGCCGGGAACGCAGCGGCCCGCTCAGGCAATCCCCGCTGGAGGCGGGTGACCGAACTGCGGGCACGCACAGCCAAGTCCGTATTCCATTTCGATGTGCAGGGGTCGGTAGCGAAGTCCACGCACGCAGGCATACCGTGGCTGCGCTACATTCGGCACCACGCTAAGGACCGCGTGCATTTCTGGCCGTTCGACGGTTGGAGCGTGCTGCCCAATCGCTCGGTGGTCGCTGAGGTCTACCCTGCGCTTTGGAGCAGGACCTTCCCGAGCGCAGGGCGAACCCCCGACCAGCAAGAACGCCTTTGCTATCGCCAAATGAGCGCGTGCTTCCCGCAGGCCACGTTTCGGTCGTTCGACGACTTCTAACCGACCAAGTTAACAAGTACGAAGTGCCATTCTTCCGGGACACAATGTAGGCACTGATAGCGCAAGCCGATTCGGACCTGCTTAGGTGGCGATGGAAGGTCGGAAAATATCATAAGGCGTCCAAGATTGGTCGCAGAATGTTTCTGGATTCCTAGAAAGTCTCTAGCTACTCCCCGTCCTGTGCTATCCCAATGAGGCCATGGGTCAACGCCTGCAAATCGATACCCGCAATCTGTGCATATGATTGATATTTCTGCGAGTCCAGCGGCTGCATCCTCATCAGCATTGTTTATCAGCATAAAGGCTAGAATGAACTGACCTTGAGGGAAGTTAGGGGCGGGAGTCCGATTTACACTTATTTCCGTAGGATTCATCTGGCCATTAAAAACAAAATCTAGCTTAACTTCGCGTTTTTCTAAGGCTTGCTGGGTCTGATGTAGAGACCGCTGTGTTTCGTCCAATTGCTTTCTCAGCCCCTCGGTTTGTACACTGGTGCGAACGGTTGAGACTTGTCTGTTTAGGTCATTAAATTGTATAAGGAAAGCGTCTCTATCGGACTGCCTAGCCTTTTCAGCCGCGGCGCGCTCCGACTTGCGTGCGGCTTCACTTTTGTCAAAAGACGACTGCAAACCTGAGATGGTCTGTTGCAGCCTGCTTTGTTCATTGGACGCATGGCGGTCTAAGAAAATTCCGAACCCCGAATAGAGAATAGCCAACACGCCAAAAATGACGTAGGACTGTTTTTTCTTGGTGGCCGACATTTCTTCGCCCACCAGCGAGGAGATAAATATTAGTATTCCGCCGAGAATCTGATAGAAATAGGAAAACATATCGAGGATGTAGGCAGCATATTCCTATTTCACTTATTTTCAAGCGAAACTCATCTACCCTGTCAGTAAATCTTTTCAATTCTCATACATCGTTTTGAACCTCGCCGCTCTGCGTGTCCAAATGTCTCGCATGCGTTTGGTCCGGGCCTCACGGTCAGGGTCCGGGTCACGCGGTGAGATGGATATTGGCTGCACGCCGGGCCAATCCGGGCTCAGGAGCCTGCAAGATTGTGTCGAGCAGATAGTCATACAATTCGTTGACTTCGTGGCACTCGGGACACTCGATTTTTATTTTGCTGCATTTGTCGTAGTAGCTCGGCAACGGGTTGGGCCAGATGACCTGAAAATAGTTTTCGCAATTGACGCACATGAACGAGCGGTAGCTTGGCATTGGAACTCCTGCATTTTGGATTTGAACTGGCAGGAGAAGCGGCAGCAGGATTCTACCCTTTTTTGAATACGCGCGCTTCAAATCGAGGCGTAACTGGCGAATGTCCGCGAGACATCGGACGCTAGGGGTTTCCGTAGGACCGGAAATCCATGTTCCCAATCATCAATGACTGCGTACAGTTTTCCTCCTCGACCTTTCGGGATTCGTTCGATAGGAAAAATGACTCCTAAATACGCGCGTCCGGGCGGGTCCCAAGTTCTATCGACAACGAAGCCCTCGGCGTCTAAGTTCCACGCATGAAGCATGGGAAAGTTGTGTGAAGCAGGAAGAGCATAACCTTCTACGTATCGAAAGTTCTCCTCCATTGCGGTCACAAACAAATTGAGGTAACAGTGGCGCAACTCTCGGTAGTCCATTCCACTCTCGAACAACGCGGTAGTGCAGTTCAACTACCTACCGACGACCCAGGCGCAGCTCGCGCTCAACCGCAACGACGCTTCAGGGGCCATCGAGGCTCTTCAAGCTGCCAGCCCTTACGAGCTGGCGATGACTGACGTTTACTTCAACTTCGTCTGCCTGTATCCCGTGTACGTGCGCGGGCAAGCGTATCTGGCCGGTCATCAGGGCAGCGAAGCCGCCGCCGAGTTCCAGAAAATTAACGACCATCGCGGAATTGTGGTCAACGCACCCATCGGCGCACTCGCGCATCTCGGCCTCGCCCGCGCCCACGTTTTACAAGGCGACACCGTGAAGGCCCGCGCCGCGTATCAGGAGTTCCTCACGCTCTGGAAAGACGCCGACCCTGACATTCCTATTCTCATCTCTGCGAAAGCAGAGTACGCGATGCTGAAATAAACTCGCCGATGAGAATTGTGGCAGGGTTGTGGCAAGAATCCTGACTTTGCTGCCAAAACTGACATCATTGACAATTTTCTTTCCAACAGAATCAATAACTTTCGTGTTTGCAACGCGACCCGGAAAATCCGGCTTACAGGCCCGTCCCCCAAGTCTTGCGCATCCCGTTGCGACGTAGGCGAGACGGATTGCAGAAGAATCCACGCTGAATTTCCAACCACTTACGTAAACCATAATCCAATTTGACATCCTCCCGCCTTAGGTATTCAATGGGTCGACTCACGGGCCACAGAACCTCCCAAAAAAGTTCAGAAAAGTAAGGAGACATCTATGAAGAGAACTTGGATGTGGTGTTTAATCGGTTTGATTTCACTGGGGAGCGCCGCATGGTCGCGAGCCCAGCAGACCGGCGGG
>WNFC01007491.1_pt1 | contig 11989 bp, 16 predicted proteins | sample 5400541 | NCBI WGS metagenome assembly WNFC01 (sample SAMN13153342, study PRJNA577476) | soil metagenome | isolation source: 120 cm saprolite under Douglas fir tree site 2 hole 2 replicate 1 | place: USA:California | collected 2015-04-18 | reverse complement strand
GAGCCTCGCGGCCGGTTTTAACGGCGCTCGCCTGCATCAAAAGGTCTTTGAGGAGCGCTTCCTGTACCATGCCGATAGAATGGGCTACCTGGTATGGGGTGAATTCCCCGACTGGGGATCGATGGATCGTGTAGGGTGGCTGGATGATCAGACGTTCGGCGTAACCTTTGCCGCACAATGGTTGGAAGAGCTTGAGCGCGACTACTCTCATCCCGCGCTGATCGGCTGGTGTGGCCTGAACGAGACGAGCTATAATCTGCTGGACAAAAATACCACAATTGATGATGTGACGCGTGCGCTGTTTCTGGCGGCAAAGGCTAGGGATACTACACGCCCCGTGCTCGACGCTTCTGGATACGCGCACCGCGTTCCCGAAACCGACATCTACGACTCCCACGATTATTTGACGGGCAAAGATTTCTGGAAGGACTTCGAGCAATACAAGGAACGCCATGCACATGTTGGTGAAGACAAGCCGTTCATCAATAGACACGATGGGCATCCTATGTCTCTGCCGTATCGCGGTCAACCCTACTTCGTGAGCGAATTCGGTGGCATCTGGTGGAACCCGGAAGCCGCACCGGCCGACCAGAGCTGGGGCTACGGAACCGCACCCGATTCGCTGGAAGAGTTCTACCGTCGCTTCCAGGCCTTGTGTGATGTGCTACTCGACAATCCGTACATGTTCGGCTACTGCTATACCCAGTTGACCGACGTATCAGTTGAGCAGAACGGTCTCTACACCTTCGATCGCCGCGCCAAGCTCGATCTCGAGCGCCTGCGCCAGATCCAAAGCCGCCCCGCCGCGATAGAACAACGGTGAAGCACCCCAGGCTAAAAGCCAAGGGCTTCTACAGTCCTCTCACTGGGAGATCGCTGTGGGACACTTCCTGCCCCGTTCTGTTTTTGAATGTGGTAGCGGTAGAGGATGTTTCTGGCCGCATTGTGATCCCTGTCCAACTCACATCCACAGTGAGGACAGGAATGCCAGCGTACTCCTAAATCCTTGGATACGACACACCCACATTCTGAGCATACTTGAGAAGTTCCATGGGGAGCAACTTTGACGACTTTGCCACCAGCCTCTGCCGCTTTGTGGCTACAGATCGTTACAAATGCTCCCCAACTTGCATCCAGGATGCTCTTGTTTAAACCGCCTTTTGCAGCGGCCCCGTTGGGTAGATATTTTCCGTTTTCGTCTTGTTTGGGCTCCGGCGCTTTGGTCATATTGTCGATATGGAGATCCTCAAAAACCAGCGTTCCGTACTGTTTGGTGAGTTTGTGAGACTCTTTGTGCAAGAAATCCCGTCTTTTGTTCCGTGCTTTTCGATAGAGTCGAGATAGCTCTTTCTTGGCGTGTGCATGTCGATGGCTACCTTTCTTGCGACGTGCGATCTTCTTGGAGTGCTCCCTTACTACCAGACCACCACCCAAGTCAACATCGTACATCCTGAAAGTAAGCCATTTCAAATTCGCTGGGAGGCACATATCCCAAACTGGAATGCAACCGCTTTGTGTTGTAGACATCATCGATGAATTGGCCAATATTGGCCGATGCCTCCTCAAAGGTCTGATACTGCTTGAGATAGACCTCCTCTTGTTTCAAGGTTTTGAAGAAACTTTCGGCCTTGGCATTATCATAGGCATTGCCTTTGGCTGACATGCTGATCTGAACGCTGACGCTCAACAAGCGTTCGGTATAAGCAATGCTGGCATATTGCACGCCTCGATCCGAGTGGTGAATGAGCCCTGGCTTCACCTCACGTGTCGCTAACGCCTCTTCTAGTGCGCCCAGAGTCAAATTGGTATCCATGCGGGTGGACAAATTCCATCCCACACATCTACGCGAATACGCGTCCAGGATCGTCGCCAAGTACACAAACTCGCGAGGCATTCGGATATACGTAAGATCAGCGACCCAGATCCCATCGGGAGCATCAGGCGTGCGGCCATTGACCAGATTGGGATAGACCGGATAGGGATGATGCGAATCGGTGGTCTGCACAAAATGCCGTTTGAGATGGCCGTGCCCCGACTCCTCCCGCATGATCCGAAGCACCCGCTTATGGTTCACCGTCCATCCAGCCCGCTGCAGAGCATGGGTCACCCGCCGATAGCCATAGCCTGCAAAGTCCAGCATGATCTGTTCAATGGCATCACGCAACGCTACCGCTTCGGCCAGCTTGGCTGGCTCGACGATGACGTGTTGTCTGGCATAGTACCAGGCCCGATTGACCTGCAACAGCTCGCAGAGATGACGGACGGAAAGGGGCAGCTTCTCCTCACATGCGTGCTCGATTACCGCATGTCGCTGTTGAAGGGGAGCCTGCCCAACGCTTTTTTTAGCAGTGTGTTCTCCAAGGCGAGTTGCCCGCAAAAGCGCTCCAATTCAGCAATTTTTACCTCGGCTGTTGGGGGCGCGCTCGTGGCTGGAGGCAGAAAGGCCTCTTCGCCACGCTGATCATATTCATTTCGCCAGCGCGAGACCACACTGGGTGCCAAGTTATGCTCGCGGCAAATCTGAGCTGGACGCTTTTCTCCGCTTGCCAACTGTCGTACAATCGTCAGCTTCAATTCTCTGCTGTGAACTCTTCCGCTCATCAGTTTTCTCCTTCGGCATACTCTTTTTCAAGTATACCACATTTTTGACTTGATGTGCGGTCTGGTCATTTGGGTTCACTCCACGTTCTTTTCCACGAAGAAAGTAAAAGGTATCAAAAGGAAAAAGAACTTCTACCTGCAATGATGTTTCTTCCTGAATCTCTCTCTTGATGGCCTCTTCTGCCGATTCGCCTGGCTCAACCCGTCCGCTGACAAATTCCCATTCCCCTGCTCCATGATTTATGAATGGACTTCTTTGGAGCACCAGAATCTTGCCCTCGCGCTCAATGATGGCTGAGACCGCTACAAGAAATTTTCCTGGCATGTCTTTCCCTTTCATGACTCGCCTTCCTTCCTCATTTCTACCACCATTTTCGGACTTTTTCAACAGGCTGCGGCCGGTTGTGAGAATGAGGTATGCCTCCTGTTTGTGCTCTTATGCTCTCACTCCACGCGGATCAGGTCGAGGTCACCTTCTCCTGAAATCCACTCATAACTCGCAGCTTCCCCAAACGTAAAAGAAGAAAGAACCAACTAACGATGTGGAGGAGAGAAGAGAGATGGAGTGGAAGACCACCTGGAATGATCCCCTGACGAGCTATGTCGCCTCTTTTGATAAGCTGATCGGGGATCAGAGAACACGCAAGACGTTTGGAGAAACCGTCCGCGGCATCATTGGGGCAGGCAGCCTGATTTGTCAACAAATCGCGGGACAGTCGCCAGTGCTCAGCCAAGGCACAAAAGGAGCCCAGCGGGTGATTCGACTGGCAATAGGAGAAAGTACCCAGCGCTCGGAGTTGGATGACTGGCACCTGACGGCGCGATTACGTGAGGTGGCGGTGGAGCAACTGGAGCAGGCACCCGAAGAGGAGGTGTGGCTGATCGCCGATAGTTCAGACCTGCGCAAACCCTATGCGGAGATGATGCCCTATCTGATGGAGGTTCCCGACCTGGCGGGAGAGTTGGTGCCCGGCTACCGCACCATCAATGTGGTTGGCGTGACTCCTGGCAGAAGAGGTCTGCTGTATCATCACCTCTTTAGTAGTCAGGCACCCGATTTTGTGAGCGAACCGGCTGAAGTCCAGGAGGCGCTCTCGACGGTCAGCCAGACCCTGACCCCTCTCAAAGAGCGCAAGACGATCACCTGGCTGCTCGATAGTGGCTTTGATGATGTGGCCGTGTGGCGCACGATCTGGCAGGCGCAGGAGCACCTGGTCTGTCGGGTCTATCATGTGGAACGGCTCGTCAGCTTTCAGGATCGGCAAGGACAGTGACAGGCGGGCAATCTGGGACAAGCCCGCGGACAGATGCGGAAACTTTCGCGTGTCCAGACGACACTCGTGGCCAAACGCGGCAAGCAACCTCGCGCCAAGAAGCAACCGGTCGAAGTGGAGGTAGCCGCCTGTCCCGTGCGCGTGACTTACTCCACCGGCGTGCGGCGTCAAGGGGCAGGAGAGCAGGTGACCCGTGAGGTGTGGCTGGTAGAAGTCCACATTGTGGGCACCGATCAGGACCCTTGGCTGCTCCTCACCGATTGGCCCGTCACCGATGAGCAGAGTGCTGCACGCATTTTCACCATGTATCGCCAACGCTGGGGAGTCGAGGACAGCTTCAAGTTTTTGAAAACGTGTCTGGGCTGGGTCGCAGCTGGCTTCCTCTATGGGCTCGGCGTCAGTTGGGACTGGGCTGAGGTGCAACTGCTGGCCAAATTGGGAAGCTGGGAGCCGCATAAAGATCGCCACCCAGGCAAAATCACGCTGCAACGTGGACTGAGCCGCTTACTCGACATGCTGGTCACTCAAGCCGTGCTTTCCCAGTATGAAACCACCCATCACGGCCTCCCACCTCAGATCGCTGCTTTCCTACACAATTGGGGACCGCCTCACGAGTTATGAGTGGATTTCAGCACCTTCTCCCCTTGACAAACTAAATATATTAGCTTATGATAATAATAAATTAGTAATAAGGCTATGTATATTAGTAAAAAGGAGACAGCAAACCATGAAAGTCACGGCTTCCAGCAAGAACCTTTTCCAATTGACCCGCTTAGTTGCCTTCAATTGCTACCTGATACGCGAGGACGATGGCTTTACGTTAATCGACACCAACATGAGCGGCCAGGCTCAGGCGATCGTGCAGGAGGCCAGCAAGCTGGGTCTCCCGATTGTACGTATCCTGCTGACGCATGCCCACGTCGATCATGTTGGCTCTCTCGACGCGCTCCATGACGCCTTGCCGAATGTCCAGGTTGCTATCAGCGAGCGAGACGCGCGTTTTCTGTCCGGTGATAAGAGCCTTGATCCTTCTGAGCCGCAGGTACGCCTGCGCGGAGGCTATCCCGTCTGCAAGACGAAGCCGGCGCTCCTACTGCACGAAGGAGATCACATCGGCTCACTCGAAGTGATTGCCACGCCAGGACATACACCAGGCCATATCGCTTTTCTCGATACCAGGGATCGCGCGGTGATCGCAGGCGATGCCTTCCAGACGCAGGGCGGCGTTGCCGTTTCGGGAACGTTCGAATGGCTCTTCCCCCTGCCGGCGCTCGCTACCTGGCATAAAGGGTTGGCTCTGGAGAGCGCACGCAAATTGCTGGCGCTCCAGCCTTCGCTGCTGGCGGTAGGACATGGGCGTGTGGTCAGCAATCCACAGCCTGCGATGGAGCGCGCCATCCATGTCATGGAACGCTCGCTGGCGAATGAAGAAGGGAAAAAGCCGCATGTCGCATAGAGCGGGACTGGACAGGTCAACCGTCGTGGAGGCTGCGGCAAGGCTGGTAGATGAGGAGGGAATCGAACAACTCACGCTTGGCCGCCTTGCCGAGCGTTTAGGCGTTCGCACCCCCTCCTTGTACAACCACGTAGCCGGACTCCCCGGACTCAAACACGACCTGGCACTTTACTGCCTGCACGACGTCTATGACCGCGTCACACGCGCAGCCATCGGGAAATCACGGGCAGAGGCCATCTTCGCTTTCGCCAGTACCTACCTGTCCTATGCGCGAGAGACACCTGGGCGCTACGCCCTCACTCTGGCACCCGATCCTGACGACCAGGAAGTGCATATGCTGGCAAACCAGCTCGTCGATGTCGCTCGGGCCATCCTCGCGCCTTACCATCTAAGCGAAGAAGACGCCATCCATGCTATTCGCGGCCTGCGTAGCATCGTCCACGGCTTCATCTTACTGGAAGAGGCTTCCGGCTTCCGCATGCCAGTAAATCTCGACGCCAGTTTCCACTGGCTTATGAACCTGTTTATCACCGGACTTGAAAGGAATGCATAGGGATGTTTCTCACAGTGCTCAAAAACGCAAACCTGGCATTGGCCTTTTTCCTGGAACTGGCTGTCCTGGCTGCGCTTGGATATTGGGGCTTCTCTACTGGACAGGGAACGCTCGCCAGGATCGGGCTCGGCATTGGTATTCCGGCGGTGGCTGTGGTGGTATGGGCCCTCTTCGGCTCGCCGCAAGCAGCGTGGCGGCTGCAGGGTCCCTGGTTCTTGATCTTGCGAGTGGTCTTCTTCGGCTCAGCCGCTGTAGCCCTCTTTGCCGCTTCCCAGCGCGTCCTGGGTGTGGTATTCGCGCTGGTCTTTGTAGTCAATCTCGCCCTGATCTACGCGTGGGGGCAGTAACAAGAGCGAGTTTGTACGTGCGTTGAAACACATCCAGGACAATCTTTCTCATTGGCAAGACAGGATCATCTGAAACGAAACCGGGAGTCTCAGATAGATCTCCACCCACTCGCGCTGCTCACGCGGGAGAACAACGGCGCAAAGTGCTGGTGATAGGCCACCAATGCTTCGGCTAGAGAAGTTATCTCTTCCGGGGCCACTTCCTGCACCGCCTGGCGGCCCGCAGAAGACGACTGCTCGGCGGTGACATCGAACACAAGAGACATTGGGCTCTACCTCCAGGAACGGATTCTTTCCCTGCACGTGGCTCAAAGAAATGAGCACTGGTTCAAAGCCTCTCCCCTGACACAACGGCTTCGTCTGACTTTTTTTTACCTGCGATCAGCGCACGGTGGAGGTGCAGGTGCAAACACGTGGCGGACAAGCCCGCAAGCCTCAGCCAGCCCAGATGCTCTTCAAGGGAGGCCGGATAATCTTCTTTGTCCTGCAATCGCAGCAGGAAGTCATCGGAGCTTGTGCCACTCTCGCTTTCACTTCCCTCCTCCAGGCGCTTCCACATGGCTCGATACATATCCGCGAAGTGAGTGCCATCCAGAGCGATCCGATCGATCAGCAGAAAGAGGCCAGCAGGCGCAAGCAGATCAGCAACAAACTGGAAAATGGCTTGTTTTTTGTGGTGAGGCACGTGGTGCAGGGACTGCACGCTGATCACAATCTGATACCTCCTTTTTGGTACAACCAGGCTCTCTATGTCCGTAAAATCATGGGCAAGAAGGGTGCAACGCTTTTCAAACGCCGCGAGACGCTGTGCCGCTAAGCCCAGCATAACGGATGAGGAGTCGACCCCGACGACCCAGGCGTGTGGCAGGCGCGCAAACAGGAGCGCTTCAACTAATCCTGAGCTGATTCCCAAATCAAGAATAGTTGCTCCCTCTTGATACATCTCTTCAAGCAGCCGGACCAACAAGTCCAATTCCTCAGCTCTCGTCGGATTGATCTGGAGGGCCGTTTGATCCCATTGAATCGCGAAATCTGGGTTCTCCCACTCATCTTTCATAGCACACTGATGACCTTTCCACAGCTGGATCGAAAGACTGCTGTTCACGCAAAAAGCAATGATCCTTTGATCGTCTTCTCTGGCTGTCGCTGCTGGTTGACATGGGTTCTCATCGAGAGAATCGTTGATCTGGCGAGAGGCACCAACACGTGTGCTTCTCTTTCCCCAGCCGACGAGGTGGTCTTCTCCAAGCAAACAGGCTCCCCTTCAATCTACCACAAAGTCTCGTTGTAATACTAGATACTGGGTTCTAGTACGAGAGGGCCTGAAGAGCATGTCTGAACAATAGACGATGAGAAGGACACATTTCATGGAGTTGTTTCTCTGGCACATTTTTCTCCAAGTTCATCAGAGGCGCTCCCACCAGCTCTTAGGGATACCGAACAGCTAGGCGATGTGCTGATTTCCTTGCAGTACTGGCCCGAAAAGATCGCCCAGTCGCCCAACACGGTTGAGTACCGCCTGCGGTGTCAGGTCGGCCGGGTGGATAGTGCCGGCATCCAGCTCTGCCCAGGTGAGCGGCGTGGAGACCGTTGGGTGGGCCGGGTGAGCACGCAACGTGTAGGGGGCCGCCGTGTTGCGCCCGATGCTATTCTGCGCGTAGTCGATCGTGACGCGGCCTCCTCGGTGCGTCGCGCCGTGCGCGAGGTCGATCAGGTCGGGGTAGCTCGACGCGAGCCGCTGCCCCACGGCTTTGTCCCAGGTGCGAACGCGCTCGTCTTGGGATATCCTCTGACTCCTTCTTGTTCGAGTGCGTCATGGAGCCGCAGGGCCGCTTCCCGCAGGGTATCGGAAGACGCTGTCTCACCGGGATCCAGGTCAAAAATAGCTAGGTCGGGCTGTGTGAGGTCCGGCAGATGGGAACCCCACAGGTGGAATTCAATGGCCCCCTGGTTGGCGAACCAGAGCAGGCCCGCCGTCGTGTCGAGCAGTGGCAAAGGAACCGGGTGGCTCACCGTCTTGGGCTGGTATGACGCCCGCCGGAGCCAATCGGGTGCATCCTCTGGACAGTCACGCAGGTAGTAGGAAGCTCCCTCTATCCCTTGCGGGTACACGCGCAGTGTTACCGGGCGATCCTTGAGATAAGGGAGCGCGACCGGCGCGATCTGCCGGTCGTAGTGGAGCACCTCTCCCTTGGTGAACCCTGCCTGCGGCCAGTACACTTTCTCCAGGTGCGTGACCTGGACGCTCTGGTTTCCAAGTTGCCACGTTTCTGAAGAGGCGTTCATTCGGGCATCCTTCTCCCTTTTGTTCGTGCTATGACGGATTTGACTGTTCTACATTGGGAAGTCAAAGCGCTCGCTCACAGGCTTGCACATTCCACCCATCCTATTGTACCATTGACGCTGTCGACCCTTGCTGCTGGGGCAACATGAGAAACGGCAACCCGAGGCATCCTGTTTGCTCGCGGACCGCCCGCGCGGAATGTCAGGGAGATCGAAGCCTGGCAATGGCAGCGAGAAGCGTTTCCTGCACCTGTCGGAGGGCAGCATCATCCGGGTACCGTTGTCTGGGCCAAAAGAAGCCTTTGAGGCCATCTTTGCGATGGCGAGGCACGAGGTGGATATGCACATGGGGAACGCTTTGACTGACGCGGTTGTTGATGGCCACAAACGTTCCATCGGCGGCTAAGCCCTCTTCAATGGCCCGTTCCAGCAGTTGTGCATTTTGGAACAAGGGCCCGACCAGGGGAGAGGGAAGATCGGCGAGCGTCTCGTAATGCGCCTTGGGCACGAGCAGGCAGTGGCCGGGGAAAAGCGGCCTGTGATCCAAAAAGGCCAGGGAGAGGCTGTCTTCAAAGACCAGAGAGGCTTGTTCCTCCCCGCGGATGATGCGACAGAACGCGCACGTTGTGCTCTCGTGTGATCGGTTCCCTGGTGCCTCCGGCATCTGTCCCCCCTTTCGTGAAGAACGCTCATGCGTTCGCAGCAAAAGGTCGCCCGACGTTCTCCGTGTTGATGTGTCTCTTCGCCTTTCGCACGCTATAATATTACGACAGGTTGGATGAGAGCATCAGGGTGCCGATGGGAACCGCCCAAGCCAATGTGAGGATTCCTGAATGGAAGCGGAAGCACACTGGCCGGGCGAACGAAGCTCTTGCTCAACTCGATCAGGAAGAAGGAGGACATCTCGTGGAATTTTCTCGCCTTGCGCACACCTTTGAGGAACTCGAAGGGACCAGCTCCCGCCTGACGTTGATCGAGCTGCTCACGCAGCTGTTTCGCTCGATCGAACGTCCAGAGGAGATCGAACAGGTCTGCTACCTGGTCCAGGGGAGAGTCGCGCCGTTTTTTGTGGCGCTGGAGATGGGGATGGCGGAGAAAAGCGTGGCCAGGTCTATAGCTCTGGTCTCTCACACCACGCCAGAGCACGTTGAGGCGCTCTATGCGACGCTCGGTGATCTGGGACTGGTGGCAGGGCAGGTGAATCGCGTAGCAGGGAGTGTCCCCACTGCGCTGAGTGTCGACGAGGTGTTTCTTGGCTTGAGATCCATCGCGCAGACGGCCGGCAAAGGAGCAATCGAACAAAAGAGTACGCAGCTGGCCGACTTGCTCACGCGCGTTGACAGCGTGTCCGCCAAATACGTGGTGCGCATTCTGCTGGGGAACTTGCGGCTGGGTATCGGCGACGCAACGGTGCTCGATGCCTTAGCGAAGGCCAGGTGGAACGATGCCAAGAAGCGCAAACTGCTCGAGGGAGCCTACCACAAGACCTCGGACCTGGGACTCATCGCCAGGACCATCTTTGAGCATCCCGATGAGGAAGAGGCCGAGCGCGCGGTGGCAGCGCTGGATATTCAGGTCGGCAAGCCGGTCCACTCGCAGCTCGCCGAGCGGCTCCCCAGCGCCGAGGCCATTATCGCCAAGATGGGTGTGGTCGTGGCGCAGTATAAATACGACGGCCTGCGCGCGCAGATCCACAAGGACGGCCAGCAGGTAACGATCTTCTCACGGAACCTGGAAGACCAGTCGCACATGTTCCCCGAACTCATCGAGGGAACCCTGGGGCAGGTCCGGGCGGAGCGCGTCATCCTGGACGCCGAGGCCCTGGCGTACAACGCCACCTCGGAGGAATTCCTGCCCTTTCAGGAAACGACTCGCAGGCGGCGCAAACACGGGATCGAGGCCCTGGCCGAACAACTCCCGCTGAAAGCCTTCGTCTTTGACATTCTCTATAAAGACGGAGCATCGCTGCTGGATGTCCCGCTCGTGGACCGCCTCAAGATCCTTGAAGAGACTCTTCAAGCTGACGATATCCTCATGCGCACCGCGAGCCACACCGTGAGCGATGCCCACACGCTCACGCTGCTCTTTGATGAGGCGATCAGTAAGGGACTGGAAGGCCTGGTGGTGAAAAAGCAGGAGAGCCGCTACGAAGCGGGCGCGCGGAATTTCACCTGGGTGAAGCTCAAGCGCCACTCGGCCGGGGCCCTGAACGACACCATCGACGGCGTCCTGCTGGGCTATCTTTATGGCCGTGGCAAGCGCGCGGCGCTCGGGGCGGGTTCCCTACTGCTGGGGCTGTATGATCCTGTGCAGGACCAGTTCGTGACCGTGACCAAGATCGGCACGGGGCTCAGCGATGAACAATGGCGCAGTATCCGGGAGCGCACCAAAGGGCTAGAAGTCGATCACCGGCCCGCCCGTGTCTCCTCGCTCATCGAGCCGAGCGTGTGGGTCGAACCGCAGCTGGTCCTCGAGGTGCTGGCCGACGAGATCACACGCTCGCCCACTCATACGGCTGGCAAAGTCGGGGCAGAGCCGGGCTATGCGCTGCGCTTTCCGCGGCTCGTCTCCTTCCGGGAGCGAGACAAGCAGCCGGAGGATGCGACGACGGTTCAGGAACTGATCGAACTGTACCAAAGCCAGGGCAGGAAATAAGCGGCGGCTGCTCCAGCTTCGCCTCCGACTGAAGAGTGATTTTCTAGAGACAGGAAGGACCAGATGAGACCACTGACCGAACACGTCATCTTGATTACCGGAGCGACCGATGGACTGGGAAAAGCGGTCGCCATGCAGCTTGCGCGTGCCGGAGCCACCCTCTTGCTGCATGGGCGCGATGAGACCAGGGGGCAGCGCACGTTGGAGGAGATCCGCGCACAGACGAGCAACACCCGCCTGCGGTGCTATCACGCGGACTTTTCCCAGCTTTCGCAGGTGCGGGCGCTGGCCGAACGGCTGGCTCGCGAACAGGAACGCATTGATGTACTGGTCAATAATGCCGGCATCGGGACCACTCTACCGGGAGGTGGCGCACGCCAGGAGAGCGAGGATGGCTACGAGTTGCGCTTTGCTGTCAATTACCTGGCGCCGTTTCTGTTGACGCGGCTGCTCTTACAGAGATCGGGCTTGAAAGCCCCCGTTATTCATACGGGGGATGAAAAGCCCGCCGCCCGCAGGTGGAATACTACCTAGCCAAAAGACTAGGGAAGCATCCTCTCTACCTGGCTATTTGGCAAGTTGCCGCCTGAGAACGCGTGTGCTATAGTTGTCCCAACTTGGTAGATGCCACGACGCTCTCTCAGTTGGGTGCAAACCCGACAACGTCTGGATGCGGGCGTGAGCCGTGAGAGAGAGACCTTTGAACGGACGAAAGAAGAGGCATCTGCCGCCTTAGCCCAGATTTGTATGAGGGCCAGAGTCCGTCGACTCGTCAGTCTGGGAGACCTTGCACGAGGCTCCATCGCAGGATGGTGAGAGT
>WNFC01007490.1_pt1 | contig 11989 bp, 5 predicted proteins | sample 5400541 | NCBI WGS metagenome assembly WNFC01 (sample SAMN13153342, study PRJNA577476) | soil metagenome | isolation source: 120 cm saprolite under Douglas fir tree site 2 hole 2 replicate 1 | place: USA:California | collected 2015-04-18 | reverse complement strand
GCCGCACTGCTCGCGCTGTGGGCCAAACTGGAAGAGCGAAAAAAGGCCGGCTTGGCGATCGATCCCTGGATCGCCGCTGAAGTGAAAAAACTCGCCGTGGCGTCAGACGCCGACAAACAATTCGCCGAAGCAATCCAGCGGTTCGGACCGGTCGTATTGGGCAATTTTTTCCTGTATACGGATGCAGACATAAGGGGCATCGACAGCGTCACCCTGGAGGAGTATGCAAACCAGCTCGGTTTTTTCGCCTTCCCTCAGGTCATCGGAACTCGCCAAGGGTTCCAAAAGGAAGATCGCATCCGTTTGATGGAGGAATTTGCAGCCGCCGGCATGCTCCCAAAAGGAGCTGAGGCTAACATCGCTCCTCTGACGACTGCCTTGGCTGGCGATGTTTCTTGGGTAGGCTTCTTCAATGCACCGCCGGATGCCGACGGAGTTATTCGCCGGGCGACACTGATCCTGCCTTATGGGCGCTCGCAGAACCTCGAGGAGTGGGATACCTACGCATCTCTCGACGTGATGACCACCCGCGCATTTCTGGGTGTGAAGTCGGAACAAACCGTTCTCACCTATGGACCTGTCGGCATAACGGAAATCCAGCTCGGCCCCAACATTCGGATACATCCGGACGGCCGCGGTCAGATTATGATCAATTATCAAGGCCCTGCCGGCGCTTTCGCGCACTACTCGATGGCCGACGTCGTTGCCCGCAAGCTGGCACCGGGAACTTTTCGCGGCAAAATTGTGCTCGTCGGCGCCACCGCCACGGGCATCGGAGACCTGCGGGCAACGCCGTTTGGAGGAACAACGTTTCCAGGAGTAGAGATACACGCCAACGTTATTGACAACATCCTTAACGACAGATTCTTGAAACGCGGCGCGAAACAGGCTCTCTTTGACGTTGTTCTGATTTTGTTCTTCGGCATCCCGCTGGGCACCTGGATGGCCTTGGTATCTCCGCGCTGGATGTGGTTCGGCATGGCTCTGCTGGCAGCGCTGGTGGCCGTGGATTACGCCGCATTTCTGCGCGGATGGTGGCTTAATTTCAGTGTGCCGGCCCTCACGCTGACTTCCAATGTTCTCCTCGTTTCCTTGTACCGCTCGCTGTTCGAGGAAAAAGAGAAGCGACGCGTGCGTTCCGCTTTCGGGCAATACCTCAGCCCCGAAGTCATCCGCCGCCTGCTGGTCAACCCGCGTCTCGTCGAACCGAGAAAAACGGACATCACCGTGATGTTCAGCGATATCCGCGGCTTTACTGCCATTTCCGAAAAACTCGATGCTCAGGACTTGGCTCTTTTTCTCAACCAATATCTCTCGGACATGACTCGCCTCGTTTTCGAACACCACGGCACGCTCGACAAATACATCGGCGACGCGGTGATGGCCTTCTGGGGCGCGCCCTTCGAGGAACCCGGCCATGCCGCCGGAGCCTGCGACACAGCGCTGAAAATGATGGAGCGCGTCCGCGAGATGCAGAAGAAATGGGAATCCGAAGGCAAGCCGCATCTCGACATCGGCATCGGCCTGAATACCGGGGTGGCTAGCGTCGGCAACATGGGCTCCGCGCTCCGTTATGGCTACACCGCGCTTGGCGACACCGTGAATCTCTCCTCGCGCCTCGAAGGGCTGAATAAAGACTACGGCACGCACATCCTGGTCAGCGAAACCACGTATTCCGCCGCCAAGAACGACGGCTTCGTGTTTCGCCAACTCGATCTCATCCGCGTGAAAGGCAAGCTCCAGCCGGTAGCCATCTACGAACTCATCGGCCGCGCCACTGCAAACACTGTTTATGGCGCCCCGGACGAAGTGCGTGACCGTCTCGATCTTTTCCAACAGGCACATGAGCTCTACCGCAAGCGCCGCTGGGAAGACGCGCAGAACTCTTTCCAGACCATTCTCGACAAATGGCCCGGCGACGGCCCATCCCGCACCTATTGGAAACGCTGCCAGGAATATCTCTTCGATGAGCCTCCTTCCGGCTGGGATGGCGTCTTCACCATGACCCACAAATAGCTCCTTTCTCGTCGCGCGCTCTTCCTCGTTCACGCCTTCCCATCGTCACGGATCGCCGTCCAATTTGGATGGAGCCGTCTGTGTGCCATGTGTCAGAATGTCGGCATCAAAGGAGTGTCGGAACAAGGGGAGCATCGCCCTTCGATAGTTCTAACTGATACATGGTGTGAGGCATAATCCGGGCGACATCGTATTCCGAATTGTTGGATGTACGCGTTTCCCTCCGATCCGGGGCGGATGGTCGCGAAGCGGAGAGACGCTGCCATGAATCGCAGCCCGATTAGGGCCGTACCCAAACAAACGCTCCCAGGAATCTAAGTTGAATCGGCGATGGAAGAGCAGCCCAGTGGCAACGATGGGACGCCGCCGGTGTGAGAGAGCGAACTAAGACTTTATGTGGATTGTCCGACTAGCGCTGCGGAGGCCATACACGTTTGTCGTGATGGCGCTGGCCATCATACTGCTGACCCCGGTGGTGCTCCTGCGCACGCCAGTCGACATTTTTCCTGATATCAACATCCCGGTCATTTCTCTGGTCTGGACTTACAACGGCCTGGAACCTCAGGAAATGGAGCAGCGCATCACTTCCAACGTCGAACGCGGCGTAATCGTCCTGGTGAACGACGTCGAGCATATCGAGTCGCAATCGCTCAGCGGGATCGCGGTTATCAAGATTTTCTTTCAGCCAGGCGCCAATATTCAGACGGCGCTGGCGCAGACCTCCGCTATTTCGCAAACCTTTTTGCGATTCCTCCCGCCCGGAACCACGCCGCCCTTGGTGATCATCTATTCGGCCTCGACCGTACCGGTCATCCAGATCGGTCTCACGAGCGAGACGCTCAGCGAGCAGCAGCTCTTCGATTACGGCAACAATTTTATCCGCACGCAGCTCGCGACCGTGGCGGGCGCCGCCACGCCTTTCCCCTATGGCGGCAAGCAGCGCGTCATCAGCGTCGATATCAATCCAACGGCGCTCCAGGCTAAGGGCCTTTCCGCCGTGGATATCATAAACGCCGTCAATGCCCAAAACCTGATTCTCCCGACTGGCACGGCGAAGCTCGGCACCCTTGAGTACAACGTGGAGATGAACGGCAGCCCGCAATCCATCACGGAACTGAACGACCTCCCGGTCAAAACCGTCAATGGCGCGACGATTTACATGAAGGACGTCGCTCACGTGCGAGACGGTTTCTCCCCGCAGACCAACATCGTCATGTCTAATGGTCAGCGCGGCGTGCTCATGAGCATTTACAAGACTGGTCTTACTTCGACCATTGACATCGTTGATCACATCAAGCAGGTGCTCGAATACAACAAAGGCTCGCTCCCCGAAGGCCTGCACATCTCCACCTTTTTCGACCAGTCGCTCTATGTGCGCGCTTCCATCCAGGGTGTTATTCGCGAAGCGATTATCGCCGCCTGCCTCACTGCCGTCATGATTCTGCTCTTCCTCGGAAACTGGAAGAGCACGCTGATTATCGCCGTGTCGATTCCTTTGTCCATTCTCGTCAGCATCCTCTGTCTCAGCGCCCTCGGCCAGGGCATCAATATCATGACCTTGGGCGGCCTCGCGCTCGCTGTCGGCATCCTCGTTGATGACGCCACCGTTGAAATCGAAAACATCAACCGCAACCTGGCCATGGGCAAGGAAACCGTCCAGGCCATCCTCGACGGCGCGCAGCAGATTGCCGTGCCCGCTTTTGTTTCCACGCTGTCCATTTGCATCGTGTTCATCCCCATGTTTTTTCTTTCGGGGGTGGCTAAATTTCTGTTCGTGCCGCTGGCCGAAGCCGTAAGCTTCGCCATGCTGGCTTCCTACATGTGGTCGCGCACCATCGTGCCGACCCTGGCCATGTATCTCCTGAGCGCGGAAGACGAATATCACGCCGAGGAGCACATCGGAGAAAAGATGGGTTTCTTCCGCCGCTATCAACAGGGCTTCGAGCGGAGTTTTGAAAAATTCCGGGAAGGCTACCGGGGAGCTTTGGGTATCGCCCTGCATTCTCCAAAGCTCTTCGCCGTGTGCTTCCTGGCCTTCTGCGTTTTCTCCGGGCTGCTCAGCGGCGTTCTCGGCCGCGATTTCTTCCCGAAGGTGGACGCCGGACAGATTCGCCTGCACATGCGCGCCCGCACCGGCCTGCGCATCGAGGAAACGGCGCGCCTCGCCGACCAGGTCAACGGCGTCATCCGTGAAACCATCCCGAAGGATGAATTGACCACGGTCCTCGACAATATCGGCCTGCCTTACAGCGGCATCAACCTCACCTACAGCAACGCCGGCACCATCGGGAGCTCCGACGCGGAAATTCTTGTCCAGTTGAAAGGAGTGCGCGGCAAGCCCACCGGGGCGTACATCAATGATTTGCGCGAAAAGCTGCCCCAGCGTTTTCCCGGCGTGCAGTTTTTCTTTCAGCCAGCGGACATCGTGACGCAAATCTTGAATTTCGGCACCCCCGCGCCCATCGACGTGGAAGTCACCGGCATGAACCAGCGCGGAAATTATCTAGCCGGGGAAAAACTCGCCAACGAGTTCCGCCACATTCCCGGTGCCGTGGATATCCACGTTCAGCAGGCCTTTGATAACCCCACGCTCTTCATGGAAATCGACCGGGCCCGCGCCCAATCCGTCGGCATGCAGTCGCGCGACGTGGCCCAAAACGTGCTTGTTTCGCTCAGCTCCAGCTTCCAGACCGCGCCGGCTTTCTGGCTGGATCCGAAAAATGGCGTGGAGTACAACGTCGCGGTGCAGGAGCCGCAGTATCGCGTGGACTCTTACCAGGCGCTGCAAAATACGCCCATCAGCGGCAGCACTCCCGGTTCGCGGCCTCAGATTCTGGGCAACCTGGTCAAGACCTCGACTACCGCCCGGCCCGCGGAAATATCCCACTACACCTCGCAGCCGATGATCAACGTTTACGCGGCGGTGGATGGACGCGACCTCGGCGGCGTCGCCGACGAAGTGGAAAAGCGCGTCCAGGCCATCAAGAAGGATTTGCCGAAGGGCAGCCACATCGACATTCGCGGCCAGGTCCAGACTATGAAGAGTTCCTTCACCGGCCTGGGCTTCGGCTTGCTCGGCGCGATCGTGCTTGTCTATCTCCTGATCGTCGTTAATTTTCAGTCCTGGCTCGATCCTTTCATTATCATTACCGCGCTGCCTGGCGCGCTTGCCGGCATCTGCTGGACGCTGCTGCTGACGCATACCACGCTCAACGTGCCGTCGCTGACCGGCGCGATCATGTGCATGGGCGTCGCTACGGCGAACAGCATCCTGATGGTTTCCTTCGCGCGCGAGCAGTTGGAGGAGGGCAAGAGCGCCCGTGATGCGGCTCTCGAAGCCGGTTTCGTGCGCATCCGGCCCGTGCTGATGACCGCGCTGGCGATGATCATTGGAATGGTGCCGATGGCCGTGGGCCTCGGCGAGGGCGGCGAGCAAAACGCGCCTCTTGGTCGCGCGGTGATCGGCGGGCTGATCTTTGCCACCTTCGCCACGCTCTTCTTTGTGCCGTCCGTTTTCTCCATGATCCACGGACGCCGCGGGCGGAGATCGGCGCAGCAGGGACCGCCGTCGCCGGCAACGGTTTGAAATATTTCTATCTGGAAGTGAAAGCAGGGATGGAGTAATGATGGAAGGCGGAGTTCAGATGGACCCAGTAGACCGAGAGCAACCGCGCGGAAAGGGCAGCCGGGTCTTCACGATTCTTTTCCTCGTCGTGATTGTGCTGGTGGTCCTCGGAGCGGTAACGCTGTTCCAGCGCCGCGCCCAGTACCAGGCGCTCGCCAAGGAAACGGAAACGCTGGCGATTCCCACCGTGGCCGTGATTCATGCCTCGGTGGAATCGGCGGAGGAGGATCTCGTCCTCCCCGGCGCCATGCAAGCATATGTCGAGTCGCCCATCTATGCGCGCACCAGCGGCTATTTGAAAAAGTGGTACCACGACATCGGCAGCCGCGTCCGGCAAGGTGAATTACTCGCGGACATTGACACCCCGGAAGTAGATCAGCAGTTGTCTCAGGCGCGCGCCGAACTCAATACCGCGCAGGCCAACGCGAACCTCTCTAAGATCACGGCCACGCGTTTCCAGGAACTCATCAAGACCGACGGCGTCTCCAAGCAGGAGGTCGATAACGCCGTCGGGGATCTGGAAGCCAAACTCGCCAGCGTAAAATCCGCGGAAGCCAATGTGCGGCGGCTCGAAGACCTGGAATCCTTCAAGCACATTTATGCGCCCTTCAGCGGCGTCATCACCCGGCGCAGCGTGGATACGGGCACCTTGATCAACGCGGGAAACGGCGGAGCATCGGAGCAGCTCTTCTTTCTCGCGCAAACAGATCCCATTCGCGTTTACGTCAGCGTGCCGGAAGCCTACGCAGCTTCCATCCGCGCGGGACTCGGCGCCTTCCTGGAGCTCACCCAATATCCCGGCCAGAAATTCCAAGGCAAAGTAGTGCGCACGGCGGAGTCGATCGATCCCGGCACGCGTACCCTGCTCACTGAAGTGGACGTGCCGAACCACAATGGCGCGCTGCTCCCCGGCGGTTACGCGCAAGCGCACCTGCAAGTGAAGGTGACCGGAGCCCGGCTGGCCGTGCCCGTGAACGCGCTGTTATTCCGTTCGGAAGGACTTCGCGCGGTGGTGGTGGATGCGAATCATAAAACCCACCTTAAATCGCTCACCATCGGCCGCGACTACGGCACCACCCTCGAAGTCCTGCAAGGTCTGGACGCCAGCGACTGGATCGTGCTGAATCCCGCGGATTCGCTCGACGAGGGACAGGAAGTCCACGTCAAGGAAATGGCCATGAACCATGCGCCGAGCCAGCCTGCTGCGCAGCCAAACCCCGCGCCAGGGGCCAAGAAACAATAATGAAATGCATCAGGCAATTCCCCGCCCTGACCGGGCTTGCTGTTAGTGCCCTTATCGGCGGTTGCACCGTGGGGCCGAAGTACCAGCGCGCCGCGGCGCCCGTGCCGACGAAGTGGGATGTTGCAGAGCCGTGGCGAGAGAGCACGCCGAAGGATGGCGTGGCCAAGGGTGAATGGTGGGGCGTTTTCGGCGATGCCGAATTGAACGCGCTGGAAAAACAATCGCTCGAAGCGGATCAAACCATCAAAGTCGCGGCCGCGCGGCTGGAGCAGGCGCGCGCCTCCGCCGCGGTCCAGATCGCGACTGAATTCCCCACTCTTTCGACCTCTTCCAGTGCGCAACGTCAGCGGCTTTCCGGAAACCGGCCCGCCAGCAGCAACTTCCCAGTAAGGTCACCCGTTTCTCAAACAAACATTTCTCTGCCGTTCACGGTCGCCTACGAAGTGGATCTGTTTGGCCGGCGGCGCCGCAGCATTGAAGCAGCGCAAGCGTCCTACCAGGCAAGCGCGGCGGACCTCGAGAACGTGCGGCTGGTGATTACCGCAGAGCTCGCCGGCGACTATTTTACGCTGCGACAGCTCGATACGGAGCTGGGAATTCTGAATCGCACCGTGGAGAATCTGCAAAAAGGCCTGCAACTGGTGGATTCCCGTCATAAAGGCGGCGTGGCCTCTGGCCTGGACGTTGCGGAAGAAGAGACGCTTCTGAATACCACTCGGACCCAGGCCATCCTGCTGCAACAACAGCGAAAGCAGTTCGAAGATGCTATCGCTGTCCTGATCGGAAAACCTGCGCCGGACTTTCACCTTTCTCCAGGGGAATGGAAAGACGTGCCGCCGGCACTGGATGCGGGACTGCCCTCGGATCTGCTGGAACGGCGGCCCGACGTCGCGGAAGCCGAGCGGCAGATGGCCGTGGCGAACGCGCAAATCGGAATTGCCCGTGCTGCGTACTATCCGTCGCTGAATCTTTTTGGAAATGGCGGCTGGCAAGCCGCCGATATCGCCAAGCTGGTGAACGTGCAGAGCACCTTCTGGGCCGTCGGCGCCAACGTCGCGGAAAGCATCTTCACGGGCGGGTCGCGGCGTGCGCAGGTGCAATTCGCCAAAGCTGGCTATGACGCCAGCGTGGCCGCCTATCGCGATAGCGTTTTGAATGCCTTCCGCGAAGTGCAGGATGACGTAACCGGTTTGACCGTGCTGGACCAGGCGAATCAGTCGCAGCAGCAGGCCGTCGATGCGGCGCGGCGCACGCTGGAGATCGCCAGCAGCCGCTACGCCGGTGGCCTCGTAAATTATCTGGATGTCGTAAACGCGCAGCAAAATCTGCTGAACAGTGAACAGCAACTCGCCGTCATTCACGGGCAGCGGCTGGTAACGAGCGTGCTCCTCATCAAGGCCCTGGGCGGCGGCTGGGATGCCTCGAGCCTTTCCGCGGTGCAGGTCAAGCCGAAGCTGAAAGACGTCGTGGCGCCCTAATCAGATAAATACTGCGAAGAAGTGAGGAAGCATTCAAGCGGCGGCACGTAGCGTCTTGGTTTCGTTCGCCCCAGCCTGATTCGCGTCGGGGTCTGATCTCTTCAGCGGGCAGCCCGATCAGGGCTTGCCCGTGTCGTGACTCGAAACGACCCGTCCATATTGCGACGCGCGGCTGAGGCGGTCAAACATTTGGTATGCCGCCGTCGCGATTCGAATGATGGCATCCCCTCCGTCTTTTTCGCGGCGCAGATACGTTGTCATCACGCTGATGACGAACGGACGGTTACCCGCGAAAACGATGCCGGAGTCATTACGCACGCCCTCGAGCTCCCCGGGCTTGTTGGCGATGCGTAGATCCTCGGGCAATTCCCGCGGAATGTAGCTTTCCTTGTGCACGCTGAGGAGCGCAAAAAAATCGTCGGTCATCTTCTTATTCAAGACTTTTCCGCGGTACAAATCTTCCAGCAGCGTCATCATCTCGCGCGGCGTGGCGATGTTCTCGCGGCCTTCGGCGGCGGCTTTCACATCCATCATCTTGCGGCGAAGCCGGATATGTGTCAGGCCGAGAGAATCGAGTAACGCGTTCACGTTTTCCATGCCAATGCGGTCGATGATGACATTGGTGGCGGAATTGTCGCTTACGGATATCATCAGCGCGGCCACGTCGCGGATCGTCAGCCTCGTTACCCCGGGAGTGAGCGCACCGGCGATACCGCTTCCGCTGACTAGATCGGACGATTGCAGCGTGTATAGGTCGCCGAGCTTGATTTTGCCCTGCTGCGCTTGATGATACAGCTCCGCGAGGATCGCGATCTTGATGGAGCTGGCCGTGGGAAGCACTTCATCGGCGTGGAGCAAATATTTTTGCCCAGTCGTGAGATCAAGAATGGCGACTCCAAGCACGCCGTCGAGATTGCGGTCCACGCCGCTGATGGTCGCTTCCAGTTTTTGCCACAAAACTTGCTCTTTCTCCTGAGCTGCTTTTTCCTGAGAAACCTCTTGCGCGCGCGACGGCACGGGAGCCCAAATCACCATGGCGAGCAGGGCAAGGAAGAAAAGTCGTTTCAGCACGGTGACCTCCGGGTCAGCGGGATTATAAGGCCGAATGGGCGCAAACAGAGAAAAAGCAACGTGCGTAATTTTCAGCAACAGCAAACCGGTTGGACCGAGTTGCAGGAAGCGCGACGCGGGGCGTACCTTGTGTGGAACACAGAGCTCTTGGCTCTTGAAGCGGGATTCTATAAGGACCACAATAGGATCAGGCACCCACCCGCCTGCGGAAGGCTGAACCGATCACTAGGGAGCAATTGGGGAAAGAAGGATCGGCCGGCAACGTAATTTTGGGAGAGATGACTCATGCGAAAAATTTTAGCAGGTATATTTTTCATGGCCTTAGCAGGTTCGCTGTCCATCGCTGCGCCGCGTCAAGACCAGGACGACCGCCACGACAACGGGAAGCATAAAGGCTGGGACAAGCACGAAGATCGTGACGGCGACCGGCATGACAATGGAAAGCACAAGGGCTGGTACAAGCACGGCGACCGTGACGACTACCGGGATTGGGACGACGACCACGAACGCATCCGGCCCGGGCGCGCCTATCCGTACGGGCGCTATGGACACGTGAGAGAAGTATTTATCGCCCGCAGGATCGACTACCGGACGCGGCGCGTGGTGCTTTACGACGATTCGAACTGGGTCGTGGCGAATTACGATCTGGACCGTTGCCGCGATTGGGAATGGGAACGCGATCGCGTCTACGTGTACGACGACGATCATCACCCCGGCTGGTACTTGCTCTTCAATGCCCGGCTGGGACGCTACGTCCACGTCGAGTATTTCGGCCTGCATTAGATAAGTGCAGCGATGGAAAAGCTGCACAGATGAATAATCAGTAAGCACCGGGCAAAGCCAAACGGCTTTGCCCCGCTCTGATTTACGCCAGTAACCGCAGCGAGAAACGCGCGCGCCAGTGCGTCTGTAGCGCAGATCAGAGGTTATCGAGGAAAAACTGCGTGACCCGCAACATCAGGACGCGGCGCGCAGGCGGGTCACTGACACCATGGCCTCGGCCCGGGAAAGCCAAGACCTCAACATACTTCCCGGCCTCGATGAGATCGTTAACCACCGAAAGCGTGTTCGCGAAGTGCACATTGTCATCGCCGGTGCCGTGAGCGATGAGCAGTTTGCCTTTGAGCTGGGCGGCATATTTCACCGGTGAAGAATCCTGATACCCTTTCTCGTTTTTCTGCGGCAGGCCCAGATAGCGCTCGGTATAGATGGAGTCGTAGTAGCGCCAGTCCGTGACCGGGCCGCCAGCGAAACCCGCCTTGAAATCGTCGCCGGCTTCGAACATGGCGTGCAGCGTCATGTGGCCGCCATAGCTCCAGCCCCAGATCCCGATGCGATTCGAATCGACGTACGGAAGTGCCTTGAGAAATTGCACGCCGTCGCGCTGGTCGGAGAGTTCTTGTGCGCCAAGGCGAAGATGCAGCGGCGTTTCGAAAGCATGGCCCCGCCCCGCCGAGCCTCGATTATCAACAGAAAAAATAATGTAGCCCTTTTGCGCCATGAGCTCGTGCCAGAGGAAATCGGCTCCGCCCCAGGCGTTGCGCACGACCTGAGCGCGCGGCCCTCCATACGTGTAGATCAGCACTGGATATTTCTTCTGGGGATTAAAGTCCGGCGGCTTGATGATGCTGGCGTTGAGCTGTACACCGTCGTGAGATTTCACCGTGAAAAATTCCATGGGTGACAGATGGTAGTCCGCAAGCTCGGCGATTTTGTTTTCGTTAATTGTCGCGATGCGCGATCCATCGGCACGGTAGAGGTCCTGGCGCGGCGGAGCGGCGGCGTTCGAATAAGTGTCGTAGAAAGCGGCGTCATTGGGTGCAAAAACCGCGGCGTGGGTGCCCGCGTCTTTGGTGAGCCGGGTGAAGGCGGTTCCGTCGAGAGCGACGCGGTAGAGATGGCGCTCGAGCGGAGATTTTTCTGTGGCCGTGAAATAGACGAGTCGCTTTGCCTCATCGACTGCGTCGACCGCGGAGACTTCCCACTCACCCTTGGTGAGCTGCGCGAGTTGCCCGCCCTCGAGGTCATACAAGTACAAGTGGCGATACCCGCTGCGCTCGCTGGACCACAAGAAGCGCTTGCCATCCTTTAGAAAATTGAGATCGTCGCTGACGTTGATCCAATTGGGGTCATTTTCGCTGAGGGCGGCCCGGGTCTTACCAGTGATGGTATCGGAAATCAAGAGATCCAGCGTGGTTTGCGCGCGATTGAGGCGCTGAATCGCAAGGTGTTTGGAATCCCAGAGCCAGTTTACGCGAGGAATGTAGATGTCGGTTTCCGCTCCAGTGTCCATCGCGCGAGGTTCTACGGCGTTGAGCGAGGCCACAAAAACGCGCACGATGGGGTTCGCGCCGCCGGCCGTAGGATAACGTTCCATCTCCGCTTCGCCGCTCGGCGAGGAAAAATCAACCATCGGATACTGCGAAACTTTGCGTTCGTCCATTTCGAGATAAGCGATCGCCGACGAATCCGGTGCCCACCAATAAGCCGTCCTGATGTCCAGCTCTTCCGGGTAGACCCAGTCGAGCTCGCCTTTGCGAATCGCTTCTGTCCCGC
>WNFC01013860.1_pt1 | contig 11991 bp, 11 predicted proteins | sample 5400541 | NCBI WGS metagenome assembly WNFC01 (sample SAMN13153342, study PRJNA577476) | soil metagenome | isolation source: 120 cm saprolite under Douglas fir tree site 2 hole 2 replicate 1 | place: USA:California | collected 2015-04-18 | reverse complement strand
ATCACCACCTTGCGGGCGATGTCCCAGCCCCCCCAGTAAGCGCTGCCCTGGACAGTGATGGCGGCCGTGCTCCCGTTGACGTGGAACGCATGCAGTCCTCCGTAGCCGTCGAGCACCAACCCACCACTGCCATTGGGCAGAAAGGCGAAGTCGCGGGCGATGTCCCAACCCCCCCAGTACGCGCTGATCGCGAGCGTGATCGGCGCCCCGTACGAGTGCAGGCCGCCGTAGCCGTCGAGCGTCGCGCCCGACTGCGGCGAGCTCGCGCCCGGCAGAGCCCTCGCCGCCCGCGCGATGTTCCATCCCGGCCAGGACGCGCCGGCTGCGAGAGGCCCGCTGTTGTCGCTGTGGACGCCACCCCATCCATCCAGGGTGTACAGGCCGCTGAAGGGCAGGGACCTCGTTGCCGTCGAGGAAACCTGCGTCGTGGCAACCGAAGACCACGCGCTCACCCCGCCTGCCGCGGAATGGGCACGCGAGCGGAACTGATAAGTGTGGCCCGGATAACCATCGGCGATCGCGCTCCCCGAGCCCGCGCTCGCCGCCACGGAAGTGAGGTCGAACCAGCCCTGGTTCAAGGTGACGTCGAACACCTGGACGTCGAACTGGCTGAAGGAGCAACCGGTGGCAGCAAGGGCGATGTTGAACTCGGTGGTGGATTCGGTCGCAGGCAGGCTTGCGGACACCGACGTGCACGTGAAGCCTGTTATGGAATTGTCAGTCGACACGCTGAACGACCACGCGTAGGCCACCCCGTTGACCGTCAGCGACACTGCATACAGGACACCCGGCTGGAGCGGCTGCCGCGGTATGAGGATGACGGCGCCGCGCGTTCTGAGGCCGCTGCCAACCGACGGATTGTTCGAATCGATGACGCAGTTTTCGAGAGGCACTCCGCCACCGGTGAACGCGTGGGCTCCGACGGTCGTGGACACGTTGCCGCCAACCTGTACGAAGACAGGCAGGCCGGTAGGCATGCCGTAACCGGGGCAAGCCTGCAGCGGATCGGGGTACTCGTTGCCGCTGTAAGAGCGCAGCGGAATGACGGAGCCGTCGCCGGGAAAGAAGACCGGATACGTCCCGCCGGTGAAGGAATTTCCACGCAGGACATCGACGCTGAAGCCGGCCTGCCAGCCGGATTTGACCTCGCGATAGGCTCCGAAGCCCGTCGACGACAGTCGTGGATCCATCATTCCGAGCGCGTGAAACGGAGCTCCCATCCACCAGTCGATTGACTGCGAGTCGGTGAACGAGGTGGTGGAGTTGACTTCGATGTTGCTGTTGCGCGCCGCGGTGTCGCCCGCGGTTGTGTAGTAGGGAACGCCCGGAGTCTCGTAGTGCGTGACCAGGTCGTTTTTGACCATGTAGAGGGAGTGGTTGTAGTCACCCTGGCTCCAGGTCGTGTTCTCGCTCAGGGCTGGGAGATTCGAGCTCGCGCGCCAGGCGTTGAATCGGTCCAGCCAGGGGCTCGACACGGCTGCGGCCGGTCTGGCCGGAACAAGAGCGAGGCTCAGTGCGGCGAGGAGCGTGAGCCCCACGGCCCAGACGCCCGCAATCCTGGTTGCCACCGGTTACAAGGACGAAGAACCTCCCGCCTTTCTTGCGGTCACCCCTCCGTTCGGGGGGTCCTAGCCGGCCTGGATGTCGATCACCAACCGCGCCGGGTTCGTGAGGAAAAACACCCGGTAGCACGCCGACTTCGAGAGGCCGAGGCCCCACTGCACGGTGCCTTCGAAGTCTTCCACCTGGCGGAGCTCGACCAGCACCGAATAGCCGGGCTTGATGTCGATCGATCCGGTGTAGGCGGTGTGCTCGTCGGCTCCGTGGATTATCACGAGCACGCCCGCGCTGCCATTGAGCGTGAGCGTCTGGCCGCTGGCCCCCTGCGTGAACTTGGTCCCAGTCTGCGTGCTCACATCGACTTCGCTCGGCTCGCCGTTGTTGAACTCGATGGTCACGCGGTCGTACCCAGGGTGGGTGCCGGTGCGGACAGCGTTAACGAATGCGACCGCCGGCGATTGCGTCCCCGTGAGCGCGGTGGCGTTTGCGCAAACGAAAGGCGGCAGGTTGGAGTCCGGCGGTGTTTGAGCCGGGCTGGGGCTCGGTGTCACCGTCGCCGAGGCGCTCGGACTTGCGCTGGGCTGAGTCGCCGGCACGCTACCCGTCTGGTGCCGGTTGAAGTTCGCCACCACCAGGACGCCGATCACGATGACCGCGATCAACGCCGCCGCCAGCCCGGCCATCCAGAACGGTCCGGTCCGTGCCGGCGCGTCCTGTGCCAGCGCCGAGCGCACGCGCGCGGACAGCGCCGGGCTGGGCGACCCGCTGATGGCGTCGAACTCCTTGTTGATGTCGCGGCGGAAACTCTCGCGGCTCACGTCAACTCACCTCCTCGAAGGTCAGGTCGGACCGAAGGCGCCGGGCAGCCCGATAGATTCGAGACTTGGCGGCCGCCGGCGATACGCGCAATGCACGCGCGACTTCGTCCAGTGGCAGGTCGAGATAGAAATAGAGGACGAGGGGCAGCCGCTCGCCTGGGCTCAGCCGGCTGACGGCTCGGCGAAGGTCGGTCGTGGCCTCCTGGCTGGGCTCGTCGGCCCTCCGCTCGGATTCAACATTCGCCAACTTCACCACCGACCACCATCGACGTCGCCGCGTCATGCGGCACTCGTTGGCGACGATGGACAGGAACCATGGGCGCAAGGAGCGCTCGTCGCCACGAAGCTGGCGCAGGCTGCGCCACGCTTTCACAGCGGCTTCCTGGACCGCATCCTCCGCCGCCATCCGATCGGACAGCATCACGGCCGCGAGTCGGTACGCGGGATTGAGCAGTGGATCGAGAAGCATCGCGAAGGAGTCGGCGTCGCCGTGCGCGGCACGCTGCATCGCCGTCGGCCGCTCCTCCATCACCGCGCTCATCATGGTCTTACCAGTTGGATGCGGCGGCGGGGGGTTTGGTTGCAGCTACGGCGACGGGATCAGCTTGTGACCTCTGTAGTTCTGCACGTCGCCGCGGAAGCCCCGGAGAACGACCTTGACGCCGGCGGTGCCGGCGAGGTCGATGGGCTGTCCGCCCGGATCAGTCGTGAAATGCGCGCTGGTTGTGGGCTCTACCTGAAACTGTGGCGTCCCGGCGGCGAAAGTGACCCTCACCGTGTCGCCGGAGACGACGACAGACGCGATGGCGGGAGTGGACGCGGATGCCGACTGCGGCGCCGGCCAGGATGGTGAAGCATTGCCGGAGGCGGTGCAGCTGAGGGCCGTGGAGCTCGGGGTGGCCTGCCCAGACGTCGAACCAGATGTGCCGCAGGCGCAGAGAAGTGCAAAAGCGAACGTGAGTGTTAGTCGTTGCATCGTCATCCTCTGGAACGCGGCGCCGACCAGATGATTACGAATCTTGGGGTTAGGCCTTCGCCGCCGAGCAGTCTGCGACCACCTGCGCGGTGAAACTGCCGTTCGCCCAGGTGAGCACCGCCGTCCAGGTGCCCGCCAGGTAGTAGGTCTGATTGCCGTCGATCGTGTAGGTGACGGTGCAAGTCCCCGACGCGTGCAAGATCCCGGCTTCCGTAGGCACGTCCAACGTCATGCCCGAGGTCGGATCACCCGCCAAGGTGACTCGGTACGTGGTCCAGAAGACCTTTCCGTACCCCGGCAGGTCGAAGAACCACCGCTGGCCGTCGTTGGGCGCGGTGTAGGTGTGGTCAAAGCAGCCGGTGTATGCGGACGCATCGCAGTTTCCGAAAGCGAACTTGATCGCGGTCTCGGCTTTGGCCGCCACCGCCGCGCTCACCCTCGGTGCGAAGGTGGCGGTCGGGCTGACATCGGCGGCATCGACAACCTGCGATGTGGTGTCGTAGGCGAACGTGGCGGTCATGGTCATCTTGTGATATCCCTCGACTACCTGGACGAAGCTCACGCCGGAGGCCGAGGGAGTGATGCCGTCGACCTGGACCAGCCCGGGCTGGTTCGGAAGGCTGATATGGATCGTGACGGACGGGATCACGATCCGCCACGCGTGATAGAAGAACAAGCGAGCCTGTGAGTTGTCCCTCCGCACGGTGTATGTCTCACTGTGCGGTTTGCTCGCCCAGGTCATCGACACCGCGACCGATTGCGTCGAAGAGTCGATCGGCTGCGACGAGACGACCTTGATATTGCGCAGGTCACTGTTCTGCCGCACATTCATCATCGACTGGATCGCGGATCGGGTGAAGAGTTCTGGATTCAGGCCCGGCTGGAATATGGCGTTCGCGACCATTCCGCCGGCGTCGCCTCGGCTCTGCGCGGCGAAGTAATCGGTGACCGCGCGCTCGGGGCTGTAGATGCTCGAGAGCAATGCGTTCCCGCCGACGCCGCCTGCCACCACCACCAGGATCGCCACCAGCGCCGCCGCGCCGGCGACAAGCCGGCAATCGCGCTTCAAGCCAGGCCTGGCTACGAGAGGCGGACTGAGCCGTCTTCGGCAAGCGTCCAGTCGGGGTTGTGTGCGACCTCCCACACGTAACCCTCGGGGTCGGCGAAGGCGCCGGTGTAGCCGCCCCAGTCGGCACGAGCCGCGGGGCGGACGATCGTCGCGCCGGCGCGCTCGGCCTCGGCGAGCACGGCGTCCACCTCGGCAGGCGTGCGGACGTTGTGCGCCAGCTCGATGCCAGGCGCGCCGTAGCCGCCGAGCGACCTCCACAGCCCGAAGACCATCCCACCGACCTGGAAGAACGCGACATCATCGTCGGGCTGCTGGGCCCCGGCCCAACCGAGCGCCTCGTAGAACGCTCTGGCGCGGACGAGGTCATGCACGCCGAGGGTGACGAGACTGATCCGCTGCTCCACGGGCTAACGCTAAATCACCCGCCAGGTGCGCCGTCAACAAAGGCTGATATGAAATTCGGTAAATCAAGGCTCGACCACCACAGGACCGACGACCGCGAGCGGTCGTATTTCACCAACCTGCTCAAATGTCCGCAAACAGACGACGGCGTATGTGCCAGGCTTCAGTACCGCTGACGCCGTGGTCGACTTCTTTGGGTCGATCAAGGCACGGATTGCCGGGTCAGGATCGGTGAAGAACGACGGATGCCCGAGGCCCGGCTGTCCGCTTTCCGCCAGGCGCCGCTCCTCTCGGATATGCGCGACCACCTCTTCGTACGCGTGCCCCTCGGGAATCATCCAGATATCAAACGCGGCCGCGACGCCTGTGTCGTTCACCAAGGTGAACGCGACGAGGCCGGACCGGATTCGATCGGAGGCTGCCGACAACGAGCAATCAGCCTGCGTTTGAGTAATCACGGCTACGACGCGGGGTGAGGCTTGGGTCGTGACCGAAGGCGAATTGCCCCCGCATCCTGCAAGCAAAACCAGGGCCACGATGGCAACGCCGGCTGATGACCTGATCCTGTTCTCCATGGAACACCTCCGCTCCTTGAAATGAGCAGAGGTCTCGCCGCGCCACGAAAGCGCCGCCGGTCCCGGGTTAAACCCCGTCCACGCCGGACGAGTTCCAGTCGAGGCCGGCGCCAGGCTACTCCCCTCTACGCGTGAGGGTAGGTTAGCAAATCGAAATTGGCGGAGCGGGAGAGATTTGAACTCTCGAGGCCCTTGCGGGCCTACGGCATTTCCAGTGCCGCGCCCTCGACCGAACTAGGCGACCGCTCCGCGCCCAACTCTAGCAATGAGCGCGAGGTCGCCTAGTGAGGTCGAGTAGCGCGCGTTGGCGACTGAGTAAGCCCAGTTCGCTCAGCGCGCGTTATCGACCGTGCGACCGCTCCGCGATCACTGTAGCCAATCGCGTTCTTCGCCTAGTTCGGTCGAGTAGGGCGAGTGAGAAATTCGGCCCGCATTGATCGTACAGCGCCCGCTTTCGACCGTGCGACCGCTCCGGGGGACACTCTAGCAATGAGAGCTGAATCGCCTAGTGAGGTCGAGTAGCGCGCGTGGGGGCAGCAAGTAAGCCCCGTTCGCTCAGCGCGCGTTCACGACCGTGCGACCGCTCCGCGATCACTGTAGCCAATCGCGTTCTTCGCCTGGTTCGGTCGAGTAGGGCGAGTGAGAGATTTTCAACCCGGATGCGCCATGTGTAGCAATTGCCATACATTCGTGGAGTTGGAGCTTGGCATCGTCCATATCGCTCGCTTGTATGCGCACGACCGCTCTAAGGAAGCCGCCCTACGAAACACCCCCTGATCGACCCAGCACCCGCGGGCCTTTCGGGCCGGCCACGATGCACGTGTCGGTCATGCCGACGAACAGCCCGTGCTCGACCACGCCCGTGACGACCTTGATCGACGTCGCCAGCTCGGCCGGATCGGCGATGCCGTTTTCGAACGTCAGGTCGAGGATCAGGTTGCCGTTGTCGGTGATGTACGGCGCCTCCTCCCCACCGCGCACCACGAGCGACGCGCCCAGCCCGATCAATCGCTCAGCAGTCGTGCGCCACAGGAACGGCAGGACCTCGACCGGCAGCACACCCACCCCCAACCGCTGCACCACTTTCGACTCGTCGACCACCACGACGAGTCGCTTCGAGGCCGCCGCCACGATCTTCTCGCGGAACAGAGCTCCTCCGCGCCCCTTGATCAGGTCCAGGCCGGTGTCCACCTCGTCCGCCCCGTCGACGGTCAGGTCGATGGCCCCGATGAACTCGGTGACCATCGGGATCCCGTTCACCGTCGCCAGCTCCGCCGTTGCACGCGACGTTGGGACGCCGCGCACGCGCATCCCACTTGCCACGAGCCGCCCAACGCCCTCGGTGAAGTACCGCACCGTCGTGCCGCTGCCGAGTCCCAGCAGCATCCCGTCGCGGACCAACTCCAGCGCCTTTTCGGCGGCCGCGCGCTTGAGCGCGTCCTGGTCAGCCAACTGATTTGCGAATCGCCGCGATGCCGGCCGCGATCCCGGCCTTGAATCCGAACACAGCGCTGCCCGCCACCAGCACCGTCGCTCCCGCCTTCACGACCAGCGGCGCGGTCTGAGCATCGATGCCGCCGTCGACCTCGATCTCGACGTCAGGAGCCATCGCGCGCAACCGGCGGATCTTGTCGGGGCTGTGGACGATGAACTTCTGGCCGCCGAACCCCGGCTCGACGGTCATCACGTTCACCAGGTTGATGTAGGGAAGGATCTCGCGCAACGCCTCCACCGGCGTGGCCGGGTTGATGGCCACGCCGGCATCCGCACCCAGGTCCTTGATCGCCTGCACCGTTCGGTACAGCGACGTAGTCGACTCGACCTGGACCTCGATCAGGCTCGCTCCCGATTTCGCGAACGCCTCGATGAACTGTTCAGGACGCTCGACCATGAGGTGCGCCTCGATGGGCAGATTGGTGACCCTGCGCACCGCCTCGACCACCATCGGACCAAACGTGAGGTTGGGTACGAAATGGCCGTCCATCACGTCCACCTGGATGCGATCTGCGCCCCCAGCCACCGCCTCACGCACCTGGTCGCCGAGCCGGGAGACGTCCGCCGACAGGATCGAAGGAACCACCTCGATCTTCGTCACGCCACCCCTGCGGCCTCGCGGTCGATGAGCCATCGCGCGCCCGCAATCATCCCCGATGGCACCTCGCCCCGTTTCGCCTTCGCCACCGCGTCGGCCTTCCCCGCTCCCGTGGCGAGGATGATCACGCGCCGCGCGCCGCTCAGCGTCGACAGCGTGAGAGTCACGCGCTGCGGCGGCGGTTTGGGCGCGTCGCGGATGCCGGTCGCCCAACCCTTCGCCTTGACCCCGGGGTGCCCTGGAAACAGCGACGCGGTGTGTCCGTCCTCCCCTACACCCAGCAGGACGATGTCGAGGGGAGCCAGCGTGGCGACCACATGCGAGTACAGGCCCGCCGCCTCGTCAGGGCCGAGCTCCGCCGGCATGCGGTGGACGCTCCCCGGGGCGACGCGATCCAGCAGCGCCTCGCGCGCCATCCGGTAGTTGCTGTCGGGATGGTCCGGGCGCACGCAGCGCTCGTCTCCGAACAGGATCGTGACGCGGCCCCATTCGACCTCCAGCCGGGACAACAGCTCGTAACAGCGCTTCGGCGTCGTGCCTCCGGCCAGCACGAGGGTTCGGGCGCCATCCGAGATGGTGGCCGCGATCTCGGATGCCGCCGCCGCCGCCACGTCCTCCGCCGTCTCGAGGACGGTGACCTCCAACGTCAGAGAGCCCGCATCAATTCCGAGCCGGCGGAAAGGGAGCGCGTGTAGACGGGGTCGTGTGCACCAAGCGCGAGCACCTCGACGAGCAGCGATGCATCGTCATTCGATTCGATCCGCTGCACGTGCCGCAGGACGTCGGCCCCGCCGATGTCGATCAAGGTCAGGAGCACCATCGAGTTGTCCGCGCTCCTGCGCTCCCGCACGAAAACGGTGGGACGTGGGGGCACACTCTCGCCGGGTGGATCTCCGGTGGCCGTGTGATGAAGAGATTCGCGGTTCTGGAAAGCCATCTCGCGATGCTGGGCCGCCTTGCGGTGAGCGATCTCCAGGCCCGCCTCGTCCTCGCCGCCGGTGGCATGAAGGTGTTGAAACTGCGCCGGCCCCAGGTCCTGAGCCGGGCGCCGCGTGCGCTCCGGGGCTCGATCGATCGACAGCCTGAACGTGGTGCCGCCTGAGGCTCCCAAGATCCGGATGGCGCCGATCTCCCCTTCCACAAGGCCCGCCTTGACGACCGGCCGGAAGGCCACGTCGACGATCCTCCAGCCCTCCGCCTCGAACTGAGCCGACACCACGCCTCCCGCGCCTCCGGCTGCGCGCTTCAGCTTCCAGCCCAGCGCGCTTGCGATCCAGCCGATCAGCACGGCCGACGGGATCCGGTTGCCGCGGCCCGCTCCGGCGTAGTCGACGCCGATCTCGCTGATCCCCGACAGGAAGGGGCGCCGGGGCGCCGGGGCGAAGAACTGCGCGATGGATTCCCGCCACGGGTCCAACCGCGCCCAGTGCAGGTCGGCCAGGCCAAGGTGGCGGTGCGCGTGCGCACTCGTGCCTGCGAGACCGAGGAACGAGTGGTACGGGCGCGCGAATCGCGACGAATCCACCACCAGGGCGTCGGCGATTTGCAGAGCGTCGCGCAATTCCTTGGAGCCGAACGGCGGAGTCCCAAGCCACCAGATGAACGTCGGCACGCCACTGACCAGGAGAGGATCGACCAGGCCCGCGAGGTGGGTCGCCGCAGCGCCTCCGACGCGCAGAGTGACCAGCTCGTAATGCGCAGGCGACGCGGGGCTGGTGGCGGTCGCCTCGGTCACCGGCACCGGGCGCGGCGCGGTGATCGATGCGTCGATCCGACCCGCTTTGACATCGGCCTGCTCCCTGACCACGAGCGCGAGCGACGGATGTTGGACGGCGATCGCCTTGCAGATAGCCTGCGCTCGAGCCTCCTCCCCCTCGGTGGCGGCCACCGCGACGAGCGTCATCACACAGTTGCGCGGGTGGGGATGGTCGTCGTCGGGAACCTGCGCCTGGGCGAACTTCTTCCTGAACTCGGTCAGGGCGTCCAGGACCTGCGCGATCGTGACCGCCTCGCCTTTCCAGTCGAGGGTGGCCGCCGGCGAAGGCTGGTTCAGGGCCTGTGCCATTCCCTCCCGTCCGCCTCGAGCAGCTTGGCCGCCGCGGCCGGTCCCCACGTGCCGGCCGGATACGTCTGCAGCGGCGGGCGGCCCTCCCTCCATGCAGCTTCGATCGGATCGATGAGCGACCATGCGGTCTCCACCTCGTCCGCGCGGGTGAACAGGGTCGGGTCACCGATCATGCAGTCGAGCAGCAGCCGCTCATAGGCCTCCGGCGCCTCGACCAGGAACGAGGAGGCATAGAGGAAGTCCATCGCCACGCTGCGCAGCCGGACGCCGGCAGCCGGGACCTTGGCCCCGAACCTCAGCGAGATGCCCTCCTCGGGCTGGATGCGCAGGGTGATCGCGTTGGGGTCCAGCTCCTGCGCGGCGTCCCGTCCAAACGTCAGGTGCGGCGGCCGGTTGAAGAGGACCCGGATCTCGGTCGCGCGTTTGGGCATCCGCTTGCCGGCCCGGATGTAGAACGGCACCCCCGCCCAGCGCCAGTTGTCGATGTAGAGCCTGAGCGCGACGAATGTCTCGGTCAGCGAGCCTGACACGACATTGGGTTCCTCGCGGTACCCGTGGACGTGCTCGCCAAGCACCCACCCGCTTGCATACTGGCCGCGCACGGTAGCCTTTGCCGCTTCCTCTTCGGTGATCGGGCGGATCGCTCGCAGGACCTTCACCTTCTCATCACGGACGGCGTTGGCCTCGAACGCCACGGGCGGCTCCATCGCGGTGAGAGCGAGCAGCTGCAGCGCGTGGTTCTGGACGATGTCTCGCAGGGTGCCTGCCTTGTCGTAGTACGCACCGCGATTCTCGACCCCGATCTCCTCGGCGGCGGTGATCTGCACCGAATCGATGAGATGGCAGTTCCAGATCGGCTCGAAGATCGAGTTCGCGAAGCGGAACGCCATGATGTTCTGGACCGTCTCCTTGCCGAGGTAGTGGTCGATCCGGAAGACGGAGTCCTCGTGGAAAACCCGCTGCACCATCCGGTTCAGCTCGCGGGCGGACTTCAGGTCGGTTCCGAACGGCTTCTCGACGACTATCCGGTGGTAGCCGTCGCCGGCGTTCAGGCCGGCGGCCTTCAACTGCTCCGTGATGGTTTCGTACGTCGGCGGCGGCGTGGCGCAGTAGAACACCCGGTTGCCTCCGACGTGGCGCGAGTGGTCGAGCTCGTCGAGCTTTCGACCCAACGTCTTGAAGTCGTCGAGCTTCCCGAAGTCAACCTTGACGTAGAACACGGCTTCCAGGAACGACTGCAGCACCTGGGGGTCGACCGGCTGGGTGCGCGAGAAGGTCGAGATCTTCTCCGACGCATGCTTGCGGAATGCGTCGTCGGTGAGGTCGTCGATCGCGGCGCCGATCACCGCGAACCCTGCCGGGAGCAGGCGCTGCTTGGCCAGGTTGTACAGAGCGGGCAGGAGCTTTCGCCCGCTCAGGTCGCCGGTGGCGCCGAAGATGACCATCAGCGCCGGCTCGGCGACGCGATAGTCGTGCAGGCCCTCGGCGAGCGGGTTCGGCGCTACGGCCGTCAAGTCTTTTTTGGGATTTTGACCGCCTCTCCCTTGGCGTCGGTGACGACGGCGTGCCCGCCGAACTGGTTGCGCATCATCGCGAGCATGCGGTCGCCGAAGGTGTTCTCCATCCGGCTGCGGAAGCGGGCGAAGAGCGACTCGGCGATGATCGGCACAGGCACCGATTCCTCGATCGCGGCCTCCACCGTCCAGCGGCCCTCGCCTGTGTCCTCGACCCAGCCCTTGATCCCGGCCAGGTCGGGGTCCTGCTCCAGGCCGCGCGCGATCAAATCCAGCAGCCACGACCGGACGACGCTCCCCGTGCGCCAGGCCTCCGCGATGGCCTGCATGTTCATGCCCGGAAAGCTCTTGGACAGCTTCATGACCTGGAAGCCTTCGGCGTAGGCCTGCATGAGGCCGTACTCGACGCCGTTGTGGATCATCTTCACGAAGTGCCCCGAGCCCTCGGGACCTGTGCGCACCAGGCCGCCATCGTCGGGCGCGAGGTCGCGCAACAGCGGTAGGCAATGGTCGTAGATCTCCGGCTCGGCGCCGACCATGAGGCAGTAGCCGTACGCGAGCCCCCAGATTCCGCCAGAGGTCCCCGCGTCCATGTAGTGCATGCCCTTTGACTTCACCCGCGCGCAGTCCTGCATCGCGACCTTCCAGTTCGTGTTGCCGCCGTCGATGATGATGTCCCCCGGGTCGCCCAACGCGACGAGCTGGTCGATCGCCTGCGTCGTGGGATCGCCCGCGGGCACCATCACCCACATCACACGCGGCTTCGATTGAAACTTCTGGACGAACTCTTCCAGGGAAAAGGCGGCGATAGCGCCCTGTGACGCCTTCTCGTTGATGGCGTCGACCGACCGGTCGTAAGCGATCATGCGGTGGCCGCGCTTCATCAAGCGCAGGACCATGTTGCCGCCCATGCGGCCCAG
>WNFC01007487.1_pt1 | contig 11991 bp, 10 predicted proteins | sample 5400541 | NCBI WGS metagenome assembly WNFC01 (sample SAMN13153342, study PRJNA577476) | soil metagenome | isolation source: 120 cm saprolite under Douglas fir tree site 2 hole 2 replicate 1 | place: USA:California | collected 2015-04-18 | reverse complement strand
AAGGGCAAGAAGGACCAGCGCGATCCCGAGCTCGAAATAGCCGGGCAGCGTTAGCGGCGCGAGAATCGCCACCAGCACGGCGCCGAGCGCGCCGCCGAGCGAAATCATCAGGTAATAGCGCGTGAGGTGCAGCGGGTCGGGCTTGAGCCGCGCCAGCTCGCCATGGCAGAACATGCAGGAGACGAACAGGCCGGCGAGGTACAGCGGCACCGCGACGTGGAGATTGAGCGAAGGCACGTAGAACGCCATCGCCGGCAGCAGCGCAACCAGTGCCGCGATGAATGGCGGCCGGACGTACCAGCGCGGATGATCAAACGCGAGGATGAAGCTGGCGAGGTAGAGCGCGAGGGGCAGCACCCACAGGAACGGCACGCTCGCAACGTTCTGCGTGATGTGGTTGGTGACCGCCAGCAGCATCACCGAGCCCATCGCGGCAAGCGCGAGCCATTGCAGCTGCGTCGCCATGGCAAGCGGCGCGGCGCGTGCCACCGCATGGATTTCGTCGGTCCCGAAGCCGTTCATCGACAACCGCGCGGTGAGCGCGCAGAGGACAACGAAGCCGGCAAACACGAAGGACCACATCCAGCCGAGCTGCTTCAGGTCGAGCGCCGGCTCGAAGACCAGCGGGAAGCTCACCAGCGCAAGCAGCGAAGCCAGGTTGGAAAGCGCGAACAGGCGGTAAGGCACGCGGCTCCGGAAGCGGCGCCAGTACCACGCCTGCAATAGCGGCGTCGTCGTCGACAGCAGGAAGTAGGGCAGGCCGATGGTGGCCAGCAGAAGCAGAAGGATGCGCACGATCGGCTGTTCGTCGCCCTGCGGCTTCCAGCCGCTCGAGGCGAAGATCGGCAGGAAGATAAGCGATAGCGCGAGCAGCCCGGCGTGGAGCAGCGCCTGGCGCCGCGCGCCGAGGCGATGGGTGAGGTCGGCGTACGCATAGCCCGCGAGCAGCACGCTCTGGAAGAACACCAGGCAGGTGGTCCACACTGCCGCCGAGCCGCCGAACCACGGCAGGATCTGCTTGGCGATGATCGGCTGAACCAGGAACAGGAGGAATGACGAGAGGAAGATGGTCGCTGCGTACGGCAGGGTCGCCAGCAGCGGGAAACGGATTACTTGAGTATGGATTTTACGGTCCTCCCCATCTCCGCGGGGTTGCGGGTCACCTTGATGCCGCACTCTTCCATGACGGCGAGCTTCTCCTGCGCCGTGCCTTTGCCGCCCGAGATGATGGCCCCGGCGTGGCCCATGCGCTTTCCGGGGGGCGCGGTCATGCCAGCGATGAAGCCGACGATCGGCTTTTTCATGTTGTCCTTCGCCCAGCGCGCCGCGATCTCCTCGTCCGAGCCGCCGATCTCGCCCACCATGATCACCGCCTCGGTCTGCGGGTCGTCATTGAACATGCGTAGAACGTCGACGTGCTTCAGTCCGTTGACAGGATCGCCGCCGATGCCGACGCAGCTCGACTGGCCGAGGCCGACTTCCATCAGCTGCCCGACCGCTTCATAAGTCAGCGTCCCGGAGCGCGACACCACCCCCACCGGCCCCTTCTTGTGGATGTGGCCCGGCATGATGCCGATCTTGATCTCGTCGGGCGTGATCACCCCGGGGCAGTTCGGCCCGACGAGCAGCGTTCTCCTGCCCTGCATGCGGTCCTTGGTGCGGATCATGTCGCGCACCGGGATGCCTTCGGTGATGCAGATCACCAGGTCCAGGTCCGCGTCGACCGCCTCGTCGATCGCCGCGGCGGCGAACGGGGGTGGAACGTAGATCACGGAGACTGTCGCGCCGGTGGCCTTTTTCGCATCTTTCACCGAACCGTAGATCGGAATGCCATCGAAATCCTCGCCCGCCTTCCTAGGATTGACGCCGGCGACATAGCAATTCCTGCCGTTGGCGTAGTCGCGCCCCGCCCGCGTGTGGAACTGGCCGGTCTTGCCGGTGATGCCCTGCGTCATGACCCGCGTGTTCTTGTTGACCAGAATGCTCACTTCTTCGCTTTCGCGGCCGCGACCGCCTTCTGCGCAGCCTCCGCCATGTTCTTGGCGGAAATGATCGGCAGGCCGGAATCGGCGAGGATCTTCTTGCCCAGCTCGACGTTGGTGCCTTCCAGCCGCACCACCAGCGGGACGCGCAGGCTCACCGCCTTGGACGCCTCGACCAGCGCCGTGGCGATGACGTCGCAGCGCATGATGCCGCCGAAGATGTTCACCAGGATCGCCTTCAGCGACGGGTTGCGCAGCATGATCTTGAACGCCTCGGTCACTTTCTCGGTGGTGGCGCCGCCGCCGACGTCGAGGAAGTTGGCCGGGCTGCCGCCGTAGAACTTGATGATGTCCATCGTCGCCATCGCGAGGCCGGCGCCATTCACCAGGCAGCCGATGTCGCCGTCGAGCTGGACGTAATTGAGCTCGTGCCTGGAGGCCTCGACCTCGGCCGGATCCTCCTCGTCGAGGTCGCGCAGCGCCACGATCTCCGGGTGGCGGAACAGTGCGTTGTCGTCGAAGTTGAACTTGGCATCGAGCGCCACCACGCGGCCCTCGCCGGTGAGAACCAGCGGGTTGATCTCGGCGAGCGAGGCGTCGGTCGCGTCGAAGCACTTGTACAGCGCCTTGAAGAGCGCGCGTCCTTGCGCTTGCGCCTGAGCCGGGATACCGATGCTTGCGGCGATCTCGTCGGCGTCGACGTCGTTCAGGCCCTGCACCGGGTCGATGAATACCTTGTGAATCTTCTCCGGCGTATTGGCGGCGACTTCCTCGATGTCCATGCCGCCTTCAGAGGAGGCCATCAGCACGACCTTCTGCGTGCCGCGGTCGACCACCATGGCGACGTAGAGCTCCCTCTTGATGTCAGCGCCTTCCTCGATGAGCAGCCGCCGTACTTTCTGCCCCGCGGGCCCGGTCTGGTGGGTGACGAGCTGCATGCCAAGTATTTTTGAGGAAAGTTGCCTGACTTCTTCAAGCGACTTGGCGACCTTTACCCCGCCGCCTTTGCCGCGGCCGCCGGCGTGGATCTGCGCCTTGACGACCCAGACCTTGCCGCCGAGCTTCTTCGCCGCTTGCACCGCCTCATCGACCGAGAATGCCGGGAAGCCGCGCGGCGTCGGCACGCCGTATTCGCGCAGCACTTCCTTGCCCTGGTACTCGTGGATCTTCAAGCCGCCTTGCCCCGATACCACTTCGGGTACCACTTCTTCACCGTGTCGGTGGTCGTCTCGAGCGCGTGGCACTGGTCGAGCTGGAAGGGCTTGCGGCCGTCCTCGCGCTCTTCCTTCATCTCGCCGGCGAAGGTCTGGATCGCCGCGGTCGGCATGCCGGAGAGCATCTCCGTGAGATGTGTGCAGCCCTTAGTGCCGCCCAGAATTTCCCTGACTTTTTTTCGAAAATCCTTTGCCAGGCTCAGACCGATGAGCTTGCGGTAAGCGGGCACGATGGTTTCGCAGCCGCCCGGGTACGGCAGAGCGTCCATCGAAGCCGCCGCATCCAGGATCGTGAGATGGCGGTCGATGGTGAGACGCAGCCACATCTCGTGGATCGGCTGACCCGCGCGCCGCACGCCGGTCTTCAGGTGGTAATCGTGGTTCTTGATGTCGCTGAGATGGGCTTCGATGTCCCACAAGCCGTCGGTGCGCTTGTAACCCTCGAAGCGCACGCGCCGCGTGTGCGTCAGCTCGCGCTCGACGTCCTGGAGTGGCAATGGCATGGCGGCGGATTTTAGCACTCGTGCCTGCTAGAATTTTCCGTGCGTTACGTTCTCGCGCTCGATCAGGGCACCACCAGCTCGCGCGCCATCCTGTTCGACGAGGAAGGCGCCGCGGTCTGCAGCGCGCAGCGCGAATTGCGCCAGATTTATCCGCAGCCCGGCTGGGTGGAGCACGATCCGAAGGAAATCTTCGAGACGCAGCGCGCTGTGGCGCGCGAAGCGCTCCAAAAGAAGAATATTTCCCTGAAAGACCTGGTGTGCGTCGGCATCGCCAATCAGCGCGAGACGACCATCCTCTGGGACCGCCAGACCGGCGAGCCGATCCACAACGCGATCGTCTGGCAGGACCGCAGGACCGCAGATTTTTGTTCAAGGCTGAAGACGGAGGGTGGCGAGAAGATCATTCATGAAAAAACCGGCTTGGTGATCGATCCGTATTTCAGCGGCACCAAGATCGCGTGGCTCCTCGACAACATTCCCGGCGCGCGGCTGCGCGCCGAGCGCGGCGAGCTCGCCTTCGGCACGGTGGATACCTGGCTCGTCTGGAAGCTCACCGGAAACCGCACGCATGTCACCGATCCTTCGAACGCCTCGCGCACCATGCTGTTCGACATCACGCGCGGCGACTGGGACGAGGAGCTGATGCGGCTGCTCGGCGTGCCGCGCGCGCTCCTGCCCGATGTGCACCCGTCGGCGCATGCCTTCGGCATGCTGCCGGCGAGCGTGCTCGGCGAGCCGCTGGTGATCGGCAGCGTTGCCGGCGACCAGCAGGCGGCGCTGTTCGGTCAGGCCTGCCACCGGCCTGGCATGGCGAAGAACACCTACGGCACCGGCTGCTTCATGCTGCTGCACACCGGCGAGCGCGTGGTCCACTCGGCGAACGGGCTCGTCTCGACTGCCTGCGCACAGGTTCGGAACAAGGAATACGCTCTCGAGGGAAGCGTGTTCATCGGCGGCGCGGTAGTGCAGTGGCTGCGGGATGAAATGCAATTTTTCTCGTCTTCTTCCGAAATAGAACGGCTCGCGGCAAGCGTCCTCGACAACGGCGGCGTGTATCTCGTGCCCGCTTTCGTCGGTCTCGGCGCGCCGTACTGGGACCCGCGGGCGCGTGGCGCGATGCTCGGCCTCACGCGCGGCACGTCGCGGGCGCACATTGCGCGAGCGGCGCTGGAGTCGATCGCCTTCCAGTGCGCCGACGTGCTGCAGGCCATGCAGAAGGATGCGGGCGAGAAGCTCGCCGAGCTGCGCGTCGACGGCGGCGCTGCCGCGAACGACCTGCTGATGCAGTTCCAGGCCGACCTGCTCGGCGTCCCGGTGGTGCGGCCGAAAGTGCTGGAGACCACGGCGCTCGGCGCCGCCTATCTCGCCGGCCTGACCGTCAACCTGTGGAAATCGCGCGAGGAGATCGCGGCGCACTGGAAGCTCGAGCGGCGCTTCGAACCGAGGATGGAGCGCACCGAAGCGCAGGAAAAAATGGCCCGCTGGCGCGACGCTATCAGCCGTTCCCGGAATTGGGCGAGTGCTTGAGGCAGCTGTGAGAATTAGCGAATCAGCCCTGCCTTGCGCGGAAGAGCGAGGCTCAGCTCCGGAATGCAAATGATCAGCACCAGCCCCACCAGCAGCGCGCAGATATAAGGCAGATAGGTGCGCAGGTGGTGGCCGACCGTGATGTTGGCAAAGCGCAGCGCCACAAGCAGCCCGACCCCCATTGGGGGTAAAAACAGGCCAATTCCGACCGCGGCGGTTTGCACGATGTCGAAGTGAATCGGGTTGATACCCATCTTTTCCGCGATTGGAAACACGACGGGAATCAGCACCACGGCTGCCGGCAGACCTTCCAGCACCATGCCGAACAACATAGTGAGCAATGCCGTGGAGAGTAGGAACAGCCAGTGCGATTGCAGCGGTGCGAGCACCTCGCCAAGCAGCCGCGGCACGCCCGCTACGCCGAGTAAATATTGAAACACCGTCGCAACCGCCAACAGGAACACCACCGAGGCGGTAAGCAGCGCGCTCTCGTAGGCAATCTTGAATATCTCGCGCAAGCTTACGTTCCTGTAATAGAAAAGCGCCATGACAAAGGCGTATCCAGCGACCACCGCGCCCGCCTCGGTCGCGGTAAAGACCCCGAAATAGAAGCCGCCGAGGATCACCACCGGCACAACCATGGGCACGGCCGCGCGCGCGCTCGAGCGGGCAACGAATGCCAGGCTCGGCCTGGTGTCGACCGGCCAGGCCTTGCGGCGCGCCAGCACGTATACCAGTGCCAGCAAGCACGCACCGATCGTCGCCGCGGGAACAAAGCCGGCAACGAAAAGCGCCACCACTGAAGTGTTTGTCACCTGCCCGATCACGATCATGAAGATCGCCGGCGGCACCAGCATCCCCATGGCCGTGCCCGAGGCGATCAAGGACGCGGAATCCGCAGGTTTGTATCCGGCACGCGTCAACGGTGGCATGAGCGTCGAGCTGAGCGCCGAGACCTCCGCCATTTTCGAGCCGCAGATGTCGGAGAAGAAGTACGACACCACGATCACCGACATGCCCAGCCCTCCGCGCAGCCATCCAACCAGGGCGCGGGCCAGGTCGACCAGCGCATGCGACATGCCACAGCGCTCCATCAGGCTGCCGGCGAACACGAAGGCGGGAATCGCCAGCAGCACCCAGTTCTGCGAGCCGGCAACCAGACTCGAGGAGAGCATCTGCATCGGAAATCCGCCAAGCCAGAGCCCGGCCACGCCGGCGACGCCGAGCGCGAACACGATCGGCATCGACAGCAGGATCAACAGCACGAAGACGATTCCGACGAACGCAAGCAGCACCGGCGGCCTTCCCTGCGCTCAGTTATGCGCGCCCGAATCCTGCGGCGCGCGGACGAGCATCGCGACGCCGAACAGCGCGATCATCGCGCCGCCGACGACTACCGATGCGTAAAGCCACGCGAGATTTATCTGCAGCCCGGGAGAGGTGAGCGTGCGGTTGAGCAGGCACAACTGCACGCCGAACCATGCGGCCAGCGCACCGAACGCCGCGATCAAAAAATTGTTGAATCGCACGATCGCGCCGCGGATCGCGGGCGGAATCTGGCGCTCGAACAAATGCAGCGTGAAATGCGCACGCTCGCGTACTCCGATTGCCGCGCCGATCAGCGTTATCCAGGCGAGCAGCAGCTCACCGAGTTCCTCGACCCAGAAGAAGCCGACCGATTCGAGATCGAAGTAATCGGTGACCGGAATCATGACGTAGCGCAGTAACACGCCGACGAGCAGGTTGACTATCGCGGCAATCATCAGGATGCCGAGCACCGTCCTCGGCAGATCGCCAAATCGTCGCAACAATGACCGTGCGATCGCTGCGCGTCCTGTCGCGACGGTCACGCCTTGAAGTTCTCGACCTCGTCCCACAGGCCAGCGTATTGCTGCTTGTACGCCGGCCAGACCTTCTGGCGCGCGAGCGCGCGAAACGCTTCCACGTTCGCGTTTACCACGGTCATGCCCTTGGGCTCGAGCAGTTCCTTCGCCTTGGCTAAGTTGTCGACCGACTCGGTCATCTCGCGGATCTTGTTCTGCGCCTCGCGGCTTGCGTCGAGCATCAGCTTCTTCTGCTCGCCGCTCAATCCGTTCCAGACCGCGAGGTTCATTACGTTTACCGTCGGGCCGTAGTTGTGATAGGTCATCGAACAGTACTTGGAAACCTCGTAGGCCTTCAGCGCCAGAATATTGACCACCGGCAGGTCGCCGCCGTCGATGACGCCCTGCTTGGCGGCTGAAATGACCTCGCCCCAAGGCATCGGCACGGCGTTGCCGCCCAATCCGTTTATGGTGTCGGCAAAAACCTTCGCCTGCTGCACACGGATCTTCATGCCGCGCAGGTCCTTCGGCTCGAGGATCGGCTTCTTGCCCGTCCAGAAATGGCGAAAGCCGTAATCGAAAAAGGTCAACACCTTGAGCTGATATTTTTCCTGGAATTCGCGGTCCAGCCGGTCGCCGATCCTTCCGTTGAACATCGCGTAGGCCTGGTTGTAGTCGCGGATCAGGTACGGCACCAAGAAAACTCCCATCTCTGGAAACACCGTTGCGGCGGCGCCCGCTGGATTACCGATGGCGACATTGCCCGATTTCACTGCGTTCATGATTTCCAGTTCCCTCGATAGCAGCGTGCTGCCGAAAAATTGCATCTCGAGCGCACCCTTTGAGCGCTTGGTGACTTCTCCGGACATCCAAGCGAATGCGACCGCGGCGGATTCCGGCGCGGCGTTAATGTGCGCGAACACAAGCCTTTTAGGTTGCGTCTGCGCGAACACTGGCGCGCGGCCTGCGGCGAGGATTCCGACAAGCCCGCCGATACCAAGTTTCAGAATGCGACGCCGCCTGACTGCGGCAAGAAATTGCGGGGGAACTCGCTCTGCTGTCATGATTCTCCTCCCGAGTCTGTAAGGAACACCTAACGCGTGGACGAAGGCGCACTGTATTGTGCTCCGTAATACATCGTGACTCAACCAATTGGACGGTTGGTTGACGCCCCGCAGCGATGCGCTGATAGCACGCTGAGCGGAGCGACCGCTTTCGGCCACAAGCCGTCATTCGTGAGAACGCTTAGTTTACGGCGACCAGCCGTATACCTCGCGCCAACTTCGACGGAACACTGCACGCGCGCGTCGTGCGATTAGGAGCGATGCCCTTTATTGCGCAGTCTTGAGTGCGTGGAGGTGGCCGAGCCTGCCGTAGTGCGTGGCGCGCTGTTCACGAGCTTCTGCAGCGCCTCCAGAGCGACCGAATGGTGTTCCGGCCGCCAGATGAGCTGGGTGCGGGCCTTGGCGATGCCGGCAGGAAGTAGGTTGACGATCACCTCTCGGGCGCCGCGCGTCATTTCAATGACGGAGCGAGGAACCAGGGCGATCCCAGAGCCAGCGGCTACGCAGGCGACGATGGCGTGGTACGACTGGAATTCCATCACCCGGTCCGGCAGCACATTGGCGGTCGCAAGCCATGCCTCGAGGCGCCGCCGGTAAGAGCAACCCGTAGCGAAGGCGATCACGGTACGCTTGCCGATGTCCTTCGGAGAGCGGATGCGGCCGAAGCTCTTAGGGGTAATCAGCACCAGCTCTTCGACGAACGCGGACTGCGTCGCGAGGGCCTGCGCATTGAAGGGCTCCGCCACGAATGCTGCTTCGATGTCCTGCTTGTGCACGTACGAGACGAGCGCGCCGGAGGTGCCAGTGACGAGCTCCATCTGCACGTCGGGATAGAGCTGGTGGTAACGCGAAAGGACCGGAGGCAGCCGGGTGGCCGACGTGCTTTCCAGCGCGCCGATGCGCAGCGTTCCGCGAGGCTTGCCATTGCGAAGCGCATTTTCCGCTTCTGACGACAGCCGCAGTAAGCGATCGGCATAGGTGAGGAGCAGCCTGCCCTCCTGAGATAGGGCAAGGCGCCTGTTCTGGCGCACGAAGAGCGTGGTTCCGAGGCTCTCCTCGAGCTGCTTGACGCGGGTGGTGACGTTGGACGGCACGCGATGGAGCTTTTCCGCGGCCTTGTTGATCCCGCCGTACTCGGCGACGGCCTTAAAGATGCGCAGCGCGGCGAGATCCATATTCTCCAAACAAGAACAAGCTGTTCTGAATTATTCACTTTTTATAACTAAGCGGTCAACCTAGACTGCCTGCCATGCCTGCTGCCTCCGTCGCCTTCGCCGGACTTGCCGCGCTCGCGGTGGCGATGGGCATCGGCCGTTTCGCTTTCACGCCGATCCTGCCGATGATGCAGGACGACGCCGGCCTTTCCATTGCCGGCGGCGGCTGGCTTGCCTCGGCCAATTACGCGGGCTACCTGGCCGGCGCGCTGTCCGCCATCCGCCTCCCGCTCTCTCCGGTGGTGGCTATCCGCGCCGGGCTCGTGGTTGTCAGTGCGTCGACGCTCGCGATGGCCATGCACCACGGCTTCGCGTATTGGTTCGCGCTGCGCGCGCTCGCAGGCGTGGCGAGCGCCTGGGTGTTGGTCTTCGTCTCCATATTGGCCTTAGGGAAGCGGCCCCAAGGCGGCACGCTTTACGCGGGTGTGGGTGCGGGCATCGCTGCCGCCGGCGCCGTGTGTCTTGCCCTCATGGCAGTGCATGCGTCTTCGTCCGCAGCCTGGATAACCCTCGGCGCAGCGTCCTTCGTCATGACCGCCCTCCTCTGGCGCGTTTTCGATTCTGGAGCGAACGCGGCAAGCGGGGCCACCGAAGCTAAACTCGGCTCGCGTTATTGGTTGCTTGTCCTGTGTTACGGCGCATTCGGCTTCGGCTACATCATCCCTGCGACCTTCCTCCCTGCGATGGCGAAGGAAGTCATTGCCGATCCCGTGCTCTTTGGCTGGGCTTGGCCGGTGTTCGGCGCCGCGGCAGCCGCATCGACTTTTTTTGCGGGGTTCTTCCCGAATCACCGGAAAGTATGGATGGTCGCGACCCTCATCATGGCGCTCGGGGTGGTGGTGCCTCTCATCATCCCCGGACTTTCCGGAATCTTGGTTGCGGCGATCCTGATCGGCGGAACCTTCATGGTGATCACCATGGCCGGCATGCAGGAGGCGCGCCGCGTCGCGGCGGAGAGCGCTCGTCCGCTCATGGCCGCCATGACCTCCGCGTTTGCGCTCGGCCAGATCGCCGGACCGCTATGGGTGAGCTACAAGAACAGTGTTGTTCACGCCTTGCTTGCCGCTGCGGCGGTCCTTGTGCTAAGCGCGGCGGTCCTTCTTCGCAACGCAGACAAGACATGAACCCAAAGCTTGCCGAATCAACGACGCTCGGATAGGACTGCTGCGCGAGGACCGGGGTTGCGGCAAGCAGCGCCGCGAAAATGAAAAAACGCAAGGATTACGCCGAGCTAGTACTTGCCGCGGAATGCGTCCTGGTTGCGCTGGTAGGCGGTGTTGGTCTGCAGCGGGTTGCGGTTGACGAGCGGCCGCGCGTAGAGCGGGTGCTTCAGGCTTCTCACTTCGTGCTCGATCTCGAACAGCGGCTTCCCCGTTTTCGGATCGACGATTCTCTGGAAGCGCCACTCGTGCTCGTCGGTCTCCATGGTGATGAGGCCGCGCTCGAGCAGCTTCTTGTAAGGCGCCGAGAAATCGGCGATGTACATCTCGATATGGTGACCGTCGTAGGGCGGGATCGGCTCGCGCGTCTCCGTGTACCACAGGCGCTGGCCGCGGCCGATCGGCACTTCCGCCGACGGCGCGCCGTGGCGCTTCACGACTTTCGACAGCGCAGCCAGGATCTCGGTGTAGAAGCGCGCAATGCCGTCGGCGCTCCCCGGCGGCACGTCGAACTCCACGTACGCGAGCCCGAGCTCGGTGTCGCCGAACTCAGGCGCCGGCGCGTGACAGCGCACGCGGTTCCCCCACGGGCAGACAGCTTCTACGACGCCGTTCTTTTCCTCCCACGAAAATTTCGTTTCCTTCAGGCCCGGCGCGACGCGCGCCATGCGCTTCTTGAGCGCCTCGAGATCGGGCACCACGAAGCCGATCGTGCCGCGCACCACCTGCGCGTCGCGGCTCGGCATGTGGATCTGCGTGCGGCCGTAGTTGACCCACATGTTCTCCAGGCCGACGAAAATATACGGGTCGCGCGTGCCGCCGAGCGCCACCACGTAGAACAGCGTCGTCGGCCGCTGGTCGGGCTGCGTCACGTTGACGTGCTCGAGCAGGACGATGTTGCCGACGTCCTCGGTGGTCCGGTCGAAATGCCTGGTTTTTGTGTCCATGCTGACCTCCTTGCCGCACGATCTATGGTATCAGGCGACCCATACCCGAGCCGCGAACTCCGGATAGTCCGCTGCGATTTCCTTGGCCACCCGGCCACGCAACAGCGCCAGCTGCCCCGCAGTCGGGCTGGGGGTGGTCGAGACGGCGACGGGACAGTCGAAGCCGAATCCCGTGCTATCGCGAATTTCATCGACGGTATGTCCCGGATGCACGCTTTCCAGGCGAAAGCGCCGCATCTCCTTCTGCCAGGAAAAGAGCGCCTTGCCGGTCAGCAGGGCCGCCGGGTCGCCGCGTGCCGAGACGAACTCGACGCGGGGAACCAGCGCGCGCCGCGAGTGCTCCTCGCGGAAGAGGATCGTGCGCGGGATCACTGAGTACATGAACGCCGAGCCGAAGGAACCCGGAAAGCGGCGCCCTTCGGCGCGCACCAGGTTGATGTTGGCTTCGCCGTCGATCTGCGCGCCGCCGAGAAAAAACACGTCGATGCGGCCCTGCCCGGCGAGATCGAACAGCTCGCGCGAGCCTTCGGTGAAGGGATTGGCGCGCCGGCGCTGAT
>WNFC01007485.1_pt1 | contig 11991 bp, 13 predicted proteins | sample 5400541 | NCBI WGS metagenome assembly WNFC01 (sample SAMN13153342, study PRJNA577476) | soil metagenome | isolation source: 120 cm saprolite under Douglas fir tree site 2 hole 2 replicate 1 | place: USA:California | collected 2015-04-18 | reverse complement strand
TCGCCGCCTGCCAGCGCGTCCTCAAACCCAACGGCTCCATCTGGGTTTCCGGCACTTCCCACGTCATCCATTCCGTCGGCTTCGCCATGCAGCAGCTCGGCTTCAAGCTCCTCAACGACATTTCCTGGGTCAAGCCCAATCCTCCTCCCAATCTTTCCTGCCGCTACTTCACTCACGCCACCGAAACCATCATCTGGGCCGCCAAAGACTCCAAATCGCGCCACATTTTCAATTACAAGCTCATGAAGGAAACCAATCGCGGCAAGCAAATGAAATCCGTCTGGGAAATCCGTCCCCCCGAGCCCTGGGAGAAAAAATTCGGCAAGCACCCCACCCAAAAACCTGTCGCCCTCCTCGAGCGCATCCTCCTAGCCTCCACCAACGAAGGCGACCTCGTCCTCGATCCCTTCTCCGGCAGCGGCACCACTGCCTTAGCCGCACTCCACAAGCGGCGTCGTTTTGTGGGAGTCGAAATCGATCCGAAGTGGATTCGAATTTCTGAGCAACGACTAAAAGAGTTCACTGGTGGCCATCTTCGGATAGCGCGCACAGAACCGTCGGTTCCGCACGCCGCGGCTCTCAGTGCGAGCGCCGATTAGCGGGTGCAAATCGAATGGCTGGTGGCGCAAAAGCAGTTACAAGCGGCGATCAATTAAAGGATCTTGTCAGCGATCTCGGAAAAAAGCTTGGCCTTGAATCAAGACAAGAATACAAGGTCGCGCGGCGCATTTGGGGAGCAGAGCGGCACATCGACGTAATCCTAAAAAATGCAGCAAATGGAAAAACGCTTGGCGTCGAGTGCAAGTTCCAGGGCGGAGGCGGAAGCGCAGAGGAAAAGGTCCCCGCAACCATTCAGGACATCAGCGCTTGGCCAATCGATGGCATTGTCGTGTTTGCGGGGGACGGTTTCACCGACAACATGAAGTCGTATTTGATTTCGACTGGCAAAGCAGTCGAATTCAAAGATCTGGAACCGTGGCTACGACTATATTTTGGGCTTGAACTTGGCTAGGCCTGCATGATCAACGAAGCCTGCTCGCACGGCCGCGAAGCTCCAGCCTTGATCCTTAAAGATCTACACGACAGCCAAGCCGGCGAACATAGACACAAGTGCTGTGTTTGCGCCTACCACGAAGGATATCGCCTTGGACTTACGCAAGCCCGTCAGCCCGCAGGCGTAATGGAAGAATGTCACGCCGGTCTTCATCTCGCCAAAGCGATCATCGACCAGCTTCCAGAATCCCAAGCCGGCGAAGGCCGCCATAAGTGCGCAATCTGCGCCTTCCACGCAGGTTCCGAGGCTGCACGGCAGCAAGCACCACAGACCAGGGGAATGACCTACAAGGGCTTCGGAGACGAATCCAAGAAATATCAAAAATGGGCACGTCAAGCACTGCCCATCCTCGTCGCGCAGGCGAAGGCAAGAAATACCATCACTTATGGGCAACTCGCCTTAGAAATGTATATCCCGAATCCGCGGAACCTCAATATGGTCCTAGGTGCTGTTGGGACGGAACTCAAGAACCTCAGTCGTGAATGGGGTGAAGAGATTCCTCCCCTCAACTGTCTAGTAGTAAACAAACATGAGAGAACGCCGCAGCAAGGGATCGGATTCTTTATGCCCCCCGAAGAGTTTGAGAAGCAACCGCGCGTCAGACAGCAAGAAATCCTTCACGAATTGAATTGGAAGATCTGGGACTATCCGCGTTGGGACGATGTTCTCCGCTACTTCAAGCTTGAACCGATCGTGCCGGCAAGATCGAAAGTCCTGCAAGCAATTGCGAAGGAAGCTAAATATGGAAAAGGTGGAGGAGAGACCGAAGACCACCGCAGACTGAAAGAATACGTCAAAGAAAACCCTCAGGTAATCGGTCTGCCCAAGTCCCTTCGCGGCGAAACTGAGTATATGTTCCTGTCGAATGACGAGATTGACGTTCTCTTTAAATCGTCCCCAACCTGGGTAGGGGTTGAGGTCAAGGGTGCGCGCTCAGATCCCGCCGATATCATGAGAGGGATCTTTCAATGCGTGAAGTACAAAGCTCTAATCGAAGCAGCCCAAAGATACGAACAAGTGAATGTGGGAGGTCGCGTCCTCTTGGTCCTTGCAGGAACACTTCCTCCAGACCTTCGTCGTGTATTGGGCCTTCTTAAAATAGAGCTTGTCGAAAAGATTCGAGTTCCGCATGTCTCTTAGGAGCTCAGCAAAGAATGGATATAATCGTTAGATGACGCAGAAGATTTCGGTCATCATCACTGACCTAGACAACACTCTTTACGACTGGTTAGACGTCTGGCACGCAGCATTCAAGGCAATGCTGGATCGGCTCGTCCAAACAAGTGGAGTAACGGAAGAAACTCTACTGCGCGAATTTAAGAATGTACACGAGAGGTACGGAACTTCCGAATATTCGTTCTCGATAGAAGAGTTACCTTCACTTCAGAAAAAGTTCCCCGGAGAGGATCTAGCCAAGAAGTTTGAGGATTCGATCACCGCCTATCGCGAAGCCCGAAGCTCAAAGTTGAAACTATATCCGTACGTCCTTGAGACTTTGCGGTCCCTAAAAGACAAAGGCTGTCTGTTGATCGGATACACAGAGTCAGCAGAGTATTACACCGCCAGAAGAGTCAAGAAGCTTGGACTGGATCTGATCCTCGATTATCTCTGGTCTTCACCAGATAGCGAGCTCCCCAACGGCCTAAAACGGGAACAAATTCGAACTCTCCCCAGCGAATACTACGAGCTACGCAAAACAGATCATCGGACCCTACCTAAAGGCGAACTCAAGCCAAATCCCAAGGTCTTAGCGGACATAATTAAGGCCGTTGGAGCTGTACCCGAAGAGACAATCTACGTCGGCGATGATCTCATGAAAGATGTTTGGATGGCCCAGAAAGCTGGTGTCACAGATGTTTGGGCGAAGTTCGGCGTTGCGCAGAACCGGCCAGAATATAAGCTTCTGAGCGACGTGACGCACTGGTCTAACGAGGACGTCGAGAGACAGAAGAAGATCACCGTTGAGGTTATAACTCCGACGCACACATTGAAGGATGACTTTCACGAACTCCTCAGTCTTTTCGAATTTTCTCCTTATGCGGACAGGTCGCCTGAACAACTCAAGTCCGTTCTAGACATGTGGCAAAAGACCATCGATGTTCAAATGCACTTCAACGACCTAGAACTAAGAGTAAGGAATTATGCCGTAACCGTGCTCGCTGCACTTCTGGGCCTGGGCGGATACGCACTCAAAGAGGGTCTCCAGACCAGCATTTTCGGTCATCCGATCTCCGTTGCCACTGTAATTCTCTTGCTCTCAATTTTGCCATGGCTGGCGTTCTATATAATGGATCGATTGTGGTATCACAGGCTATTACTCGGTGCTGTCCAGCATGGTACATTCATTGAGAATCGCTGGGCGTCGATCATTCCTGAGATCGGGCTGACCTGCGCGATAAGTAAAGGAAGTTCGGTCAAGATAGGCAAATGGCGAGGCCTACATGTCGGCACAAAGATTAATATTTGCTACGGCTTAGTTCTTCTATTGATCCTATTGTTTGCTTTATTCGCCAGTCACGCGGTTCATATTCCCGCAGCGAAACCCGCTTCTCCGCAGACCGGTCTATTGGATTGTCATCTTGACAAACCCAGGACATCACAGATCGACTAGCTTCCATCTTTGGTTCACGACCTGAAGCATCCTCGAAATGGATCTCGCTTCCCGAAACGGAGCCAGACAAAATCTACATTTCATTCGGAGCTTGCTCTTGAAGTAGTGGGAAGCAAGACAGAAGCCGCAAGCCGCCTCGAATTTCCCAGAACCGGTTTCTTTCCCGTAGTTTCGCTCGAACATCCGCGCCTTGACGCCGGGATGTTTTTCCAACCACTCAGCAACCGTTTTCATCGGCATTCCCACAACTCACTGAGCAAGCCGCGTGCCGCGGTCTCCCCCGCGATTTTTCCAATTTTCTATTGACAAAAAGGGAATCCCAGCGTAAAGTATTTCTTGGGTAATATTGTGCCCTAACCGGAGAGCGCCAGCCACCTTGCTGGCGTTTTTGCTTTCTGGAGCCTGATTCTCAGCCTAAGTCCTTTATCCGCAACACTTGCGAAACAAACCACCTTTTGCACCATTTTAGTGCAATCTAAGTCCCTTTAGAATCAACACTTACGCAACCGCCCACAAGTGTTGCATCTACAGGACTTACAGGGAAAGCTAAAACGTTTAGATGCAACACTTACAAAAAACAGGGGAGGGGGTGCCGGTTATGGTTAACCAGCCGGACGTCACAGACTTCGCAAGTGCGAGCCTCTTACGATCGGCTTCGCCCACTGGAAAAACTGCAGGTAGAAAAACGCGGCTGGACCCTCGACGTCCTCCAAGTGGTCCAATCCTTAGGCAAACTCGAATTTACTCTCGCCGACGTTTACGCTCACGCCGGCGCTTTGGCCAAACTCCATCCCCAGTTCCATTCCGTTTTCTAGTTTCTGCTTTCTAGTTTCTAGAAGTTATCTCATAAATGGTTTTGTGGCAGGAAAGCCACAAACCGGCTGTAATGGAATCAGGCAGAAAGTGATGATTTGGCTGAGTTTCAATGGTTTCATCCTGTAAGTGCCGTCCTTTCCGCGATGTCCGAGCATTTATGAGATGGCTTCTAGTTTTTCAGATAATCCGCCAGCAACCGCCTATCCGACGAGGATAGTCGTTCTGAGCGAGCATCGCGAGTCGAAGGATCTCTCCTTCCCCCCAAGTCCTCCGCGACCTCGCCCTCCTCACCTTCCTCGGCTCTGCCTCCTACCGCCTCATTTAGCTGGGTTGCACCGCCATCAGTCCTTCTCGTTTGCGCATCTTTGCTCTCCCTACAGTGACTTGCCCCTGGCCGCTTGACCCCGGAGGAGGAACGTCTTGGGGAACTTGCCTTCGCCGCAAATCTTGAATGACCCGAAATCTTTGTACCATGCTCCGTCCGGCGCCTCTGGGTCCGATTCGCGCCATAGTTTTAGCTGGTATAAATCCTCGGCGGTGATCTTGCGCTCCGCTACCCGGTCGAAGAGGTGTTGACGCAAAGCCGGCGGAAGATTGGTCCACTGAATCTTCGGCATCACTCACCGAAGGTCATTCGCGCCAGTTCTTTTTTCAGTTTTTCGCGTTCCGTGGGATCTGCGGACTCCGTCAATCGGTTCGCGAGGGCAAAGAACCGTTCCTTTTCGGCTTCTTTGGACGCAAGGCCAGCCTCAATCAAGTCCACCAGCACTCGGCTGGCGCTCGTCTTCTCGGTCTTGGCCAGCGCCTTCACTTGCTTCGCCACTCTTGTCGGAAGTGATACGCTTTGTCGCACGGACTTCTCTGCAGTCGCCATGTGTGTCATTGTACAGCATTCTGCAGCACAGTGCATCATCCACGTCGCAATCAGTCAGTGCCTGCACCGACAGGCTGCACTTGCCGCTCAATTTCCGAAGCCTTTCCTGCTCGCCTCGTCACTTCCAAATCGTAAAAATTCTGCAGATTCAGCCAGAACTCCGCGTTCGTCTTGAAGTATCGCGCCAGCCGCAGCGCCGTTTCCGCCGTGATCCGCCGCCGCTGGTGCACAATCTCCCCAATACGCGTCGCCGGCACATGCAGCTCCAGCGCCAGCTTGTTCACGCTCAACCCCAGCGGCTTCATGAAGTCTTCCCGCAGAATCTCTCCCGGATGTACCGGGTTCATCAACTTTTCCGCTTTACCCATCTTTATCCTCACTTGATTGTGTAGCAGCGGCTTTACGCCGCTGTTGTTCCTCAGTGATAATCCACGATTTCCACGTCATAGCAATGCCCGTCGCGCCAAACGAAGCAAATCCTCCACTGTTGGTTGACCCGGATGGAATGTGGGGCACGTCGCGCTCGCGACGCCTGCATCCGCGACAAAATCCGCCAACAACTTCATGTCCTCCGCGATCTCGGCCTCCTCGCCTTCCTCGGCTCCGGCTCCTACCGTTTACGCTGAGCGCTCGGTGCCGCAGCCATCGGTTTAAAGTCCGCGGGTTTTACCTTTTCCCCGGCATTTCGCCCGCGCCCCGCCTTCGTCCCTTTCCTCCGCACCAACTTGATTTCCAGTTTCAGTTTTCTAGTTTCTGACTTCTAGTTTCTAGTTTTCCCTAACCCATGCACCACCCGCATCAGCGTCCTCCGCTTCGAATACTTAGCCCCTAACTTTGTGCTATACTCGTATAGCGAGGTTCTCATGCTTGCCATTCGCCTCCCAGAATCCATCGAAAAACGCCTGGAAAAACTAGCTCGTCGCACCGGCCGTACCAAGACCTTCTACGCCCGCGAAGCCATTATTGAGCACCTCGACGACCTCGAGGATTTGTACCTAGCCGAGCGCACCCTGGATCGCATCCGCAGCGGGGAAGAACAGACCATTCCTCTGGAAGATGCTTTGAAGCGGCATGGCCTGGAAGATTGAACTCTCCGCCCAGGTCGACCGCGAACTGGACAAGCTCGACCCTCAACACAGCAAGCGCATCCTGAAGTTTCTCCACGAACGCATCGCCCGATTGGACAATCCGCGAAGCATCGGACAGGCCTTGCAGGGTTCAAAACTCGGCGAGTTCTGGAAATACCGCGTGGGAGATTACCGGCTCATCTGCAAGATCGAAGACAATCGCCTGCTCATTCTGGTTCTTCGCGTCGGCCACCGCAGGGAAGTCTATCGCTGACTCCTCTTCTCTGCGTTATCTTTTCTTTTTCTCCTCGAACTTTGAACTTTCAACTCTCTTTCACAGTTCTACAATTCCTAACCGCGGAAACGACGCCTGATAAATCCCCTCGTCCAGCGTCAGCAACTTATAACCGTTCACCAGCGCATGTGCCGCAATCACGAAATCGGCTAGAATGCGCCGCGCTTCCGCACCCTTCTGTTTTCTTCGCCGCGCTGCGTAACCTTGGAAGGCCGTTCCCGCTGCCCGCCATACTCTCTCTCCAATCTCCCATTCCACCCCGATGCCCGTTTCTTCGCAGAACCTATCGACAAACGCTTCCGTCCGCCCGGGCGCCGCCATCAATTCCGCATACGCTGCTCCCGATATCACTAGCGTGCCTTCGTTAAACGCTTTATCCAACGCCGCTCGCGCTGCGCGATGGAGAGTGTCTTCCGCATCCCAAAGCGCCACAAGGACGTTTGTGTCGATCGCCGTCGTCATTCCTCGTCATATCCCCGTAGTTCACGCATCCACTTCTGTACCGCCTTCCTGCCCTTTCCGATTCCTGGATTGCCGATTCCCATGTACTTCGCAAAGGGACTCTCTTTCCGCACCGCCGTCACGCGCATACCCTTTCCATCTTCCTCAAATTGCAATCGGTCTCCGGCCCGCACCCCCAGCCGGCGCCTTACTTCCCGCGGTATGGTGATCTGCCCCTTGCTCGTTACTTTCGCCTGTTTCTTCATCGCCACCTTCTCTTCTCCGATTTCTAGTTTCTGCCTTCTAGTTTCTAGTTTTCCTTCTCCCATTTCCTTACTTTATCACAGACTCCTTACTTTTGTCTTGCTTCGGTCCGACTTAAAACTGACAACTGATAACTGTCTACTACCGTTGGACGGAACCGGGGGGCCGGACGGAAAGTTTTCCTGTAACGCAAGGGTTGCCATTCCCAGTGAACTCTACCCCTTTGTTTTCTTCTCTTTACAAAATCATTCGAAAGCCGCCTCAAACTGCTCTATCTAAATACTTTATTTGTTACTTGACAAAACATATATTTAATGGTAGCATGGGTCGTGATCTTCAGCTTCGATCCACGCCCAGCCGCACCGTACCGTCACGTGACGAAAATCCCGTCACCGCAACTCCTTTTATTCCCCACACTTACAAACCGTGACGCCCGTAACCCCTTTAGATTCCGCTCTTACGCAAACACCGGGGTGTCACCCGCTTTTTCTTCCCGGTGCTCCCAACCTTTCGTCGCTCTCTATTTCCCTAAGTCGTTTAAATGCAACACTTATGGACCTCCTGCATGTGTTGCAAACAAAAGACTTACGCCCAAGGTAAACCCTTTAGATGCAACACTTACAAAAAACCGGGGGAGGGGTGTCCATCCTCTTGCGCCCTGCCTTCTCTTCGGTGCTACAATCCGCAAACTAGGTCACCCCACTTCACTGTTTGCCGGAGGCACCCGAATGCATCGCCGCATCTTGCCCTTGTTTGCCCTTGTCTTGGCGCTGTCCGCTCCCGCTTTCGCACAGGAGCATTCCGAGCACACTGCTCCTGCCAAAACAAAATCCGCTATGCTCATGACCGGCCTCGGCAATTGGCATCACCCGGTCTCCACTAAGAACGCGCAAGCGCAGGCCTTCTTCGATCAGGGCCTGCGGCTCATCTACGCCTTCAATCACGCAGAAGCCATGCGCTCCTTCCAGCACGCTGCTGAGCTCGACCCCGAACTAGCCATGGCGTTTTGGGGCGTCGCTGAAGCCGTGGGCCCCAATTACAACGATCCCGCCAGCGAAGACCGGTTTGTGCAGGCCCATGCCGCCATCGAGAAAGCGCAGGCGCTCCTCCCCGATATTTCCGAGAGCGACAAGGCCTACATTGACGCGCTTGCCAAACGCTTTCCCGCCGATCCCAAATCCGATTTGCATGCCGCCGCGGAACAGTATCGCGATGCCATGCGCGACGTGGTCAAGCGCTTCCCCGACGATCTCGATGCTGCCACGCTGTTCGCAGAGGCCGGAATGAACCTGCATCCCTGGGGACTCTGGCGCGCGGATGGCACGCCGGAAGAGGGCACGGAGGAAATTGTCTCGACGCTGGAGTCTGTGATTCGCCGCGAGCCCAATCATCTCGGCGCGATTCACTATTACATTCATTCCGTGGAAGCTTCCTCATCGCCGGAACGCGCTTTGGCTGGCGCGAATCGCCTGGCGCAACTTGCGCCTGCCGCGGGGCACATCGTGCACATGCCCGCGCACATCTACATTCGCACCGGCGATTACGAAGCCGCGCTGAAAACCAACCAGAAAGCCGCCCTTGCCGATCAGGCCTACATCAAGGCCGACACAGCCGAAGGCATCTATTCCATGATGTATTACAGTCACAATCTGCATTTCATCGCCATGGCCGCGGCCATGAACGGCAACTATCTGGAGTCCCGGCGCGGCGCACAGTTGCTCGCGGCCAACGTGGGCCCTCATGTAAAAGGCATGCCGCCGCTCGAGGGCTTCATGACCGTGCCGCTGGCCGTCGAAGTGCGTTTTCACAAGTGGAACGAAATTCTGAAAGCGCCGCAGCCGGACCCGGCGATGCAGACCGCCACGGTGTTCTGGCACTTCGCTCGCGGCCTGGCCCTGGCTGGGACCGGAAAATTGGACGAAGCGGAAGCCGAGCATACGATCGTTGCCGACGCGGAGGAGAAAACGTCGCCCGACGCCATCTTCCAGATGCCCATTAACAATAAGACCAAGGACATCCTGAAAATCGCGGAAAACGTGCTGGGCGCAAAAATCGCGCTCGCGAAAAACGATATGGACGCCACGGTGAACCAGCTTCGTGCCGCCGTCGCTGCTCAGGATTTGCTGAAATACGACGAGCCGCAAGACTGGTTCTATCCCGTGCGCGAGTCTCTCGGCGCGGTGCTGCTGAAAATCGGTGATGATGCCGGAGCCGAGGAGGTTTTCCGCGCGGACCTCGAGCGCAATCCCCGCAACCCGCGTTCGCTCTTTGGTCTCGAACAAGCCCTCAAGGGCCAAGATAAGACCTACGACGCGGGCTTCGTTCGCAAACAGTTTGACGCCAACTGGAAGGGTGCTACGCGGCCGACCGTCGACGATCTCGTCTGACCCTTCGACCAGCCGTGTGCTGCCTTGAACCATTCACCGCAGCGGCGGCGAACCTATTTTTTGCCCACGCTACTTACCAGTCGCTAATCATCCGTGTGGCTTGGCATCGCGCGTCTCCTGTGCTCTCCTATAGGAGACGCCATGAAGCTCAATTTCCATCGTCGCGCTGTTTTTCCGTACATCATTACTTCCCTACTGCTTCCTCTCGTTCCAGTTCTGGCTTTTGCTCAGCAGGAAAACCAGCCCACCATCCGCTTTGTCCGCAACCCCGATCCCGCGCCAGACTTCAAGCTCACCGGCCTTGATGGCAAATCCGTCACTCTCGCCGATTCTCATGGCAAAGTCATCTTGCTGAATTTTTGGGCTACCTGGTGCGGGCCTTGCCGCGCCGAAATCCCCGACCTCGTGGAGCTCCAGAACAAATACAAAGACCGCCTCCAGATTCTCGGACTCGTCATTGACGACGACGATCAGGACGCCATCAAGGAGTTCACTGAGAAATTCCGCATCAACTATCCCGTCGCCCTTGCCACCAATGAAATCCGCATGCAGTACGGCGGCATCGCGGCACTTCCCACTTCGTTCGTGCTGGACGCCGAAGGCCGCATCGTTCAAAAACACGAAGGCCTGCGTGATCCCGTTCTCTACGAAACCGAAATCCGTTCGCTCCTCGGCCTGCCCATCGGCAACGTCAAAGTGGAAACCTTCGAGGACACCGGCCAGATTTTCCTGAAGAACGCGGAACGCGCCAGCGAACTTCCCGGCGTCGATCTCTCCAAGCTCACGCCCGAACAAAAAACTGTCGCGCTCCACAAATTCAACGCCGAAACCTGCACCTGCGGTTGTAAGTTCACCCTGGCGCAGTGCCGCATCTATGATCGCAACTGCGACGTCAGCAAGACCGCCACCGCTAAAATCGTCGCCGTACTCGCGCACCCCACCCCTTCAAAGTCCGCCCCAGCGAAGTCCTCTCTCTCCGCTCCTCCCGCAAAAGAAAACAACAAAGAAAAGTAGTGCCCGCTGGAATTTCCGCAACGAAAAGTGGACACCAACTTCGCACTGCCCGTTCTCGTTCTTGCTGGCCCAGCCGGCGCCCGGCCTGATACTCTTTTCGCAGTCGATGCCCACTCTCGCGAAAATTATTTTTGTTTTTGCTCTCGTCCTTTCTTTCACGGGACTGTTTTCTCCTCCCATCGCTCTCACCGCTGGAATTCTCTTCGGCCTCAGTTTCGCGCATCCCTACATCGGCGAAAGCCGCGGCATCGCGCGAGCACTTCTGCAATGTTCCGTCGTGGCCTTGGGCTTCGGCATGAATTTGCACGAAGTTTTGAAAGCAGGCCGCAGCGGATTTATTTACACCGCGCTGGGGATTTCCTTTTCCCTGCTGGTGGGGCGGGCGCTCGGCAAACTCTTGCAGGTGCGCGGCAATTCCTCATTTCTGATTACCACCGGCACGGCCATTTGCGGCGGCAGCGCCATCGCCGCGATTGGCCCGATTTTGCAAGCCAATGAAGAGGAAATGGCGGTATCGCTCGGCACAATTTTTATTTTGAATTCGATCGCGCTGCTGATTTTTCCGCCGATTGGAAACGCGCTGCATCTTTCGCAATCGCAATTCGGATTGTGGGCCGCGCTGGCCATTCACGACACCAGTTCCGTCGTCGGCGCCGCCACTAAGTACGGCGCGCAAGCCGTGGTCATTGCCACCACCGTAAAACTTGCCCGCGCCCTGTGGATCGTTCCGCTGGCGCTGACCACCGCGGCGATCAAGCGCAGGCGTCTTCGAAACACTCCCGCCGGCACTGCGCCTGGCGAGGACAGACCGCGCATCCAGTTTCCGTGGTTCATTCTTTTCTTCGTGCTCGCCGCTCTCGCGAACACGTACCTGCCGGCGCTGCCTTCCGCCACCAAAACATTTTTCACGCTTGGCCGCCTGGGGCTCACGGCAACGCTTTTCCTGATCGGCAGCGGAATTTCGCGCGCGACGTTAAAAGAGGTGGGTTGGCGGCCGCTGCTACTTGGGGTGCTGTTGTGGCTGGGGGTGGGGATTACATCGCTGTACTTCATTCGAACAGGATTCATCGCGTTTTAATTCGAGCAAGGGTCATTGCGGTTTGATTCGAATGAGTTTCGAAATGCGGTAGAGACACTCTCGGCCGTGATAGCCGAGGCTTGGGCGGAT
>WNFC01007484.1_pt1 | contig 11992 bp, 10 predicted proteins | sample 5400541 | NCBI WGS metagenome assembly WNFC01 (sample SAMN13153342, study PRJNA577476) | soil metagenome | isolation source: 120 cm saprolite under Douglas fir tree site 2 hole 2 replicate 1 | place: USA:California | collected 2015-04-18 | reverse complement strand
CGGGAAGTTAATTTAGACGTAAAGCCAATAGCCCGAGGAACATGCCCGTGGATACCAAGCTTGCCGAGGACATGGAAGCGAACGCGCGGAACGCCGTGGAGTTAGCCAAGAATCGCTTTCAAGTCACCCTGGACTATCGCACCGACAGCGTGCAGGAGCTGGAAAAACTTTTCGACCGCGTCCAGTACTCCATGCCGGACCCGGAATCGAGGGAGACCCTGGGCCTCTTGACCCGCCTGTGGGGAAGCTACCTGGGAGAAGTGATTCGCCGCCAACACGGAGGTGAGTGGATCATCTGGTCCGACAAGCACGGGAAAACTATGGCTCTCCAAGTCGGCGACGCCACGGCCTTCCCGCACAACAAGGTCAAGAAGCGCCTGGAGCGCGGCGCCGATCACAACATTTGGAATTACTACCAAAGCGTGCTGGCGAGTTTGAAAAAAGAATAGAGTTTTGGCCTGCAACCCATCGTAACAAAGGTTCCCCTTTCTTTTTGTCCTTTTGTTTGGACTGATTCTCCGGTTTGGCGAGCGTTAGCCATGCCATGGAGCGAATTTCAGGATACCGCTGAGCGATTGGCTCGGGGAACCACTGAAGGCGACTGGCGATCGGCCATAATTCGGTGCTATTCCGGGCCTTTACCATTATTTCCGTAATTTCCTCCTGTCTCAGGATTTAGATATAGGGCGTGGGGGGGTGTCTGAGGCTCAGTGAGAAGACATTGCGCAAAGACATACATAGAAATAGGTTGCGCTCGCAAAATGTCTTCTCACCCCTTAAAAAGTGGTGGGACGACCATTGGAAAGCTCTCAATGCCGAAAATGGCGGATGCCGGTGAGGACCATGGCCAGGCTGTGTTCGTCGCAGGCTTGGATGGAGTCCGAATCGCGCATGGAGCCGCCGGGCTGGATGACGGCTCGGATTCCCGCTTTGGCCGCCTCGTCGATGTTGTCGCGAAAAGGAAAGAAGGCGTCGGAGGCCATCACGCTGCCCACGGAGCGGTCGCCGGCTTTTCGGACCGCCAAGTGCACCGAATCAACGCGGCTCATTTGGCCGGCGCCGACGCCCACCACCATCCGATCCTTGGTTAGGACGATGGCGTTGCTTTTGACGTGCTTGGACACCAGCCAGGCGAACCGGAGATCGTCGAACTCGGCTGGCGTCGGCTGACGCTTCGTCACCACTTTCAAATCGGCAAAGTCGTCGGAGCCGATATCGCGCGTTTGCACCAGCAGGCCGCCGTCGACCCGCCGGTAATCCAGCGATATCGCGCTTTCCTTGCTAGCGCTGCGGGCTATTGGGCCTGTGCGGAGCACTCGGACGCTCTTTTTCCAGGTGGGCCGGGTAGTCAGGAGGTGGAAAGCGGCCTCGCTAAAGCTGGGAGCGATGATGCATTCTACGAATCGGTTCGGTTCGGTCACTTGCCGGGCGGTGGCCTCATCGAGTTCTTGATTGAAACTTAGGACGCCGCCATAGGCGCTGAGCGGATCGCCTTCGTAAGCCTTGCGAAAAGCCTCTTCTAGAGTTTTTCCCAGAGCCGCGCCACAGGGATTGTTGTGCTTGATGACCACAGCCGCCGGTTCGGTAAATTCCCGGACCAGGTTCAGGGCACTGTCCAGATCGAGGATATTGTTGAAGGAGAGCTCCTTACCGTGGAGAATCTCGGCCGTGGCCACCGAAGCGTGAGCCCGTGTCGCCTCGACATAAAAGGCCGCCTGTTGATGCGGATTTTCGCCATAGCGAAGTGATTGGCGTTTTTCCAATTTCAATTCCAAGACCGAGGGAAACAAATCGACGCTCACCCCCGCACTCTCATCCGCATTCCCTTGAGACTGGACAGGGGGAGGAGAAGTGACTCGCGAGGCGAAGTATGTGGTAATGGCGCCGTCGTAAACTGCTGTGCGCAAGAAGGCGGCCGCTGCCAACCGCTCGCGGGTTTGCAAGCTTAAAGAGCCGCCATTCGCACGCAGCTCTTCGATCACGGCCGGGTATTGGCTGGGATCGGTGACAATCGCCACGTCGTGATAATTCTTGGCGGCCGATCGAACCATCGACGGACCGCCGATGTCGATATTTTCGATGATGTCTTTATGGCTACTGGCGGGACGGGCAAGCGTCGCCTCGAAGGGATACAAGTTGCAGACGACCAGATCAATTGGCGAGATTCCTTGAGCTTGAAGAGTCGCTTGGTGCTCGGGATTTTCGCGAATGGCGAGGATGCCGCCGTGAACGCGCGGATGTAATGTCTTGACTCGGCCATCGAGGATTTCGGGAAAGCCGGTCACGTCGGAAATATCCCGCACCGGCAAGCCGGACTCGGCCAGGGCTTTACGAGTACCTCCCGTGGAGATCAATTCCACTTGAAAGTCGACCAGAGTTCGGGCCAAATCAATCAGTCCGGCCTTATCGCTGACACTGAGAAGGGCGCGATGGATTTTGCGGAGGTTCATATCGGTGATATTACGAAGGCGGGCCAAGTTGGACTACCTGGCCGCGGCAAATGGCGCGGATGCCGTCCGGCAGGTCCACAGCGGCTGTCTCGCCGAAAACCACGGCCGCCAATCGATCCCATTCATCAAAACCCATTCTCGCCTGGGGCCAGCCTTCTCGCGTCCAGGCCAAACGAAATGCCTCCCGTATCAACGAACGCGGCGCCTCGGATAATCGTCGGCGGTCGAAAATAAGAAGTGTGCCGGCTCGAGGCAGTTCCGCCTCCGCGAGTAATTGGCCTGCCTTCTTCTCCACTCGACAATACACTTCTGCCGCCTGTTCCGCCAAACGGCACAGCACCGGCACAATTGTTGGGTTGTAATGGGTTTCCAGATAAGGCAACAACTCGTGCCGAATACGATTGCGGGTCAAACGGCGATCGAGATTGGAAGAATCTTGGCGAAACGGCTGCCTCTGAATGTTCAAGAATTCCATCACTTCCGACCGCGTCACATCCAGCATAGGCCGAATCACCGTCAAATCTTTTCCAAGCGGCCGTTGTTCCGCAATTCCCCGCAATCCGCGTAGCCCGGAGCCGCGAAGGAGCCGGTGCAAAACGGTCTCGGCCTGGTCGTTGGCGGTATGGCCGGTGGCGATCCAGACGGCGCCTTCTTGTCGGGCCACATCACTTAGCCAGGCATAGCGAATATCACGAGCCACTTTTTCCAGGTTTTCCTTGACCCGGAGCGCCTGACTTTTCACATCCACTCGGTCGCTGACCAGACGCACCTTGTGGGTGGCGAATTCTTGCATGGAGCGGGCCAACGCCGCAACGAATTCCTCATCCGCGTCGCTTTCTTCTCCGCGCAATTGGTGATTCAGGTGAGCGAGAATCAAAGGCTCGAAGCCAAGCGTCGATTGCTGCAGCGTCAAAGCCCGCACCAAAGCAACGCTGTCGGGACCGCCCGAAACCGCCACCACCAGCGGACCCGAGCCGATAGCACAAAACCGGCAACTTTGTTCTACTTTCGCCAAGAGGTTCTCTACCGCTTTCGCGGATGAATTCTCCGAGGATGACCTGGTACAATCGCTCGTTTGATTGGAAAGCATGAGTTTCGAGCGGGGCAAGCCCCGCGGCTCAATGAATTTGGCTCACTCGAGCGGTTTATTCTAGCAAACCGAATTAGCCCGATGGCGATCTTCAGGTTGATATTTCGTGATCCGATTACCTCAGGCACGCGATACCAGGTCGCCTGGCTTCTGGCCGTTTCGACGGCCGGGATTTATTTGTATTTTTCTTGGCATCATTATGACGATCCCAGGCGGCGTGACGGGAATCGCGGTCACACCTACATCGATTTCGGCGGCCAATATTTGCTGGGCCGCATGTTGGTCCGCGGTCAGGGTGGCCATCTTTTTGACCGCTCCGTGCAACGGCAGGTGCTGCAAGAGGCTTTTCCACCTGAAAAGCAGCGTCCCGAACAAGAAACGAGCGACGCCGAAATGCTCATGCTGTGGTTCGTTGGCAACGAGGATTCCAGCCAATCGGACGGCAACGGACTGGGAGGTCCTCTGTATCCTCCCATTCAGGCGTTTTGGTTTTACCCATTGGCATACTTTCCGCCTCAAGTCGCATATCGAATCATGCAGGTCCTAATCGTTCTCGGCGCGTTTGCAGCCGGGCTCGGAATTAAGTTCATGTCCAGCGGCCGCATCTGGTGGCCGATGGCGTCCCTGGCCATCATTCTCTTTCCCGGCTTAGCCGGCTGTTTGGGGTTGGGACAGAATTCAGTTTTTTCCTTGGCAATTCTAATTTGGGGATGGGTCCTGATCTCCCAGGGCCGTCCTGGATGGGGGGGAATCGTATGGGGACTTTTGGCATTCAAACCGGTCTGGTTAGCCGCTTTTTTCTTATTTCCCCTTTGGACCGGTCGCTGGCGGGTTTGTTTAGCTATGGCGGCCTCCGGGTTGGCGCAATTCGCATTCACTCTCCCCGTGGTCAGTTGGCATGGTTGGACCGACTGGCTGAATGTCGGCGCCATGGCGATGCGCATATCCATGTCCGACGAAATTTGGATTGTTCGCGGACGCGACCTGATCGGGTTACCCCGCCGTTGGCTGGATTTCAATGTGCCGGCGGGTGAATTACAAAACAACCTGACAACCACGCTCGTTGGATGGGGCCGTTGGGTGATGGTCCTCGAAATAACGACCCGGATAGCCGGTTGCCGGAGATGTTCGAATTATTACGAGTGCGGCCCGGCATTCTTTTTCTTCGGCGCTTGGCTGAGCTGCCTTCATTTCATGTATTACGATGTGCTGCTGGCGGCGTTGCCGGTCTGTCTTCTGTATCAGGGCCCGCGATGGCCCCATTGGATTTGCCATGTACTGCTTTTGGGACTGTTCTTGGCGCCGGCACTTCCCGCTTTGGGCTGGGGTGAGCCGCCTTTGGAAACCTTTTGCATTTTGGGTCTGTGGACTGCCAGCGGTTGGGATTTGATGCGGACCGAGCGTTGCGATAACTGGGAATCGCTGTTGTCCGTCAGCGGGCGAGAAACGAAAACAGGTGCTTAGAGTCTTCCCAATAATTGGTCGAGTTTTGTGCCGATGTCTGGCGCGCGCATGAAGGTTTCGCCAATTAACACCGCTCGGACGCCGGCTTGAGCCAAGCGCAGAATATCTTCGCGGTCGCGGATACCGCTTTCGCTGACCAAACAACAACCCGCAGGCACTCTGCCCGCCAGCTCCAGCGTGTGCTCCAAGCGTGTGACGAATGTGTGCAGGTTTCTATTATTGATGCCGATTAATCGAGCGCCGCTGTCGACCACGCGAGAGAGATTGTCCGCGTCGTACAACTCGACCAAAGCTTGGAGCCCCAGCTCGCCGGCCTCTTTCAATAATGAGCGCATCTGACCGTCATCTAAAATCTCCGCAATCAGTAGGACAGCGTCGGCGCCGGCCAAACGTGCTTCCAAAAGCTGATATCGCTCGAGAATAAAATCTTTACGCAAAATCGGAATTTGGACCGCGGAACGAATCGCGGACAAATGGGCGAGACTCCCCTGAAAAAAAGGCCCGTCGGTAAGCACGCTGATGCAGGCGGCCCCGTGCCTTTCATAAGTGCGAGCAATGGCCACCGGATCAAAATCCGCCCGCAGCACTCCATCGGAGGGGGAGGCCTTCTTCACCTCCGCGATTATTTGGATTTTTCCTGGTTGTTCCAACGCAGCCCGGAAGTTGCGGATGACTGGGGCATTCTGCAGACGGGCTTCCACATCGCGAACCGGCAGCTTTTGACGGGCTGCTTCAATCTCCTGCCGTTTCCGGGCCACGATCTTGTCAAGAATTGTTGTCATTGGTTCATCCCACTTTCCGTGGTTTCATCAGTCTACCCGCCCTAGGGAAACGACGGTAGGATACTTTCACTTTGAAGCCCGGCTGGTTCGATCGGGTGACATTATTCCACGAGGTGCTGCCTTGCCTTCGTTCCGAGAGATTTATTTTGAATTCCTTGCTTGGCTGATCGTAGCTGTCTTTTGCACGACGGCCGCCGTGAGCATTTGGTTCTGGGCAAAACGCCAAGGCCGCAGACTGCTCCTTCCGTCACATCAGCCAGTTGTCCCTTGGACAGGATTGGAAATTGGGACAGCATTCTTTCTAACCCATTTTTTTTGGCCGATACTGGTCATTTCTACCCTGAACCATTTAGCTTTCTTCTCTTTGTTCTATGGTTGGAAATCACCGGTCAATCTCGATTCGATTAATTCAAATGAAAAAACTCAGATCAATCTTTGGCTCACTGTTTGGATATTTCCGCTCAACATGGCGACTGTCTTCTTGCTGTTTCGAATCGGCAGCGGAACTCAGGCTCAAGAGCTCGGTTTGTCGATCCATCGGCCTCGCGAAAATCTCGCTCTCGCCTGCCTGAGTTGGCTGGTAATTACTCCCGTGGTATTCGGCGTTAATTATTTGGCCACAGTGGCCTATTTTGGGCTGACGGGCAGCAAGCCGGAGCCGCATCCTTTTGCACTGCTGGCAGAGGAATCCCCAACGCTCTTGAACGGGATCCTGATCGGCGTGTCCACTTTAACTGTGGCCCCTATTTGGGAAGAACTGATGTTCCGTCGGGTCTTGCAATCATGGCTGACTCAGCGGGAATGGGGAGGACTTCTTGGGCTCGGTCTGGCATTTTTCATCGGGCTCGGCGCGGCTGTCTCCGGCTTCAAAGATGTCCATAATCCTACGACCAAGATGGTAATCGCCAAACTCAGTCCGATCTTTTTCATCCTGGTAATGCTTCCCGGATATTTCTATGGGGACCGGTTTTTGAAGAAGTGGATTCCGGATCAGAAGGTGTTCCGAGGAATTTATGCCACCTCATTGTTATTCGGCATGGTTCATTCCACCACCTGGCCAAGCCCCATTGCCCTTTCCGGGCTCGGATTAGGCTTGGGTTTCTTGGCCTATCGGACACAAACTTTGATGGCTCCCATTCTTTTCCATTCGTTGTTTAACGCGGTCGCCTGTTTGACCCTGGTTCTCCCTCATACGTTTCCAGGTTGGCCAAAAGGAAGTGAAGAAACCTCGGCACTTACCCGCTCGGTCCCCACCGCCACATGCACGCGAGTTCCCGGCTCCTGGCAACTTCGGTGCAGATAGGCCAAGGCAATCGCACCCCCCAGCCGCAGCGATTGGACCGAGCTTCTCACGTCGCCCACTTCTTTGCCATCCCAGATTACCTTGACTCCCCAAGGCAGGTCTCGTCCTTCCATAACCTTGAGACCGCGGAGCATCCGGTTCACATGACCCAAGTCCCGAATGCGAACAATGGTTTCCTGACCAAGGTAACATCCCTTGGTGTAGCTGATGGCCGGCCGGCCGACTTCCGGCGCGAGAATGTTTTCATCGATATCGATTCCATAAACTGGAAGGCCGGCTTCGACACGGAGAATTTCAAAAGTTTCCATTCCCACCGGCAAGGCGCCGGCCTTGGTCAACAGGTTCCAAAAAGTTGTTGATCCGGCCGCGGGAAACACCAGTTCAAAGCAGTCGATCTCCAGTCGCCGATGATAACGGACTTGGCACGTTAGTCCACTCGGCCCCGGCGCGCAAGCACAATGCCATTCGTCTAATCCCTCCAGCCCCGCTCCCAAGACCTTTGTGAGAATTTGCCGAGATTTCGGCCCTAACAAATAGAACTGAGCAAATTCCCTGGTCCGGTCGTTGATTTCAACTTGCTCGCTGATGAGAAACTTATTGAGGTGTTGAATAGCATTCGTACCGGCGGCGGGATCGAGGTCGAGCCAGAAAGTGCCCGGTTGATCCTGATCCGGCAAATGATGAACGCAACCAAAGGCAACTAGCTTGGCCTTGGCATTAGTGAGAAAGATTTCGCAAGCCGATCCCTTCGGGAGGTTGCGAATATCGTTCGTGCTGAGATTGTGGAGAAATCCGGCCGCGTCCGGACCCGTCAACTCGATTTTGGCGCGCGGCGAGACGTCGAAAAGTCCGGCCTCTTCATGAACTTGATGGTATTTCCTGGCGGCATCCATTTGGGCCTCCTCCATTGACGCACCCTTATTTAGCCGCAGGGCTTGCTCCGCGCGGAGCAAGCTCCGCGGCTAAATGACAACTCTCTAGTCCTCGACAACCGCGTTGCTTTTGTTGGCGTCTTCGAGAAAAAGAACCTCCGCTTCTTTCAAGAGGTTTTGTACCTGGGAAGCACTCGAGAGTGGGGTGGTGAATAACTCTTCGGCGACGTCCGGCTCCAGGCGGCTTAGCAAGAAAATCTCGGCGTGATCCGCGGCCGAGGCCCATTGAAACGCGGACCCGATGTCGGCAGGTTTTTGCAGGCGCAAGTCCTTTAAGGCGATACTGGGTTCATCGGACTGACGTAAGATTTGCGCACTGGGTCCGAGTTCGGGCTGGGCTTGGCTTAAGAGGACGATTCGCCCGCGTGGTTTGACCACTCGAGCGGCACAAGCGAGAGCGCTCGCCAATTCGGTGAATCCATGTCGGGCGGGTTCTCCTGTCAATCCCGCGACCACGACATCCGCTGGTCGATCCACCCGCATTCGCCAACGAGCATTCAAAAGCTGCTCCCCCTCGCTCCCAGTGTCGGCCAGACCGCCCATGATGTGGATGATTTCCTGGTCCGAACCTTCGATGACCTGGACGATAAAAGGCGCGCCCAGAAGCCAGGCGACTTCCTCCGCTTCGCGCCTCACCGGCCACAGCTCCGTGTTGGGAATATCGCTGCTCAGCTCGGCCGACAGTAGTTGCTTGGTTTCTTCATCGCTCAAGGCGGGAAACAAGGCCCCGACCGAACCGGAATAACCCAGCAACGGATCGTAGCCTCGGCCCGCTAGGACGATAAGCTGATCGGCATCTACTGCCGTGCGGTTCAGATAGAGGCGCCGACCTTGGCGCGTGGTGGCCAGGTAACTCAATTTCTTGCGATGAGACGGATCATGAATTTCAAATCGAACTTCCGGATAGCTTGCCAGTCCGCCGCTTCCAGAGCTTGGCGGTGAGGAGTATATGAGCGTGATGGCGGTCGGGCGAATCCCGACTTGAACCAAGTATTCCACCAGGGCCTGCAACATTTCTTCCAGGTGCGGCAGGCGGTTGTCCACCACAATAGCCAAGTGATCGTCCGGTGTGATCGCTTTACGGAGAGCCGGAAATCCGTGGGGCATTTCCAAGGCGTCATGGATTGCTTGGCCTATGTCCGGGAGCGGTGGTGGCCGTGATTGGGAGCGGGGAACCACGAGATTGGCCTCAGCAATCTCATATTCCGTCTGCTCCATGCCATACCGGATTCCGACTCGCATACGGCCTCCGTTGCTTTTGGCTCATTATAGTCATTGTCATTTAGCCGCGGGGCTTGCCCCGCGCGGAGCAGGTTCCGCGGCTAAATGTTTCAACCTCTCCGAGAGCCGGATTCCTTCGCATTGTGGCAAAAGAGATGTCGCCTTATAATGATGGTGAAACCCGGTGAATGGTCTCAAATCCCAAGGGAAACTTCTCAAGCCGGCTTGATGTTCCGGCGCCGGGGTTGGCCTTTCCTCGACTCGCAAGGAGGATCGACTCATGGGTGCCACCAGCGCCGCTCGCCCTTTGACCGGCCGGCTTTTGCTGGCCGGCCGATGGGTGCCTTCAACCGGCGACCAGTTTGAAAGTCATAATCCCGCCCATTGGGACGAAGTCATCGGTGTTTTCCCCAGCGCCGGCGCCAAGGAAGCCGAGCAGGCGGTGGCCGCAGCCCGGGACGCCTACCCCGCCTGGCGTTCGACCAGCCGCATTCGCCGGGCGGAACTCTTCGACAACCTGGCCCAGATCGTCAAGCGCGAGCAGGACCACCTGGCCGAGCTGATGGCCCGGGAATGCGGCAAGGTCATCAGCGAATGCAAGGCCGAGGTCATCGAAGGCCTGCACATGATCCAATATGTCTTCGGCACTGGCCGGATGCCGATGGGCGATGTTTTGTCCTCTGAAATCCCGGAAAAAGACGCCTTCATGCGCCGCAAACCCTGGGGCGTCGTGGCCGTCATTACTCCCTGGAATTTTCCCTTTGCCGTGCCCCTTTGGATGCTGGGTCCCAGCTTGTTGGAGGGGAATACGGTGGTTTTCAAGCCGTCGGAAGATACCCCGGCCATGGGCCAGCGCTTGGTCGAGCTGTTTGAAGAAGCAGGCTTCCCTCCGGGAACCGTCAACCTCCTTCAAGGAGCGGCCGACGCGGGAGAGGCCTTGGTGAGACATCACGGCGTCAATGTCGTCCTGTTCACGGGCAGCTACGAGGTCGGTCATCGTATCCAACAACTGTCGGCCGACCATTATGACCGCATCGTCGCATGTGAAATGGGCAGCAAGAGCGCCGTGATCGTCTGCGCGGATGCCCGGCTGGACCTGGCGGTGACTTGCGGCATTCTGAGTGCCTTCAAGACCAGCGGGCAACGCTGCGTCTCGGCGGGAAGAGTTTTGGTCCACGAAAAAATCATGGATTCGTTTGTCGACAAATTCGTGACCATGGCGCAGCGCTTGCGCGTAGGCGAGCCGCTCGACAGCGGGAATTTCACCGGACCGGTCATTCACCAGGACGCCGTGGCCAAAATTGAGCGCTACAACGACCTTGCCCGCCAAGAGGGGGCAAAGATTCTGCTGGAAGGCAGCCGGATGACTTCCACGGAACACGCTAAGGGATGCTATCTGTCCCCATTTGTGTACCGCATCGAACATCGGCCCGGACTGCGTTGCATTCGCGAGGAAGTTTTTGGTCCTCATCTGGCCTTGATCCCGTTCAAAACCAACGAGGACGCCGCTCGGATTTACAACGACACGGAATATGGTCTGTCGATGGCGGTGATCACGGAGGATTACCGGGCCATGCGCTTCTTCCGCGAGGAATGCGAATACGGCATGGGTTACGTGAACTTGCCTTGTATCGGGGCCGAGGTTCATTTACCTTTCGGCGGCGTCAAGAAAAGCGGCAACGGCCATCCAAGCGCCGCCGGCTTGATCGAAACCGTCACTCATAAGACTGCCTGGACGGTCAACCACGCCCTGGAAGTGAAGATGGCCCAAGGGCTGAAGACCGACATTGGCTAGGATCGGAACGACATCCCTAGAGAGAGGTTCTGTCCATGTCTTCGAATTCGATGTCTAAGAAGCGAAAGACCCCTAAAAGTAAATCCGGGCGATTCCGATTCCCTGTAGTTATTGAAAAGGATCGAGATGGCTATTTTGCAGCTTGCCCGGCATTGCAAGGATGTTACGCCCAGGGAAGCACATATGAAGAAGCGCTGCAAAACATCGAGGAGGCTATTTCACTCCACGTGGAAGATCGGATAGACAATGGTGAGCAAATTCCAATCAGTGAGGAAATCAGCTTTACTACCGTGGAGGTTCAGATTTGAAATCGCGTCTTCCGCGGGTGACGGCGCGTCAAGTGATCGGCGTGCTGAAGAAAATCAATTTTCGCTGGGCGCGCCAAAAAGGCAGCCACGCGATTTACAAGAATGCGGAAGGAAAAACATCTTGCACGATGCAGGCTTGAGTGTAGAAGAATTCATGGCCCTTTTGTAAATGTTTCGATCATGATTGTTAATCGAACACTCAGCGTATTCCGATGGGAATGCATTCGATAGTCGGAAAGAACAAAGGAAGGACCCATGTGGAAATTCGATAATTGCCAGGTGCCCAATATCAAGATTCCGCCGCCGGGACCGCGCGCCCAAGCGCTCTTGGATCGGGATCAGCATTTCGTTTCTCCGTCTTATACGCGAATCTATCCACTGGTGGCGGCGCGAGGCAGCGGAGCCGTCATCGAGGATGTGGACGGGAACCTGTTTCTGGATTTCACGGCCGGAATCGCCGTGGTCTCGACCGGCCATTGCCATCCCCAAGTCGTCGCCGCTATCCAAGATCAGGCGGCCAAGCTGATTCACATGTCAGGGACCGACTTCTACTACGAACCGCAGACCGATCTCGCTCAACGCTTAGCCGAGCTGGCCCCGGGCAAATCTCCCAAGCGTGTCTTTTTTACTAACAGCGGTGCCGAGGC
>WNFC01034146.1_pt1 | contig 11993 bp, 10 predicted proteins | sample 5400541 | NCBI WGS metagenome assembly WNFC01 (sample SAMN13153342, study PRJNA577476) | soil metagenome | isolation source: 120 cm saprolite under Douglas fir tree site 2 hole 2 replicate 1 | place: USA:California | collected 2015-04-18 | reverse complement strand
ACCGGGGTGGCGCGGCCGAAAATCGTAACCGAAACGCGCAGTTTACCGCGATCCGGATCGATTTCTTCAACGATGCCGGTTTGATTTTGGAATGGACCGTCGGCGACCTTCACCGTCTCGCCAACTTCGAAGCTGACTTTGGGCTTCACCTTTTCTTCGCGCTCTTTCATTTGCGCGAGCATGCTTTCGACTTCCGATTGCCGCATCGGGATTGGTTTGTCTTTCGTGCCGGCAAAACCGATCACACCGGGCGTGTCGCGGATGAAATACCAGGTCCGGCCGACGAGCTGATTGTTCTCATCGAGCAAATGCATGTTGATAATTAAGTAACCAGGAAAAAATTTTCGTGTGCTCTCGCTTTTGCGGCCTTTTTTAATTTCCGAGACTCGTTCAGTTGGGACGAGTACTTCGTAAATCAAATCGCCCATTTCCTCGGTCTTAACGCGTTTGAGAATGTTCTCGCGCACCTTGTTCTCCTGGCCGGACAACACGTGCACCACGTACCACTGATCTTTTCCTGCTAGAGCCTGTGCCATAAAAAATACTCCTCGATGCAGACGGCTGACCACCTCCGCTGCGCTACGACGTGCCAGGGGCGGTCCGTTCCTCCCAGCACGTGCACGACGTACCTTTGATCCTTTCCTGAAAGTGTTTGCGCAATGCTCAATGTAATTTGGTGAAGAAGTGGACGAAGTTCACGAGCACAAAGTCAAACAGCGCGACGTAACCGCCGAGCAGTAACATCGCGATGACGACGACGAGGGTCGAGTCGATCAGCTCCTTGTAACGGCGAACCCCTTTTTCCTTGGGGTCCCACGGCCAGGAACATTTCCGCAGTTCCACTATCACTTCGTTCAGGAAGTTTTTTGTCTTGGAAATCATGGGGAACGTTGAAGAGTTGAAGCGTTGAAGAGTTGAAGCGACAAATCAAGATGCGGGTTCATTTTTCCGGTTTAACACTTCAACGATTCAACGCTTTAACGCCGCGTCAGCCGCACGCCAGGAGGGACTCGAACCCCCAACCGACGGTTTTGGAGACCGCTACTCTACCAATTGAGCTACTGGCGTAAGGTTAATCTCTTTATCCCTGTTCTTTCTCTCAATCTTGCTCTGCCCTCATCGATCAAGAGCATGAGCAAGAGAAAGAGTAAGATTAAAGTTAGTCTAAGATCTCGCTGATGCGACCGGCGCCGACGGTTTTGCCGCCTTCACGAATGGCGAAGCGAATCGTCTTCTCCATGGCGATGGGCGTGATCAGCTCCACCTCGATGGAGATGTTGTCGCCCGGCATTACCATTTCCACGCCATCGGGCAGTTTCACCGTGCCAGTAACGTCTGTGGTGCGGAAGTAAAATTGCGGCCGATAATTGGAGAAGAACGGCGTGTGACGCCCGCCTTCCTCTTTGCTCAGCACATAAACTTCAGCTTTGAACTTTTTGTGCGGCGTGATCGAGCTGGGCTTGGCGATAACCTGACCGCGCTCGACCTCTTCCTTCTTCAGGCCGCGCAACAGTACACCGACGTTGTCGCCGGCGCGCGCTTCGTCGAGAAGCTTGCGGAACATTTCGATGTCAGTCGCGACGGTCTTCGCCGTCGGCCGGATACCCACGATCTCGACTTCCTCCATTTTCTTGAGGACGCCACGCTCAACACGTCCGGTGGCGACCGTGCCGCGGCCTTCAATGTTGAACACATCCTCAATCGGCATCAGGAACGGCTGATCGACAGGCCGCTCAGGCACAGGAATGTAATCGTCCACCGCCTGCACGAGAGCGAGCACCTGCTTCTCCGCCTCAGCGTCGCCATTCAGCGCCTTGAGCGCGCTGCCTTTAACGATCGGGATTTTGTCTCCCGGAAATTCATATTGCGTGAGCAAGTCGCGCACTTCCATCTCAACAAGATCGAGAAGCTCAGGGTCATCGACCATGTCCACCTTGTTCAAGAAGACGACAATCGATGGCACACCGACCTGGCGCGCAAGCAGGATGTGCTCGCGAGTTTGCGGCATCGGCCCGTCGGCCGCGCTCACCACGAGGATAGCGCCGTCCATTTGCGCTGCGCCAGTGATCATGTTCTTGACGTAATCGGCGTGGCCCGGGCAATCGACGTGGGCGTAATGTCGCTTGTCGCTTTGATATTCTACGTGCGCGGTGTTGATGGTGATTCCGCGCTCTTTTTCTTCCGGCGCGTTGTCGATTGATTCGTATGCGCGCACTTCGGCCATGCCTTTTTTGGCAAGCACGCTGGTGATAGCGGCCGTGAGGGTGGTCTTGCCATGGTCCACGTGGCCTATCGTGCCGACGTTCAAGTGCGGCTTGTCGCGTTTAAATGCTTCCTTTGCCATGTCGATCTTTCTATTTCGTTAAACCGTTAACTTCTAATTTTCTTTGCCGGTTGCAAGCTCGCTCTGGAGCCCATGACCGGGATTGAACCGGTGACCTCGTCCTTACCAAGGACGTGCTCTGCCAACTGAGCTACATGGGCGGCCCGATGATCCGGTCTTTGCCCTTTGCCAGAGATTCAAAAGTCCCAGAGCCGCGTCAAATTTGCATTTGAACGACAATGGGACTGCCTCGTCCAGCAAAAAGCGTCTGCAAGCTAACCGCGCGCCGAGGCGTGTCAAAGAAATTTCTTTTGTAGCCTCCTAGCTTTTTTTGCCACGCCGAAGCTTAGCGAAGGCGGGTCGAGGCGCTTCACGAGCTGAGAACATGGCGGCAGAGCGCCGCGGCTGCATCAACGAATTCTGCCGCTGCTCGGCTCCACTTTTCCGCGTGTCACCAACCGCACGACGATTGCGATGATGAGTAAAACCACCACCGCAATCACGATATTGACCGGCGTAAGCAAGCTCGGAGCAGGCGTCGGTGTTGGTGGGGCCGCGGTGGGTTGCGGCGCGTTAGCCGCCGCCAGCATCCCGCGCGCGTACTGCAAACGCTGCGGCGTATCAATGTCGTTCGGGTTCAACTTCAACGCCTGCTCGTAATCCGCGATCGCCTTTTCGTACTGCTGCATCAGGCTGTAAGTGTAGCCCCGCTTGGCCAACGTCTCGGCATCGTTGGGATTCTTGTCGAGCACCGCGGTGTAATCCGCAATTGCCCCATCGTAGTTTTTCAAGTTCCGATATGCCCAGGCGCGTCGGTCATAACTCTGCGGATCGTTCGGATTCTTTTGAATCGCAGCCGTAAAATCCGCAGCTGCTTTGTCCCACTGGGCAAGGCCAATCTCAGCAAAGCCGCGAAGCTTCAGAGCAAGTCCGTCGTCCGGCTTGAGTTCGAGCGCCTTACCAAGATCGGCTATGGAGGCGTCGTATTGTCTGAGCATCACTTCAGCCTGGCCACGCTCGACGTACCCGGCCTCTTCCTTGGGCGCCAGCTCGATCTCCTTTGAAAAATCGGTCATTGCAGATGTGTACCTGGTCTCCGCGCCCGCCGTATCTCGATTTGCATCCGCCGCTTGCGCCCCGGCGAGATACGCCTGGCCGCGATTATGATAAGTTCTCGGATCGTTCGGCGCCGCCGCGACTGCTTTGCCGAACGCCTCGGCCGCCTGATCAAAATGCTTCGCGTCCATCAGCTCAATTCCTTTTTTTTGGTAGGCTTCGGCCTCGCCCCCTCCACGCGATTTTGCGTGGCTTGCACTGATCAACATCGTAAAAAAGATCGCCGCCGATAAGATCGATAACGTAGGTGAGTTTGTAATTTTCATGTTTCTTCTCCGCTTTGATTTCTGACCAAATAATCGCCGCGAGGCGAGCAAATTAAACGACTTCAGTCGATGCCAGAAAGGTTCGTTACTACCGGCAACCATACCCAGAGTCGGTCCAAAGGCTATGCGGCGGTCTTCGCCACCATCATCATCTGGTCGCTGCCGTCGCTCTTTCAATTCTTTCTCAATCGCTATTACGATGTCTGGGCGCAAAATTTTTATCGCTACTCGATTGCGTGCCTGGCGATCACTCCGTTCCTCCTGCGTCGAGTTCGTCGCGGCGGACCGAAGATCGACATGAAGGCAATTGCCATTTGTCTTGTGCCATGCATTCCGAATGTCGTTCACCAAATCACGCAAGTGATGGCGCTCTTTTACATGGGGCCGGGCGTTTATGCGATCTTTGCGCGCACGTCCGTCATCTTCACTGCACTTCTTGCCCTCATCTTTTTTCCGGAAGAACGCTACGTGATCCGGCAATCGCAATTCCAAATCGGCACGCTGCTCGGCCTTGTCGGCGCTTTCGGGGTAATTTGGTTTCAAGCCGGTGTGCAAGATCGACATATTTCCTTCCCTGGGTTGTTCATCGCCTTTACCGCCACATTTTGCTGGGCGCTTTACGGCGTTTTAGTGAAACGCCCGTCGGCACGACTTGGTTCCATCCGCAGTTTCGGCATCATCAGTTTCATCACCTCAGCGCTCTTACTGCCGCTCACTTTCGCTTTTGGCAAGATCGACACTCCGCTTCATGCCGGCACGCAGGTGAATTTCATTTTGATCATCTCGGCAGTGACGTGCATCACGCTGGCGCACGTTTTCTATTACGTCGCCATCCGTGAAATTGGTGTCGCCCTTGCGCAAAGCTTGCAACTGCTTTGTCCGGTCGGCGCGCTCGGACTTTCCGCATTAATTTTTCACGAGCGATTGACTCGCCCGCAATTGCTGAGCGCGATTCTCTTGCTCATCGGTGCGTTCCTCGCAATGCGCACGAAACCAATCGCAACTACAGAGACTGCAGAAAATCTCTAATGGTAGGGAGGAATCGCCCGGCCAGATTCATAGGCACGCAGTCGAGAAGTTATTGACAAGTGTTCACAATTAGCGCAAATCCACAGTCCCGGCTAAACAAGGAGATTGATTATGCGTCCGACTTGGAAAGGCAGCATTAGCTTCGGGTTGGTTTACATCCCAATAGCCGTTTATCCGGCCACCCGCGAGGAGAAGCTTAGTTTTCGGCAGCTGCGCAAGACTGATCTCAGCCCGATTAGATACAAAAAAGTAGCCGAAGCCGACATGAAGGAAGTGCCAGCCGATCAGATTGTGAAAGGGTTCGAGTACGAACGCGGACGTTACATTGTTTTGAGCGATGAAGATTTCGAGAAAGTACGCATCGAATCGACGCACTCGATCGACATCACCGACTTTGTTGATCTTGAGCAGGTCGATCCGAAGTTTTTTTACAAGCCCTATTTTCTCGAGCCGCAGAAGGGTGGGGAAAAAGCCTACGCGCTTTTGCACAAAGCGCTGAGCGGCACAGGCAAGATCGGCATCGCGAAGGTGGTCATCGCAAATCGCGAATATCTGGCAGCGGTGAAGCCGGACGGATTGTTCCTCGTTCTTGAGTTGATGCATTTCGCCAGCGAAGTACTCACGCCGGAAGAATTGAACCGGCCGAAGACGGAGTTGAACGACAAGGAACTGAAGATGGCACAGGCGTTGATCGACAGTATGAGCGTCGAATGGCAGCCGGAGAAATATCGCGATGCATATCGCAACGCCGTTATGGAGATGATCGAGCAGAAGGCGAAGAACAAGCAGCTTCCGGCGGCGCCGCCCGCCGCACCGAAGGCTACGAACGTGGTCGATCTTGTGAAGGTGTTGCAGGAAAGCATCAGCCGCTCGCAGTCGGGCTAGGCGAAAGCGTCGCGCCGTGGCGTAATGTTCTTGTAGCGGCGGGCGTCTCGCCCGCAACGGTCAAAGAATTGCAGCCGAGACGGCTGGCTCTACAGCTTTGATATGCTCGGGACGTGGCCCGATGCCGATAAGACGCGCGGGAATTTGCCGCAGCACGGGAAAGTTTTTCAGCAGGCGCGGCAGGATCGGCAGCGAAGCTTTTTCCGACGTCTGGCGGCCAGTGACGACGTGACGATGAACGAAGACTTGAATGTGCTGGATCAAAGCAGCTGGCCATTCACGGCGCCGCTGCACTTTCTCAAGATCGATGGCCGATACAGGGCGGCGTCGCAATTTTCCCGCGAGTAGATTCGCCGCCGCGACCGAGTCTTGGATTGCAAGATTAATTCCCACTCCGCCAGCCGGCGACATGGCGTGCGCGGCGTCGCCGATACAAAGCAATCCTTCGCGATACCATTTGCGCAGACGATTGATCTGCACGGTAAGCAGTTTGATTTTGGACCAATCGTCGAGCTCGTCGACTCGATCGCGCAGAAAATCCGCCATCTCCACCAGATCATCGTGAAAGATTGGCAATCCCCGCGCCTTTATTTGATCGAATCCGCCTTTGGGAATCACGTAACCGCACTGCCAGTAATCGCCGCGATCGATTAGCACGAGCAATTTGCCGTGCTGAAAATAACCGAGACTTTGCGGTGGGTCGGTGTCGTGCTTGCGGAGGCGCATCCAGAGCACGTCGATCGGCACACCGAACTCGCGCACTTCGAAGCCCGCCCGCTCACGGACGATAGAACTGCGACCATCGCAAGCGACGACGAGATCGGCGCGCACTTCAAGTTCGCCCCTTGGCGTTTTTACGCGCACGCCCGCAACGCGATCCTCCTCGACTACAAGATCGACAACTTCGTGTTCCATGCATAGTTGAAAATTGGGGAACCGTTGCGCGTGACCAGATAGGAAATTCAGAAAATCCCATTGCGGCATGAAGGCGATGAATTTGCAGCGCGTCGGCAAGCGCGAAAAATCGGCGATCGGCACGGTGTGTCCGTTGATCACGCCGCAAAGCTCCGACAATTTTTGGTGCGGTTGCTCCAGAAATTCATCGAGCAGATGAAGCTCGTGCATCAATTCGAGTGTCGACGGATGAATGGTGTCGCCGCGGAAATCGCGATTGAAATCGGCATGCTTTTCCATCACAAGTACCTGGACGCCGGCTCGCGCGAGCAGATAGCCGGCCATCATCCCGGCCGGGCCGCCACCGACTATTACACAGCGGGTTTTGGATTTTTCCGGCGGGTCCATTGTCGGTCTTAGCCTCGGTCTGGTATCGCGGCTACAGGTTCCGTCGGTTGTCGTTCTTTCGTTCGCCGAAAAATCATCCAGACGCCGGCGAGGACGAAAGCCGCGCCGAGCAAGGACCAGACCGGAAATGCCTCGTGGCCTAACAACCAGCCGAGCATGACTGCGCCGGGCGGAGTGATGAGCGAGATCGTTTGCAGATTCGTCACCGACATCCGCGGCAAAAGCCAGTAGAGAAGGAGAAACGTTAGCGCGGATCCGATGACGGCGAGATAGACCAGACAGAAAATTGACATCGGTGTCCAATGAAAGCGCGCCGGATTTCCATCGACAACGAATCCGAGGAGGAGCAGCGGCACTGTGCCGAAAATCATTTGCCAGGCAGCAAGCATTGCTGGGGCGAGTCGGATGGCGCGCGCCTTCAGCAGCACGTTTGAAAAAGCCGCGCTGGCCGCGCCGAAGACAATGCCGAGGCCGCCCCAAAACGCCAGCAGTCCGTTGAAATCGAGCAGGCGCGCGCAAATGATGGCCACGCCGCCGAGGGCAATGATTGCACCGCTCAGTTTTTGCAAGCGCAGCGGTTCGTTAGGCAACATCCAATGGGCGAAGACCATTCCAAAAATCGGAATGGTTGCTTGCAACACGGCGGCGAGACCGGAGGAGACATGCAGTTCGCCCCAAAAAAGAAGCGTGTAATTGATCGCAAATATGAGTGCGCCCGTGAACGCGAGCGTTGCGTAATCGGCACCACGCAATGGGAGTAATCGCGTTCGGCCAACCGAAACGGCAACCAGCACTGCAATCGCGATAACAAACCGGATGGCAACAAACGAAATCGGCGGCAAATCGCGCAGACCGAATTTGATGGCAAGCCAGGTGGAACTCCAGACGACGCAGAGCGTCAGCCAGGCGATCGGAATACGCCAATTGAGTCTCGCGGTTGTGTTCACTCGCGCGCGACCATCGCGCGGCGATTTGAACGCAGCGTGCGTATTGGTAAATACATGGAGATCGATGTCGATGGAGAAGATGTCGATCTTGAGAAGCGATTGCACGGTCTTTGCCGCGATTTGCTCTCCAATCCGGTGATTGAGGATTACGAACTGCAAAACCGGAGGGCAGGGGACAGAGCATAGAGGACAGAGATCAGAGGTCAGAGGTCAGCAAGCGGAAATGAAAGCGTTGCGATATTTCTTCTGTGTAGTGTTGCCGCCGGTCGCGGTGCTAATGACCGGGCGGCTGGGAAGTTTCTTGCTCAGTATCGTGTTGACGTTGCTCGGCTGGATCCCGGGAATCATCCACGCTTGTCTGGTGGTAAACGATTATCACGAAGAACAACGCGCAGCGCGCTACGCCGTTGCTCGTTAAACCGACAATGAAATTCGCCGTTATCCAGTTCCCCGGATCCAATTGCGATCAGGATTGCATCGCCGGCATTAATAGCATCGCCGGATTGCAAGCCGAATACGTCTGGCACAAGGAAACCTCACTGCGCGCTTACGACGCGATTGTTTTGCCCGGCGGTTTTGCCTACGGCGATTATCTGCGCTGTGGCGCAATCGCGCGTTTCTCGCCGGTAATGCAAGCGGTGACCAACGACGCGCGCGCAGGTAAGCTCGTCCTTGGTACGTGCAACGGTTTTCAGATCCTCTGCGAAGCAGGCCTGCTCCCGGGCGCGCTCGTGCGCAATCGTTCCCTCCGATTTGTTTGCGACCTGGTGACGATGCGGGTGGAAGTTCCGGATTCGCCGTTTACTCACGGCAGCCCCGAGGGGACGCTCCTGCGAATGCCCGTAGCACACGGTGAAGGCTGCTACTTCGCAGATGAGAAAACGTTGCGCGACCTAAATCAACATCGACAAGTGATCCTGCGTTATGCGGACGATCGCGGGCGAATCGTTCCGGAAGCGAATCCAAACGGCTCGATCGAAAACATTGCCGGCATCTGCAGTCGCCAGCGCAACGTTTTCGGACTCATGCCGCATCCCGATCGCGCTTGTGACGTGCGGCTCGGCAGCGCGGACGGCGCGAAGATTTTCCGCTCGATGATGCAGACGATCGAAGCGCAGCGCCCGCAGCCCGCGGCGGATTTGGCGCGGCAAGTCGCGTGAGCTTGTTTGTTACCGGCACCGATACAGGAGTTGGGAAAACATTTACGATTACGCAGCTTTTGCGTCTCCTCCGCGCAGCGGGAAAATCATGCGCGGGATTCAAGCCGATCTGTTGCGGCGATCGGGACGATGCCGAGCTTCTGCTCACTGCCAGCAGTAACGGCCTAACAATTGACGAGATCAACCCGCTATGGTTGAAAACGCCGGCCGCCCCATTGACGGCGGCCCAGGTGGAAGAAGTTGAGATCGACATCGATCTTTTGCTGGCTGCTCTTCGCGCCCTGCAGCAACGCGTGCACTATGTTTTTGTAGAAGGCGTGGGCGGCTGGCTGGTCCCTATTCGCGCTGATTATTTTATCAGCGACTTGGCGGCAGAGATGGGATTTCCGGTGCTGGTGGTGGCGCAGAACCGTCTTGGCTGTCTCAACCACACCATGCTGACGGTGCGAAGCATTGCGAATCAAGGCCTGCACTGTGCTGGAATCGCGTTGAACAATCGACTCGGTGAAACCGATATTGCCGTCACGACGAATGCACAGATTTTAGAGAAAATTGTTGATATTCCAGTGCTTACCGGATTAGCGGAAAATGTGTCTCAGTTGCCGACGAGTTGGCGGCAGATTATCGAGTCCACGAACGAGCGCGTTGATGTCTCCGGGCAGACACAAATGTAAATAAAAGTGACATACAAATGACCGGTCTCGGCGCCGTAGCTAGGGGAAACACCGTGGCACCCGCATTGCTTAGACTCGGCAGACAACAACCCTACAAATAAATATGCTCCTTGAAAAAACCTTTCACATGAGTCAGCCACTGGCTGAGTGCAGAGCGCGCCTTTCCAACATTCAATCCTATCGCCGGCAATTCTTAATGGTCACGAAAGCCACCGTTACATCGCCGAAGACGGTCGATTTTAGCTTTCGCGGTCCGTTGGGCTTTGAAGCGCATACCGTCCTGGCAGCGATGGGCAGCGAATCGCCTGATGAATACGCTTTCGAATCGGTGGGCGGAAATGTTGACCTCCTTGGGCTCGTCGACTTCACGGAAATTCGGCCGAATTTCACGGAAGTCACGTTGACCGTGCATTACGAAATCAAAAACAAACTCTTTGCCTGGCTCGATGAGCAGTTCCGCTTCGTCGATGCCTTCGTGATGGGGGAGCTTCGCAGCATCCGTGCACACTTCGAGGGCATCGCTGCGCCGTACATTGAACGCGCGCCGGTCCTGCCGATTTTTGAAAACGTGGCTGCGTAAGATCGACCTCTACAAGTTAGCGCAGAGCACCGCCTAAAGCGACGGTGCTCTTTTTTCGTACGCGATCAAGATGAGTTCTGACTGCTGATTACGCGAGCGGCGCCGATGAAAGCGGAAATTCATAAGGTCGGAGCCGACAAGGGACGATCGTAAATGACGGGATCGGTGGTTTCCCTAATCAGGCGATTTTCCAGGTTAAATCTTTTATCTGCGTCATCCGCGTAATCCACGGTTAAAATCAAACTGTTGCGCCGAGCTGTTCGCGTTCTTTGGTGTTTTTGCCGGGCTACTTTAGGTTCGTTAGGCGGGTGCGGTTTCGTAAGTGATCGCGATGTAATGCTGATCGCCTGACGGGTTGCATCACAATCCAGCAAATCTAAAGTCTCGCGGGCGTGCTCGAATGCGAATCGGCGCGCTCGATCATGCCTGAACCAATTGATCCGACAACCAGTGAGTATGATTCCCCTACCGGCCAGCGACTGCCTGCCATTCCACTGGAAGTTCGGCCCCACGATCCCTATGCCGCGTTTCGTTTTGGCGGGTTCAGTTTGTTCGCGATCGGCAATTTGTTGTCGATCATCGGCCGGCAAATGCTTGCCGTGGCGGTGGAGTGGGAAATGTATCGCCGCACGCACTCGGCGACGGCGCTCGGGCTGGTCGGCTTGGTGATTGCCATCCCGGTCGTGGGATTTTCGCTCCTGGCAGGCCATCTGGCCGATGTCTTTAGCCGCAAACGAATCATTCTCGTTTCACAAATTTTTAGCGCGTTGACCGCGGTGGCGCTGGCACTGGTTTCCTGGCAACACCTTGCCATCCCGCAAATGTCGATCTTGCGGCAAGGGAACAGAGTTTTGAACGCGATCGCGGCAGTGTTCGAACGACATAATGTCATGTTTCATTTTGATGATGTTTCGATTCCGATCATCTATGCGCTCCTCTTCATTTATGGAACGGCACGCACATTTGCCTGGGCGGCGCGCAGTTCGTTTTTTCCAACGCTGGTTTCGCGCGACGCGTTCGCAAACGCGGTAACGTGGAACAACAGTTCCTTCCAAATCGGGTCAGTGGTTGGTCCAGCGATCAGCGGTTTTCTCGTCGCGCAAATCGGATTCCCTTGCGTTTATGCGATCGACGCGCTCTGCGCGGCTGCATTGTTTCTTCTTGTCCTGCCAATTCGCGGTCAAACGCGATTTGCCAATCGCATGTATGAAAACACGTGGCGCAGTCTGGCTGCCGGGATGCGCTTTGTCTTTAGCCGGAAAGTCATTCTGGCAACGATTACGCTTGACCTGTTCGCGGTGCTGCTCGGCGGCGCAACGGCGTTGCTCCCGATTTTCGCCGATCAAATTTTGCACCGCGGACCTGTGGGTCTCGGATGGCTGCGCGCGATGCCGGCAATCGGTGCGTTCACCACGGCCCTGGTCATAGCGTACCTGCCGCCCATGCGACGAGCGGGCAAAATGCTCCTCTGGTGCGTCACTGGATTCGGTATCGCGACTATTCTCTTCGGTCTTTCGAAAGCATTTTGGCTTTCATTGTCCACATTGTTTTTGGTGGGCGCCTTTGACAGTGTGAGCGTGATCATCCGCGGCTCGATTGTGCAGCTGGTCACGCCCGATGAAATGCGCGGCCGCGTTTCATCCGTCAACAACATCTTCATCGGCACATCGAATGAATTCGGTGCGCTAGAATCTGGGCTCACAGCCGCGCT
>WNFC01012707.1_pt1 | contig 11994 bp, 12 predicted proteins | sample 5400541 | NCBI WGS metagenome assembly WNFC01 (sample SAMN13153342, study PRJNA577476) | soil metagenome | isolation source: 120 cm saprolite under Douglas fir tree site 2 hole 2 replicate 1 | place: USA:California | collected 2015-04-18 | reverse complement strand
GCTGGTCGCGCGCGGCGGCGGCCGGCTGTTGCGCTGCTCGACCTTCTATGAGGACTTCATCAAAACCCTGCTCACCGTGAACACGAGCTGGTCGGGCACTTGCCGGATGGCTGCGGCGCTGGTCGCCGAACCCGGCGGCGGCGCGTTTCCGTTGCCTGAGGCGGTAATCGATTACGGGGAAGAACGGCTGCGCCGGATCGCCAAACTCGGCTTCCGCGCTCCGACCGCGGTCGCCGCGACCCGAAGGATGCTCGACGACGGCGTCCTCGATCGGGCGGGCCACGGCGATACCGAGCGGCTCGATCATGATTATCTCATGAGTCTCAAGGGTATTGGCCCCTACGCGGCGGCGCATTGCCGGATGCTGCTGCACGATTTCAGCCGCATCCCGGTAGACTCGGTCGTCGTCGCGCATCTGCGCGAGCGGCATGATACGACGCCGGAGGCGTTTATCGCCGCCCGAGCCGAATGCGGCATCTATCTCGGGCTCGGCTATCGGCTGATGCGGCTGCGGGAGAAATTCTAGGTCGCCCAGGTCGATGTGAGCAGCGCGACGGCGCAGACGTCCTACTGAAGGTCAGCAGGCCGCGGGCGTTCGCGCGGCGGCATGCTCCAGCATCGAGCGGGCGATCTCGCGCTCGCCCATGATCACGGTGTCGGCGCCGTGCTGCAGCATATGCTCGACCTCGGCGTCGAAATGCGCCCGTGCGACGATCTCCAGACCGGGATTGGCCGCGCGCGCCTGCTGCACAATCTGGCCGGCCTCGAAGGCATTCGGGATCGCCACCAGCAGCAGCCGGGCCTCGGCCAGATTGGCGGCCTTCAGGATGCGGTCGTCCGCGGCATTGCCGTGGATCGCCTCGCCCGGTGCGCCCTTCGCCTGCTCGAAGGCGTCCTGAGCGTCCTCGATGACGAGAAGCGGCCAGCCGCTTTCCGCCAGGCCGCGGCCGACCAGACGGCCGACCCGGCCATAGCCGATCACGACGGCATGGTCCTTAAGGCGGGTGGGCAGAAGCGGTTCCTCGGTCGCGTCGATCTCCGGGGCAGCTGTCGGCACCGTCGGCCGGCGCAACCGCGGCATCAGCCAGTGCAACAAAGCGAACATGACCGGATTGACCAGGATCGACAGGATCGAGGCGGCCAGGATCAAATGCCGCGCGCGCTCGGTCAGGATCCCGAGGCCGATCCCGAGATCGGCGAGGATGAAGGAGAATTCGCCGATCTGGGCCAGCCCCGCGGCGAGCAGCAATGCCGCGTCGAGACGCCCGCCGAACAGCCGGGCCGCGATGAAGGCGAGGCACGGATTGCCGACCACGACCAAGGCCAGCACGCCGGCTACCGCCAGCGGCGCCTGCACCAGGATCGTCGGGTCGAACAGCATGCCGACCGAGACGAAGAACAGGACGGCAAAGGCGTCGCGCAATGGCAGCGATTCTTCGGCCGCGGCCTGGCTCAGCTCCGACTCGCTCAGCGTCATGCCGGCGAAAAACGCGCCGAGCGCGAAGGAGACCCCGAACAGCTCCGACGCGGCGAACGCGACGCCGAGCGCCACCGACAGGACCGCCAGGCGAAACAGCTCGCGCGAGCCGGTATGAGCGATGTAATGCAATAAGAGCGGGATCGCCCGGCGTCCGACGAGCAGCATCAAGACGACAAAGGCGGCGACCTTGCCGAGCGTGATCGCGAGGCTGATCGCCAGCGCGCCGAAATCGATCGCACCCGTACCGCCCTGCTGGCCGAAGGCACCCGCGATCGGCGGCAGCAGCACCAGCACGACGACCATCAAGAGGTCCTGAACCACCAGCCAGCCGACCGCGACATGACCGCGCTCGGTTTCGACCAGCCGGCGGTCCTGCAGGGCGCGCATCAGCACAACCGTGCTGGCGACCGACAACGCGACGCCGAAGGCGAAGGCGCCGGTCCCGGTCCACCCCAGGACCCAGGCGAGCGCCATGCCGAGCAGCGTCGAGGCCGTCACCTGCGCCACCGCGCCGGGGATGACGACCGCGCGGATCGACATCAGGTCCTTCAGCGAAAAATGCAGCCCGACGCCGAACATCAACAGGATGACGCCGATTTCGGCGAGCCCGACGCCGCCGACGATCGTGGCGATCAGGGGCGATGCGTGCGGCATAGGGCGGGCTCAGCTCCAGGTTGCGGTCGCGCGGTCCGCGCTCGTCTTCTACAATCGCACCGGAGAAGCAACCGCGACACCATGGTCAGGCAATGACGCGCTCCCCCTTTGCACCGATCCTCGACGCGGCGCGCACCCGGCTCGGCGCCGCGGCGCTGGAGGCGCGGCTGGCGCAGCCGAAGACGCCGGCGGCACTCGCCACGACGCCCGACGACCGCTATCTCTCGGAGATGTCGCGCCGGGTCTTTCGCGCCGGGCTCAAGCACAGCCTGGTCGACGCCAAATGGCCGGCCTTCGAGGAGGCGTTCCTCGGCTTCGAGCCGCGCCGGGTGCGGGCGATGTCGGACGAGGCGCTGGAAGGCCTGCTCGGCAACACAAGGCTGATCCGCCATTGGGGCAAGCTCAAATCGGTGCGCGACAATGCCGCCGCGATGCTCGTGCTGGCCGGAGAGCAGCTTCGGGGCCTGGTTTGCCGGCTGGCCCGGCGCGGACATAGTCGGGTTGTGGGAGGCGCTCGCCAAGACCTTCAGCCAGATGGGCGGCAATTCCGGCCCGAGCTTTCTGCGCATGGTCGGCAAGGACACCTTCATCCTGACGCCGTCGGTGATCGGCGCGCTGAAGCATTGGGGCGCGCTCATGGCCACTGGCACGGCGCCACCGAAGAACCGCCAGGACCGCGCCCTGGTGCAGGCCGCCTTCAACGCCTGGGCCGCGGAGACCGGCCGGCCGCTCTGTCAGCTCAGCCTGATCCTCGCCGCCTCGATCGAGGACTGACGGGCGGGGGTCAGTAGGTCGCGATTTCGATCGAGTTCGCGTCCGGATCGTCGATATAGAGCGACTGGATCGTGCCGATCGCGCCGGCGCGCGGGCCCTGCATCCGGATCGCCACGCCGCTCGCTTCGAGCTGCGCCTTGACCTGATCGATCGGGGTGTCGGTGATGAAGCAGATATGCGCCGGCATCCGCTTGTTGCCGCTCATCGCGCCCGTCGTACCCATTGGCGCGCCGGCGAGATCGAGATGGATTTTCTGCTGGCCGAACAAGAGCGCGGCGCGGCCCTCGCCCATGCGCTCGGTCTTCATCCCGAGCACCCGCTCGTAGAACTCGACGCTGCGGTCGATATCGGCGACCGTGATGTTCAGATGGTCGATGCGATCGATCTTCATGGCCGGCCTCGCAGGAGAGTGGACGGCGTGATATTGCCACCGCCGGCGCCGCGCGGCCAGGGCGACCATGGACGAGGGTGCGATGACCGGTAATCGGGGAAGCATTCGGGTCGGCATCGGCGGCTGGGTTTATCCGCCGTGGCGCGGCACCTTCTACCCCGCGGGCCTGCCGCAGGCGCAGGAGCTGGCCTATGCCAGCCGCCACCTGACCGCGATCGAGATCAACGGCACCTTCTATAATTCGGGGAGATCGGACAGCTTTCGCAAATGGCGCGACGAGACGCCGGAAGGGTTCGTCTTCTCGCTGAAGGGGCCGCGTTTCGTGACGCATCGCACCGAGCTGGCTTCGGCCGGCGCGGCGCTCGACCTGTTCTTTTCCCGCGGCGTCCTCGAATTGCGCGACAAGCTCGGCCCGATCCTCTGGCAATTCGCCCCGACCAAGCGCTTCGACGAGGCCGATTTCGCCGGCTTCCTCGAACTGCTGCCGCGCCAGATCGACGCGCGCCCGATCCGCCACGTCGTCGAGGCGCGACATGCGAGCTTTGCCGCACCGGCCTGCGCGGAGCTGCTGCGCCGGCACGGCGTCGCGCTGGCGATGGTGGACGACGCCAAATACCCGGGGTTCGACGCCGTCACCGCCGATTTCCGCTATCTCCGCCTGCGCCGCTGCGCCGAAGACGAGCCGACCGGCTATCCCGCCGAGGCGCTCGATCAATGGGCCGGTCTGCTGCGCCGCTGGTCCGTCGAAGGGACCGACTGTTTTCTCTATTTCATCAATGGCGCCAAGGTGCTCGCCCCGGCCGCCGCCCAGGCGCTCATTCAGCGGCTCGGGTGACCTCAGTCAGTATCGAAGTCGCTCTCGATCTCCGCGGGGATACGCGCCAAACGAGCCCGAATATCATCCCTGATGACAGGCGGCCGCGCTCCATGCTCGCCGTGCCAGAAACATCCGATGTCGACCTCAAGTCCGTCCTCGCGCATGACCTCGCGCAGGGCTTCCAACTTAGCGTCGGCACCATCCGGAAAAATGGTGTTGAGCAGGTATTCAATATGTTCGTTCAAATCCGAGCTGCACGTGCGACCTTCACTCGACAATAGCCAAAGACCGGTGCGACCGCGGACCTCATGACCGCGGCTTCTTTTGTAGATCTCACCCTTACGATAGGCGACAGTCGGCGCGATGTTCAGAACCGTCGTGATGCGATTCGGCTTCAGCCTATCGCCGCTGAGGCGCAGGCTAGCGAACGTTACCAGCGTACTTGGCTCAGATTTCGTCGTAGAGATTGCCGATTGGGGCATCCGCGTCATCCGTAACAGACCCGTCGTCCCATATGGTCACTCGATCGCGAGGAGTAAGACGGGCAATTCGCTTGATCCGGTGGAGGGCCTGACGAAGCTGCGGGCGCGTCATGCCCAGCCGGCTTGCCACACCCCTCGGCGGGTTCCCAGGATTGCTCCAAATCTTCCGAGCCATCAGGCGTTGCAATCACGCCACTTTGGCTTTCATTCAGCGGCTGGCCTGACTGCCGGCCGTTTCGCCGGTTTCGGCCAGCGGGCGGCGGCGAGCGGCAGGACCTCGTCGATCAGACGGCGGGTCTGGGCCATCATTTCCTCATCGCCCTTCGCCGCCGGACGCAGGATGAATTTCGAGACGCCGGCCGCGACGTAGTCGGCGATCCGCGCGACGATCGCCTGGGCGTCGCCGATCGCGAAATAATCCTTCGGGTCGCGCCCGGTGCGTTTCCTGTAGGCCTCGAACAATGGCACCAGCGCCGGATCGTCGGCCGCATTAGGTCCATTGGCGAAGCGGAACGGGATGCCGGCGCCGTAATGATCGTCGTCGATCGAGCGGCCCTCCTCGGCCGCCGCGGCCTTGATCGCGGCCACGACCTTGGCCGCCTGCTCCGGCGTCTCGGGACCGGCCTGCCAGCCCGTGCCGATCCGCGCGGTGCGCCGGATCGCCGCCTCGGACGAGCCGCCGATCCACATCGGCAGATCGGGCTGCACCGGCTTCGGCGAGATCGATGCGCCGGACAAATGATAGTGCACGCCCTCGAAATCGACCTTGTCCTTGGACCACAACCGGCGGATCACCTCGAGCCCTTCATCGGTCTTGCGGCCGCGGGTCTTGGTGTCGAGGTTGAGGGTCGTCCATTCCGGGCCGAGCGGGCTGCCGATGCCGAAAGCCGGCAGCAGCCGCCCGTTCGACAGGTAGTCGATTGTCGCGCATTGCCGGGCCACCAGGACCGCGTCGCGCATCGCCAGGGATAGGACATTGACCCCGAACTTGATTCGACGCGTGCGGCCGGCCAATCCCGCCATCACGCTCATGCATTCGAGGAACGGCGCCGGGCTGACCAGCCGGTCGGTCTGCCAGATCGAGTCGACGCCGCCGGCCTCGCACAGATCGACCCAGCGCCAATAGGCGACGGCGCCGGAAAACGGGAATTCCATCAGCCCGACCCCGACCGCGACATTCTTCGTCATGCTGCCCTCCTTGGCGGCGCTTGACGGCTACCCTAGACATAGGTGCGCCACCGATCCACTGCTGTGCCGCCTTGACAGAGACTTCTCAAGTTTGCTAAGGGACCTTCGCAAATTTGCGAAGGCGGCCCATGATCCGACAGCACCCCATCAACGACAGTTCGGCGGTTGCCCGGCAATGCGCCAAGAAGCTGTTCGAGTTGCGCGGCCGGACCGGGCAGACGCAGAAGGAGCTGGCGGCGCGGCTCGGCATGACCGAGTCGATGATCTCGCGCCTCGAACGCGGCGATCACGTGCCGAGCCTGAAGACCCTGTGCCGCATCGCCGAAGCATTCGGCCGCCAGCTCGAAATCGTGTTCCACGAGCACGAGCATGTGCACGCCGACGGCATTCGCCATTCCCATCCGCACGGCCATTCCGACCCCGATCACCGGCACGAGCACGGCGAACCCGGCTGACCGGCCGGACCGCCAAGGAGAAATTCGATGCACGCCGAATCACTCGACAGCTGGCGCCACGAGCACGTCTTTCTCGGCGAGCATCACGCGCGCAACGAGCGGCGCAGCTGGGCGGTCGTCGCGCTGTGCGGCGCGATGATGGTGGCCGAGATCGTCGGCGGGCTCTTGTGGGGCTCGATGGCGCTGATCGCCGACGGGCTGCACATGTCGACCCATGCCGGAGCACTCGTCATCGCCGCCTTCGCCTATGCCTACGCCCGCCGCCATGCGCGCGATGAGCGTTTCACCTTCGGCACCGGCAAGCTCGGCGATCTGGCCGCCTTCGCCAGCGCCCTCGTGCTGGCGATGATCGCGCTATTGATCGGCTATGAGAGCATCGAGCGGCTGATCCATCCCGTGCCGATCGCCTTCGACGAGGCGATCCCGCTCGCCGCGCTCGGTCTCGGCGTCAACCTGCTGAGCGCCTGGCTATTGCACGATGATGACCACCATTCGGACGAGGACGCGCACGACCACGCGCATGATGGCGATCATCATCACCACCATCATGCCGACCACAATCTGCGCGCCGCCTATGTCCATGTGATGGCCGACGCGGCGGTCTCGATCCTGGCATTGATCGGGCTCAGCGCCGGGCGCCTGCTCGGCTGGGTATGGATGGACCCGGTGATGGGCATCGTCGGCATGCTGGTCATCGCCAACTGGTCGTGGAATTTGGTGCGCGTTTCCGGCGCCGTGCTGCTCGACATGCAACCCCGGGACGGGATCGCCGGCGAGATCGCGCAACGCCTCGAAGCCGGCCCGCACGACCGGGTCTCCGACCTGCATCTGTGGCGCGTCGGCCCCGGCCACAGCGCCGCCGTGGTGTCACTGGTCTCCGACCGGCCCGAGCCCCCCGCCATCTACAAGGCGCGGCTCGCCGGGATTCACGGGCTGAGCCACGTCACGGTCGAGGTCCAGCCCTGCCCCGGCGAGCACTGAGCCGGTAGCATCAAGTCGGCGGGGCGAGCGCAACCCGCTGTTGCCTTGGCCCGCCGAGTTGTGGCCCGATCGCCGCGGGAGCGAGCGATCAGGGAGCGCTGGACATGCGCGTGTTCACGACGGTGCCGCAGGAGGATCTGCGCCGGGTTCCGGCCGCGGCGCGCCATGCCGAGGCGGAAGGGTACGACGGCATCATCTCGATGGAGAACAAGCACGACCCGTTCCTCGCGCTGGCGGTGGCCGGCGCGGCGACCGAGCGGATCGAGCTGCACACCGGCGTCGCGATCTCCTTCGCCCGGACGCCGATGGCGGTGGCGCAAATCGGCTGGGACCTCGCCGGCTCGACCGGCGGGCGTTTTGTGGTCGGGCTCGGCTCGCAGGTGCGCGCCCATAACGAGCGGCGCTTCTCGGTGCCGTGGACCCCGCCGGCGCCGCGCATGCGCGAATATGTCCAGGTATTGCGGGCGATCTGGCGCTGCTGGAAAACCGGCGAGAAGCCGGCCTATGAGGGCCAGCACTACCGCTTCACGCTGATGACGCCGAATTTCGCCCCCGAGCCGATCGACGCGCCGCCCCCGCCGGTGATGATCGCCGCGGTCGGCCCGGCGATGCTGCGGGTCGCCGCCGAGGAATGCGACGGCGTCAAATTGCACGGCTTCTGCACCCGGAAATACCTGACCGGCGAGGTCATGCCGCGGCTCGAGGCGGGCCTCGTCAAGGCCGGCCGCACTCGCGCCAATTACGAGATCTCCGGCGGCGGGTTTCTCGCCACCGGCCCCGACGACGCCAGCGTCGCCAAGCGCTTCGAATGGGTGCGTCAGCGCGTCGCCTTCTACGGCTCGACCCCGGCCTATTACCCGGTCTTCGCGATGCATGGGCTCGAAGACCTCGGCCTCAAGCTCAACGCGCTGACCCGCCAGGGCAAATGGACCGAGATGGCGAAGGAGGTGCCGGACGATGTCGCGCATCTGTTCGCCGCGGTCGGGCGGCATGACCAGATCGTCGGCGCGATCACGGAGCGCTTCGGCGGCCTCGTCGACTCGTTGACCCTGCGCGGCGACGGCGTCGGCGAGGCCAGCGAGGTGCCGCCCGACCTCGTCCAGGACATCCGCCGCGTGCCGCACCCCTTCCGCGGGATCGCAGCTTAGCCGCGGTCATATTCTTCTACCCCGGAAGGAAGCGCACCGGTGTCCGAACCCGCCCATCCGCCGCCGATCCGCTTCGACGGCCAAGTCGTTCTGATAACCGGCGCGGGGCGAGGGCTGGGCGCGGCTTATGCACGCCTCATTGCCTCGCGCGGCGGCGCTGTCGTCGTCCATGACGCCGGCGTGGCACAGGACGGCAGCGGTTTCGATCCGTCTGTCGCGGACGCCGTCGCCGCGGAGATCACGGCAGCGGGGGGCATCGCGGCCGCTTGCTACGAAAATTTGGAGGACGTCGCGGCCTGCGGCCGCGTTGTCGAATTTGTCGTGACTCGCTTTGGCCGGATCGACGGCCTCATCCACAATGCCGGGCTAGTCGTCTTCGCGACTCTGGAAGAGACCAGAATCGCGGTGTGGGATCGCATGGTCAAAATCGGGGTCAGCGCCCCGTTCCATCTTGCTCGGGCCGCGGTCCCGCACATGCGGCGTCAAAGCTACGGGCGCATCGTCCTGACCACCTCCGGGCGAGCCATGCGGGTGGAGAATTGTGTGCCCGGATTAGCTGCCTACTCGGCGGCCAAGATGGCGCAGGTTGGGCTGATGGTCGGTTTGGCGGCGGAACTGCGCGATGCCAACATCCAGGTCAACGCGATATCGCCGGTCGCGGCAACCCGCGTCTTGCGCCGCGAAGCTCCGGAGCTGGCACCTGAGTTGGTCGCGCCCGCGGTGGCGTTTCTGGCATCGGCGGCCTGTGAGATATCCGGCGCGGTCGTCCATGCCGCAGGCGGTTGCTTCTCGCTGCGATGGTGGGAGCGCGGCCCGCTACTTGAGCTTGGGCCGGCGCCGGCGTCGCCCGAGGACATGGCGCTTCTTTGGCGGCAAACCACCGCGATAGCGCCAACATGATCGCCGTCCAATGATCCCGATACGCCGCCCGATCCTCCTCGCGGCCGCGATTATCGGCTTGTCAGCCCGCGTCGCCGCGGCTGGCGCGTTGGTTGAGTTTCCCAATGTTTCGGAACAGGCGCCGAAACTGCTCGGCTATCTGGTGCGGCCGACCGGCGAGGGGTCCTTTCCGGCGGTGGTCGTGCTGCATGGCTGCGGCGGTTTCGGTAGCCACTCGGCCGGGATTGCCGATACGCTCGGTTCGTGGGGATACGTGGCGCTCGCCGTCGACAGCCTCGCTCCCCGCGGCTTCACCAACCATTGCGGCAGCTTCTTTCTCGACCAGGCGTTCGACGCCTATGCGGCGCTGCGGTACCTGGCTGGGCTGGAGATCGTCGATCCGGCACGGGTGGCCGTGCTCGGCCAGTCGATGGGCGGCGCGTCGGCTCTCAGCGCCATCGATCGCGACATGGCGGCGCAATATTTCACCGAGCGCTTTCGTGCCGCGATTGCCTACTACCCGGGCTGCGATCTCGCGGCGGCTAGATTGACCGCACCGACGTTGATCTTGATCGGGGAGGCCGACGATTGGACCCCGGCGGAGCGGTGCCGCGCGATGGTGGCGCATGCTCGCTCGGACGGCGTTCCGATCGTGCTGACTGTTTACCCCGGCGCGTATCATGGGTTCGACGTGACCCGGTTGCAGCCCGGACGTCGCTATCGTGACCATTGGATCGAATACAACGAGCCGGCCGCGAAGGATGCGGAGGAAAAGACCCGCGCCTTCCTCGCGACCAATCTGGGAAACGCCCCCGCCGACAAACCCGCCACGCAATGAGGTCGGCGGGCCGCCCGCCCATCAGGTCAGCCGAAACACGTTCTTGGTCTGTTCTTGAAGGCGGTGGGCCGACGCACTATCTGTGCCTGGCACCCCGGAGTGGTGGCTGCTCAGCCCTCGCGTGGCCGTTCGAGACCGGGGTCGACAGGTGTATAGGTAGACAACTGATAGCGCGCTGTTATCTCGCTGTTATCCGCTGTTATTTCGCTGTTTCCGAAATGGCGGCGTTCGCAAAAAAGGTAGTATTTCCAGTAGCTTACCGAGATCGCGGAGTGCGCGCGGGGTCGGATCAGCAAAAACGGCGGCCGAGGGAGGGCCGCGGCCGTCGAGTGCGGGCCTGTTTTTTCCTGTATTTAACAGGTGAAACAGGGCGAACGACCGGGAGCACCGCACGCCATGACCTACCCGACGCATCTGATCCCGACGACCGTCGTCGGCAGCTACCCGCAACCCGATTGGCTGGTCGACCGCTCGGCGCTCGCGCAGCACGGCGTGCCGCGCATCGCGGCGCGCGACATCTGGCGCATCGCCGAGCCGTGGCTCGAACCGGCGCAGGACGACGCGACGATCCTCGCGATCCGCGACATGGAACGCGCCGGCATCGATATCGTCAGCGACGGCGAGATCCGCCGCGAGAGCTATTCCAACCGTTTCGCGCTGGCGCTCGACGGCGTCGATTCCGAGCATCCCGGCCATGTCGGGCGCAGCGGCGGCGGCACGACGCCGGTACCGCGCGTTGTCGGCAAGATCAAGCGGCATGGCCCGGTCGAATTGCGCGACGCCGAGTTCCTGCTGGCCCACGCGACGCATGCGACCAAGATCACGCTACCGGGGCCCTTCACCCTGTCGCAGCAGGCCGAAAACACCTGCTACGCCGACGAGGAGGAGCTGGCGATGGATTACGCCGTCGCCGTCAATGAGGAATTGCGCGCGCTGAAGGCGAGCGGGGTCGATGTCGTGCAGCTCGACGAGCCCTGGGTGCGCACCGCGCCCGACAAGGCGGCGCGCTACGGGATCAAGGCGATCAACCGCGCGCTCGACGGCATCCCCGGCCCGACCATCGTGCATCTCTGCTTCGGCTACGCCGCGATGGTGCGCAACAAGCCGAGCGGCTACGCCTTCCTGGCGCAGCTGGCGGATTGCGCCGCCCAGCAGATCTCGATCGAGGCGGCGCAGCCGCGGCTCGATCTCGGCGTGCTGAAGGATCTGGCGGGCAAGACGATCGTACTGGGCGTGCTCGATCTGAACGACCCCGCCGTAGAAACGGCCGAAACGATCGCGACGCGGCTGCGCCGGGGGCTGCAATACATCTCCGCCGAGCGCCTGGTTGCCGCGCCCGATTGCGGCATGAAATACCTGCCGCGCGCCACCGCCTTCGGCAAATTGCAGGCGCTCGCCGAGGGAGCCACCATCGTGCGGCGGGAACTTGCCGGATAATTTTCACAATGAGACGGTGAGACGGTGAGGAAGACAACGCCTTAGCGCAGAGGACGCAGAGGATTCGCGAAGGGCGCAGAGGAGAATTTTCGGGTGCGAAGCGCCCAAAAGTTCATCGACACCAAAACAAGGCTCTGGGCCTTTTGCGCCGATCGCATCGCCTTCGCGTGCTCCTCCGCGCCCTCTCCGTTAAAGAGTTTCTTTTCTTCTCACTGTCTCACCGCCTCATTGGTAATCATTCTTCCCCGATCAGGGTCAGCACCAGCTCGCGGCGGTGCGGCGCGGCGCGATGCTCGAGCAGGAAGATCCCCTGCCAGGTGCCGAGCTGGATGGCGCCGCCGCTGACCGGGATCGTCAGCTGCACCTGGGTCAGCGCGCTTTTGAGATGCGCCGGCATGTCGTCCGGCCCCTCGTCAGTGTGCCGGTAGCGCTCGGGATCCTCCGGCGCCAAGCGGGACAGAAAGGCCGCG
>WNFC01011651.1_pt1 | contig 11994 bp, 14 predicted proteins | sample 5400541 | NCBI WGS metagenome assembly WNFC01 (sample SAMN13153342, study PRJNA577476) | soil metagenome | isolation source: 120 cm saprolite under Douglas fir tree site 2 hole 2 replicate 1 | place: USA:California | collected 2015-04-18 | reverse complement strand
GCCTGGAGCTGCGGGATGGTGGTCGGATTGATCAAGGACGTTCCGACGGTCAAGGAGCTGATCGACCGCATCATGGCGGACGCCGAACGCCTCATTCTGGAGCGGCTGGCGGGATTCCTTGGCGTTGAAAGCAAAGCGGCTCTGAAGGTCGCGTGAGCCTTTAGGGACCGGCGAACGATCGTTGACGGCCGCCGAAGATCGGCGACTTCGGCGGTAGAAAACGGGAGTGGTTGCAGATGGCAGATCGGATCGAAATCGACACCGGAACCAGCGAGCTGCTGTGCGAAATCCGGGACCGCGTCGCTCTCATCACGCTCAACCGCCCCGAAGCGCGCAACGCGCTATCGGATAATCTAACGCCCGCGCTGCGGCGGATGATCAAGCAGTGCGGCGACGATCCGAACGTCGGTGCGCTGCTGATCACTGGCGCAGGCAACGCCTTTTGCGCCGGCGGCGACGTCAAAGGCATGGGGAATAATTCCAACAAGGCCGAAATCGCGTTCGAGGAGCGCGTTGCCGACCTACAAACCAAGCAGCGCGCCCTGACCGGTGCGCTGGTGGCGGTGAGAAAGCCGACGATTGCCGCGCTTCCGGGACCCGCGGCGGGCGCCGGGCTTGCGCTCGCGCTCGGTTGCGATATCCGCATCGCCGGCGAATCCGCGATCATGGCCACGGGATACGCCCGCATCGGATTGACGGGAGACTATGGCATCGCGTGGTTGCTGACCCGGCTGGCAGGAACGTCGCGGGCGCGGGAGCTGATGTTCCTGTCGGAGCGAATCGACGCTCGCCGCTGCGAGACACTCGGTCTCGTCAACCGCGTGGTGCCGGACGCCGAGCTTCGCGAGACCGCTTTTGCCCTTGCAAAGTCGCTGGCCGAGGGCCCGTCGATCGCGCTGGCACGCATCAAGGACAATCTCGACCACGCCATGACGTCGGATATCCTGGAGTCGATGGATCAGGAAGCGGAAAACATGGTCAAGTCCGCACGCACGACCGATCACAAGGAGGCGGTACGCGCCTTCATCGACAAGCGTAAACCTGAATTCGTCGGGCGCTAGGTTCGTCGACCGAACAGGGCACGCCGAATGCCGTTGCGTTATATGACGATTATCATCTAATATGGCGGCGTATGCAACTGCCGGCGAGGAAACCCCTGTGACTGACAAGCCAATCGCCATCGTGACAGGTGTCGGTCCCGGCACCGGGTCCGCGATTGTCCGGCGTTTCGCCGCCGGAGGGTTTCGCGTCATCGCCCTGGCCCGGTCGCCGGATCGCATCCGCGCGCTGGAGCAGGAACTGCCGGACACCCACGCGGTGATCTGCGATGTGTCCAGCGAGAGCGAGGTCAGGGAAGCCGTGGCCAGGGTACGCAACTCATACGGCCCGCCGAATGTCCTCATCCATAACGCGGTAGGGGGAGGCTGGGGAACGTTTCTCGAGATCGAGCCCGCGATGCTCGATCGCAATTTTCAGGTGAACGTCATGGGCCTGCTGTACCTGGCGCGTGAGGTCGCGCCGGACATGATCAAGGCCGGCAATGGTGCGATCCTCGTCACGGGCAATACTTCATCCATTCGCGGCAAGGCGAACTTTGCCGGCTTTGCCCCGACCAAGGCAGCCCAGCGCGTTCTGTCGGAGTCGATCGCGCGCGATCTCGGACCGCGTGGCATCCATGTCGCTTATGTCCTGATTGACGCCGTGATCGACGTGCCGCGTATGCGCGAACGCCTGAGCGACGCGCCGGACGAGTTCTTCATCAAGCCGTCCGCAATCGCCGATGAACTGTGGCACCTCTACACCCAGGACCGCTCGGCGTGGTCATTCCTTACCGAGATTCGCCCGTTCGCCGAGAAATGGTGAGATGAAAATGCGTCGCGTTACCATCGGTGATTTTCGAATTCTTCCACGGAGCCAGCGATGCGCTACGTGAAAGGCCACGGGCTGCAGACCCGGAACCGGATTGTCGAGAACGCCTCCTACGGTCTGCGTCAAAGCGGCGCCGACGGTTTGAGCGTGGTCGACTTGATGAAGCTCGTGGGTCTTACGCACGGCGGCTTCTATTCCCATTTCGATTCACGCGAAGCCCTTTTTATCGAAGCGTTCGCTCTGGCAATGGATCAAACGGTCGCCGGTTGGCAGCAGCTAATCAAGGCATTGCCGATTGAGGAGCGATTTGACGCGTTCGTCGACGGATATTTGAGTACTCGTCACGCGTTCGAGCCCGAAGGCGCGCCAGACCTTCGCGAGGAAGTTCGATGAAATGATCGATTCGATCGTGCTGTTTTTCCCGGAGACATCGCCGGGGGAGGCACGACAGATCGCCACCAGCACGCTTGCGACCATGTTAGGCTCGATCGTGCTCGCGCGCGCAGCAGGGGACGAGGCGTTGTCCGGCGACATTCTCGAGGCCGGGCGGCAAGCGCTGCGCAGTCAATCGGCGCTCCGGAAATCGGGCAAGCCACGCGGAAAATGTGGTCGCTAGACAAAGAGTCGAAATTGGAAAGGAACGATCATGACTGAGCATGTGAGGACCGAGATCGCCGAAGGCATCATGACTTTGACGCTGGCTCGCGCCGACAAGAAGAACGCCCTGAGCAACGCCATGTATAGCGCCATGTCGGATGGGCTGGAGCGCGCGGAGAAGGATCCGGCGGTCCGCGTGGTTCTGTTCCAGGGTGACGGCGACAGCTTTACCGCCGGAAACGACCTGGCTGATTTCAGCGCCCAGGCCAATGGCAAGGACACTGGCGAGCCCCAGGCTCATCGATTCATTAGTAATCTGGGCAAGGCTACCCGTCCGCTCATTGCCGCCGTGCAAGGCAACGCGGTCGGCGTCGGCACCACGATGCTGCTCCATTGCGATCTTGTATTTCTTGCCGACACCGCAAAGCTGACGACGCCGTTCGTAAATCTGGCGCTGGTTCCGGAGGCAGCCTCGAGTTGGCTGCTGCCTGCGCGGATCGGGCACGTCCGGGCCTATGCGATGTTTGCGATGGGAGAGCCGCTCGATGCCGCCACCGCATTGGCCTGCGGCCTGGCCAACGCTGTCGTGCCGGCCGCAGAGTTGCGCGCCAGGGCGCGGGCAGCGGCCGAGGCCCTGACCAAACGGCCGGCCGGCTCGCTGAACCACACCAAGGCGTTGATGCGTGACATGGACAAGATCGCGGCTCAAATCAGCCGGGAAGGCGCGTTGTTTCGCGAGCGCCTGCAGACCGGCGAAGCCCGCGAGGCATTCGCGGCGTTTGCCGAGCGCCGCAAGCCTGACTTTTCGAAGGTCGCGGGATAATTGCGATCGTTCGCCGAACTGGAAAATGCGCTTGCCGATCAGGCGTCAGTCAGCGACGTCAGCGCCCTGATGATCTCGGTCTTGACGAGATGCTTGCGATAATCCGCTGACGCGTAGCCATCCGACAGGCACTCGGCTTGTTCGCTGGCGAGCAAGGCGGTGCTTGCGATATTTTGGCTCGATAGTGGTTTGCCGTTCAGGTGTGCGCTTGCGGAATCCGCCGCAAAGGCCCGGCCGGTCGCGCCGGTGATGCCGATCGTGGCTTCCGAAACCACTCCGTCTTGCAGACGTAGCGCGACCGCAACACCGACCACGGCGTAGCCGCTCGCCGGATGACGGATCTTGTGGTATCGGAACTGCACGCCGGAGTTGGGGTAGGGGATGTGGATGGCCACGAGCACTTCGTCAGGACCTAATGCGGTCGTCATGATATCGACGAAGAAGTCCTTTGCCGCAACATGCCTGCGGCCGGTCGGTCCTGCGATCTCCAGTTCCCCCTTCAGTGCTACAATGACCGCCGGCCAGTCGGCCGCGGGGTCGGCGTTTGCCAGTGAGCCGCCGATCGTGCCGCGATTGCGCACCTGAGGGTCGGCGATCAGGTCGGCGGCTTGATGGAAGATCGGCAGCACCGTTCGCAGAGGTTCGGACGCCAGCAGTTCGGCATGCGTTGTCAGGGCACCGATCCTGATGCGGTCGGCGACCTCGATTCCCTTTAGTTCATCGATCCCGTTGATATCGATCAGCAGCGCAGGCGACGCCAGGCGCAACTTCAATGTGGGGATCAGCGTATGACCGCCGGCAACAAGCTTGCTGCCGTCGGGGTCGTTCTGTAGCAGGCCGATCGCGTGGGCGAGCGAGGTTGCGCGAACATAGTCGAAGGATGCGGGAATCATCGGTCTGCTCCGGCGCGTGCGTTCTGGATCGCCGACCAGACGCGCGGTGGCGTCATCGGCATGTCGAGATGTTTTATCCCGAACGGCGAAAGCGCATCGAGCACGGCGTGAACCATGCATGGCGGCGCCGCGATCGATCCGCTCTCGCCGATGCCCTTTACGCCGATCGGGTTGGTCGGTGAGGGCGTTTCCTGAAACAACGATCGTATGCTGGGGACATGTTCGGCGCGCGGTACCGCATAGTCGAGCAGCGAGCCGGTCATCAATTGCCCGGTATCGGGATCGTAGCTGACTTCTTCATAAAGCGCTTGCGCAATGCCTTGCACGACGCCGCCATGGATTTGTCCAGCGGCAAGAAGCGGATTGATGATCGTGCCGGCGTCATCAACGGCGACATAATCGAGAATATCGACGATCCCGGTCTCCGGATCGACGTCGACATAGGCCATGTGGATTCCCGAAGGCGCCCCCATGCCCTTGGGATCGTAAAACACCGTCTCGTCGAGGCCCGGCTCCATTCCGTCCGGAAGCTTGTGGCCGACATAGGCCATCCGAGCCACCGTGCCGAACGTCAACGGCGCGATGTCGGTCCCGGCGACACTGAACTTGCCCGCCCGATAGGAAACATCCCCTTCGTCCACTTCCAGCATGCTTGCGGCAATCTTCTTTGCCTTTGCGACCACCCGGGTGGAGGAGACATGAACACAGGATCCGCCCACCGCCATCGAGCGGGAGTTGAAGGTGCCGTGACCGGCCTGCACCTGTCGTGTGTCGCCCTGTACAACATCGATGTGTTCGATCGGTACCTGCAGGACGTCGGCGGCAATTTGCGCCAGCGACGTGACATGGCCGTGGCCCTGACTCATGGATCCGGAAAAAATGACGATCCGGCCGCCGGAGTCCACGCTGACCCGCGCGCTCTCCCAGCCGCCGCGGTTGAAGCCCATCAGGGCCAGGCGACGTGACGGCGCCATGCCGCACATATGGGTATAGGCGGCGACACCGATGCCGCGATAGCGGCCCTTGGCGCGCCATTGATCGCGTTCGCTGCTGCGCGCCGCATAGTCGAAGGCTTCCATCGCCTTTGCCAGCAAGCCCTCGTAATTGCCGCTGTCGTACATCACGGCGGGCCCGTTGTAGGGCCGATAGGGAAAATCAGCACGCTGAATGAAATTGCGCCGGCGTATCTCGACCTGATCGATGTCGAGGTGCCGTGCGACCGCGTCGATCGCCCGTTCGGCGATGTAGGCGCCCTCGGGCCGGCCGTAGCCGCGATAGGCGTCAACCGGGACGGTATTGGTCACGATCACCCTGGCGCGCGCCTCGTAGTGCTCGATCTTGTAGGCCCCGGTGCCGAAATTGATCGTGTTCACGGTCGGGCCGCCACTCGCCATATTCGACAAATAGGCGCCGACGTTGCCCAGCGTCTCGACTTTCAAGCCGAGTATCTTGCCGTCGTTGCGGATCGCGATCTCGAGCGTCTCCGTATGGGCTCGACCATGGTTGGTGGATTGATGGCTTTCGGAGCGCGATTCCCACCATTTGACGGGAACACCGAGCTGACGCGCCAAATACGGGCAGAGCAATTCTTCGGGGTAGAGATGCATCTTCGCGCCGAACCCGCCGCCAATGTCCGGCGCCACGATCCTCAACTGATGTTCGGAAATGCCGACCGCATCCGCGATCCACCGCCGATGCATGTGCGGCACCTGGCTTTGCAGGTAAATCGTCAGGGTGCCGTCGACGTCGGGCTCGGCCAGGATGGAACGCGTCTCCATGCAGGTCGGGATCAGGCGATTGTTGGCAACGCGAAGACTGATGACTTGATCGGCCTCCCGCGCGGCCTTCCTGTAGTCGCCGCCACCGATCTTGTAGATCGTGGTGATGTTGTTGGGCACGTTGTCGTGGAGTTGCGGTGCGCCGTCCTCGATCGCGGCTTCCTCGTCGATCACGGCAGGAAGTGTTTCGTAGTCGACGCCGATCAGCCCGATGGCATCATGCGCCATCGCCTGGGTTTCGGCGATCACCAATGCGACGCATTCGCCGACGAAACGAACCCGGTCGATGGCGACGACAGGCCGGTCCGGTACCTTCGTCCCCGGTATGATCCAGTTGGGCACGATCGCGCCGATCTTGCCCGCGAGATCGGCCCCCGACAAAGCCAGACGGACGCCAGGTGCGGCCTGTGCCGCCGAGAGATCGACTTGCTTGATGACGGCATGGGCGTGGGGCGATCGCAGCACCGCCATATGCAGCATGCCCGGCGCCTTGATGTCGTCGGTATAGCGTCCCTTGCCGGTGACGAACTTGAAGTCTTCGCGGCGCCGCAGCGGCTGGCCGACATATTTGATCGCAATTGCTTCAGTCATGGCGATGCGCCTCCGAGGCGAGGGATTGAACTGCGCGGACGATGTTGGTGTAGCCGGTACAGCGGCAGATATTGCCGGCCAGGTGATGGCGGATTTCGCTCTCGGTCGGGTCAGGGTTTTGCGCGAGCAACTGCCGGGCAGCCATGATCATGCCCGGCGTACAGAAGCCGCATTGCAGGGCATGGTGCTCATGGAACGCGGCCTGAACCGGATGCAAGGCGCCACCGCCGGGCGCGAGCCCTTCGATCGTCGTGATCGAAGAACCGTCGGCCATCACGGCAAGAACCGTACAGGACTTGGCGGCCTGTCCGTCGATATCGACGGTGCAGGCGCCGCACTGCGAGGTGTCGCAGCCGACATGGGTTCCCGTGAGGCCGAGATCGTCGCGCAGCAGATGAACCAGAAGCTTGCGCGCTTCCACGGCAGCGGTATGGCGCACCCCGTTGATGTCGATCGTCACGACGTGTCGCTTTTCATCGGTATCCATCATGCTTTCCTCCGCGGCAGGCAAGTTTCAGTCATGAGAAGCTGAGCTCGGTGATGTCGATCGCCACGAAAATCAGATTGGTAAGCGCGGTGCCGTCGGCCTGCCTGCGCAGCGCCCGGCGCTTCGTGGCCACCTTGATTCCGGAGAAATCCCTGTGATCGGACAAATAGTGCGCGGTCGGTGCACCGCCGGCGACAGGCGCGCTGTAGTCCAGGCGGCAAATCAGGCCTTCGCCATTGATATGGAAAATCTGCTCGGCGCAGTGCGTTGCGATGTGATCCGGAAAAATCACCTTTAGCCGACGGTGTTTTTCGCCGTTCTCGTCCCAGGGTTCAATTTCTTCGGCCTGGAAGCCGGGAAGCGCGAGGATGAAGGGCGTCGTGAGGTAATTCCACATCGCATAGCCGCTGAAATAGGCGAGGTTCAGATCGTCCCACGGCGTTTCAACGGTATGGCCGTCAAAGGCGGCGCGGGGATTCCTGCGGTCCTTGACCGGCTTTCCGTCGAGCGTTTCGATCATTGTATGGTCAGGCGTGCATGAACTGCGCATGCTCTCGCTGATGAAGGGCCGGTAACTGATCCATTGATTGCCGGCGGCGGCGGTGACGTGGACGTTCTTGAGCACGTCAGGCCACCCCTTTCGCGCCCACAGGCCGCCGGTGATGGACATATCGCCTTCGATGGTTTTCACTTTATTCCAGCGCGCGATGCCGCCGTGGGCATCGATGACAAGGTCGCGAAGTTCGCTCATGCACATGGTCCCGTTCGTTCGAAATTGGTGGGGCCGCTGTGCCGGGGGCGGGCCCCGTAACAGCGACATAGCGCTCGACAGCAAGTCACTCTAATGATAAGAGTTAGTCGGAGGCAAGCGTTTTATGAAGTCGAAAAGCTTTGATGGGATGGCCTGTTCCATCGCCGGCGTCCTAGACGCGATCGGCGACCGCTGGGCCGTGCTCATCCTGCGCGACCTGTCGTTGGGCTTAAGCAGGTACGAGGATTTGCGTCGATCGACGGCAGTGACCAATGCGACCTTGTCCGACCGGCTGAAGCATCTCGAGGATCATGAATTGATCGAGCGTCGCCGATACCAGACCAATCCCGAACGATACGAGTATGTTTTGACGGGGAAGGGCCGGGACACCATTCTGGTAATGCAGGCGCTCCTGCAGGTGGGTGACAAGTGGGCGGTTTCCGGTAACACCGGGCCTCCGCTCAAATTCGTCGATCGAAAGACCGGGCACATGGTGAAGCTTGCGATGGTCGACAACGAGACCGGGCAGCGCGTCAAGACCCAGGATCTGCAGCCACAAGCAGGTCCGGGAGCCGACGAACTGATCCATTGGCGTTTGACGCATTTCCAGAAATAGAATGCCACGAATCCGGCTTGCGGGAGAAGCAAGCCGCGGCTTAGCCTTATGAAATGACGATAATCATCTAATTTTGCAATATGCGACCAGCATAACTTGCAAAATGAAAGTCATGTTGTAGGCTGGCTAGAACGAATAAGCCGGCGCGTCGCGTCGAAAAGGGAGGTGCGTGGTGTCCGAGGATGCATTGGTTACGCGCGAGCAGCGCGGCAATATCTCCGTGTTGACGATGGTTTATCGGCCCTACAATTTGCTGGGGCCGAAGCTTATCAACGCCATCGTTGAACAGATCGAGCAGGCGCAGAAGGGCGGTAGCCGGGCGATCGTCCTTCGCAGCGGGCTGCGGCATTTTTCCGCCGGCGCCGATCTCGATATTTTCGACAAGCGGGTGGAGCAGGGCAGTGGCGATATGGGTGGTGAAAACCGCCGCCTGAACGGCGTCGAGTTTCTCCGCTTCATGGAATTGCTGCCGATTCCGCTGATCGCGAGCATCCACGGCGTCTGCCTTGGCGGCGGCCTCGAACTGGCGTTGTCCTGCGACTACATCATCGCGGCCTCGTCGGCGAAGATCGGTTCGGTGGAGGCCACGCTTGGACTGCATCCTTTGCTGGGCGGCATCCAGCGTCAGGTGCAGCGCATCGGCGCGTTGCGCGCCAAGGAGATGTCGATGCTGGCGCGTCGCTATGATGCGCCGACATTGGAAAAGTGGGGCTTGATCAATCTGGCGGTTCCCGAGGAATCGCTGGAGAAGGCGACCATGGCGATCGCCGAGGAATTCGCGCAAGGCCCGACGCTTGCGCATGCGGCGACCAAGGAATTGGCCTACATCGCCGTCAATGACGGGGTGGCCGCCGCCGACGAGGCGATGGCCAGGGTGCAAGCGCCGATCTGGGCGTCGGAAGATCTGAAGGCCGGCCTTGCCTCGTTCCGCAAGAGCGGCCCCGGCCTCGCCAAATTCGCGGGGCGTTGATCATGGCCGGTCCTCTCAGCGGAATTCGCATCGTCGACTTTTCCCGCGTGCTCGCAGGTCCGCTGTGTGCGCGGACATTGCAGGATCTCGGCGCCGAGGTCATCAAGGTCGAACCGCCAAGCCCGGACGTCTCGCGCTTTGCGTTTCCTTCCACCGACGGCATGTCGGGTTATTATGCGCAGCAAAACGCCGGCAAGCGCAACGTCAGCATCAATCTGAATATTCCCGGCGCCTACGAGTTGGCGCTGAAGCTGTGCGACACCGCCGATATCGTGGTGGAGAATTTTCGCGCGGGAACGCTTGGCTTCTTCGGGCTTGACTACGAGACCCTGTCGAAGCGCAATCCGCGGTTGATCTACGCATCGATCACCGGTTACGGCCAGGGCGGCCCGTGGCGCAGCCGGATGGCCTATGCGCCGACGGTGCAGGCCGAGGCCGGCTTTACCGAGAACAGCGTCCGTCACTATGGCGAGGCCTTGACCGAGCCGCGCACCGACTCTCTGTCGCATGCCGACGTCTATGCCGGATTGCAGGCGGTGATCGCCATCCTTGCCGCGCTCCACAGCCGCAAGACGACCGGGCAGGGCCAATATATCGACGTCGCGATGGCCGCGACCCTGCTCGCGGTCAATGAACGCGCGCATGTCGATCTCTCGGACGACGATATCGGCGCAGAGCCTGCCGTCCTTGGCGCCACCGACTGTTCGTTCTTCACCGGTCCGCAGGGTGAACACTTTACCGTCGCCACCAGCATTATCGGGAGCCGGACGTTTCCGTCCTGGCTGCGCGCGATGCGGCGTTCCGATCTGTTGGATGATCCGCGGTTTTCGAGCGCCGCAGCCCGGCGGCTGAATTTCGGCGCGCTGCACCAGATCATCCAGTCTTGGATGTTGACATTCCCCGATATGGCGACGCTGGACGCGCAGTTCGACGAGGCCAAGATCGCGATGGGCGAAATCCGATCGATCAAGGAACTGACGAAGTCGGAGTGGAGCGAATACTGGGGTGCCGTCCAGCTCGTTCCGGATCGCAATGGCGGCGAATACAAGCTACCGGGTCGCCCCTGGCACTTCTCCCGGGATGAGCTGACGCCGATCGGCACGCCGGCTTTCCAGGGTGAACACAACAGGGAAGTGTTTCGCGAGCTGGGGGTGAGCGAGGCGGAGCTGCAGAGGCTTTCCGAGCTAGGTGCGCTGGTCGCGCACCGCCGCGCGCTGGAGCCCGAGGCCGCGGTCAAGCCACCGGAGGCTGCAGGCCAGGCGGCCTGAGTGCTACGCTATAAGTGATCCGCGAATCACGGAGGTTAAATGGACTGCGAGACTTGATTTGAAGCGTTTCCGTTCTTCCAACAAGGAATGCTCCATCGCGCGCGCGATGGATGTGGTCGGCGACCGCTGGTCGATCCTGCTGCTTCGGGAAGCCTATTACGGCACCCGCCGGTTCGACGAGTTTCAGTATTATCTAGGCGTCGCGCCGAACATTCTCAGCACGCGTTTGAAGAAGTTCGTCGATCTCGGCATAATGACGCGTGTGCCGCTGCCCGAACACAGCGGACGCTACGAATACGTGTTGACCAAAAAGGGCCGTGATTTTTTTCCGACCTATCTGGCGCTGAAGAAATGGGGCGATGACTGGCTGGCGGAGCCGGAAGGGCCGCAGGTGGTCTTCAAGGATCGCATCAGCGGCCGGCCAGTCGAATATCCGCCGCTGCTGTCGGCGCGCGGCGAGCCGTTGCAGCTCGAAGACATCGAAATCGTTCCGGGCAGTGGCGCCGTGCCTTTCAATCGAAAGCGGTTCGGCGGTCAAGTCGCGCAAGATGCAACGATCGGGCCAAAGGGTGCGCGGGGAATCCGGAGCACGTCCGTAGGCCGCAAGAAAAAATAATGCGGCTTACCGGCCGCGTTGGCGGTCTCCTCAAAAGTCTGACCCAAAAGCAGCCAAAGGAATGGGCTTTATAGCGAAGCTCGTCATGCCCGGCCTTGCCGCCTTCGCTAAAGCTACGGCGGCCTCGCACCGAAAAAGCCTGTCGAAGCCTCAGCGTAGACGGGTGCCGGGCATCCACGTCCTCCTTGCTGTTGAAGGGAAAAGACGTGGATGGCCGGGACGAGCCCGGCCATGACGGAAGACGAAGCATTTTCAGGAACGCAAACGCCGTTCTCGGCAATCCCATCTGAATTCGCGACGCTAGTAGCGGGACGACGCCTGCTACGTTTGATAGACTGCGCTTGTAAATTGATGCTTGAAACTGGAATTCACATAGTATAACTATATTTCGCTCGGATTGGGAGAATTGACATCATGATCACTGCCAATCAGCTCAGGGCTGCGCGCGCGCTTCTGAATATCGATCAGCGGCAAATGGCCGAGCTGGCAGACCTTTCGGTACCGACGATCCAGCGCATGGAAGCCAGCGACGGCGTGATCCGCGGCAACGTCGATTCTCTCATGAAGCTGGTTTCCGCGCTTGATAGAGCGGGGATCGAACTGATCAATCCGGGCGTCCCGAGCACGAGTGGTGGCCGAGGTGTCCGGCTGAGGGAGCATGTCGCAAACGCGAAGATCAAGAATGTCCGGCAAGCAAAGCAGTCTTCCTCGCGAGCCCTGGAGCGGGCTCGTTGA
>WNFC01007480.1_pt1 | contig 11995 bp, 8 predicted proteins | sample 5400541 | NCBI WGS metagenome assembly WNFC01 (sample SAMN13153342, study PRJNA577476) | soil metagenome | isolation source: 120 cm saprolite under Douglas fir tree site 2 hole 2 replicate 1 | place: USA:California | collected 2015-04-18 | reverse complement strand
GCTGCGCCCCGCGCCGCCAGTCGCTGCTGCGCTCGTACCTCGCTGCACGCTCCTTCCCGCGGCGACCCCCCGCTGATGGGGCTTCGCCCGCCCTGCACATTCCTGGTTCGGAAACGATCGGTCTGGAAATGGTCCAGACGGCGGACAGCACGTACGCGGGGGGTGGGGGCGGGAAGGAGTGCGCAGCGAGGCACGAGCGAAGCAACGACTGGCCCCAGGGGGGCCGCAGGCCCCCATAACCCGGACAACGCACTGCCGCGCAGCGCCCCCGACCCGGATCGTCCTCGTCGTCTTAACATCGTTTCGTAGTGACTGGCGAGGGTGAACTTCTCTGGCAGCCGACAGAGAGCTTCAAAGAGCGCAGCCTGATGGCCGAGTACATGCGCTGGCTCGCGAAGCATCAGCACAAAAGCTTCGAAACGTACGAAGAGTTGTGGCGCTGGTCAATCAACGACCTCGAAACGTTCTGGGCCTCGATCGTTGACTTCTTCGACGTCAACCTGACCAGGCCGCCAACGCGCATCCTTGCAGAGCGCACAATGCCCGGCGCGAAGTGGTTCCAGGGCGCCGAGCTCAACTACGCCCAGAACATCTTTCGCCACGCATCACCAGACAGCCCAGCCCTGGTTTTTCAGTCCGAAACGCGCCCGGTAACGGAAATGTCCTGGGCAGACCTCAAACAACAGGTGGCAAACGTAGCCGTAGCCCTGAAAGACATGGGCATTAAACCCGGTGATCGCGTGGTCGCGTACATGCCCAACATCCCCGAAACGGTGGTTGCCTTTCTGGCCACCGCCAGCCTCGGCGCAGTCTGGTCGAGCTGCTCGCCCGACTTCGGCGTCGACGCCGTCCTGGACCGCTTTGCCCAGATCGAGCCGAAGGTGCTCTTTGCCGTGGACGGCTACACCTACGGCGGCAAACCTTTCGCCCGACTCCAGATCGTCGAGGAGCTGCAACGCCGGTTGCCAACGCTCGAGCACACCGTTCTCGTCCCCTATCTCGACGTCGATCAGCCTCAGACGCTGGAAACGACGCCCTGGGTCGACATAGCGCGCGGCACCGCAGAAACCCTCACCTTTGAACCGGTGCCGTTCGACCACCCCCTCTGGGTCGTCTACTCCTCGGGAACAACGGGCCTGCCCAAAGCCCTCGTCCACAGCCACGGCGGGGTCGTCCTCGAGCACGTCAAGCTTTTGGGCCTCCACCACGATCTCCGACAAGGCGATCGCCTCTTCTGGTACACGTCGACCGGCTGGATGATGTGGAACTACATCATTGGCGGCCTGCTCGTGGGCGCCACCCCCGTCCTGTTCGACGGCAACCCCGCCTATCCCAGCCTCGACATCCTCTGGGATCTCGCCGAAAAGGCAAAAGTAAAGCTGTTCGGGACGAGCGCCGCCTACGTGCTGAACTGCCTCAAGGCAGGTCTCAAGCCGGCCGAAAGCCACAACCTCAAAAACCTGAAGTCCATAGGCTCCACTGGCTCGCCGCTCCCGTCAGAAGGCTTCGCTTGGGTCTACAACTCGGTCAAGTCGGACGTATGGCTGGCCTCGGTCAGCGGTGGTACCGACGTCGCCAGCGCATTTGTCGTGGGCTGTCCGCTGCTGCCCGTGCGCGCCGGCGAGCTGCAGTGCCGCGCCCTGGGCGCCGCCGTCGACGCCTTCGACGACCACGGCCACTCCATCATCGACGAGACCGGTGAGCTGGTCGTCACCGAGCCCATGCCATCCATGCCGGTGTACCTGTGGAACGATCCCGACTTCAGCCGCTACCGCGCCAGCTACTTCGAGATGTATCCCGGCATCTGGCGCCACGGCGACTGGATTCGGATTACTTCGCGCGGCAGCGCCGTCATCCAGGGTCGCTCCGATTCGACCCTGAATAGGCTGGGTGTCCGCGTCGGCACGAGCGAGGTGTACAGCGCCGTCGAAAGCCTGCCCGAAATCCGCGACAGCCTGGTTTTAGGTCTCGAATTACCTAACGGCGGCTACTATATGCCTCTATTCGTGGTTCTGGCCGAGGGGGTCGAGTTGGACAACGAGTTGCGGCGCAACATCAACACGACCATTCGCGCGCGGTTCTCGCCGCGCCACGTGCCCGACGAGATCGTCGCCGTGCCGGCCATCCCGCGCACGCTGAGCGACAAAAAGATGGAGGTCCCGGTCAAGAAGCTCTTTATGGGCGTCGCGGTGGACAAAGCGGCGAACATCGGGGCAACGCGCAGCCCCGCTGCGGTTGAGTACTTCGCGGAGTTGGCGCGGCGCACCAGCCCGCTCTTGAAGCAGAACGGCTAGAGGTTCGGGGAGGTTCTGACAACACTCGTGGCAATGAATACTCAGGGTGAGCCTTCGCACAATGTCAGTCGGCGCGGCTTTCTGGCCGGCGCATTGGCCACCGCGGTCGGCGTACCGCTGTTGAACGCGTGCGCGCCGGCCGCGACACCCGCGGCCCCAGCCGGCGGTGGTCAGCCAGCGGCGGGCGGCGCCACCGCGGCCAAGAGCTTGTTCCCGACCTATATTCCACCCGCCAACGGCCCGAAGCCGGACTACCACGACGCGAACCCGCTCTACAGCGACGCCTTCGACACCTACCCCGCAAACCCGGCCAAGGCGAATGGCAGCGAGGCGCCGGGCGCCGGCAGCACCGTCAACATCCTGGTGACCGCCTATTTCCCGGTGCCGACCATCAAGGAACAAAATCCCACCTGGCAGGCCATCGACAAAGCGCTCAACGTCACCACCAACATGACCATCATCCCCGGTGGCGACTACCGCACCAGGTTCGCCACGACGATGGCCAGCAACGACCTGCCGGACATCATGCACATCTTTTTCGGCTATTCCGTTGCGCCGAATCTGCCGGGCTTCTTCAAGTCCAAGTGCGCCGACCTGACACCGTTCCTGTCGGGCGATGCTGCCAAGGACTATCCCAACCTGGCCGCTATTCCGACGCCCGCGTGGAAGAACTCCATCTCAGCCGTCGACGGTGCCCTGTACCTGATCCCGATCCACCGCCAGATGACCTCCATCCCACCGCGCGGTGGCAATTTCTTCAAGAACGTCGATATGTGGGACACCGAGCTTGGCCAGGACTTCGTTCCTAAAAATTCCGACGAATTCAAAAAGGCGCTGACCCAGTTGAATCGGCCGCAAGAGAACCGCTGGGCGATGGGCGCCTTCGGCACCAATGACACGCTCTTCGGCATCGGCAACTTTGCGCAGGTGTTCAATGCGCCCAATAACTGGAAACTCGACTCCTCGGGCAAATTGATCAAGGACCGCGAGACCGCCGAGTACAAGGCCACCGTCGGTTTCATGCGCGATCTCTTTACGTCTGGGCTCGTGTGGCCAGACTCGATCCAGGCCACCAACAACGTGCGCGCGGATTTCGTCGCGAAGAAATTCGCCATGTCACCCGATGCTCAGGGCAACTCATGGGTCGACTTCTGGCAGCGCGGCCTGACGCAAGCCAACCCACCGACACACTTCGGCATGATCAAACCCTTCGCGGCTCAAGATGGCCAGAAACCAGTCCACTACCTGGGCACCGGTTTCGTGTCGATGAACGTGCTGAAGAAGGCCAGTCCGGATCGCATCAAGGAGCTACTGCGCGTCCTGAACTGGCTCGCCGCGCCATTCGGCAGCCAGGAAGACCTGATGCTGACCTACGGCTTGAAGGACCAGGACTATGCCCTGGATGCCAAGGGCAACCCGCGGCCCACCTCCGATGGGACCAGCCGCGCCGGCTATGTCCCGTGGCGCTACCTCGCCCAGCACCCGTGGGTCTACTACCAGGCCGACATCGATGGCTTCGCCAAGGCGTCGCATGAGGCCGAGATGGCGACGATCCCGCTCGGCGTCGACGATCCGACCAACGGCTTCCTGGCGCCGACGCTCTACGGCAAAGGCGCCAACGCCGACATGGTCTTCTGGGACGGCCTGCGCGACGTCATTCTCAGCCGCCGTCCGTTCTCTGACTACGACCAGCTCGTCACCGACTGGAAGACCACCGCCGGCGACCAGGTCCGCAAGGAATACACCGACGCCATGGCCGCCAAGTAGGTCGCTCTAAACAAGTTTTTTTGGGAGTCGTCGCCTGCGGGCGTCTCCCCAGGGCTACTCGCCCTGGACCTCGGTTGCGCGCGTCCTGGATCACCCTCCCTCCTACCTTTTGGGGCTTCGCCTAGCTGACACAAGGTCGGCCCGATGCCCGATGGCCCAATCGTCCCGCTTTGGTCGCAGATGACATACTGCGCGTCGGTATGTCTCAATTCCGCGGCATCGAGGCCGCGAACGAACGCACTCACCGCCTCGACGAGCGTATCGCCCAACTCAGCGAACAAATCATGGCCACATCACAAGGCGTGGCCGTCGTAGCGTTGGGCGCTTATGGCCGCCGTGAGCTGACGCCGCGCAGCGACGTCGAGCTGCTCTTCCTGCACAACGGTGAGCTGACCACTCCCCAGGTCAGCGAGGTCGTCTGCTACCCATTGTGGGAAGACAACCTGCGCGTCGAACCCATGGTTCGCACGCTAGCCGAGTGCGCCGCCGACGCCCGCCGCTCGCTGCTGGCGGCGACGAGCCTGTTCGATGCTCGCCTCATCACCGGCTCTGCAACCGCGTTCGACAAATTGGTGCGCCAGGTCATCCAGCCCTGGCGGCGCGACCGCGAACGCCTGCGCCACCGCCTGCGCACCGACGCCCAACGCCGCCACGCCGGCAATGCTTCAGCCGCCGGCTCAGCCACGCCCGATCTCATTGGCGGCCGCGGCGGACTGCTCGACCTGCAGGCGCTGCGCTGGCTCGACAACACGCCCGACGACCGCGTGACTGCCGCCCTCGACTTCTTGCTGCGCAGCCTGTCGGCCATCGAGGACCTGGTCGGCCAGGTGCCCCCGCGCCTGAGCGCGCGCGCCCAGGACCAGCTCGCAGCGAGGCTTGATCTGACAGACTCGGGCCTCCTGCCCGAGCTGTACAGGCATGCCCGTTGGGTGGCATTCCGGCTCGACGGTGCGTTGTTGTCCAGCCGCGACGATCGGCAGCTCGGCTTGAGCCTGGCGGTACGCCGCGGCGCGCTCGTCGCCGACCGGCTGCCGTCGCTCGAGCGGTCGCCCAGCTTCGGCCTGCGCGTGGCCAACCTCGTCGGCCTTGGCGCGCCAGAGCCGGGCCTGCTGGCCTGGGGGTCCGCGCCCGGGCCGTCGATTCGCTGGGACGAGCCAACCCTCGCGGAGTTCTGGCTCCTGTTGCGCGCCGCGGACTGGCGCGCCTGGGATTTCCTCGACGTCACCGGGCTCCTGACCCGTTACGTTCCCGAGCTCGAGCGCATCTGGCGGCAGCCCGGTCAATCCGGCGCGGACGACCTCGCTCTCGATAGCCACAGCTTTCTGGCTCTGCGCCGACTGCACGTCTGGACGGAATCGGGCGACCCGTTTGCCGAGCGCGCCTGGCGCCTGCTGCGCCGACGCGACTGGCTGTACCTCGGCGTACTGCTGCACGAGCTCCGCGCCGAAGACGCCCTGGCCGTCGGGCGCCGCCTCGAGCTTCCAGACGAAGCGTGCGAAGCGCTGGAGTTCGTCGTCGGCAACTATCGCCTACTCGCCGATACCGCCACCCGCCGTGACCTGCACGACGAAGATTTACTCCTCGATCTCGCCACACGCATTCGCAACCGCCAACGGCTCAGCCTGTTGTTCCTGGTCGCCGTCGCCCACGACCTGGCCCTGGGATCTGGACAGTCGACCTGGACAGCCTGGAAGGCCGACCTGATGCGCCAGCTGTTCGGCCAGCTGGAAGCGGCGCTGCGTCAGTCCAAAGAAGTCGGCACTCGGCGCACCCGATCGTTGGACCACCATCGTGCGCGAATCGTCCATGAGCTGGAAAGGCGCAAGCTCGATGCGCTGGTGCCGCTGGTGCCCCGCCTGCCGCGGCGCTACGTCTTGACCCGCTCGCCAGCATTCGTTGCCCGCCACCTGAGCCTGCTAGCCGAGTCGCCCCTGGCCGACGGCCAGGTTCGGGTGCGCGCCTACCGTCACCGCGGCTCCGACTTGTGGGATCTGCTCGTGGTCGCCCGTGATCGTCCCGGCTTGCTGGCGACGATGGCCGGTGTTCTGGCCCTGCGCGGGACGTCGGTCCTGGCCGCCGACGCCGCCACCTGTGCTGATGGCCTGGTGCTCGACGTATTCACGGTCGGGGGGACCCACGGCGAGTCGCTCGAGCCCGAGCTCTGGCCGGCCATCGCCCAGGACGTGCGGTCCGCGCTGCAGGGCAAGCTGCCACTGGCTGATTTATTAGGTGCACGACCTCTGCCCGCCGAAGAAGCCGAATCAATTCGTGTCAGCGTCGACAACTCGGCGTCGCAGTTCTTCAGCGTGGTCGAGGTCCGCGCGCCCGACCAGGTTGGCCTGCTGTACCGCATCGCCCACGCCCTCCATGAGCTGGGCCTGGACATCCATCAGGCACGCATCGACACTCACCCCGAAGGCGTGCTCGACGTCTTCTACGTTTGGGACCTCAAAGGTGAAAAACTGACCGCCCCGAACGCCCACCGCGCCGCCCAAAGTCTGGCCGCCCGCCTGCGCGGCGTGCCCGACTGAGCTCCCTCTACCTCTGGGAGCGGGCGGGGGGTGAGGGTGGCGTCGTTGCCGATCACGAAATCGAGTCCCTGATACTCCGATACCCGCTATTAAAAATCGCCATCAATACGACAAACACTGCGAGCAGCGCCCCCTGCAGCAGCATCGTGACCGCCCCACCAACGTTGTCCATCAAATAGCCGGAAGCGGACGCGCTGAAGCCGGAGAGCGCGAACGTCATCATGTACACCGACATCACTCGTCCGTACAGCGCTCGGTCCGTATTGAGCATGATCAAGGTTTGATTGATGGTCGCGTTGAAGTCGAGCGTCAACCCCACCAGGAACAATGCGAACAACCCCACAAAGAAGAGGTGGTACGCCGCGCTCACTCCAAACAGCATGAGCGATACCCCCAGCGCAGTCCCGGTATACGCCTGGATCTTGGCCCGATCCGGGTTGTGGCTCAAGTACGCCATGGTCAATGAGCCGACCAATGCCCCGATGCCGACCACCGTCTGCATCACGCCCTGACCCTCCGATCCGACGTTGAACACGCCCAGCGCATACGCGGGCAGCAACTGCTGGTAGGACTGTCCCAGCAGCATCGTCACCACGGCGAACATGAACAGCGAGAGCAACGTCTGGTGATGCCAGATGTAGCGCAGCCCCGAGGTGAGCTGCATGCCCAGCTCGCGTACCCGCTCCATGCCGTTCACTACGACCTCGTTCAGCTCCGGCTCACCCAGGATCGGGATCTTTAGCAGCGTGTACATCACCCAGGCGAACGCCAGGATGCGCAAGAAATAGACGCCCTTGACGCCGAACCAGGGCACGGCGATCAAGATGCCCGCCAGCGATGGGCCGATGACTCGGCTGGCGTTCATCCCGGCGTTGTTCAGCGCGAGCGCGCTGGTCAGGTCATCGCGTCGGACAAGCTGCGGGATCCACGATTGGCGCGTCGGCATCATCACCGCGAAGCTCATGCCCTGGATGGCCGCGCTGACCAGCAGATGCCAGTACTCGATGCGGTCGAAGGCGACGAGCAGGCCGATGGCCAGCGAGATCAAACACTGCAGCGCCTGGATCCACAGCAGCAGCTTGCGTTTTTCTAAGCGATCGGCCAACACACCACCGGCTGGTGAAAAGAGAAGCATCGGCAGACTTGACGCGAATGCAACCAGGCCGAGGGCTGTGGCCGAGCCGGTTATGGTGAATGCCAGATAGCCGTTGGCGACCATCTGCATCTGCATAACGAGTGTGTTGGCCTGGTTGCCAAACCAGTACGAGCGATAGTGCTCGTTGTCGGCCAGTGCGCCAAAGACGCGCTGCACCGCAGACAACCGCCCCGCCTCCGCCGTTCGGTCCCCTACCGGCGCCGCCACAACTTCACAGAACGAGCTTAGCGCCACCGCCCGCCGGCCCGCCGCCAAGCACCCGCTGCCCGCCCACCCTGGCCACGCCCGCCGCACCCTGTAGGCCCTCCGCCTAGGAGTCGTTGCTGTCCCTGGCCACGCCCATCGCACGCCGCCCTTTTGGAGGCCGTCCGCCGAGGAGTCGTTGCCGTCCCGGGCGCTGGGCGCCGCCAGGCTCTCCTACCCGCCGCGGACTGCCGCGACTTGGCCCGTGTTGGAGGCGTTCCCCAACCCGAACGCCGTCGACGTGGGATACTCCACTCCGTGAGGCCACAGCTCACCGGTTACGCCGCTGCGCTCGCAGCCGTCGCCGTGGTCAGCCTCGCCATCGGCTTCGGCCTGAAGAACGTGAGCCTGGCCACGGGCTCCATGCTCTATCTCCTGGCGGTCCTGGCGACGGCGGTCGCCTTCGGTAGAGGCCCCGCCATCTTCGCCGCCATCGTGGCGTTCCTCACATTCGATTGGTTTTTCGTCGAGCCGCTGCACCAGTTCAACGTCTCGAACCCCGAGGAATGGCTCTCCCTCCTGGTCTTTCTCCTGACTGCCACAGTCACGGGCCAATTGGCCGCGGGCCAGCGCCAGCGCACCCGCGAAGCCGTGCAACGTGAGCGCGAAGCCGTCGTCCTCTACGACGTGGTCCGCCTGATGGCCGAAGCCGACCTCGACCACGCCCTATCGTCGGTCGCCGAACGACTAAGAGCAGAGCTCCGTCTCCCCGCCCTGCGCATCGAGTACACAAAACCAAGCGGCGAGCCAGTCCATCTCGCCGTTGGGAATCCCGAGCCAGAGAGCAACGAGAAGGTCCACGCCGTGCCCATCACACTCGGCGAACGCCGCCTCGGCGCCCTGCTGCTCGTCGATCCCCCAGAACACCTTGAAAAAACCTCGACCCGCCTCGTCTCCGCCGCGGCGACGCAGATCGGCCTCGCCGTCGATCGCGCTCGTTTGAACAAGGAAGCCACCGAAGCCGAGATCCTCCGCCGCACCGATCAATTGCGCGGCGCGCTGCTGAATGCGGTCTCGCACGACCTGCGCACTCCGTTGGCCACCATCATGGCCTCAGCCGGCAGCCTGCAGCAGCGCGACGTCCAGTGGACCGACGCCGAAGCCGACGGCTTCGCCCAGGCCATCGAAGAGGAAGCGGAACACCTCAACCGCCTCGTCGGCAATCTGCTCGACCTGTCGCGGATCGAGGCTGGTAGTCTCCGCCCAGACAAGAGCTGGCACGATCTCGGTGCGCTGATTGACGACGCGCTGGACCGCCTGCGCCCCGTGACCACGCACCACCGGATCCGACGGTCGATCCCCGAAGACCTGCCCCCAGTCTGGCTGGACTCTGTCGAGATAGGTGAGGCCTTGTACAACCTGATCGAGAACGCCGCCAAGTACGCGCCGCCGCAAACAGAGATTGAAATCGCCGTGCGGCGCGAGCCGAACACGCTGCACGTTTCAGTAGCAGATCGGGGCCCGGGCATCTCCCCGGCAACGTTGCCGCACCTCTTCGACCCGTTCTACCGCGCCATCGACAGCGGTCCCCATCCGCCGGGCCTGGGCCTTGGCCTGGCAGTGGTCAACGGCCTGGTAGCCGCCCACGGCGGGCAAGTCTCGGCCGAGAATCGCGTCGGCGGCGGCGCGCGCTTCGTCTTTACTTTGCCCCAAACTGACTCAGAACCTGAGCCTATGGCGACCAGCGCCCCGTCCGCCGCGTGAGCGAGGGCACTGGCGCCCGCGTGCTGATCGTCGACGACGAGCCGGCCATCCAGCGCGTCGTTCAAACCAACCTGAGCGGACACGGCTTTCGCGTGGACACGGCCGGCACCGGCCAGGAAGCGCTCGAGGTGAGCACTCGCGTCCGACCTGACCTGATACTGCTCGACCTCGGCTTGCCCGACATGGACGGGCTGGACGTCATCCGCGCGATCCGCGAGCGCGGTAGCACGCCGATCGTCGTCCTGTCGGCGCGTGGCGCCGAGCACGACAAAGTAGCCGCGCTGGACCTCGGTGCCGACGACTACCTGACCAAACCGTTCGGTGTAAACGAGCTGCTCGCCCGGGTACGTGTTGCCCTGCGCCACGCCGCCAAGCCCGCCTCAGGCACCGACCCCATCATCCGCCTGGGCGAAATCGAGCTAGACCTGGAACGCCGCCGCGTCACGTCAGGCTCCCATCAGATTCACCTGACGCCCACCGAATGGGACCTGCTCAAGCTCTTCGTGACCAGCGCCGACAAAGTCCTGACCGACCGCATGATCCTGCAGTCTGTCTGGGGCTCGGCCTACCGCTCCCAGGCCCATTCGCTCCACGTCTACGTCGCTCGCCTGCGCAAAAAGCTAGAGGTAGACGAAACAAGCCGCCGCCACCTCCTGACCGAGCCAGGGGTAGGCTACCGCTTCGTCACCGAGGGCATAGAACTCACCCCCGCCTAACTCGCGCCAGCTGGCCGCACCCATCACCGTGTTAATGGCTTTGTCCGTTCCTTTTCTGGGGGGGGTTCGTCCCTCGATAAGGAGCCGCGCAGCGGCGGTCAGCCGATCAGCCTCCGCTCGCCATCGCGAGCGCTCGCTTCGCCTCATTGAGTTCCCGCTCTGCCCTGCGGTACTCGCGCAACGCATCCGGTGACGGCTCCTCAAAAGCCAGGCGATCAGCATCGTCCCGCAACTGCTGCAAGTTGCGAACGAGCGCTTCTAGCCGACCAACGTCGTTACCATGCGCGTCGAGCAAGCGGCGCGCGCCGGCATCGAGCATCGCCGTATCCACGGGGCCACCCGAGCGGTCCGACTTCCGCGGGCGATACGCAGGGCGCCGCTGTTGCCGTCGGGGCATCGGTGCGGCAGTATGCCACACCAATCCTGTTGCCCCGTGGGCAACACGCCCCTTATGGTGCGTCTGGCGTAAATGCGTCGGTGACGTCTGCCGTCAGCTTGCCGCTCTGGATCAAGCTCTTCAGGTACTCACCCAGGGGCAGCTGTTGCGTCGTACCCGCCGCCGCGTCGTAGAACAGGATCCCGTTCTGGAACCGCTGGTAGACGAAGCTCGGATTGGCCGGATCGGCTTTCGGCGCCGATGTCGGCAAGCCCAGGACGGTCGTGCCGCCCTCGCTCGTAAACGTGGATAGGAACTGCACCGGCTGGCCGTTCCAGGAATCGGGGACAACGTTCTGGACGAACACCTGCAACCGCGCGCTGTAGTTCGGCTGGTCCGGCGTCGGGCTGACAAAGGCCACGGCCGCATCGGCCGCGGGCACCGTTAGTCCGTCGAGCTGCGTGGCCGATACCAGACCCGGATCGGTGAGCTGCATGGCCTGCACCGATCCGTCCGGTTGGACCTGCAGGGCTGCGTTCTGGAACAGCTGCACGGGTTTGCCCAAAAGCGTGAACTCGCGCGAGATGGGCTCGCCAAAGGTCGATGTACCACCGTACTGGCTGAAGAAGCCCCAGATCGCATCGTCGGCGATCGTGTAGCCCGTATCGCTAAAGACCCGCGACGTATCCGCCTGAGCGAACGCCAGCCCTGGCGAAAGAACCGCCACGCCGAGCCCAATGGCCAGCGCGCCGCTGGCCATGAAGCGTCGAAATGATTGAGTCGAAATCATGGTTGATAGTCTCCCTCGTTGCTTTCGATCGAATGTCCCTGACATGGTCTCGCTCATGGCTAGCCTCCTGGCCGCCCGGTCGGCGCGCCACCTGTGTTCAGAATGCTCCGCGTCCCCGAGCTCGACGAGCTCGATGTCTTGCCAGACGAGACCCCAGTCACCACGACGTCGCCCGCCTGTACACCCGAAACAATCTGCGTACTGACGCCATCGCTGATGCCCGTCTGCACCGCCACCGAGACAGGCGAGCCATTACGCATCACACTGACCTTGCCATTGGAGATGGCCGCGTTCGGCACGATCACCGCGCCAGACGCTTCCTGGGTGACGATGGTCACCGTCGCCGTCATGCTCGGCAGCAGTTGGACATCCGTCGGATCGACGGAGATGAGTACCGTGTACGTGACCACGTTAGAGG
>WNFC01018684.1_pt1 | contig 11997 bp, 7 predicted proteins | sample 5400541 | NCBI WGS metagenome assembly WNFC01 (sample SAMN13153342, study PRJNA577476) | soil metagenome | isolation source: 120 cm saprolite under Douglas fir tree site 2 hole 2 replicate 1 | place: USA:California | collected 2015-04-18 | reverse complement strand
CTCCCATCCCCTCGGCCGCACGGTCCGCTTGCACCGAGAGCTGATGACCCGTCGAGCGGGAGACGGCACGGAACTCGCCCGCCAGGGTCTCGGCGACGGTGGTGAGATCGACGGGCTCGCGCTCGACGCTGAGGCGCCCAGCGTCGAGGCGCGAGAGATCGAGGAGCTCGGTCGCGAGCTTCGTCAGCCGCTCGACCTGCTCCCGCATCGTGCCCATGAATTCGGCCTGCGTCTTCGGATCGAGGTCCTCGTCAGTCATCAGCTCGAGAAAGCCGCCAAGGGAGAAGAGGGGCGTCCGCAGCTCGTGGGACGCGTTCGCTATGAACTCCCGCCGGGCGTGCTCGAGCTGGGCGAGCCGCTGCCTCATCCGCTCGAAGGCGGCGGCCAGCTGACCGAGCTCGTCGCGGGCCGGATCGGCGACCGGCTGGCTGAAGTCGCCGCTCGCGATCCGGTCGGCGGCGCGCTCCAGGCGGCGGATCCGCCGGGCGAAGATCGACGCAGCGACATAGCCGACGAGGAGAGAGGCGGCGAGGGCGATCAACCCGGCGACGACGAGCCGGCTGCGAACGAGCTGGATGCTCCGGAGGGAGTCGTGCAGCGACGCGCGCAGGAGGACGACGGAGCCGTCGATGAGTGGATAGGCCGCCTCCGCATATCTGACCCCGCCCGTCGTCACCGTGCCGCTCGTAGCGCGAGCCTCGGCGAAGGCCCGCAGGGCCAGCCCGTCGTTCTCGACGTCGGTCGACGACACCGGGCTGGAATCGCCGTAGACGCTCAGCTTCGGCGGGGAAGTACTCAGCGGTTTGTAGTAGACGACCCTGGCGTCCGAGCTCTGCTGAGCCGACTGCAGGGTGTCGTCGAGCGTGAAGCTCGAGCTGACCAGAAGCTGAGAGGCGACCGACGGCGCCGCCTCCCGGAGCTGCGACAGCTTCGCGTTGATCAGGTTCCGCTCGAGCGACGGCACGACGATCAGGTCGACCAGCACAAGGGAAGGGCGCCCGCGACGACGACTGCCAGGGCGAGCCCAAGGCGAGCGCCGACGCTGCGCAGCGGATTCATCGGTCGCGAAAGCGGTAGCCGACGCCCCGCACGGTCAAGATGTACTCGGGCTCGGCTGGATCCCGCTCGAGCTTCTCCCGTAGATGCCGCACGTGAACGTCGATCGTCCTCGGTTCGCGGTAATCGGCTCCGCCCCAGAGTGCTTCCAGGAGCATTCGGCGGCTGTAGACGCGTCCCGGATGCGACGCGAGGGCACGCAGGAGCTCAAACTCGACGTAGGTCAGCTGCACCCGTTCGCCCCCGACCTCGACCGAGCGGCGGCCGAGGTCGATCGTCAGTCCTTCGGCCGAGATCAGGTCGCCGCCGCTCTCGCCGACCTGCCGGGAGACCGACGCCCGCCGGAGCAGCGCGCGCACGCGACTTCGGAACTCGCGGATGGAAAAAGGCTTCGTGATGTAGTCGTCCGCGCCGAGCTCGAGCCCGAGCACCTTGTCCAGCTCGTCGTCGCGAGCCGTCAGCATGATGATCGGCACTTCGCTTTCCGCGCGCAGGCGCTTGCAGACCTCGAGCCCGTCGAGCTTCGGCAGCATGATGTCGAGGACGACGAGATCAATGTGCTCGGCCGCGAAGCGCCTCAGCGCTTCCTCGCCGTCACGCGCCTGCACGACGCGGTAGCCCTCGCGCTCCAGGGGGTAGGCGAGAAGCTTCTGGACGGAATCCTCGTCGTCGACGAGGAGGATGGTCGAGGAATCGGGCATGTCGTGCTCGGCTAAGAGTGCCTGCCGAACGATCGTGCCAGGGAGTGCGGCGCCTACTATAGCCCCGGATGGCCTCCGTTCCGCCCGGGACAGAGCGGCGCCGGGCCCGTCCCGGCTCGCTGCAGCGACCGGTCAACGGACGTCTCTACAGAGGGACGTGGCTGCTGGTGGGACTGCCCCTCCTGGTCGCCGCCTTCAGCGTCGCGCGTCCGACACCCTTGCCGAGGGCGTTTCTGCCGGCGTTCGATGGCGTGACGACCAAGAGCCTTGCGGAGGACCTGGCCAGTCGTCCGTACCGACAGCCCGGCTCGTCCGGAGCGCTCGGAGCAGCAGGCTGGTTCCGCGATCAACTCGCACCGTACGGATTACCGATTCGGACCGAGCGCTTCAGCGCCGTCATCCCCGGCCAGGGCAGGGTCGAGCTGCAGAACCTCGTCGCCGAGGCGGTCGGGCGGTCGCCGCGCACCATCGTCGTGATGGCGCACCGCGACAACGACGGCCGTGGTCCCGGCGCGAACGACAACGCATCCGGCACTGCGATGTTGATTCAGCTCGCCCGCGCGTACGGCGTCCCACCCGGCCGGCCTGCCGCCCAGCTTCGACCCAATCACACGATCCTGTTCGTCTCGACCGACGGCGGCGCGTACGGCGGAGTCGGAGCGGCATGGTTCGCAGCGCATTCGCCGTTTCGCGACGACATCGCCGGGGTCATCAACCTCGACTCGGTCGGCGGCAGCGGACGCATCCGGCTGGAGTTCAGCGGCGACACGCCTCGCGAGCCGTCCGGAATCTTTCTGCAGACGGTCGCCGCACGCATCGCCGCGCAGACCGGGCGCGCGCCGGAGCGACCGGGCGCATTGCGCCAGCTGATCGATCTCGGCTTCCCCTTCTCGCTCTACGAGCAGGCGCCGTTCCTCGCACAGGGGATCGCAGCCGTCACCATCACGACGGCGGGCGACAACCCTCCGAATCCCGTCACCGACACGAGCGACACGCTCCGGGCGGACAAGCTGGCGCAGGTCGGCCGCGCGGCGCAGGACGCGCTCGGGACACTGGACGAGGGTCTCGAGTTCGCACAGGGAACCTCGACCTACGTCTATCTCGGCTCACGTCTCATCCGCGGCTGGGCGATCGAGCTCGTGCTGATCGCTTGTCTGTTGCCGTTTTTGGCAACAGCGATCGATCTGTTCGCGCGCTGCCGGCGCAGACACATCCCACTTGCTCCGGCGCTGCGTGCGTACCGCAGCCGGCTCGCACTCTGGGCTTGGGTCGTCGGGCTCTTCGAGCTCTTCCGGCTGCTGGGCGCGTGGCCGAGCGGGATCGCCCGACCCATTCCGACGTCGAGCCCGCTCGCCCATGACTGGGCCGTGGGTGGAGTGCTCGCGATCGGGGTGCTGGCTCTGCTGGGCTGGCTCGTCGCACGCGAACGATTGATCCCTCGTCGCGCAATCACTTCGGAGGAAGAGCTTGCCGGGCACACCGCGTCGCTCCTCTGCCTCGGCGCGCTGTCACTGCTCGTCGTCGCGACGAACCCGTTCGCGCTCGTGTTCCTCCTGCCCTCGCTCCACGTCTGGCTCTGGCTCCCGCAGGTACGCGGTGCGCCGCTCGGCGTCAGGGTGGCGGTCTTCGCCCTGGGCTTCGGCGGCCCGGCACTCCTGCTCGGCTCCTTCGCCGGTCGGTTCGGGCTCGGTTGGGATACACCCTGGTATCTCGCGGAGCTCAGGTCGGTGGGCTACGTACCCTTCGTCGTCATGCCACTTCTGGTCGTCTGGCTTGCGGGGACGGGTCAACTGGCCGCTTTGACGGCACGCCGCTACGCCCCGTATCCGGCAGCCGCCGAGCTCCCACCGACCGGTCCTCTGCGCAGAGTGGTGCGCACCACAGTGCTCGCGGTACGCGACCGGCGGCGGCGCGCATCCTCCGGGTTGCCGGAGGCGTTGGAGGGCTAGATGCGCCGAGGCATCCGCTTGCTCGGAACCCTGCTCGCCACCGCGGGGGTGCTGACGCTGCTCTGGGCGTTGGTCGTGTGGCAGTGGCAGGACCCGTTCACCGCGCTCTACACCATGTGGAAGCAGCATCAACTCGCCGCGCAGTACGACAAGCGGACGCGATCGTTCAAGCCCGACGTCTCCGGCGTCACGCAGGCGGCGGAGCGAGAGAGCATTGCGCGCGAGGCCAAGCGCTATCGCCTGAGCTCGACGCGAGGCGAGGTGATCGGGCGCCTACGCGTTCCTCGCATGGGCGTGAACATGCTGCTCGTCAACGGCACCGACCACGAGACGTTGAAGAAGGGACCGGGACGCGACGAGCGAACCTTCATGCCGGGAGAGAACCGGCTCGTGTACATCGCGGGCCATCGGACGACGTACCTTGCGCCGTTCTCGCACATCGACAGGCTTCGCGCCGGGGACCGCGTGACAATCGAGGTTCCGTACGGAACGTTCATCTACGCCGCTACATCGCCTACGCGCGGCTACTGCGGGTCGAGCCGCGCGGCGCCAAACCGTACGAGCTGGCTCAGGCGAGCGGCACGTAGCGCACGCTCTCACCGGCGGCGAGGGCGCCTTCGCCTCGAGGTGCGAGGACGAGCGCATCGGCGAGCGCAGCGCGAACGATCATGTGCGACTCCTGACCGCGGACCGGCTCGAGGAGGACGCCGTTCTCGGACGCGACCGAACGCGCGCGCACGAACTCGTCGCGGTGAGCGTTCCGCCGAACCGAGGCGGCGAGCCGCCCCTCGAGGAACACCGGACCAGGTGCCGTTGCGCCCTGCAAGGCGAGAAGGGCGGGCCGCACGAAGACCTCGGCCCCGACCAGCGAAGACACCGGGTTGCCGGGCAGGCCGAAGACGAGCGTCGAGCCGCGGACGCCGAACGCGAGCGGCTTACCCGGTTTGACCGCGACGCCCCAGAAGACCTCCTCGACGCCAAGCTCGCCGAGGATCCGGCGGACGAGATCGTGCGGTCCGACGGAGACCCCGCCGGAGGTGACCAGCACGTCGGCCGTGAGTCCGCGCTCGAGCGCGTCGCGATGCGACGACTCGTCGTCGGCAACCGCCGGGAGCGTCTCGACAGCGGCGCCCACGGCGGCGAACGCTGTCGCCAGCAGCACGCTGTTCGCCTCGTATACCTCGCCGGGACCGAGAGGCTCACCCGGCTTACGCAACTCGGTTCCCGTGGCCAGCACTGCGACTCTCGGACGTCGAGCGGAGACGACGTTGTCCAGTCCGGCGGCGGCAAGTGCTCCGATCTGCGCGCTGCGGAGTCGAGTGCCGCGCGGGACCACGACGTCTCCCGCAGTGACGTCGCCGCCGCGCGGGCGCACGTTGTCACCATGGACGACACTCTCCGGGATCTCCACTTCGTTGTCATGATCGACAACATACTCGAGGGGAATGACGGAGTCCGCGCCGGCGGGAACGACGCCTCCGGTGGCGATCCCCATCGCCTCGCCCGCTCCGAGCTCCCGCGGTGCCGGCCGGCCGGCAGCGATGCGCGCGACGACCGGCAGGCGTCCCGGCGTGTCCTCGGAACGCAGCGCGAAGCCGTCCATCGCGGAGCTGGGGAAGGGCGGCAGATCGACGACCGCACGCGCGTCCTCGGCAAGAACGCGACCTGCCGCAGCCCGCAGCGGCACCGCCTCCGACCCCAGCGGCGTCACCCGCTCGAGAATGCGCCCCAGCGCCTCCTCGAGCGAGAGCAGCTCAGCCATTCTCCGTCCAGCGTATAACCTCGCGCGCGTGATCTCCGTCGTCGTACCGGTGTATGACGAAGAGCGAAGCGTCGCGCTGCTCTACGACGAGCTCCGTTCGGCACTCGAACCCCTCGGGGCTCCGTGGGAGGTGATCTTCGTCGACGACGGCTCGACCGACGGGACGTTCTCCGCCCTGACGAGGCTGCACAGCTCCGAGCAGAACGTGCGTGTCGTTCGACTGCGCCGGAACTTCGGCAAGGCCGCTGCGCTCGTGGCCGGCTTCGACCAGGCGCACGGAGAGACGGTCGTGACGATCGACGGCGACCTGCAGGACGATCCCGCCGAGATTCCGCGTCTCCTTGCCAAACTGGACGAGGGCTTCGATCTCGTCACCGGCTGGAAGACGCACAGACGCGATCCCATCTCGCGGCGTCTCCTGTCGCGCATCTTCAACCGCGTCACGAGCGCGTTCTCGGGGGTGCGTCTCCACGACATGAACTGCGGGCTCAAGGCCTACCGGGCCGAGGTGGTGCACGGACTGCGTCTCTACGGGGAGCTGCACCGCTTCATCCCAGTGCTCGCGCACTACCGCGGCTTCCGGATCGCGGAGCTACCGGTCAACCACCGTCCACGCGAGCACGGACGCTCGCGCTACGGGGTCGAGCGTTACCTGCGCGGGTTCCTCGACCTGCTGACCGTTTCGTTCATCGGCCGCTACCGCCACCGTCCCCTGCACCTGTTCGGAGGGTTCGGGCTCGCGCTCGGGGCGATCGGCTTCGCGATCCTCATCTACCTCACCGTCGTCAAAGCGCTCGGACACGCGATCGGCCAACGTCCGCTGCTGATGCTCGGCGTGCTGCTCGTAGTGATCGGCATGCAGTTCTTCTCGCTCGGGCTGATCAGCGAGATGATCACGAGCCATCACGAGGAGCGTGCGCAGGAGCGCGAACGCGCCGAACTGCTCGTCGACGAAGTCCTCTCCTGAGGCGCCGACTTGGCGGCGCCGCATAGAGGCCGTGCGGGCTTTGCCCGTGCGGCCGTTTCGGGCTTTGCCCGTGCGGCCGTTTCAACCCGCTCGTTGGGGCGCAAACGCGCGAAGCCGCCACAACGGCAACTTTGAGAGTCTGTTACTTCGGAACCTACGAGCGCGACTATCCGCGCAACTCGCAGGTGATCTCGTGCCTCCGCGGTGCGGGCGTGGAGGTGATCGAGGAGCACGTGTCGGTGTGGGACGACGACCGCCACGGCTGGGGGGCGGGGCCGACGCGCGCCCTGCAGCTCGCACTGGCGGAGGGACGTCTGCTCGCTCGTCGCCGACCCCATGCCGACGCCTTCATCGTCGGCTACCCCGGCCACTTCGACCTACCGGCAGCGCGCCGGGCAACGCGCGGGCGTCCGCTGATCTTCAATCCGCTCGTCTCGCTTGCGGATACCCTCGTCGGCGACCGCGGACGGTTCCGCCAGGGCTCGCTGGCAGCACGCGCCCTGGAGAGAGTCGACCGCAGCGCCTTCCGCGCCGCCGACGTCGTCGTCGCAGATACCGAGGCGGATGCGCGGTTCTTCGCCGGTCTCGCAGGGCTCGATGAGGTGCCTGTCTGCTTCGTCGGTGCCGAGGACAGGCTCTTCAAACCGGGCTGGTCGCCGCCGGACCGCTTCGTCGCGCTCTTCGTCGGCAAGCTGATCCCGTTGCAAGGGGTGGAGACCATCCTCGAGGCGGCGGGCGCAGCACCGGAGATCGACTTCCGTCTCGTCGGCAGCGGCCAGCTCGAAAGCTTGCTCGCAGCTCGGCCGCCGAACGTCGAGCACGTGCCGTGGATCGAGTACGAACGGCTCCCGAGTGAAATCCAGCACGCGGGCTGCGCGCTCGGGATCTTCGGCGCCACGAGCAAGGCGCAACGGGTCATTCCGAACAAGGCCTTCCAGGCGATCGCGTGCGGCGCGCCACTCGTGACCGCCGACACGCCCGCGGCGCGCGAGCTGCTCGACGACGAGAGCGCACTCCTGGTGCCGCCGGGCGACGCGGCGGCGCTCGCCGGCGCGGTGCGGCGACTCGCAGCAGATTCCGAGCTCGCCGGTCGCCTTGCGAACGGCGGCCGCGCCGCATACGAGCGCCAGGCGAGCGAAGCCGTCCTCGGCCTGCGCTGGCGCGCGATCATCGAGCGGCTGCTGTGAGACGAGCTCTAGCCTTTGCAAGCGACCGCGTCCTCCTTGCCGCCGCCATCACCGCGTATGCGGCGGGGTTCGCAGCGCTCTCGGCGCTTCGTCACGAAGCGTTCTTCACCGGTCGCTTCGACCTCGGGAACATGGTGCAGGCGGTCTGGTCGACCGCGCACGGCCACCCGCTGAGGATGACCGACCTGCACGGCGAACAGATCTCCCGCCTCGCAGCCCACGTCGATCCGATCCTGGTGCTGTTCGCGCCCCTCTGGTGGCTCTGGCCGAGCCCACACATGCTGCTCGTCGTGCAGGCGTGCGTCGTCGCGGTCGGCGCGATTCCGGTCTTCCTGCTAGCCCGCAAGCAGCTTGAATCGTCCCGGGCCGCGCTCGGGTTCGGGCTCGCCTATCTCCTGTATCCGGCGACCGGCTGGCTGACGCTGAACGAGTTCCATCCCGTCGCGCTCGCAACGCCCTTGCTCCTCTTCGCCTTCTGGTACCTGGACGAGGACCGCCTCCTCCCGTTCGCACTGTTCGCAATCGCCGCAGCGACCTGCAAGGAAGAGATCGCGCTCGTCGTCGCAGGATTCGGCATCTGGTACGCGCTCGCGCACGGACGCTGGGTGGCAGGCGCGGCCATCGCCGGCGTCGGCGCTGTCTGGGCCGCGGTCGCCATCGCCGTCGTGATCCCGCACTTCAACGCCGGCGCCGAGTCCGACTTCTACGGGCGCTACAGCGAGCTCGGCGGGTCCGCAGGGGGAATCCTCAAGACAGCCCTCACGCATCCGCTACGGATCGCCGAGGCTGCCTTCAGCGCACGAGACCTCCACTACCTGCTCGAGCTCGTGGCGCCCCTGGCCGCGTTGTGCCTGCTGGCGCCGCTCGTGCTCGTGGCTGCGTTGCCGGAGCTCGCGATCAACCTGCTCTCGTCGACGACCACACAGACGTCGATTCACTTCCACTACACGGCCGGACTGATCCCTCCGCTCGTCATCGCTGCGATCTTCGGCGCGAAGCGGCTGTCGCGCTGGGCGTTTCCGGTGGCAGCAGCGATCGTCGTGGCAGCGCTCGTCGGGAACTATCGTCTCGGGCCGATCCCGGGCTGGCGGCATCTCCCGGGCGGACAGACGTTTCAAGCAACGGCGGCGCGGGTGACCGTGCACGATCACATCGCCGACCGCGCGCTCCGGCTCATTCCCGGCGACGCGGTGGTGAGCGCGACGAACACGCTCGGCGCGCACCTGTCGGCACGCACACGCGTGCTCAGCTTCCCGTTCATCCAAGATTCGAAGTGGATCGCAGCTGACGAGACGCAACCGGGCTACGCGGACCGGTACGCGCCCATCCCGACGGCAACGCAACTAGCAGCGCTACGACGGAACCCGGAGTGGCAACTCGTGTTCGAGGAGGACGGCATCCTCATCTTCCGGCGGAGGCCTGCGTAGCCGCAGGAACACGAACGCGAACAGCGCGAGCACCACCAGATCGCGCACCAGCACGAGCCACACGTAGCCGCCGAGCGCGAACACGTCTCGGTAGTGGAAGAACCACACCTGCGCCACCACGAGGGCGGTTGCGGTCAGCACCCACGCCGCCGGCTCGAGCAGCGGCACGAACGGAACGAGCCAGACGAGATACTGCGGTGAGAAGAACCGAGTGAAGGCGAGGAAGCCGGCAATCGCCGCGGCGAAGGCGAGTGCGAGTCGCCGCGGATCATCGCGGCCGCGTAGGTAGAGCCAGGCAACCGCGGTCACGGCGATTGCCTGCGCGATCGAGCTGAGCACGGCAAGTGTGTCGGGTAGCGAGCCGACGAGGTCGTAGGAGATCGCGTGACCCGTGCGGTGCACCACGGTGGCGCTGTAGATGCCAGTCCGATCGGACACCCCGAGCAGGGAGCCGAACAGACTCTCGACCTGCAGCGATCGTCCCGCCTGCGCGCGAAAGCTCTCCGCAAGACCATGCGGTGCAAGCACGAGGAAGGGAACGAGAAAGACAGCGACGACTGCCGCGAAGGCTGCGAGCCCCCGCAGCACCGCTGCACGTCCACGCGCCCGCCACACGAAGATCGCCGCAGGTGGAATGAGCACGACCGGGTAGACCTTGGTAGCGAACGCCGCACCGAGCAATGCGAACGCTGCGGCATCGCGCCCGGCGAGGAGCAGCACCAGCGCCGCAACGGTGAGCAACGCCGGCCAGGCGTCATAGGTATTGAGCGAAATCGGACCGAGCGCGAGCGGCGACAACGCAAAGAGGAGCACGGCGGCCCAGAGGCGAGTCGTCGAAACTCCGAATCTGACGAGCAAGGACGCCACGAGCACAAGCGTCGCGACGCCGCAAACGGCCATCAGACATTTGAACGCGGCGTTGTAGTGCGAGAAGCCGAAAGCCGACGGCGGCAGGAACACTGCCAGCGCACCGGGTGGATACTCCATGAAGAAGTCGCGGTAGGGCACACGCCCGTCGAACACTGCAGCGGCGAACCCCTGGTAGAGGTGGACGTCGCGGAACCGTGCGGCGCCAAAGAGCCCACCGTCCGGGACGGCGCACGCCGCGAGATAGATCGGGATCGCCGCGGCCGCCGGCCGCAACCAGGCCTTACTTGGGTGTGGAGCCAGGGACCTGGGAGAAGCCGTTGGCGCGACCGTTCCCCGAGCTCGTCGTCGTCTGCGCCGGCGCAGAGCTCGAGTAGCTCGGCACGTAGTACCCGCCGCTCATGGCGTACTGCAGCTTGTGCGTGACCCAGACCGGCGAGGTCTTCGGCGACGGGAACTCCTTCGGGAACGGCGCGTACTTGATCGCAGCCTCCATGAACAGCTTCCAGATCGTCGCCGGGAAGGTCGGTCCCGAGACGGAGATCCCGTGCACGGACGTCATCGGGATCTCTCCCTTGGGATAGCCGAGCCAGATCGTGGCCTCCAGGCTGGGGAAGAAGCCGCAGAACCACGCGTCGGCGAAATTGTCCGTGGTGCCGGTCTTGCCGGCCGACGTTCCGCCGAAGTAGGCCCCGACACCTGTGCCACTCCTCATGTTCTCCTCGAGAATTCTCACGACCTCCGCGGCGACCCAGTCCGGAACGGCGCGCTTACGCTGCGGTACGCCCCAGCCGGCTTCGGTGTCGACCTTGCCACCCGGGAGAACGACCTTGCGGATGGCCATCGGCTTCGAGTAGACCCCGCCGGCAGCGAGGGTCGAGTACACCGAGGCCATGTCCATCGGCGTCACGACACGCGAGCCCAGGCCCATCGACGGCACGTACACCCCGTCGGAGGTGCGCAGGTCGGTGCGCACGCCGAGCCGGTAGGCGATGTCCGCGATGTTGTCCGGACCGACATCGAGCGACAAGCGTGCGTAGACGCTGTTGTCGGAGCGCAGGGTCGCGTTCTCGATCGACGTCGCCCCGACGTAGGTGTGGTCGTACGTCTGTGGGCACCAGGCCGTCGGCGGATTGGTGTAGCAGGAACCCGTACCGGTCGGATCCCATTTGAACGGTGCGGAGAGATAGGTCGTGGACGGGCTGATGCCCTGCGAGATCGCCGTCGTCAGCACGATCGCCTTGAACGTCGACCCCGGTTGGCGGCGCGCGGAGGACGCAAAGTTGACCTGGTTCTTGGGATTGCCGGGGCTCACCTCGGTCATCGCACGAATCGCCCCGTTGCTCGGATTGATCGAAACGATCGCCGCCGCCGGATCCGTCACTAGGGGAAGTGTCCGCCTGATCGCAGCGAGGGCGAGTCTCTGCAGGCGCGGATCGATGGTCGTGTAGACCTTCAGGCCGCCCGAGCGAACCGTGTTCGCGCCGTACTGGAGCTGAAGCGCCTCGCGCACGTAGCTGAAGAAGTAGGGCTCGCGGATGCGCGTGTACAGACGCCCAGCCTTGAGGTGGAGCTTGCGCTGAGCGACCGCATCGGCGTACTGACTCGACGTGATGTCTCCGTTCCCGAGCATCGCGCGCAGCACCTCGTCCCTGCGGGCGATTGCCTGCGCCGGCCGCTGGAACGGGTCGAAGACGGACGGCGCCTGGGGTAGGCCGGCCAGCAACGCCGACTCGGTCAGGCTGAGCTTGCGCGCCGGCTTGGAGTAGTAGGTCTGGGCAGCCGCCTCGATCCCGTACGCGTGGTTCCCGTAGTAGACCTGATTCATGTACGCGTTGAGAATCCACGTCTTCGACTTCTCGCGCGCGAGCTTGATTGCCAGACACGCCTCGGTCGCCTTGCGTCCGAGTGTCTGCGACTTCTCCGTGATGTAGAGATTGCGGACGAGCTGCTGGGTGATGGTCGACCCACCCTGCACGACGCGCCCGGCGTGGATGTCCGCGTAGAGCGCGCGCACGATGCCGAGCCAGTCGAGTGCACCGTGCTTGTAGAAACGCCGGTCCTCGATCGCGATTGTCGCC
>WNFC01009588.1_pt1 | contig 11997 bp, 16 predicted proteins | sample 5400541 | NCBI WGS metagenome assembly WNFC01 (sample SAMN13153342, study PRJNA577476) | soil metagenome | isolation source: 120 cm saprolite under Douglas fir tree site 2 hole 2 replicate 1 | place: USA:California | collected 2015-04-18 | reverse complement strand
GTTGGTTTCAATAAGCGACCCGTGCAACGTGTTCGAGTTATCCGAGCGGAACAGGCAGATGATCTGCAGGTCTGCTTCGGTATCGGCCGGGCTTTGCACTAGAATCCGCATGGGAATCGGCCCGTCTTTGATCGCGATTTCGACTGGCTTCGGCGCGCTCGCCGGTGCCGCTGCCTGCGCGAACGCAGGAACAGTGGAACTCTGGAAGGAATACGACCCCAGAACGAACAATAACAACGGCACAACTGAAAATCTTTTCATACGGCTGTCTCCTTCAGTCATTTCTGGATGGAAAAATCTCCTTGGCGTGAGGCAAGTCCTCGCGGGCCTGAATCGAGCGCGCCGCGGACGTATGCGGTCCGTCGTAGCGCTCGCCGACAAGGCACACGGATGCGGCACGCGAAACGTCGAGCTTCTTCGTCTGAATCCAAAACCCGAGCTGTTCGCCAAGCACCATCCCCAAGAGGCCTAGCAGTGCGACGATGGGCGGTGCCGGGCTCTTCACCCGGATAAGTCCGTAGAGGACACCCACTCCGAGACCAACGATGAAAGATAAAAAGAGCACCTTCATTTCGATCCCTCTATCCATGCGTGAATCAGAATGCAAAGCAATCGCAACCCATCTCCCATAAGCCAAGGTTACCCAGCACTTGAAGGTGCGATCGCGTCCTGCCATCTGCCGATGCCTCAACATGCGAACAGGAAGCGGAGTGAGATGCGCCAAGAGTGTGGTCCAGGCCCTTCGCGCATCCTCCATACTCTTTGACAGGAGACCAGCTTGGGCTCACTGGCAGCGCAGGCGGCGCGAGTTTTGAGAATTCTGCGTTGGCGTGAACGATCTTCCCGCCGACGATCGTGAGCACTGATTCGAGATGTTTGATCTCCTCCTCGGGAATGGAGAAATAATCGCCAGAGAGGACAGCCAAGTCAGCCAGCTGGCCAGGAGCAAGCGCTCCTTTCTTCCCGTCTTCCGTTGAAAACCAGCTGCTCCCCATCGTGTAGAGCTTGAGTGCTTCCGCTCGATCCAGTCGGTTCTCTGCCGGATAAAGACTGAGACCCCCGATGGTCTTGCCGGTGATAAGCCAGTAGAGGGAAAGGTAAGGGTTGTAGCTCGAAACGCGGGTTGCGTCGGTGCCTGCTCCCACCGGAGCACCCATCTCCAGCATGCGTCGAATCGGGGGAGTGCGCTTGGCTTGCTGTGAACCGTATCGCTCGACGAAATACTCGCCTTGAAAGGCCATGCGGTTCTGCACGGCAATGCCGCCGCCCAGCGCCTTCACGCGCTCGATGTTGCGGTCGGAAATTGTTTCGCAGTGATCAAAGAACCAGTGCAGGCCGTCGAAGGGAATTTCCCGGTTCACTTCTTCGTAGACATTCAGTGCCCGCTCGATGGTCTCGTTGTAGGTTCCATGCAAGCGAAAAGGCCAGCGATTTTCTACGAGATGATGGATTATCGCTTTCAGCTCGCTTTCCATGACGGGGAGCATGTCCGGGCGCGGCACGAGAAAGTCTTCGAAGTCCGCGGCGGAGTAAACGAGCATTTCGCCTGCTCCGTTGACGCGGTAGAAGTCGTCCCCATTGCCGGCCTTTGTCATTTTGGTCCAGCTCTGAAAGTCAGCCAGTTCCTGTTTCGGCTTCTGCGTGAAGAGGTTGTACGCGAGGCGAATCGACAGGTCGCCATTGCGATGCAGTTCGTTCACGACGCCATAGTCGTCGGGATAGTTCTGAAATCCGCCTCCGGCGTCCACCGCACTGGTAATGCCGAAGCGGTTGAGCTCGCGGAAGAAGAGCCGGGACGAATTAAGTTGATCTTCGCGGGAGAGCTTGGGGCCCTTTGCAAGTGTGGCGTAGAGAATGTTGGCATTGGGCTTGGCGATAAGAAGACCCGTGGGGTTTCCGTGACGATCGCGCTGAACCTCACCAGCCGGGAAATCGGGGGCGTTCTTGTCATAGCCCACCGCGCGCAACGCCGCTCCGTTCAATAATGCGCGATCATACAAATGCATAACGAACACGGGCATGTCTGGGGCAACTGCGTTGATCTCGTCGAGCGTAGGCATCCGGCGTTCGGCGAATTGGAATTCAGTCCAGCCTCCAATCACCGTACCCATTGAGGCGCGGGAGTTCGTGCAGCTTGTTCTTTCAGCATCCGCAATGCACCGGCCAGCGAAGGAACACCGTCCCAGCGCAATTCCAAGTTGTAGTTGAGCCCGCCCCGGATCGGATGCATGTGTGAATCGTTGAGACCGGGGATGACGGTTCGTCGTCGCCCGTCAATTACGCGCGTTTGCGGATTCCGGAGGCGCAGAATTTCTTCATCCTTGCCCACAGCGGATATCCTTCCGACCATTATGGCGATCGCTTCGACAAATGAGGGCACCCCGTTCGTAGCGATCTTGGCGTTGTGCAATATGAGTTCAGCAGACACACGAATCTCCTTTCGTTTTCCAACGACTTCGGGAATGGCCGAGGCTGCGCCGCCCGTCTAGTTTTTATTTGTGAGCTGCAGCGAACGCGGGAACTGCGTACTCAGGAAACTTCGTTGCCGGCGCACCGTGCACCATCGTGTAGGCGTACTCGACACCGATTCCGTATGCTCCGTAGTGGTTCTTTATGATGTCCATCACGGCATCGTAGGTGCCCTTGTGGGCCCAATCGCGCTGCCACTCGAGCATGACCGACAGCGACGTGACCGGCTTTGCGCCGGCTTGAATGACGCGCTTCATAGCGTTGTCGTGCGCCAACTGGCTCACGTCTCCACAGCAGTCTTCCACGACATAGATCTCGTACCCATCGTGGATCGCTTGAACACTGGGAAGGGCGACACAGGTCTCGGTCCAAAGGCCGGCGAGAACGATCTTCTTCTTTCCCGTTTTCTCGATCGCCGCAACGAAATTCTTGTCGTCCCAGGAATTCATGGACGAACGTTCGATGGGCGTTTGGTTTGGGAAAATGGCCTTGAGCTGAGGCCACATATTTCCGCTAAAGCTTTTCGTTTCTACGGTAGTGAGCACGACCGGCACCTCGAACACGCGGGCGGCTTTTGAGAGCGCTACGGTGTTGTTAATGATTCCTTGACGATCAAAGTTGCTGGTTCCAAACAGCATTTGTGGCTGATGGTCGATCAGAGCCACAATGCAATTGTCCAGAGTCAGCAACCCCTTTCACTTCGCTTTGGACCGATATTGCTTTGAGTCATATTTCCCTCCTCCATTGAAATAACTGCATCTTCTGAATCGATTAGGTCGGAACGTCACCGCCCACACGACGCGATTGCCGAACCTTTGAAAAAGGCCAGCATGTCCGCGTTAATTTGTTCGGGATTCGTCGTGCGCATGCCATCTATTGGCCGGCATGCGCAGGCCGGGCCTTAGGCTCGAGTTCTCGTTCCGCTTGAAGCCAATCATCCACGTCATGGCCCGGCTGCCCGCCACGTTCAATATAGATTTCGTATGCTCGAATTCTGATTTCCTCGAGTCGCGGCGAATCCGCTGCTGAGGTCTCTGCCGATTCTGCGTGTGTGGCGGAGTTTGCTTTGGGTCCTAAGTTTCGATGCTCCTTGGTTTGCAACGACATGCTCATCTCCTTTTCTTTTGTGATTAAACTGCTTTTAATCGTGGAACCTTGTTCGCCCTACCGCCGCGCCGGCGAATCCCGGGCGCAAGACACATAGCTCGCCGCCAAATCGAGGCTGGTCCACCAGCTTCGGGATGACCGACCTGCGGAGGGCCTTCTTGGCGTGGAACAGTCATCCTTTGGCTGCTGATAAAGAGATACCTAATGCTTCTGCTGTTTCCCGCATCGAACGTCCTTGCAGTTGAATCTGAACCACGACATGTAGGTTCGGTCGTAGACGCCGGATAGCGGTCCTCAGAATTCTCTGTTTTTCGCTCTGCGCGTAGCAGGTCTCGGGATTCGGCGCATGGTCGGCTATTTCGCAGCACAGGCTGCCAACGCCAGAATCACTGTTACAGCCTGTGGCAATCTCAGGGGACGCTCGTTTCTTTCGGAGGATCATGAGCGCCGAGTTGACGGTGATGCTCGTGAGCCAAGTTCCGAAATTGGACCTGCCCTCGAAGTCCCCCATGTGAACAAAGGCTCGAAGCAGTGAGTCTTGAACTGCGTCTTCGGCATCCTCACGGGTTCTCGTTATGCGATGAGCAGCACGAAACAGTTGCTCTCTGTATTGGTCGGAAAGTGCGGCGAAGGCCGTGGAGTGCCCATTCTTGGCCGCTTGCACCAAGCCCCCGTCGTTCAGTCCGTTACCACCGTCCCTTGACCTGGCATTCGTTTGTGCTGATCGTTCCGCAGAAAACTGCATCACTTATGCACCCCCGGTCTTTTGCAACTTGAAGAGATTGATGAAGGTCGTAGGAAATGCCATCAGCGAACACCGTGATGGTGCCGATGCCGGAGTGCCGATGCACCGGCATGCTTCTCGCCATCTGGCGCATGTCCGATTCAAACCGGTCGAGAAAGACGAACGGCTTCAGGCGTTCCCCAAGATCGGATGGGCTCATTAGGCGAACGATTGGGCCGTGGCTCACTCCTCGCGTGCGTTGAATCACCTTGCGGGATATCAGATTTTGGCTCAACTCTGTCGGCTTCACGATCTCCTCCATTTCAGCAATCCTTATTCACAAGGCTTCGGCCTATACGGAAACTGGAGCTCACCCGAGGCGAAGTCCGGGGGCGACACCACAATTTGCCTTGAGCCAGTCTGGAACTGGTCAACCCCATGGCCAGTTATTCCCTGGAATTGGACCTGCAAGACCCGTGGTTCCGCCCATTCACCGTTCACGCCGAACTTGACCGCGCCCATGACGGTGTCAAAGGTCGTGCTTCGTGTGTGTGCCCCAAGGCGGGCGTCGTCGAATCCCCCTGTCGATTCGACCGCATGAGCAACCACCTGCATCTGGGCATAGGCGAGCGGCGCCATGTAGTGCCCCAAGGGATCGACCTTCGCGTCATTGGCGCGTGCCTGGTAAGTATTCAGGAATTGCTGAACACCGGGAAACATCATCTTCGGAACCGGCTCCCAATATTCGTAGTTCACGAAGCCGTTGAGCAGCCCGCCGAGCGCGGTTTTGACCGCTGTGTTCTGTGGGCCGATCATGCCCCCGCCAACCATCTTCGGCCGGAGCGGGTTTGCATTGATCGCTCGCACTAGGCCGATCGAATCCGCGAGATAGGAGCAGAGAAACAGCAGCTCACAGTCGCTTTTAGCAGCGACGTCGATGACAGGCGTGAAATCCACGGTCGCCAGGGGATAGATAGCCTCGTGAACGATCTTGAAGTCGTATTTCTTAGCATTGGCCTTCGCGCCAAGAATGGGGTTGCGCGAGAATTCGGCGTCTGCCGACACGAGCGCAACGGTTGCAGGCCGAGGGCTTTGCTCTCCGGCTAGAGCAAAGAATCCCTCGGTTAGAGCAGCGTTCGGGTTCGGCCCGGTCGGAATCATGGCGAAGTAGTTTGGATAGCCAAGCGCGTTGTTGACGCCAAGACCCATCAACCCGACGAAAAAACGCTTCCGCTCCATGATGAGAGGCATCGCGGGCAACACTGTATTGGTGCCGTAACCGCCGATGACGAGATCGACCCTGTCTTCATCCATCAGCCGCTTGTAGATGCCCGGAACCTGCGAAGCGTCCGCATGATCGTCGTAGCGGACGAATTCGACTGGCCGGCCGAGCAGCCCGCCCTGGCGGTTGATCTCCTCCCGCCAGATCTCATGGGTAAGCTGCGCCGACCGGCTGTTATCCGCCACCGGGCCGGTCAGCGACAGGCAATATCCAATACGGATTGGCGACGATGCGGTGGACATGTCAGAACACCTTACTTGGCGTGAGTACCGAGAAGCTGCAGTTCCCACGCCAGGGCGACAGCGCTACCACCGCCATGCTCAAGAACGACACCTGCAACGCCAGCGGCGGTCTCGCGCGCCCAATCACGCTGCCATTCGCCCAGCACGGCCAGCCAGGTGATCGGGACCGCGCCAGCTTGAACTATACGGCGCACGGCCATATCGTGGGCTTCTACCGAGACACCGCCCGAAGCATCGGTGACGATGAAGACGTCGTATCCCTCGGCAAGAGCCTGGATGGCTGGCATCGCGAGGCAGATCTCGGTATAGAGCGCGGCTAGCACGAGCTGCTTGCGCCCGCTCTTCTTCACGATGTCGGTAACGTTCGGGTCTTCCCAGGCGTTGATGAAGGTGCGGTTGATCGGTTTTTGGTCAGGAAAGACGTCCTGAAGTCCCTTGATGATATTGCCACCCCGTTCTTCAAGTACCGTACTGAGGATCGTCGGAACGTTGAAGACTTTGGCCGTCTTGGCTAGGCCGATGACGTTGTTGACGATCATCGTCGGCTCGTGGCTGTTCAGATTCGTGAACTGATAAGGCTGATGATCGATCAGCACGAGGATGCTGTCTTCTGGGCGAAGTAGCGCTTCGAGACCGGTCTTTGGGGTTTTAGCCATGGGTGTCTCCTTGATTGGGTTGGTTTTGTAAAACGAGTGCTTAAGCGCCCGCGGGTTCGAGAAATACGTAGAGCGAGTGGATGCGACCATGCTCAAAATGGGCAACATCCATCCCGGTGACCGCTACCGGGCCATCGCGCGGACCGGAGAGCCATTTTAGGCGACCGATATTGTGGTGGCCGATGGCCGGCCCCGCCGCGCTGAAGACGAAGTTCGGAGGCAGTTGGGCAAACAATGCAGTCACCGCTTCAGAGATTGCCGCGTGACCCTTAGCGGAGGCGTCCGGCTCGTACAGCACGGCGTCCTCGGCATAAAGCTCGCGGATCGCCACAATGCGCCGTCCGGGGGCGCGCTCGTTGAATACGCGCGTAAGGTTCGCTTGCATTAGGCGGTTGTAGTCCATGGCTTCCGACTTAGGATGATTGCTCATTTTCTGCCTTTCTAGCTCAGGAGTAGTGGCTCGCTCGCCAGCCGTTACCTCGTTTAGCTCAATTATTTGGCACCCTTCGCCGCCAGGCTGATTCCGAGGTAATTGAGCGCAATGCGGTTTACATAGAGACGTTCGCGGTTAGGACCGAAAACCGCGACAAGTTGAGGCGTGAGGTCCAGCATCTGACGTAGCTCTGCTTCCTGTGCCAGAACCTTTTCTTCGGCTTGTTTGCGTTCTTCAATATCGAGATTGACGCCGATCCAATACAATAGAGTTCCATCGTTGGCCCGTAGGGGTTCCGCGCGGCTCAGAAACCAGCGGAACCCTCCGTCAGCATTGCGAACTCGAAAAGCCACTTGACCTGCGGAACCCGTACCTAGGCAGGTTGACCAGACTCGACGCGTCTCTTCATGGTCGTCCGGATGCAGAAGGGGAATATGGGAATCCCACTCGGCGCCGACATCGAAGCCGAAACGGAGAGGATGGTCTTCCGGCAGACCAAGGTAATCCGCCTGTCGGTTATTCACGAACGTCAGCCCGCCAGACGGGGAAGCGTACCAGGTATACGCTGGAATCACATTAAGGGTGAGCTGCAGTTGCGCTTCCAACGGAGCATATTGTTGCGTCATCCTTAGGACATCTAAGCCAGTAAACGGCCAAAGCTCCTGCGCGTCACTCATTTCGTGGCGAGAGCGCTTGCGATGACGTCTCGTGAGAATCCAAGCTCCCTCATAGGACATATTCTCAAGATGAGGCTTTGGGAAGTCGTTCAGAAACCTGTCAAAAACGGTGAAGAACTGTAAAAGGCCTATAATCTAACTGCGTTCGTATGACAAACTCCTACAAGTTCGGGCAGTTTGTGCTAGATCCGGGGAGCCGCACGCTATCCCACGCTGATTCACCCGTTTTTCTCACCCCTAAGGCTTTCGAGGTCCTGACGTTCCTGGTTCAAAACCCCAAACGCTTAGTCACCAAGGAGGAACTGCTACAAGCCGTTTGGGGCGACACGTTCGTAGAAGAGGGGAACCTGAAACAATACATCTCGCATTTACGGAAGGTGCTGGTTGACAACTCCGAGAATCCGCGCTTGATCGTCACCATTGCTCGAAAGGGCTACCAGTTCACCGCGAGTGTGACCGTAGCCGAAGCGACAGACAGCGCAAAAAAACCCGGGATTCAAGTTCCGACCACCGAGAATTTGCGAGCCGATGCGCGAGCCGCCTCACAAGGTCCCCCAGATGAGGCGGTTCCAAAGGCACCCTGGCACTGGTGGAAACGTGGGTTGGTCGCATCTGCGGTCATTTTGGTGGGCGTGGGCTATATGTCTTGGCGGCATTTTCGGCTTATTGCACGGCCGAGGCCGCAAAAAATCATTCTCGCCGTATTGCCGTTTGAGAATCTCACTGGCGATCCCAATAAGGAATATCTGGCAGACGGGCTGACCGAGGAGATGATTTCGCAGTTAGGCCGGCTTAACCCGGAACAGTTGGGTGTGATCGCGCGAACGTCCGTCATGGGTTACAAGCACAAAGACGAACGCCTGGACCAGATTGGACATGATCTTTCCGTCCAGTATGTGCTGGAAAACAGTCTCCGGCAGAGCGGCGATCACCTGCGCATCACTTCCCAGTTGCTACAAGTGAAGGACCAGAGTCATCTGTGGTCTCACAATTACGATTATCGCGCGCAAGACATTCTTGCCGTGCAAGATGATGTAGCCAAGGTTGTGGCGCGGGAGATCCAGGTGCGTTTGACTTCGCAACAACAAGCAGAGTTGGCTCGACCCCAATCAGTTAATCCGGAGGCCTTCGACGCCTACTTGCAGGGATACTACTTCTTTCAGCGGAACACCGACAAAGATACGAAGATGGCAGCGACGTATTACGAACGGGCGACCCAACTTGATCCCTCCTATGCTTTGGCTTGGGTCGGGTTGTCTCGGGTGCGGAACCGGCAGACCAACACAGGCCTTATTCCCGCTGAGGAGGGTCACCGGCTTCCGCGTGAAGCGGTTGAGCGAGCTTTAGCACTGAACCCAAAACTGGCAGAGGCCCATGCCCAAATGGGACGGATTAAGCAACAGGTCGACTTCGATTGGGCTGGAGCGGATGCTTCCGTGCAGCGGGCGATTGCTCTCGAACCCGGAGATCCCGACATTGTACGATCAGCGGCTTTCTCGGCAGCCATTCTCGGCCGCTTTGACGAAGCTCTTCAATTGAATCGCCGAGCTGTTGACTTGGATCCCCTCAATGCAGATAGTTGGGAGAGCCTTGGACAGACCGAGTTTTTCATGGGGCAGCTAGACGAAGCCGCAGCGGATGGCAAGAAGGCCCTTGAACTGAGTCCCGATGCTTGGGCCGTCCGTATCATGTTAAGCCATATCTATGGTGTCCTTTCGGCAAGCCTGCATGAATTCTGCTGAAGCTGTTGGTATCGTCGGCTGTCCACGCAATTCTGGACGGAGGATGACCGATGAAAACCAGGACCGTATCCGCTTCCGGCAGTCCATTTGAGCAAGTGCAGCACCGTTTCGACGTTTGGCGTAAGACACGTAAGCGCTGTTCACCCATTCCAGAGACGCTGTGGAGTTCAGCAGTGGAATTGGCTCGGGAGCACGGCCTACACCGAACCGCTCGAGCACTGCGACTGAACTACTACTCGCTGAAGAAACGATTCCCTTTGATCCCTGGCTCCCCGAGTAGGACGCAAAGGGAAACGACGTTTGTCGAACTCCTTCCGCCCGTAGCCGCAGATCATTCTGGCTGCACCATCGAAATGGAAAATGCGCAAGGTGGAAAGATGAAGATCCATGTTCAGGGCCTGGGAGGTCCAGACCTTGCGGTTCTGAGCGACAGCTTCTGGAGGGCCGCGTCATGATTCAGATCGTTCCCCAGATGCGCATCCTGGTGGCGGTGCAGGCGATCGATTTTAGAAATGGAATTGACGGTCTGGTGCGCATCTGCAAGCAAGCGCTCGAGGCCGATGCTTTTTCCGGCTGTTTGTTCGTTTTTCGAAATCGCCGACGGACGGCCATAAAAATACTCGTCTATGACTCCCGGGGATTTTGGCTTTGCCAGAAGCGCCTGTCGACAGGCCGGTTTCGTTTCTGGCCGGAGAGCACGACGGAGGCAGCGAAGGTTCTGGAAGCCCACGAACTCCAAGTGCTGCTTGCCGGCGGCGACCCGGAAGCTACGCAGGCCGCGCCTCCCTGGCGACGCGTGGCCTGAGGAAAAGACGAGAAGCAAAAAAAAATGGCACGCGGGACTTGCGTTCCATAAAGAGACCTGCTACGCTGCCAGCCATGCAAACGTCGGCACACTACCGGCAGCGCGTGGTCACCGACACTGACGTCGTCTTCATTTGCAAGCTCATTGCCGAACATCCGCGGGCGAGCCGGCGAGAACTTTCCTACCTGCTCTGTGCCGCCTGGAACTGGGTGCAAGCGAATGGCGCCCTGCGCGACATGGTGTGCCGCGGGCTGATGTTGAAATTGCACCGCGAGGGCCGCATCGAGCTGCCGCCGGTGCGGCGCACGCCGCCGAATCCTCTGGTGGTGCGCAAAAAACCAGCTGCGGTAGAGGTGGACACACGGCCGCTACGCGATCGTCTGGCTGAAATCCGGCCGCTGGAGTTCCGCTCGGTGCGGCGCACGCCGGAAGAACCGCTGTTAGCCTGCTCGAGCAATATCACTATCTCCGCTACAAACAGCCTGTCGGGGAACACCTGAAATTTCTGGTCTACGCCGGAGAGCGGCCGGTGGCCTGTTTTGCGTGGTCCTCGTCGGCACATTACCTGGGCTGCCGGGACCTTTTTCTCGGCTGGTCGGACCAGGCGCGGCGTAAGAACCTCCACCTGCTGGCCTACAACCCGCGCTTTCTGATCCTACCCTGGGTGGAGATTCCGCACTTGGCCTCGCACCTTCTGGCACGCATGACCCGCATGCTTTCCGGAGAGTGGGAGCGCGCCTACGGTCATCCGATCTATTTTGTGGAAACCTTCATCGATCCGGAACGGTACCGCGGGACCTGCTACCGCGCGGCCAACTGGATGGTATTAGGTCGCACGACCGGCCGCGGCAAGAACGCCTGGAGCAAGCGGCCCAACCGCCCCATTAAGGAAGTGCTGGGCTATCCGCTGCGGCGAGACTTTCGCCAGCTCCTGAGTGTATAAAGATGAGGAAGAAGGCGATCCCGAGGATCGACGTACCTATGGAAGAGCTGGAAAAAGTTCTGGAGCGTGCGCGTAAGGAACCGCTCGATGAAGAGGGCTATGCGAAGCTGAAAGCGTCTCTGGAAACACTCGGCTATTTGGTCCAGTTGGTGGAGAACAAGGACACCACGATTCATCGACTGCGGCAGATCCTGTTCGGCTCGAGCACGGAGAAGACCAGCCAGGTGCTGCCGGCCGAAGGTGTCGCGAGGCAAGCGGGAAATCCAACGGTTAACCCGAAGGTGCCAACGGAGAAAACCAGCGAAGAGAAGAGCAAGGGGCACGGCCGAAAACAGTGCCGAAGCTTATAGCGGAGCAGAAAAAGTTCGGGTTGCGCACGAATCGTTGAAACCGGGTGATCGCTGTCCGCACTGCCAGAAGGGCAAGGTCTACCACCAAGCGCAACCGGGTGTTCTGGTGCGGGTCGTGGGCCAGGCGGCACTGAAAGCCACGGTGTATGAGTTGGAGAAGTTGCGGTGCAACCTCTGCACGGAGGTGTTCACGGCGAAGGCCCCCGAAGGAGTGGGAGCGGAGAAATACGATGAAACCAGCGCGAGCATGATCGCGCTGCTCAAGTATGGGAGCGGACTTCCATTCCACCGCCTCGAACGACTACAAGGGTGCCTGGGGATACCGCTACCGGCGGCGACACAATGGGAGATCGTGAAGGAGATCACCGGGGTGCTGAAACCCGCCTATCAGGAACTGATTCGGCAGGCAGCGCAGGGGGAAGTGGTGTATAACGACGACACCACGATGAAGATTCTGACGATGATGCCGGCACGATCGCCGACCGAGGAGTGCGCGGAGGAGAAGTCGGAACGCACCGGGGTATTCACTTCCGGGATCGTGTCGACGCGCGAAGGACGGAGGATCGC
>WNFC01012064.1_pt1 | contig 11999 bp, 16 predicted proteins | sample 5400541 | NCBI WGS metagenome assembly WNFC01 (sample SAMN13153342, study PRJNA577476) | soil metagenome | isolation source: 120 cm saprolite under Douglas fir tree site 2 hole 2 replicate 1 | place: USA:California | collected 2015-04-18 | reverse complement strand
AAACAACACATTAGTATGCTTTTTGTACTACTTATATAATAAACAAAAAATAATGATAAGGTCTTTAGTCTGCTTTCTAAGGCCTTTTGAACAACACTTAGTATGCTTTTTGTACTACCTATAATAAACATATAATAACAATAACTAAGGTTCTTAGTCCACTTTCTAAGGCCTTTCAACAAACATTAGGTGTGCTTATTAATAACCCTTATATAACTCATTATCACTAATAATAGGACCATTGCAGCCACACAATATTTGGTACGCTTTTTGTACCACTTATAATAAATATAATGGTAATAACTAAGGCCCTTAGTCCACTTTCTAAGGCCTTTCAACAAACACTTGGTGCACTTTTTGCACCACTTATAATAAATATAATGATAATAACTAAGGCCCTTAGTCTGCTTTCTAAGGCCTTTCAACAAACATTAGGTGTGTTTTTGCACCACTTATAATAAATAGAATGATAATAACTAAGGCCCTTAGTCTGCTTTCTAAGGCCTTTTAACAAACATTAGGTGTGCTTTTTGTACCATTTATAATAAATAGAATGATAATAACTAAGGCCCTTAATCTGCTTTCTAAGGCCTTTCAACAAACATTAGGTGTACTTTTTAATAACCCTTATATAACTCATTATCATTAATAATGAAACCTTTGCAGCTACACAACAACAACACATCAAGATGGCTAATGCTAATAATTATGTACCAGTCTTCAGGTATGTATATAACATCTTTAATAAATATTACTAACTACTGTTACCTATAGAAACCAACATATAGGCTTTGCTATTATTCCTTCTGGACAATATGCATATCAAAATGCATATTGGATAGAACCTGATGCTTTATAAGCTTAGACAGTTGCACCAAACCATATAGTGTGGAAAACTATAGAAGTTGGTTTGAGTATTTGGGTGGTGTGGATAGTGTCTATACAAAGACAGAGTAACTCTCAGTTCCTGTGCTACAGGCACAAAACTAAGGTGTACACTGAATAAATGTATGGTACTTAAGTATGATGGAATTGTGGCTAACAAAGAGAGTTCAACATAGGCACTGAACTAAGAAACAAAAGGGTGTAATAAGGCCTGTTAGAATATGGAGCTAAAAGGTAAAAGACTACTGTAACTAGGGAATATCACAGGTGGGGCTACCCACACAGGTATATGGCCTGGGTGCTTTCAGGCATGGCCTTGGGCTGAGATATCACCGCCCACACACCACCCATGCCCGTGCCTTGGGTTGTGTGGGTTTTTTCACACGCACTGGTGTGAACCTTTGCACCACTTCCTGAATGAAATTGTGGATCGCTTTCAGATTCAGATTGCCCCTTGTTGTCAACGCCTTTGGCCACGTTTCAAGTTTCAGCCTTTTCTTCATGGTGACTTCATGGCAACTTCAGAATCGTGTATCCACCTTTTGCATTTTCTTGTCCGCCACCAACCATCTTTGTTTACAGTGACTTCAGAATCACCTGTAATAATAAGAGATGGATGATCATGGATCAGAACAAACACTCTGTGCACAAGTGAGGCATGGACAGCTAGTGGATCGCATCATGTAGACATCATCAGGTGCGCAAATATGTTCCATCTCTAGTAACAAGCTCTTTACATGTGTCTAGGTCTCCGTATCCTGTCTACACCGCATCCTGTTTCTTCATTCTCCGGCACAAGGAATGTGCCCTCCTCCACTCTTTTTTTTATCAACCCCTCCCCCCCCAGCCCCTCTCCTGATTCTCCAGTGCATGCAACACGCTCTCCTCAACCTCCATCCCCACCATAGTCGCGCCGGTGGAATTTGTGAGTGATCGTCAAGAATCACCCACTCAATGGAGCACGGAGCAACTAACAAGAGTCTTACCATTGTCAGGTGGGACTCCGTGGGACAACCATGAGACATTGGGTTGAGTGGGTCAGGCAGGCAGAGACGTCGAGACATCAGGTTGAGTGGGTCAGGCAGGTAATCCATTTGTATTTAAAGACATTTGTTTGTTGTACTACATATGCAATACATCCCTAAGTCCTACATCATCGTCAACTGTGTCCCCATCTGTTACCATCTCGCACCGTTGTTCATCATTGTCTGCTGCCCCCAATGCCCCGAGATGTTATCCCTCCTGTCAAGCTCGTCGAGGGCCCACACAAACGTATCCTCACCAAGAAGGCAAGGGAAGCTGCTGAGGTGTCTGTGAGGCACGTCAAACCATGGCCTGCTTTCGTGAAGACTTCATCGGCAACTGTCTCTGTTCCTGTCAGACCCGCTTCAGTGAAGACATCGTCATTGACTGTCTCTGTTCCTGTTAGACCTGTCTCTGTTGCTCAAGTGACCATGAGCTGTCCTAGTGACTACACTGGAGATGAGTGCATATCAAATATGTCAATGACTGTCGCATCCACATCTTCCAGTGTGCTGTGCTTCAATGTAAAGGAAGGCACGGTTGTGATATGCATCGGTTCTTGGATACTGGAGACGCCAGGTCAACCAGCAGGTTGCAGCGTCATGCAAAAATGTGCTGGGGTGAGGAGACTGTCAATGCTGCGGATAAAACTAAGGATCTTGCAGCCACATGTACCATTCTTGCTAACTCTGGCTTGAAAAGAAATGGCAGCATCACCGCTGCATTCGAGCACATCAGGAAGCCCAGCATCACATATTCACATCATCAACTCACATATACAGAAACAAGGTAAGAGTTACACTTACCTTCGGAGTGTGACTTGCACTTATTTGAACACAGGATCGAGATCGTGAAATGGGTCACAGAGAAAAGGTGGCCCTTTGTGATTGTCAAGGATTCCCAGTTCATATTATTGATGAAGACCGGTCATCCAGGATATTGATTGCCGTCGGCGGCGACTGTTGCTCGAGACATTAAGCACATCTTTGTCAAAATGCATCAGCGAATATCAACTATGTTAAAGGTAATCCTAACATACCTGTTTGTTTATCCATCTCACCATCCTCACAGAACGTCGACTGTGCACTGAACTTTGCGATGGACGCTTGGACGTCCCCAAATAGCTGTGCTTTTGTCGCCATAACCATCCACTATCAAGACGAGGGGGTCCCCATGTCATTACTACTCAACATCATTGAGTGTGCGGAAGCGCATACAGGAGTCACTCTTGCAGCGACCATGGTTAAGGTTTTTGAGAATTTTGGGATATCTGACAAGGTGTGGTGAATATGAAAATAAAAACAAGCTGACACTTAACTGGTGATCACATAGGTATTGTCCATCACATGCAACAATGCCACGAGCAACAACAGGATGATTGACAAGCTCGCTATCCAACTCGATGACTTCCCAGAATCTGTCAGCTGAGTGTGGTGCTTCGCCCACATCCTCAATTTAGTAGTCAAAAGCATTATGCGTCAATTCGACGTACCTGAGAAGAAGAAGGGTGAAGTCACTGACAAAGCAACTCTAGAGTTGCAGAAGCTTGCAGGTAACATTGAGTGCGAGGAGTCATCCTTCCCTTGCAGTGTTTGGAAAGAAGATGGTGAAGAAGCTTGCAGGGATAACATGGAAGGCTGGGTTGATGAGCAGGATGAGATGGACACAGATGAGCTGCAGGCCTTAGACAACACCATTCAGCCCGTCCGCTTCCTGCTGACTAAGGTAAGTTGCTTATGAAATCTTATGCAGGATTTAATAATCATGAACGCCACAGATCCACAAACTTGCATATGCAATCAAAAATTCCACCACCCAAGCTCTCCCTCAGTGGTTCCATATTTTAGAGGAGCTCTCTCTCGAACCACACATGATGCCCTGTGATGTCCGAACTCGTTGGAATGCCACCTATGATATGCTCCAGTTCACCTATGAATACAAGGACACAATCAACAAGATTACCGACACACACGAGATGAAGCTCCAAGACTATGAAATTGAGCCGCATGAATGGGACATTGTTAAGCAACTATGGGACATTCTCACTGTACGTCCCTCAACTTCCAAGTTTATTTACCTTTTCATACATCAATCATAGGTTTTTAAGGATGCAACACTTTTTTTTTCACATGGTGGCACTCCGAATGTCACATCAGTCATACCTGCCATGGACCATCTTGACGAACACCTCACATCGGTAGCTACAAGTCCCAAGTATGGCAGAGCAATCAAGGCTGCCGTTGCACTCAGCAAGAAAACCCTCAACAGGTACTATGACTGCACAGGTCAAAGTGAGGTGTATTGAATCATGATGAGTATGTTGACCATCTTTCCTTCCCATTTTTAAATTTTACTAACACTTAATTCAACTTAGTGTTACATCCTCACTACAAGCTTATGTATTTCCATCAGGCTGGGTGGCCAGGAGATTGGATCACTGCCACAAGAAAATTGTTATGCGATGAGTTTGACTGGTCATATCGCTTCAGGGAGGACATCGCACAGTCGGGGGCAAATGAGATGGCTTCAGCGGTGTGTAACTAGTATTTCTTCTCATGCCAGTACTTATTTTATCATAGAATTCCAAGCCCTTGAAGTCCAAGAACATGTTCGATAATATCCCTGTGTATCGCCTCTCTGTCAACACCATTGATGAAGTGAGCTGCTACCTCTGCACCGAGCCTGAAGATGTCCAAAATGAAGACCTTCTAAGGTGGTGGCATGATCACCAATGCCAATATCCCTGCCTGTTTCGCATGGCTCTCGACTATCATTCCATACCCTGTGAGTGTCAGAATGTCACTACTTTCGTACTTGTGCTCATTTCCGCTACTTTGTTTACAACAACAGGTTCTTCTGTTGGTGTGGAGTGTGTATTTAGCCAAGGCCGCCTCCTCCTTCTGTACATGCGTAACCATCTCTCCTCCAAATCCACATGCACACTGTTGTGCCTTGAAGATTGGAGTGCACATGGACTCATGAAAGATTGCCACATCAAGACTGTGGCTGCCCTTCCAGATGTCAAGGAGTTGGTGGAGCCTGAATTTCAGTGGGGTTGGGAGAAAACTGGGTAGCCTCATTGCGTTGTCATAACTAGTCTTTAATTACTTGTTTTAGCTTTTTCTTGTTACATCTTGCAAGCTAATACAAGCTGCATTATCGTTTACTCATATCTATATGCCAGCAATGGCTTGAAAACCCGTAACCCTCAATGCCTGAGGGAACACGGGAAGCCGCAGGGGTCCCATGCCTGTACCCTTAAATTTCCTGCACCCGCGACTTTGGGTACAGTTTTTCTCAGGTACGGCCACGGGCGGCCCAAAAATACCCTAGGGCTGCCCATGCAGAACACTAACTGTAATCAGCAGGAACAAAACAAGATGGGATGCATATGTAAACACAAGCACATACATGAACGTGCTGCGCTCAACATATAGTTGATACACATGCTTAGCAACATAACTAATGGGTTATTACATAAGGTGCTTAAGCCTATGAGGCATTAAATATAAAACACAATTATAGTTTACCATTGGCAAACATACCTTAAGGATATCAACTGTTGGGATGTGCTAATAGTGCTTACCTTAGCAATCAGATGCTATGCATTGGGTCATTAGATGATGCCTAAGATAGTACAGTTGTAAATACACCCAAAGGGTAAGATACTGTAATATAGACTTCTCTCCTCTAGCCACCATCTCCTTAATGGTCCAGTGCTCCTGCTCCCTATATGCCTAAATCCTATCATCAACCCTATCAGGAATCACAGTCTCCATATTTATTAGAACCTTTGGACATTATATGCAGAAACTGTAGGGCAATGCACTTTATGAGTGAAAAACTTCCTTTTATCAATCAACTTGAACCCTTTATTTTTCTTAACAGTAGTATTAAACATTTAACATGCTATTAAGATTACACTTTACTTAAATACATATTTACACAAATACAACTTTACTCAAATACAAATTTACTCAAATATGAATTTACTCAAATATAAAATTACCTAAATACAAATTTACACAAATATGAATTTATACCAATATGAATTTACTCAAACCGTGGCAAAGCCATGGGCACACACTAGTCAGCACCTGATTGACACATCAAACCCTGCAGAGTTCCAGGCCAACGTAGCCAAGATCCACCTGATGATGTACAGGGGTTCCTAGCTATAGGCATCCCAGGGATATACTGCATTTCCCAGCTATAAAATTCAGGTCCGCTTTCTCACGTGTTCTGTTCCATGTCTAAGCCTATCTACGTGACCTCTCCGAGCCTTCCTGCACGTGCCCCTCCCTCGGCAACATCCAATGATGTGTCCTTGTTGTCTCTCACACCGAGCTCATCATCTTCAACAGCGAGCACACATATTGCCATATTATCCTAATATATTATGTAACATATATATATCATTGAATTTGTAATAATGAGTAGAATATGAATATCACTATGAAAAAGGTAATTATAAAATATATTGGCACTCGCGGTGCCTCAGGGACCCCAGCCTCCCCCAGAAGCCTAGAACCGGCCTGCCAGATCACCTGCTGCTCCATCCACATGAGTTTCCTGTGCCCTCCCGCACATGCCCTCCCTCGGCAACCTCCGACAACACATCATTGTCGTCTCTTACAGTAAGCTCATCATCACCAATAGCAAGCACACATATTGCAACATTATCCTAATATATTATGTAACATATATATATCATTGAACTCGTATTAACAAGTAGAATTCAGATATAAGCATAAAAATGTTATTATGTCATCTTTCAGTTCCCGTGGTCAACAGGAATGCCAGTAAATTGGAGCTGGCTTGCCTATCCAACCATGTGAGTTTCCTGAGCTCTCCCACACATGCCCTGTCCTCGGCAACCTCCAACAACACAGCATCGTCGTCTCTCACAGCAAGCTCATTGTCACCGACAGTGAGCACACATGTCACAACATTATCCTAATATATTATGTAACATATATATATCATTGAACTTGTATTAACGAGTAGAATTCAGATATAAGCATAAAAATGTTATTATGTCATCTTTCGGTTCCCGCGGTCAACAGGAATGCCGGTAAATTGGAGCCGGCTTGCCAGATGGCTCTGCTTATCCAACCACGTGAGTTTCCTGAGCTCTCCCACATGTGCCCTCCCTCAGCAACCTCCTCTGACACATTGTCGTCATCTCTCACGGTGAGCTCATTGTCTCTAACAGTGAGCACACATGTTGCAACATTATACTAATATATTATGTAACATATATATATCATTGGATTCATATTAATGAGTAGAATTCAAATATAAACACAAAAATGTTATTAAGGCATGTTTTAGTTCCTGTGGTCCCTATCCTAGGAATGCTGGTAACCTGGAGCTGTCTTGCCAGATTGCTGCCCATCCACTGAGTTTCCTGAGCACGGGAGACTCCTCTCTTGGCAACCAATGACGATGCATTGTCGTCATGTCTTACATCAAGCTCGTCATCTCCGATGGCAAGCACACACACTTACACCTTCCCCCATGTATGTACAACATATATATTATTAAAATTGTACCAAGTGAGTAGAACATGAATATGATAAAAAAAAACATGATAGATGAGGTCGTCAATGGTTCGGTCCCATAAATTGGGGCCATTGAGGTCAGCCTGTTCGGTGCGTATTCTCCCTTGTTACACGACCCAGTGACAAACTCAAATTCGACATTGACAAGGACGATGTGGGCCAATCAATTTCAACTTATTGTAGGAATCAATGATGAATTCCCAGATTCAAGTGAAGATCACTTACCAGCCACGGGACAAGAAAAGTGATGACCACACTCACGAAGAGCAGCGAAATTGTCGAACAGTTGAGGAAGAACCATGGGTGGATAAGGCCTAGGTCTGGTGAAATCATGCTGGATGCAAGTTCGAAAGTCACACAATGTTGTGAGATCGACATTGAGCTGCCACTCCAGGTAGGAGCACATCAATGTGGAAATAAATAGACGGTGCCCCAAGGACCCCTTGGTTGGGGGGAAATGAGCCTTCAGACAATGTAGGGGATAAAGCGCCGTGAATGGCAATGTTGCAGCATCAACGTTGAGCTGCCACTCCAGGTAGGAGCACATCTCTCGTTCCATCTGGTTGCCAGATGCGAGTTTGAAAGTTGTGCACAACATCGTGGGATTGAGTTGAGCTGTCACTCCAGGTAGGAGCACATCTCTCGTTCCACCTAGTTTGTTGGATGCGAGTTTGAAAGCACAATGTTATGGGATCTATGTTGAGCTGCCACTTCAATGAGACCAAAAATGAGGTCGTACCTACACCTCACTTGCCAAGGGTTGGCACCTTGAATAGAGGACTAGGCCCATTGTGTCGTGATTTGCAGGGATGGCCTTGAGAAGCGAGGGACTCAAGCAATGCGCAGAGGACTGCACAATTCGAAGGAGTAAGTAAATGCACAAAAGGACCTATGGTCCAAGAAATTCCTAAATCTAATTTCTCCCCAGCAAAACTAAAACCATTTCCGACCTTATGCTCCCTTGTTATGCATCCCAACACCATATTGGAATTCAAAGGTGATGAAGAAGCCACCAATAAGTTTTAACTTGTGAAGGAATCAGTGATGAATTTACTGCTTTGAGTAAGGAATTACTCACCATCCACAAGGCAAACAGAAAGGTTGCCACGCCTACGATGAACACCTTGAAGACTGGATTGATTGTGTAATGCTGCATCGTGTGTTGCTGAGGTTGTGTGTGGGTAGAGTGTGTGGGTAGAAGAATGCACATGGTTGAAGAGGCGGAGGTGAGATTCAATGAGACGCACAAAGATGTAGAGGTTAGTGACGATAGCGAAGAAGTGGCGAGGCAGACACGAAAGACGATAAACTTATAACTTATACGGTAATCAGGCACAGCGTGCTCAGCCACTGTTGTCTTACCATGATGCACATAAATCAGCCTCATCACATTGCATTGAACTTTCATTGCTTTCAGTCTTGAAACAGACTTGAGGGAGTGTAAGAAATGTGAAATATGGAAGTTTAAACAAAAAGAAATCCTCAAAGTTTATACCATGATCTTTGTAAGCGTGTCCATCAACCGTAGCACTTTGTCCTTATCCTCATCGTTATGGTCCTTGTCCTCCTCATTGGTGCAGTCACCATCAATGCAATCTTCCACCCTGGTTGCTGGGGCTGTTGTTGGGACAGCTGATGGGGTAGGTGAAGTGGAAGAGGTGGCGACAGAAGGACGGCGGCCACTATAGCCAGGGAGCTTGTAGATTTGATCGAGGTGTGAGTGAAGGAGGTCATTCACATGGCGGTGCTGCATTTGCAAGACCCTCAGGTGTGTAGCGAAGGCAGGATCACTGCCTTCATGTGTGGCAACAGCCCTAGACATCACCATGTCCTCCGCGTCAACCCAGGCCTGTAGGCGGGCAACCTCAACATTACAGCGATGGACCTCCTCTTTGGCATGCTCGACTTTGAAAAATTTGTTTGCTGCCTGTCGGTTGGCAAGAATAGCCCAGTCTTTGGAGAGAACATCATGTTCTGAGTGCTTCAGGATTTCAAACTCAGAGAAGGTGCAGTAATCAACAACTTCGGAGTACATGAGGCAGGGGCGAGGCGGCTTTTGAAGGGGCGCGAGTTCATTGTAGCGCTCAACTGCTTTATGAATTGCTATACAGCGGCGAGAGAGTGCCTGTGCAATGTGCTTGCGCAATTTATACCCTAGAAGAAACATTAGGGAAGTCTTACAGAGAAACGAATCACGTACCTGAGCCGGCCAAGTTCATCTTGTCCAACTCCATCAATCTGCTCACAACAAGCCCCTGTAACTCCTCAATGATGCAGACAAACTTTCTGTTATTGACATACTTGAGTATCTTTACATACTCAGCATCCTCTCATTGCCACCGTGTCTTGATGGTCATGAGCCACTCGAAATCATCAACAGATTGTGCTGCACACTCCATCCACGTTCCACTGACCCATAGTTCCTAGCCAAGCTTTTCGTGCTTGTTGTTGGCGTTGTTGGCAATATCAGAAGCAAAGTTATCCTGTGTGACGATCTGGAAGGGGCAAAGATCATCAATCTCCTTCCTGAGATTGCCATGCTTCTCCCTAGACAGAAGATGAGATCGCATAACGAGGTATAAATTGAACACCTTACTTAAGTGTAAAAAGCTTCTGCAGGGCGTCCACATACGATACCTTCAGCGTGATTTCACTAGGTTCTTTCCACTTTGCAACAGAGAGAAACATGGTCTCCTCTTGGTGCTAGTGGAGGAAGTCCGCCGCAGCAAATCCTGTCAAAGTCTTGAAGGTCCGCAGTTCTTGGCCGACATTTACTTGAGTATCAAGGGCCTGCTTGTAATTTTGTAGTAAAAAGTTGCCTGCAGAACTGTCAGCATCAGAGGCATGGCACAAGATGCTGGAATAGAAATACCGAGTGACATGTATCGATCTTCATTCACCTGCTAAACATGTAGATCAATTGACTGCATCCAATGAAAGCTGAATGAGTGCCAAATATTCCATGCTGTCCCATTGAGGCTTGAGAAGAACCTCTCACAGGTTGAGAGGTCTTCAAGCCCGAAACCAGATTGGTATAACAGGTGGTATTTCAGTTGACAGGAACGCTTGTGGGCCCAGCAGTGGAACGTGTCAACAACACACTGAAGGCATTTCTTGTCCACTTTATCTCTCAGAGAACTGTTGCAAAGTGTGACGTCAAGGACACAGTCGATGTCATACCCCAAATCTTGATTCTCCCCAAACACTTTCAGGATTTTTGCAACTGCGGTGAGGGCATGCTTGGCCCTGCATAATAAGGTCAGCACAAGCAAAGAAAAGAAAGGTAACAAAAGAAGAACACATACCTTTCACCACACTGCACAAACTCAATCAAAAATTTGACAATCCCATGCCAGCATAGACAGGCAAAGACACCTGTCTGCTCAAATGCCTCCTTTGAAGCTGGTGGGAGCTCCTTTGAGGTCGCTGCCTTCCAGTTACTGCCACAGCAGTCGTCTTGCTCACCCTCCAGAAACACAAAACCATCTTTAAGTTCCATAACATTCACAAGAGACTTGTCTGCCTTCTGTGCAGCAGCATGTAACTTCACCTCATTCTTGAAACCATCCATGAAGCTACAGGAGAGGAAGTATTTGCCATCAAAGATGCACTTATTGCATGGTCCTGCTGTCTTGGCATGCTTTTGAGAGTCACAGCCATTGATGGCATGCATGTGGGCAGGAACTAGGTGTTCTTCGTCTGGTTGCTGAGAGAAAATGAATGTGCTGAAACATGTTTTGCAGAGAGAACCGACCTCAAACACGCATGCAGGGCAACCATTCCTCATGTCCCAGTTAAGAATATCACAGCCAAGCGCAGCATCAACCCTCTTTTGTAGTCTGTGCTGCACATCGGAGAAGACGTCGAACGCTTGTGAAAAGAGTGGCTCTATGGAATGGCTGTATCTGACCTAGCAATACAAATGGTTAGTCATTTGGGGGTGATTGACAAGAAAATGTACCTGCTGGAGGGCACATGAAGCCTTCATAAAGCCCTGGACACCAATGCTTGGCTGTCGGCAGCAAAGGTAGTAGAAGAATTTGAGGAGGATAATAGAAAATGCAAATTTGGGGCTGACTGGAGTCCCCACGATGAGGCCAATGTGCATGAGTGTGATGTTGGCATCCTCATCATTTCGCTGCCACACAGTTACAGTTGGAAAGCTACAAGCTAGAATTTGATCAGCGATAGAACACAGAGACTTAATCGCCTAAACATTCGTGTCCTAGCACAGGTATTGACCAAGTTATGTCGGATTCGAACTCGAGATGGGAGGTGGCACGGTTGGACTTCCATTCAAGATATGGACCAATGAGAAGTGGCACAACAGCATTCCACTCTCTCTCTGCAGCGAGGCGGTGTAAGAGTCGTGAATGGTTTGAATAAGAGACTTTTTTTCTGCCGCCAAAAGCCCTATGGTGCAATCAGAGATACATGGTGGTAGGGAAAAAAAGTCAAGACACATGTTATGATCGCTTGCAGTCTTGCATGCTGCATTACCCTCTGACCAACCGTTTGCCCCTCAGC
>WNFC01008920.1_pt1 | contig 12000 bp, 8 predicted proteins | sample 5400541 | NCBI WGS metagenome assembly WNFC01 (sample SAMN13153342, study PRJNA577476) | soil metagenome | isolation source: 120 cm saprolite under Douglas fir tree site 2 hole 2 replicate 1 | place: USA:California | collected 2015-04-18 | reverse complement strand
GGGGGTCTGGGAGAAGAGCAAGCAGTTCCGGGTCACCGAGGATCCGGGCCGGCCCAAGTACTACTGCCTCGAGATGTTTCCCTATCCCTCGGGCCGGATTCACATGGGCCACGTCCGCGTCTACACCATCGGCGACCTCCTGGCCCGCTTCAAGCTCATGCGGGGCTTCAACGTCCTCCACCCCATGGGATGGGACGCCTTCGGCCTCCCCGCGGAGAATGCCGCCATCGACAACGGGGTCCACCCCGCCGTGTGGACCCTCGAGAACATCGCCAACATGAAGACGCAGCTCGCGCGTCTCGGCATGTCCTACGATTGGGACCGCGAGCTCGCCACGTGCGATCCCGCGTACTACCGGTGGGAGCAGCTCATCTTCGTCCGGATGTTCGAGCGGGGTCTCGCCTACAAGCAGCGCTCCAAGGTCAACTGGTGTCCGTCGTGCCAGACCATCCTCGCCAACGAGCAGGTGGAGGCGGGCCGCTGCTGGCGCTGCGATTCCGAGGTCGAGGCCAAGGAGATCGAGGGCTGGTTCTTCAAGATCACCGACTATGCCGAGGAGCTCCTGGACTGGTGCGACCGGCTCCCCGGCTGGCCCGAGCGGGTCCTCACCATGCAACGCAACTGGATCGGCCGGAGCGAGGGCGCGGAGTTCGACCTGCCCGTGGTGGGACGCTCCGGCCTCGCCATCACGATCTTCACCACGCGGCCCGACACCGCCTTCGGCATGACCTACGCCGTGCTCGCCCCCGAGCACCCCCTCGTGGACGCCCTCGTCGCCGACGAGGAGGAGCGCGCGCGCGTGGCCGCCTTCCGGCAGGAGGTAGCGCGGGAGTCCGAGATCGAGCGCCTCGCCGCCGACCGGCCGAAGCGCGGGCTGCGGCTTGGCGCGCGCGCCATCAATCCGTTCACGGGCGCGGAGATCCCGCTCTTCCTCGCCGACTATGTCCTCATGGGCTATGGCACCGGCGCCATCATGGCCGTGCCGGGAGAAGACCAACGGGACTGGGAATTCGCCAAGCAGCACGGGCTCGACATCATCGCCACCGTCAAGCGTCCGGAGGGATGGGAGGACACCCAGGCCTACACGGGCGACGGCGCGAAGATCAACTCGGGCTTCCTCGACGGCCTCTCCGTGGACGAGGCCAAGCGCGCGGCCATCGACTGGCTCGTGGCGCAGGGGATCGGGCGCTCGAAGATCAACTACCGGCTCCGCGACTGGGGCATCAGCCGGCAGCGCTACTGGGGCGCGCCCATTCCCATTCTCTACTGCGAGAAATGCGGCATGGTGCCCGAGCGCGAGGAGAACCTGCCCGTGGTGCTGCCCCAGAACGTCCAGATCAGCGGCAAGGGCGGTTCCCCCCTCGCGGGCGTGGCGTCCTTCGTCAACGCCACGTGCCCGCGCTGCGGAGGCAAGGCCCGGCGCGACACCGACACCATGGACACCTTCGTGGAGTCGTCCTGGTATTTCCTCCGCTACTGCTCGCCCCACTACGACCAGGGGATGTTCGAGCGCGCCGCCGCCGAGTACTGGATGCCCGTGGACCAGTACATCGGGGGTATCGAGCACGCCGTGCTCCACCTCCTCTATGCGCGCTTCTTCACCAAGGTGCTGCGCGACCTCCACCTCATCACCCTCGACGAGCCGTTCCGCGCCCTCCTGTCCCAGGGCATGGTGATCAAGGACGGCGCCAAGATGTCCAAGTCCAAGGGCAACGTGGTCGATCCCGACGACATGATCCGACGCTTCGGGGCCGACGCGACGCGCCTCTTCACCCTCTTCGCCGCTCCACCGGAGCGGGACCTCGAGTGGACGGAGAGCGGGGTGGAAGGCGCCTCGCGCTTCCTCAACCGCCTCTGGCGCTTCGTCCACGCGCATCGCGAGGAGATCAGCGCGGCCGGGCCTCCCGGGCCGGGTCCGCTCTCCGAGGCGGGCCGGGCCTTCCGCCGGGTCATCCACGAGACGGTCGAGCGCGTCACCTCCGACGTCGAGCGGGACTTCCACTTCAATACCGCCATCAGCGCTGTGATGGAGCTCGTCAACGCCCTCCACGACTTCGAGCGCGACTCGCTGGATCAGGTGGCCCGCGAGGAGCGGGCGGCGCTCCTACGCGAGGCCGTCGACACCGCGCTGCTTCTCCTGGGGCCCGTCTGCCCCCACATCGGCGAGGAGCTGTGGACCATCCTCGGCCGCCCGGGCAGTCTCTTCACCCAGCGATGGCCCACCGCTGACCCCGCCGTGCTTCGCCGCGAGGCGGTGGAGATCGTCGTGCAGGTGGATGGCCGGGTGCGGACGCGTCTCACCGTCGAGGTCGGCGCGCCCGAGCAGAGCATCCGGGAGGCGGCGCTGGCCGAGGACAAGGTGCGTCCATGGATCGACGGCCGGCAGGTCGCCAAGGTCGTGGTCGTGCCCGGGAGGCTGGTCAACATCGTGACCAGCTCATGATCTCGATTGGATCTGGGGGGGAGCGGCGCCGCTCCTCCCCCAGGCCCCCCCACCGCATTTGTCTTATCCTGATACTCGCGCTGCTGGCCACGCTCTGCCTCGGCGGTTGCGGCTACTCGCTGCAGGGTAACCTGCCGGACCACATCAAGAGCGTGGCCGTGCCCGTCTTCAGGAACCGGACCACCGAGCCCGGCGTCGAGAGCACCATCAGCGGCGCCGTGGTCAACGCCTTCACCACCAACGGCAAGCTCCGCGTGGTCCCGCTCGACGCGGCCGACTCCATGCTCGAGGGCGAGATCATCGGCTTCGAGGTGCAGTCGCTCGCCTTCGACAGCCGCCTGAACCTCCGCTCCTATCGATTGGCGGTGACCATGAACGTCCGGTTCCGCGACCTCAAGAAGAGCGCCATGCTCTGGGAGCAGCAGGGGCTGCGCGAGGTGGTGGACTTCCAGGTCGCGGGCCAGGTCTCCGATACGGTGAGCCGCGAGGAAGGGGCGGTCAAGCAGGCCGCCGTGGAGATAGGGCGGAAAGTGGTCAATCACGCGGTCGACCGCTTCTAGTGAACTACGGGAGCTGGCTCCGGGCGGCCGAGGCCGGGCAGGTCGCCGCGGTGACGCTCCTCCACGGCGCCGAGCCCTTCCTGATCGACGAGGCCGTCGCACGGATCACGCGCGTCCTCATTCCGGACGCGGCCGAGCTCGTCATGTCGCGCGATGTCCTCGAGGCGCGCGAGGCGGGGGCCGAGGGCATCATCCGTGCCGCCCAGACCTTTCCGTGGGGCGCGGCGCGGCGGGTCGTGATCGCCCGCGGCGTGGAGGCGCTCGGTCCCAGGCAGGCCGAGCCGCTCGTCGAGTACCTCGGTCAACCGAACCCGGCGACGGCGCTTCTTCTCGCCGTCCCGCAGATCCTCGCCTCCTCGCACTGGCTGCTCAAGGCGGTTCCCGCCGCCTCCGTGGTGGACGTGCCGCGCCTCTCCGGTCGCTCCCTCATCGGATGGCTCCGCGCGCATGCCGCCACCGAAGGACTGGAGCTGGCCGAGGACGCCGCGCAGCTCCTCGTCACCCTCGTGGGCGAGGAGCCGGCCGCGCTCGCCGCCGAGCTCGGCAAGGCGGCCCTCTCCGGGGGCGCGAACAACACGCGGATCGGCGTGGCCGAGATCCAAGCCGTGGTCGGAGAGCACCGCTCGCGGGAGATCTTCGAGCTCACGCGCGCGGTGGAACTCCGCGACCCGGGATCGGCGCTGCCCCTCCTGGATCGGCTCCTCTCGGCCGGCGAGGAGCCGCTGCGCATCCTGGCCATCCTGGCGGGCCAGGCGCGGCGCGCCACCCCGGCCGCCTCGCGCCTCGCGCGCTGCTGGAAGGCGGAGCGCCGGCTCAAGCTGGGCGGGCTCGCGCGCCCCGAGCTCTGCCTGCTCGTCGCCGACCTGTGCGCGGACTGACGGCCGCCACCTTCCTGCTCGCGATGGCCGCGTCGCCGTCACCCGCGGCGGCGCTCGAAGCGGGCGCGGCGTCGGTGGAGATCGCGCTCCCCGCCGGCACGCCGCTCGCGGGGTATGGAGGATTTCCGCGCCGCGCGTGGATGCCCGATTTTCTCGGAAGCCGGCCCTACGCCTTCTGGTTCAGGCCGTCGACCGGCGTCCACGATCCCATTCGGGCGCGCGCGCTCGTCCTGACGTCCGGGGCCACGCAGATCCTGTGGCTCGCCGTGGACACCGTCGGTATTGACCCAGCTCTCGTCACGGACCTGCGCCAGCGCCTGGCCGCGAGGGGCTCCGCCCCCATCCTTGTGCTGTCGGCCTCGCACACGCATTCCGGCCCCGGCGCTTACAGCGAGTCGTCGCTCTTCGGCTTCCTGGCCCTCGATCGCCTGGCGCCCGAGGTGCGGGCCCGGCTCCTCGACGGAATGGAAGCGGCGGCCCGAGAGGCGGAGCGGCGTCGCGAGCCCGCGCGCGCGGTCACGGGCCTCGCGCCCGTGCCGGGCCTGGGCCGGAGCCGATTGAAGCAGCCGCTCGACCCCGAGCTCGGGATGCTCAAGGTCACCGCCGCGCGCGGTCGTCCCATCGCCGTCGTGTGGAGCTATGCCGTGCACGGGACGGCCCTCGGGCGCCACAATTTCCTCCTCTCCGGTGACCTCATGGCCGAGGCTTCGGCGCGCCTCGAGCGGGAGACGGGCGCGCCCGCCCTCTTCGTCAACGGCGCGGCGGCAGACGTGAGCCCGCTCCGACACGGATGGGGCGGCGTCGAGTGGGCGGGCGCGGCGCTGGCCGACGGCGCCCTCGCGCTGTGGCGCGGCCTGGGCGAGGGAAGCGACGCGCCGCTGGCCTCTCAGGTGACGCGCGTGAGGCTGCCCAGGCCGGCTCTGTCCGCGCGCAACTGTCTGGCGGGCTGGGCGCCCGGCTTCGTCCGCATCGGGCTCGGATCCGCCCTGCCCACGTCGTCCGAGCTTCTCGCCTTCCGGATCGGCGACGGGGCGTGGGTGACCGTGCCCGGCGAGCTGCAGACGCGGCTCGGTCTCGATATCAAGAAGGCGGGGCGGCGGCACTTCGCCCAGATCTTCGTGGCGGGTTACACCAACGACTACCTCGGCTACTTCCTCACCCGCGAGGACTACGCGAAGCCGAGCTACATCGCCTGCGGGAGCCTGTACGGAGAGGGGGGCGGGGAGATCCTGCGCGACGCCGCCACCGAACTGCTGGAGCGCCTGGCCGCCTCCGTGTCCCGCCGCTGATGCGCGCGCTAGCGGGGGAGGGAGCGGGCGAGGGCCGACTTCTTGCGGGCCGCCGTATTGCGATGGATGATGCCGCGGCTCACGGCGCGATCGAGGATGCGGATGGCCTCGAGCACGACCTCCTTCGACTGCGGGTTCTTCTCGGCGGCGGCCGTGCGCGCGGTCTTCAGGGACGAGCGGATGGTGCTCCGCGCGGCGCGGTTGCGCAGGCGACGCTTCTCGTTCTGCTTGATCCGCTTCATGGCGGATCGCGTGTTGGCCACGGCTGCCTTCCTCCCCTGATGTGGTCTCGAATCGACCCGCGACAATCACTGCGTGCTTGGACGCCGGACGCTCGACACTCGAGCGACAGTAGACCCTACCGTCCACGTCCATCACTGTCAAGGACTATGTCCGCGTGAGCGACGCGCAGCGGGACGTGCGGCACGGCGTCGTGCGGGCGGTGGGCTCGATCGGTCTCGCCACCCTCTTGAGCCGCATCCTGGGATTCGTGCGCGACATGGTGGTGGCGCGCGCCTTCGGCGCGGGGCCGGTCACGGACGCCTTTTTCGTCGCCTTCCGCATTCCCAATCTCCTGCGGCGCCTCCTCGCCGAGGGCGCGCTCTCCACCGCGTTCATCCCCGTGTTCACCTCCTCCCTGACGCACGACGGCCGCGCGGGCTTCCGGAGGATGCTTCGCGCGGTGGCGGGCGCCACCGCGGTCGCGCTCTGCGCCGTCTCGGTCCTCGGCATGCTCGCCGCGCCGTGGATCGTGCGCGTCATGGCGCCCGGCTGGACCTCTGATCCGGGTCAGATCGGGCTCGCCGTGGATCTCACGCGGTTCATGTTTCCCTACCTCGTCCTGGTGGGGCTGGCCTCCCTGGGCATGGCGGCGCTCAACGCGCATCACCGATTCTTCACGGCGGCGCTCGGGCCCGCCGTGCTGAACGTGGCCATGATCCTGGCCGTGCTCGTCCTCGCGGTGAAAATGGCGCCGCCCATCCTCGCCCTGGCCATCGGCGTCCTCGTGGGCGGGGCGGGGCAGTTTCTCGTTCAGCTGCCCGAGCTTCGCCGGCTCGGGGTGCCCCTCTGGCCCTCGGCCGAGTGGAGACATCCCGCCGTCCGCGCGATCGCGGGCCGGCTCTGGCCCGCCGTCTTCGCCCTCGCCGCCGTGCAGGTGACCGTCCTCGTCAACACGCTGCTGGCCTCGCTGCTGCCGCAGGGGACGGTCTCCTATCTGTACTACGCCGACCGGGTCATGGAGTTCCCGCTGGGAGTCTTCGGCATCGCGCTGGCCACGGCCGCCCTGCCGAGCATGTCGGCGCAGGCGGCGCGCGGCGACCACGCGGCCCTTCGCGATACCGTGAGCTTCTCGTTGAGACTGTCGGCCTTCATCGCGGTGCCCGCAGCCGTCGGCCTCGTGGTCCTGGGTCACCCCATCGTGAGGCTCCTCTTCCAGCGGGGGGAGTTCACGGCCTCCGATGCCGTCCTCACGACGCAGGCGCTGGCGGGCTATGCCGTGGGGCTGCCGGCTTTCTCCGCGACGCGACTGGCCGCCCAGACCTTCTACGCCCTCGGCGATACGCGCACGCCGGTGTGGGCCGGGCTCGTCTCCGTGGCCGCGAACATCGCGCTCGCGCTCCTGCTCATGTGGCCCCTCAAGCACGCCGGGCTTGCCCTCGCCTCGTCGCTCTCCGCCTATGTCAACCTCGCGCTCCTCTACTGGCTCTTGCGGCGGCGTCTCGGCCGGCTGGGCAGCCGCGGAACCTTGCTGTCGCTCGCGCGGACGGCCGCGGCCTCGAGCGCGCTCTTGCTGTGGTGTCTGTGGGCGGGACCGAGACTCGGCGCGGGCTGGCCGGGGGCGGCGTGGATGGGAGGCGCCCTCATCGTCGGCGTGATCGTGTACGGCGCGGTGGCCGCTCTCCTCAGGGCGCCGGAGATCCCTGCGCTTCGTCAGATGGTGCGGCGTCGTGGGCATTCCTTGCCCGCCCCGGGCGACGGGTGATAAACTTCGACATGCCTCAGCGGTGGGCTGGGTTCGCCCCGGTCATGGCCCAGGTGGTTGGGATGGGCCGCTACCGGGGCGTCGCTGTGTCCGGGCCCCGGAGGCCCTGAATGGACGCGGTGCGCGAGTTCCTCACCGCCCTGCAGACAGAGCGGGGCGCCTCCCCTCATACGCTCGCCGCCTATCGGCGTGACCTGACCGGCTTCGTCACGTTTCTCGGGCGCGGGGGTCGCGCGGTGGCGACGGCCCGCGTGGGCGATCTGACCGAGTACCTCGCGGCCCTCCGGCGACGAGGACTGGGGGCGCGCAGCACGGCCCGACACCTCTCGGCCGTGCGCGGGCTCTATCGCTTCCTCCTGGGAAGTGGCGGGATACGGCGCGACCCCACGGAGCACCTCGAGACGCCCAGGCCTCCGCGGCGGCTGCCCCGCACCCTGTCGGTCGAGGATGCCGCGGCCCTGGTGGAAGCGCCGGACATCTCCGTTCCCGAAGGCCTGCGGGACCGGGCCCTGCTCGAGCTCATGTATGCCTCGGGGCTTCGCGCCTCGGAATGCCTGACGCTCAGGCTGGAAGATCTCAATCAGGCGGCGGGCTACGTGATGGCCACGGGCAAGGGCAGCCGCCAGCGCCTCGTGCCGGTGGGAGGGCAGGCCCTCCGCTGGGTTCAGCGCTACATCGCCACGTCGCGTTCCGGCTTCGTCAAGCGCGGCGATCCCGGTCTCCTGTTCCTGAACCGGTACGGGCGGCCGCTCTCGCGCCAGGGACTCTGGGCCATGATCAAGCGGGCGGCGCGGCGGGCGGGCCTCCGCGCCTCCGTGTCGCCCCATACCCTGCGTCACTCCTTCGCGAGCCACCTGCTTGAGCGGGGAGCCGACCTTCGCTCCGTCCAGGCCATGCTCGGCCATGCCGACATCTCGACCACCCAGATCTACACGCATCTGCCCTCGGCCGCGGTTCGCGCCATGTACAGAAGGTTTCACCCGCGCGCCGAGCGCAAGGCGAGTTGACCCATGGCCAGAGCGGGACACGCCTATCCGCAAGTCGACGCGCGCGCACGGGGGCTCATGGACGGCCGCGTGGTCAGCCTCGCGCGCTCCTTGAGCGTTTCTCGCGCCCTCGAGGCCATGCGCGGAGCGAAAGCGCGGAGCGCCCTCGCGAGTCCATCGACGGCGGCTTTGAGGAGCGATCTCGAGCGTGCGGCCTCGTGGCAGCTCGGCCACCTTCGCTGGATGGACCTTGCCTATCCTCGGCTCCCCGTCCTCGAGGCGCGCGCGGGTGAGATCGCCGTCCGCCGGCAGCTGGACGGCGGCGCGCCCCTCGTGCTCATCCGGGAAGGCGGGCGCCTCGTGGGCATGGTGGAGGCTTCTGCCATCTCGCGGCCGGCGCCCTCGCTGGCCGCCAGACTCGATCGCCTCCATGGCCCCTCGGCGGAAAGCAAGCTCTGGGTGCTGCGCATGGTCGGTAAGCTCGGCGAGGATCAGGGACAGGCCGTCTTCGTCGTGGGCGGTTTCGTGCGCGATCTCCTCCTGGGTGCCGGGACCTTCATGCCCGATCTCGACCTCGTGGTCGAAGGCGATGGCGTGGCGTTCGGACGACGGCTGGCTGAGGAGACGGGGGGGCACCTCGTGGTGCACGCCGCCTTCGGCACCGCCTCGCTCGAGGGCGGTCTCACCCCTGACGGCACGCCACTCGGGCGCGTGGACATCGCGAGCGCGCGAGGCGAGCGATACGGCCTGCCCGGCGCCCTGCCCGAGGTCACCCCGGCATCGATGGAAGAAGACTTGGGCCGGCGTGATTTCTCCGTGAATGCCATGGCCGTGGCCCTCTCGCCGTCGGCCTGGGGACGCCTCCACGATCCGCATGGTGGCGAGCGCGATGTCGGGGAACGCCGCCTCCGGGTCCTGCACCCGCTGTCCCTGGCGGAAGACCCGACGCGAATCTTCCGGGCGGCCCGTTATGTCGCCCGGCTTGGGCTCCGACCCGATCAGGGCTTTCACCGCGCCCTCGCGCTGGCCCTTCGCCTCGGCGCCTATCCGGCGATGTCGGGCCAGCGCCTCGTGGGCGAGATCGAGCTCATCATGGAGGAGCCCGATCCGTGGCGGGTCCTCGCCCTGCTTCTCCGCTGGGGCGCCTTCCGGCTCTGGGACGCCGCGTATCGGTCCACGCGCACGAGCCTGTCGAGACTCAGCAAGGCGCGGGCGCTCACGCGCTGGGCGCGCGGCGCCAGCGTGGGGCTGGACGCCACGGAGCTGGCGCTCCTCGCGCTGCTCTTCGATCAGGCGAAGCCGGTGGCGGACCGCTGCCTCCGGCGCCTCGCCGTGCGCGACCCCGCGGCGAGACTGCTCGACGCGGCGCCCGCGCGACAGCTCGCACGGCGGCTCGACCGCGCCCCCCGGATGCGTCCGAGCCAGGTCGCCGAGGCCGTGAGGCCGACCGCGTCTCCGGTCGTCCTGGGGGCGTGGCTCTGTGGGGGGCCGCGGGCTCGGCGGCGCATCGAATGGTTTCTCGCGGCAGGCCGGGGCGCGCGGCCCCTGTCCTCGGGAGACGACGTGATGGCGGCGGGCGTCCCGCGGGGGCCGCTCGTCGCGCAGGCGCTGTGCGTCTTGAGGGACTTGAAGCTCGACGGGCGCGTGCGGACATTGGAGGATGAGCACGTCGCCCTGGATCGATGGACACGCGCGCTGACCATGAAAGGAGATCTCCGGTGACCCCGAAATTCATCTTCGTGACCGGCGGCGTCGTCTCGTCCCTGGGCAAGGGGCTGGCCGCCGCCTCCATCGGGTCGCTCCTCGAGGCCCGGGGTTTCCACGTCACCCTCCTCAAGATGGATCCGTACATCAACGTGGACGCGGGCACGATGAGCCCCTACCAGCACGGCGAGGTCTACGTCACCGATGACGGCGGCGAGACCGACCTCGACCTCGGGCACTACGAGCGCTTCACGGGGGCGCGGATGACGCGGGACAACAACGTCACCACGGGCAAGGTGTACGGCACCGTGATCGAGAAGGAGCGCCGCGGCGACTATCTCGGCCGCACCGTCCAGGTCATCCCGCACATCACCGACCAGATCAAGGCCTCCATCCGCAAGGTCGCCTCCGGCGTGGACGTGGTCATCGTGGAGATCGGCGGCACCGTGGGTGACATCGAAGGCCTGCCCTTCCTGGAAGCCGTCCGCCAGTTCAAGAAGGACGTGGGCAAGGACAACGTCATCTATGTCCACCTGACCCTCGTGCCCTTCATCAGCGCGGCGGGCGAGCTCAAGACCAAGGCGACGCAGCACTCCGTCAAGGAGCTGCGCGCCATCGGTATCCAGCCGGACGTGCTCCTCTGCCGCACGGACAAGGAGCATCCTCTCACCCCCGGGACCAAGTCCAAGATCGCGCTGTTCTGCGATGTCGAGGAAGAGGCGGTGGTGGCCGCGCGGGACGTGGACACGATCTACGAGGTGCCCCTGGCCTTCTCCGAGCAGGGTCTCGACGAGAGCATCATCAAGATGCTCGGGCTGCCCCAGCGACCTGCCGACCTCGGGCGCTGGGAGGAGATCGTCCGCCGGGTCAAGGCGCCGCGGAGCCGCGTGCGCATCGGGGTGATCGGCAAGTACATCGAGATCAAGGACGCCTACAAGAGCCTCTACGAGGCGTTGACCCATGGCGGCATCGCCCAGGAGGCCGGCAAGATCCAGGCGATTCGATACGCGCGAGAGCACAAGGTGCCCTACTTCGGCATCTGTCTCGGCATGCAGTGCGCGGTCATCGAGTATGCCCGCCACGTCTGCGGCCTCGACGGCGCCAATTCCACGGAGTTCAATCCCACGCCCGAGCACAACGTGATCGACCTCCTGCCCGAGCAGCGGAACATCACCGACAAGGGGGGGACGATGCGGCTGGGGCTCTACCCGGTGATGCTGACCGAGGGCAGCGGCGCCTCCCGCGCGTACGGGCAGGGCGTGATCCAGGAGCGCCACCGCCACCGCTATGAGGTCAACAACGACTACCTGCCCGCGCTGGAGAAGAACGGGCTCCGGATCTCGGGGATCTGGGCGGAGAAGCAGCTCGTGGAGATCATCGAGCTGCCCGATCACCCCTGGTTCGTGGCCGGGCAATTCCACCCGGAGTTTCTCTCCAAGCCCTGGGCCCCGCATCCGCTCTTTGCCGCCTTCATCCGCGCGGCCCTGGACCACCAGGCCGTGAGCCACCGGGCCAAGACATGACTGCGGAGCCGCGTCCGGTCACGGTGGCGGGAGTGACCATCGGCGGCGGCGCGCCCCTGGCCCTCATCGGCGGGCCCTGCGCCATCGAGGACGAGCGTCACGCCCTCATGATGGCCGAGCGGCTCCAGCGCGTGACGTCCGCGGCCCGGGTGCCCTTCATCTACAAGTCGTCCTATGACAAGGCCAATCGCTTCTCCGTCCACTCCTATCGTGGGCCCGGACTCGAGGAAGGGCTGCGCATCCTCGCCCGTGTCAAGGAGACGAGCGGGCTGCCCGTCCTCTCCGACGTGCACGACGTCTCCGAGGTGGGGCCGGCCGCCGAGGTGCTCGACGTCCTCCAGGTGCCCGCCTTCCTGTGCCGGCAGACGGATCTCCTTCTCGCCTGCGGGGGAACGCGCAAGCCCGTGAACGTCAAGAAGGGGCAATTCGTGGCTCCCCGCGACATGGGCAACGTCGTGGACAAGATCCGCTCCACGGGCAACGAGGCGATCCTGCTCACCGAGCGCGGGACATGTTTCGGCTACAACAACCTCGTGGTCGACTTCCGCGGGCTCCCCATCATGCGGAGCTTCGGCTACCCGGTGATCTTCGACGCGACCCATGCGGTCCAGCTGCCGGGCGGGGCGGGGGACC
>WNFC01028349.1_pt1 | contig 12001 bp, 11 predicted proteins | sample 5400541 | NCBI WGS metagenome assembly WNFC01 (sample SAMN13153342, study PRJNA577476) | soil metagenome | isolation source: 120 cm saprolite under Douglas fir tree site 2 hole 2 replicate 1 | place: USA:California | collected 2015-04-18 | reverse complement strand
TGATGTAATCTGGATATTTCGTTGCACTGACTCTTCACTGCCGCTGCCAGCCCAAAATTCTCCAGGTAGGACGAGTGCAAACGGTGCGACAACTGCGCAAGATCCACTGAGAGCTGGTTCGCTTGCTTCCGCAGTTCCGCCATGCGTTCTCTTTCATTAAGTGCGACTGTCGCTTGCTCCATTTCCTGCAACTTAATCGTTAGCAACGCAAGCCGCTGAGCGAAGTCATCATGCAGCTCTCTGCCAATGCGAGATCGCTCTTCTTCCTGAGCATGAAGCAACCGTCCGGTGACTTGCAATCTTCCTTCTTCGGCCTCTTTACGATCGTGAATATCCACTGAGACACCGATGTAGCCAGTGAACGTGCCGTCAGGCAGAAAACGAGGCCCCCCATAGGTCAGCAACCAACGGTATTGGCCACTGACATGTAGATGGCGGTACTCGACCATGAACTTCTGCCGCGAATCGAATGCCCTCTCGTATGCGCCCCAGCCCTTCTGTAAGTCTTCGGGATGGATATGGTCGAGCCACTTGCGGCCGAGATAAGCCTTTTCGGGCAAGCCGCTATAATGCAAACCTGCCGTGTTGATATATGTCAGATTCTTTTCCAACCCATGCATCCATACGATGACGGGAACTTGGTCTGTCATTTTCCCGAATCTTTCCTCACTTTCCCGCAGCTTAGCTTCTGTCTTTTTTCGGCTCGTTATATCCGTATGGCTGATCACAGCTCCGCCTTCACGTCTGGCGAGCGACCTTACAGTCATCTCAAACCAGCGCTGTTGCTCTAGTGATTGACAGGGGTACTCGAATTCGAAGATGTGCTGCGAACCCTCGAGAACAGATTGAATTCCCGCGAATGCCTGTTGTCTCTCGGGTCCGCGTGCGTTCATGTTCTCACGCCAGAAGTCAAGGTAGTTCAAGCCCACGCCGATCGCAGCCAGGGAGTTGTCGCTGTTGTTGGAGGCAGATTCTGCCCATTTCGCGCTCACAGCGACGATCCTGCCATTGCGATCGATTACCACCACACTGTTCCCCAGAGAATTCATAATTGAGTTGTTCAGTGACTCACTTTGCCGCCACCCCTGTTCGGCACGCACACGTGCGAGCGCCCCTCCAACTATGTCGGCTATCGTCTGAAGCTGCGCTGCCATTTGGGTGGTCCACTCCACCTCCTTATGGATGGCTACAAATACCAACGCACCAAAGACCGCGCCATTGTTTCGCAAAGGCACGGCCAGCCAGGAACGGATTCCTTGCTGCTCAAAGTACTCTCTGACTTCGCGTGCGGTCTCAGGAAGCTCCCCGGCACCGCGGATGACAATTGGCTCGGCACGTAGCAGTTTCCCCATCGCCCAGTGGAAGTGCTTTGCGTCCGTCCTTGGAGGAGGGAAAGGTATGTCTTTGGCTTGTCGACAATGCAGGAGAACAAACTCGTCTCGATCAGCAACAAACTCCCATAGCGCCAACCGATCGAGCTTGAAGAACTTCAGAAGACGCTCGAAAGTTTGTCTTACCTCCTCATGAGCCGAATCTACAGGCAAATCGACGAAGCATGCCGAAATATCGGAGATGATTGCCTCCAACGCCATCCGCTCACTTAGCGACCAGCGATTGGCAGATCGCGATCTCGTACGGGTTCGGTCATTTTTTGCCATCTGCCCTCTTCATCATTCTGCGACAGGACAGATTTGATCTCTGGAGTCGCACTTATCGGCCATAAGGCTTACACAAGCTCATTCCGTTCACTGATTCTCGTACGTGCTGTAGTTAGCTCGACTGCAGGAGAAGATTTATGAGTATCAGCATAGTAATGGATGATGCTATCTGCATGTCACACTGGGCATAACTGTTACTTTTGTCAGTTCTTGTTGCCTAGATTGTTTCTTTGAATTGTGTCAGAGGCACACAGCTTCGAACCTTCCTCCGCTGGCCGCGTCTCATCTTCACCAGGCATGAATTCAGCGATTGCGACAGCCACATCCCAGTAGTGTGACGATAGCGACTCCGCGCCATCGAGCATCTGGCAGAATCTCCCGTGCGAATCTGGCACTTTTGCCAGTATGCGCGACAGACTTCACTTTCTAAGATTCGATCGTTGCGCTTTTCTTTTGCCAACAAACTGACGATCCGACTCGGCCACCTTTGATTGAAGAGACACAAGCTGTACACCCTTGGTGCCAGGCTCGCATTCCATCTCTTCGATGAAGGTACGGCTTAGGGGAAGAAGGAAACCCACATGACTAAACAATTTCTGAGTGTCGCGTTGTTATTCCTGCTTGCCATCTGTTCGGTCGCGCAGGATGTTCCAAAGGCGGAGGTTTACATGGGCTACACCTTTCTGCGATTTAACGCCTCAGGCCCTGTAAACGCGTTCAGCGCAAACGGCGGAATTGGCTCCTTTCAATTCAACTTCAATAAGCACATAGGAATCGTTGGGGAGCTAGGGGGTGTTCACAATGGCGCATTGAGCTTAGCCAGTGGACCCACCCGCCAACTGGACCAAACGGGTTTCTCCTATTTGTTCGGACCGCGCGTCTTCATCAACAAGGCGGGAGTGGTGTCGCCGTTCTTTGAGTTCCTGGCAGGCGGGATACACAATTCCAGAAGCTTCTCGGTTCCCAACTCGCTCATCCCCATACCGGCCCCTCCCATTCCCCCTGGTGTGACGGTCACCCTAGGCTCCCCGAACACAGTTTTCCGTAGTACGCAGAATGCCGCCGCAATGGCCGTAGGTGGAGGCATAGACATCCGGTTAAGTCGATTGATCGGTTTCCGTCCCATTGAACTAGACTACGTGCCTACCCATTTCTCCCCGATCAACATTGCCGGGCTGGGAACGATCAACAGTACCAAATGGCAGCAAAATCTTCGCTACTCAGCGGGCATTAGCTTCCGATTTGGCGGGGCTACCCCACCACCACCAAAGGCTTCCTGTTCGGCTACGCCAGCAGAACTGCTGCCTTGGGATGGGCCGGTTACGGCCTCTCTGAAAACGGTAGACTTCAATCCCAAACATACCCTGACGTACAGCTGGAACGGTACGAGCCAAAATGTTACGGGACAGGGTACGTCAGCCACGGTGGATACAGCTACGTTGACCCCGGGCAGCTACACCGTTACCGCCAATGCCACCGACCCCAAGGAGAAGAAGATGAACTCCGCCTCCTGCTCGGCGTCGTTCACGGTGAAACAGCCTCAGGCACCAGTGGTGGGTTGCTCCGCGAGTCCTTCGACAGTTCACCCCGGCGACGCCGTCACGATCAGCGTTCAGGGCAGCAGCCCTGATGTCAGCCGGATCAAGGAACGCAAGTTCTCAACTAGCGCCGGAGCCATCAAGGAAGGCGAGACTACGGCGGGCAACGAGGCGGGCCAATTCACAACCACTGCCACATTGGACACTACCGGTGCTCAACCTGGACCGATCAACGTCACTACGGGTGTGACCGACGTTCACGGCCTCAGCGCGACCTGCGTGGCCACAACCAATGTGGAAGCTCTTCCTGCGCCGGTCACGGTGGTCAGTGAGAGCCTGATCAGCGACTGCGATTTCAAGAACGAAAAGAAGCGCGCTCGCGTTGACAACGAGTGCAAAGCTACTCTAGACGAAATTGCTCTTCGCTTGCAGCATGAGCCCAACGGCAAACTCGTGGTGGTGGGCTATGCCGAAGAGGAAGAGCAAGTTGAGGTTAAAGATGTCGAATCTCTTCGTGCCTTCAATGCCAAGACCTACCTGACTGGCGGCGAAGCTAAACAGCAAATTGATGCGACTCGTATCGAAGTTCGCAAGAGCAGCGACCGGGGCAATGGCCAGAAGGATAAGTTCTACTTTGTCCCCGAGGGTGGAACCTTCACGGTGAAAGATACGACTATTGTGGATGAAGCTTCCTTACCCGCTGACAAAACTGGTGCTCCGAAGAAACAAAAAGCTTCTCAGCAGCAACAGGCCGCCCCACCTCCTCCCAGCGAGTAGTGGTGAGTAAATCGACGCATGGGCTGGCGGGACTGTTTAGCCAGCCCATGCGTCATAACCGACTGAAAGGGTGAACCTTATGATTCGGGATCGTGGAAGAATGATTGCGTGTATAGCGTTGTTTCTCTGCCTCACGGTTGGACCAGCCCACGGCATATCAAATGGTGACAAGGTCAAGATCAATGGATTGATTACGGGACGAACCGGTGAAACTCTGACGGTCAAGACCGCGGATTCCGGTAACGTCGTCGTTGTGCTCAACGATGACACCAAGGTGCAACAGCCAAAAGGTCTCGGCCTGCGCAAGAAACAGATGTCAGCCACTGTTCTCATCCCTGGCCTGAAGATCTCAGTAAACGGCGTCGGCGATGCACAGAGCCGCGTGGTGGCCGATACCATCAATTTTTCGGGGTCTGACCTGGAAACCGCCGAAACGATCCAGGCTGGTTTGACGCCGACCCAGCAGGCAGTCCACACCAACAAGCAAAGCATTCAGGCTAACAAGCAACAGATCGGAACCAACCAGGTGCAGATTGCGTCCAATAAGCAACAGATCGCAAACAACCAGGAGCAGATCGAAACCAACCAGCAGGACATTCAGGCAACCAACAAGCGTTTCTCCGAACTCTCTGACTACGACGTGAAAGGCACCGCTGAGGCGTACTTTGAAGTTGGAAGCACCACTCTTTCAACCAAGGACAAAGCCGCCCTGATGCAACTGGCGCACGATGCCGTGAACCTCACCGGGTACATCATCCAGGTAAAGGGGTTTGCAGATTCGTCCGGCAATGCGGCAATGAATCAGAAATTGAGCATGGAACGGGCTCAGAGCGTAATCGCGTATTTGCTGCAAGACTGTAACGTTCCCGTGCGGCACATCGTCGCCCCCGGAGCCATGGGCACAGCCGATCCGGCAGCGCCCAACGAAACCGCCCAGGGACGCTCGGATAACCGGCGGGTCGAAGTCAAAGTACTTGTGAACCGCGGCTTGGCTGGTGGGAATTAGATCGTAGCTCGATATCACGCGGTATTGAGCTCGCGAACAAGATCTCAATTCACCAGTATGGAGGACTAAACATGAAGAGCCCACGGAAGTCGACTATCCTCGCCGGCTTGCTTTCGCTTCTTTTTGCGATACCCGCAATGGCGCAGATAACTACGAGTATTGAGTTCGAGACAACATTCCCCTTTTACGCAGGTGGTGCGAAGATGCCGGCCGGTGCGTACAGGGTGACCCAGCCAGACTCGTCTGAATCTATGCTGCTGGTCGAAAACAGCAGCGGATCCCACTCCGCGTTTGTTGAATTCAACTCGACCAGTTCAGAGAACCCGCACGCGCAGTCGGATGTTACCTTCAACAAATACGGCAAGACCGATTTTCTCAATCTGCTTTGGGTCCAAGGCCAAAACTCCGGGATGCAGATCGTTCCGACGAAGGCCGAACAGATGGCCGCGAAAGCCGCAGCTCCGGTTCGACACTCGGTATCTGCCAAGAATGGTGGCTAAGCAACATTGACGGCGGGTTCGCGACCCCGTCATCCCGACGTTGCGGAACAACGTCATCGGGGAGCTGTTCCGGATCATACGGGACAACACGGAACGGAGACCGTTCCGGTATGTGAATGGGCCGACCCCGCGGCCAATTGAAGTCGGCATCTTGACGGGCATCAGCAATCTCGGCTTACCCTCGTTTTATGCCATTCGGAAGCGCCAAATGTCAACCTCGCTCGGGAACTAGCGGTTCGAGCTTACTGTCTCCAAGATGGGAGCGAAGACATAGCCGCGCAGGCAACGAGTCTACGCCAACTACGAGATCGTGTTCTCGCTGAGTCTCGTCAATTGGGGGAGAAACGCGCGGGCGGAAGATAATGGCCCCAACTTCGGCGTAGGCAGTATGGGTGGGTGGCTGGCCGTTGGGTTGGTCCGTCAGGTACGGCGAAGAGGTTCCACTCCACGACCGAAACGTGAAAGCCTGTGCATAGTTGGGAGAAGCAGTTGCCATGATTGAGGTCGGACGGGAAAACATCGAGGTTGCCCATCACCTGAACCGGGCAGGTCAACATGCAGCTCGGCACGACTCACGCTTCGAGCAGGTGATCGAGATTTTCGAAGCGGTCGTACTGGCGCTGGTCGCGGTTGCGACCGCTTGGAGCGGGTACCAGGCGGCTCGTTGGGACAACCACCGGGCAGAGCTCTATGGCGAAGCGTCAAGCCTTCGTATTTCAGCCGAAGGGCTCGCGACGAGCTGGCGCAACTCTTCGAGCGCCGATTCCGCGACGAATACCGGGTAGCCTTCGAGGCCTGGATGCAAACCGACCCCTTTGCGAACCCGCACGCCCCTCCCGGGCCGTCCTTCATGCCCGCTTACCGAAACTTAAAGACACAGCAGTCCGAGATGTTAGTCAACCAAGCGGTAGCCATTTTCGACCAAGGCACGAAGAGCGGAGCAAACGGAGAAGGCTATGTACGCATAACGGTCCTGCTTGCGACCGTGTTGCTGCTCACGGCAATCAGCCAACGGTTTCGCATCGTCGCCGCGCGCACCGGCCTGCTGCTCACGGCCTTTGCGGTGCTGGGCGTTCCCGTGTGGAGTCTCTTGACACTCCCGCGCATCTGACACGCTCGGGTACTCGATCATCCCAGCTCGGCAACTGCAAGCCCTGAGACTCTCAGTCAGGGATTCAAACATTCCTGACTGCCGTCGAGCCTCCTCCACTTCATTCTTGACTTCCCACCAGACATTCCAGAGAACGGGCTTGACCCTGGCCTAGTAGTTCTCACAGTTCTGTAGGGCTCATGGAGTGCAATAGCATTGCTCGCGGATCAGATCGAGAAAGCAACTCGATTGCCGGAGGTGTCCATTGTGCGCTCGCGGTTACCCAATAATTACAATATTGATTCTGGTGATCAGCGCAACAGTGGCGACTGGTTGCTCTGCCCGCGCTCCGAAACAGCCAAGGATGGTACTAACCGGTAGATTGGTTGCTCGCGTCGACGGTCCGCGGTTGACTGGGTTCGGTCAGAATCACGAATCCTATATCTTCGAAATGTTCTCGCCTGGAGCACCGCAATTCGTGCGGCTCTCCTACAAATTCCTCATATATGAACCGCAAGTGCCGAAGCGAACTCTGGATTATTCACGGTTGTACAAGATCACGGCTGTACGTGACGACGCGTGCGACGAGACTCTGGAGAAACTCTCGAAAACTCTTGCCTTCAACTCAGGTGGTGATTTCGTCGAAATCAAGTACGCCATAACGTATGCCAAGAATGTACCTCCTCTTCCGTTGGCGTGGAAGCTGCCCATGCCCTGCTATTTGTTATCTCCACAAAACTTGGACTTCGTGACCGTGCCATAAACACAAGATACAAATACCGTGCTCAGCTTGGTGTGCAACCTGCTCACTCTTAACCGTTCGGCAGCAGCCGACTGCTTGACGTAAACCAGTCTGGTTATTTTAGAAAACACTTTTTTCTTCCAGTATGGGTTTTCGTCGGCGACTGCGAAGACCCGAGTGGTCGAGCGCCGAGGCGGAGGTGTTTCCAAGCATAAGTCAGGTAGCCGGTCCCAAGAAAGCCATGAACATCAAACCTCGAAAGCTCAAGTCAACACCTTAACCAAAGTACTGCATAGTGTGCATTAGGCCGTAGAGACTAGACCCGCTCCGACATGAACGGAAAACTGGCAACACTGGTTAGATATTGCATCGAAACTGTGAGTTTTGACAGTCGTCCACTTTCACACGGGGCATTACAAAAGTCTCAGGGGTATGGACTGGCTGAAAAGCTAATAGTTGTAGCACGACTCGTGCTTTGCCTGGGAATTCCGGCCGATCAACGCGACTCGTCTGCTGTAGAAACGCGGTGAGGCCGAAGGGATCAGGAAAGAGACAAACGTGGACAAGATGCTAAATCTAGCTGGGGTGTTGCGGCTCGTGGGCAGCGTGGTTCTTTCCTGGATGCTGCTGACGACTCCCGAAACCGAGGTAATGGTCGGACCCGCCGGGATCGGCAATGACACTCGCTTGATCATTCACAATTACCTCAAGCCCCGCGATTCTGTCACTCTTGTCTTCGACAATCTGCAAAAGCAGATCCAGAGCATCCAGGTCTCATCTTATTTGGATTCTCCAAGCGACGCGGTAACCGTATCGGCCCAATTCAGCCAACTGCCTGACGGGACACACTACGTCTCGACGATGGCTGTGAACGGCACAAGTAAAAAACTCACGGTCGCGATGCAAAACTCGGACTACCAGAAGATGTGAGCCGAAAGCCACAAAACGTCCCCTGTTTCCGGCAATGGTCGGTTCTTACGAATAACGCGACGAGAGAAAGGAGAAATGACGAACCAAAGGCAAGCACAATTGTAACCCTCCCATGTTCGAAAGGAGGAGATCAACCTCGGAAGAGCTTAGGGGGCCTATCAACGTAACCAAATCCAGAGAGACGGAGAAAAGCAAATGAAGATCATGAAACCAACTTTGTTAGGAGCCCTAGTGCTATTTGGGCTGGCTGCCTGGTCCCAGGAATTTCCCAGGTACGAACTAAACGTCGACTATTCCTATTTCCGCTACAACCCGAGTCATGCCTTCAGCCAGAGCGGCCACAGTTTGAACGGAGCCGGCGGGGCTATCAATGTCAACATTAACTCGTATCTCGGTATCAAGATGGAGTTGAATGGCTACGGCAGCCAGGGGTTCAACTTTACCATTGTCAATCCCATAATCACTCCCAAGGGCACCATCCCCGCTGGCTTTTTTCACGCCAACGGCAACATGTTCACGTATCTCTTTGGCCCCCAGATAAAGTTCCGCACCCCGAAATTTCAACCCTTCGGCCAGCTTTTGTTCGGTGGAGCGCACTCCAACGTATATGCAAACCTGTTTACAGCTTCCGGCGGCGTAGGCACAGCTCCAGCGGGTAACGGCTTTTCGATGGCTTTCGGTGGGGGTTTGGATATCCCGGTTTCCAGGGTCATTGCGATTCGACCGGCGCAGGTTGACTATGTGCTCACTCGCTTTAACAATTCGGTCACAGGCAATCAGAGCAATTTCCGGTATCAGGCCGGCGTAACTTTCAACCTCGGCGGCACGAAATAGAGTTCCTGCGATTTCAAGGGGACTATGCGCAAAGTCCCCTTGTACTGCGCGAGCCGAAAGGTCAGATGATTTATCGACGTGAAGTAGGTCTCGCGGGCTCGAGCTGGAACTGAGTCTGGAAACGCGTTTTCGGAAATGCGCGGAGGCGAGTATGCGCGGGCTGCTTGTTTCATTCGCTGTGCTGCTACTTGCCTGTCGCTGTGTGGGACAGGTTACGATCAGTACAGGTTATGCGAGCAATCTGGCATGGAACGGGGGAGGCCCGGTTCCCTTTGTGCCGTTGGTAACCACGCCATCGATATCGCTTGCAACAGTCTTTCCTTCACCCATCGGTGCAAGCAACGGCACTGGCGGAAACGTGGTGGGAGCAACCAATTCCACTTTGTCATTGCCTTCTACACCGAGCGGTACGGTGTATACAGTTCCAGTGTGGTACGGACCCAACCCGGTGGTAAATGTCGCGCTACCAGAACGGGCGGGTGTGCGAAGTATGGGCGAGATGCGGGGGAAAAAAGGTCACGACGGAGTTGCTGGTTATCTCAATCTTGGAATTGGTGCTTTCGCGGAACCGGACGTGGCTGAGGAAGCGAGGCTCGCGAGAACAAAAAGAACATCGCCTGTGCGCGTGTTCACGAACGCCGATATCGAACAAATCAAGCAGGAGAGCCGGACCCTCCACTAGAAGGAGGGGAAACGGAACCGGCCTAGCGACGACAGTTAACTCTCCGGAGCTATGTAGCCTTTCTTATAGTGTGCGTGCACTGGCGCCGTGCTTGCTGGCGGGGTCACTCGTACTTTGATCTTCCGCCATTTCCCGTCGCGCGCACCATTGCTCGACTGGTAACCGAGCACGTATTGATTGCGCAGTTCCCTGCTGATGGCGCCAGCCACTTCGGGAAGTCTCGCAAGGTCATCTACGGTGATGGTACGGCCGGCAGTAGCGTCGGTGATCTCGCCCAACCATTTCTTGCCCATGTATTCTTCATAGGTTTTAAACAGTGCGGTGTCGAAGATGCCGATGGCGTAAATATCAACATATGCCTCCTGCACGATGCTTTTGATCTCCTTAAGCCTGTACCGACTGCTGTTGTCAGCGCCATCAGAGATGATGAGGAGCGCCCGACGTTGGTATTTCGCCGAACGCATGCTGGACAGCGCCAGGTAAACCGCGTCGAGAAGCGCGGTGCTCCCGTCCGGCATTGTCGAGGCTAGCGTCGACTCTATAGTGTCAATCGAATCGGCAGAAGTGGCTATTTCTCTCGGACGGCTGGAAACGGTGGTCACAAAGTAGTCGTCCGCGGGGTGGGCGTTCTTGAAAAACTCCGCCACCGCCGCACGCTCGGTATCGATCTTGTTGGTCATGCTCTTGCTGAAGTCGAGGATCAGCCCCACCGATATAGGGACGTCCTCGGCAGAAAAAAATTTGATCTGCTGCTGTTCGTTGCCTTCGTAGAGCGTGAAATCTTTCTTGTTCAATCCCATGACCGGCCGGTTCATCGTGTCGGTGACCACGACTGGCACAAGGACCAGGTCCACGGCCGCCCGCAGAGGTTTCGTGTGGGCGTCCAACGTGGGTAGGCCCTCGGCGGGTATGACAGTAGCCTCGGACCCCGCTTTATCAGGGCCGTGGCGCGGAACTATATGCACGTCATCTACGGATTGTGACGCCGCGTACGGATTCAACACCAGCACCGTCAGGCACAGAAGGAGAGAGAGGGAGAACGCGGCTTGACCGAAGCCGCGGTACGGACAGAGCCGAAAAACAACCATAGCGGGGAACCCGAAGAGAGACAATCTACGCGAAGAATAGTAGCACAACTGGTAAGCAACGTCGCGGAAACCTGGCCAAGAAAACGGGCACCCTCTATTTGCGACCAGCTCACGGAAATGGCTGCTGAATACTTTATGGAAGAATATGGCACTGCAGATGGACTTAGCATTGATCTCCATCGATTGTGCCGGCGGAGAGGGCGCGCTCAGTTTGGCCCGGCCTTCAATCAGGAGTAGAAATCGTCGATTACCGTTCCACGGCTGTTTCCGACGTGACTGTCAGTTTTGGCAGTTCATCTGCACCGCAAGCCTGCCCGATTATGATTGCTGGGAACCCTCGAGGATGACGAGTCCAGCAAGGAACGGACCTCACGCTGGCTCTCTTCGTAATAATCTACCCTCAGGCCGCGAGCGAGCTGTTCGGTCACGCAGGAACTCCGGCCAGGCGGTGTGCATGAAGTCTCAACGCTATGCATTAACGCTTGCTCTAGCTTTCCTAATTTCGCTTTCGCAACGGGCTTCAGCGCAGGGGGATCAAGGCCTGCCGTCCAGCAGTTCGCAAACCACCAGTGATCAACAGGCAAGGCACAGACACCACGGCGGCAAAGATGAGATAGACGCCATCGGGAATCGCAAGATTGGCAAGACAGGCTGGGGAAACTGGTACTCGCTGGAAAGCGAGATACAGCTGGGCAAGGAATATGCAATGATCGTCGAGTCCGAAGTGAAGCTACTGCGGGACCCGATGGTAAACGAGTACGTCAACCGGATCGCACAGAACCTAATGCGCAACTCCGATGCCAAGGTCCCCTTCACCGTCAAAGTAATCGACTCGGAGGAGATAAACTCGTTCACTCTGCCAGGGGGATTCTTATACGTGCATACTGGATTGATCTTGGCGGCAGACGACGAAGCCGAATTGGCGGGAGTCATGGCCCATGAGATTGCACACGTAGCCGCTCGGCATGCGACCCGGCAGATGACGCGCAACAACCTATTCAACTTGGCATCCATCCCGCTGATTTTCGTCGGCGGGGGAGCGGGTTACGCGGTACAGCAGGCCTTCGGACTGGTGGTTCCGTTGAGTCTCTCGAAGTTCTCGCGAGATTTCGAAGCCGAGGCGGATTACCTTGGATTGGAATACATGTACAAAGCT
>WNFC01024203.1_pt1 | contig 12001 bp, 10 predicted proteins | sample 5400541 | NCBI WGS metagenome assembly WNFC01 (sample SAMN13153342, study PRJNA577476) | soil metagenome | isolation source: 120 cm saprolite under Douglas fir tree site 2 hole 2 replicate 1 | place: USA:California | collected 2015-04-18 | reverse complement strand
GGCGATGAGCTGGTAGCGGATCGCGTCGGGCTGGTGGCCCTTGGCCAGCAGGTCCGGGATCACGAACACGTTCCCCTTGCTCTTCGACATCGTCTCGTTCTCGATGAGGAGATGGGCAACGTGCGACCAGTGGCGGACGAAGGGCTGGCCGGTGGCGCACGTGCTCTGCGCGATCTCGTTCTCGTGGTGCGGGAAGATGAGGTCGATGCCGCCGCAGTGGAGATCGAACGTCTCCCCCAGGTACTTCATGCTCATGGCCGAGCACTCCAGGTGCCATCCCGGGCGCCCGCGGCCGAAGGGCGCGTCCCAATGCGCCCACTCCGGCTCGTCCGACTTCGCCTTCCAGAGCACGAAGTCGCGCGCGTTCTCCTTGTCGTACTTGTCCGTGTCCACGCGCGCGCCCGCCTTGATGCCCTCCACGTCGAGGTGCGAGAGGCGGCCGTACTCGGGGAACGAGGCGATGCGGAAGTACACGCTGCCCTCGGCGGTGTAGGTGTGGCCCCGCTCCCCCAGCCGCGCCACCAGCTCGATCATTTCTGCGATGTGCTCGGTAGCCCGGGGCACGACCTCCGGCGGCTCCATCCCCAACGTCGCCATGTCCTCCTTGAACGACTGGATGTGGCCGGCGGTGAAGGTCTCGAGGTCGCTCCCCGCCTCCGCCGCGAGCTGGATGATCCGGTCGTCCACGTCGGTGAGGTTCATGACCTCCTTCACGCGCCACCCCTTGTAGCGCAGGGTGCGGCGCAGGAGGTCCGTGGCCAGGAAGGAGCGGAAGTTTCCGATGTGGGCGCGGCCGTAGACGGTCGGGCCGCACACGTACATGCGCACCTCGGGCGGGCTCAGCGGCACGAACGGTTCGACCCGTCCGGTCAGCGTGTTGTGGAGGCTCAGCGCCATCAGACCGCCTTCAGCACCAAGAGGGTCAGATCGTCGGAGCAGCCGGCGGAGCCGGCCCACTCGCGGACGCGTTCGGAGACGCGCCCCACCACCGCCTCCGCGCACTCCCCGCACGCGGTCTCGATCAGCGCGCGCAGCCGGTCCTCGCCGAACTCCTCGTCGTCCGGCGAGAGCGCCTCCGTGGCGCCGTCCGTGACCATCGCCACCAGCTCTCCGGAAGCGAGCTGGACCTCGGCCATGTCGTAGCGCGCGCTCTCGAGGAGGCCCAGCACGGGCCCCCCGACCCCCAGCCGCTCGCGCCGCTCGCCCCCGTCCACCCAGAACGGAGGGACGTGGCCGGCGTTGACGTAGGCCAGGCGGCGGCGCGCGGGGTCGAGCTCCGCGTAGAAGAGCGTGACGTACTTGTTCTCCTGCGTGCTCTCGAACAGGAACCGGTTGAGCCGCACCATGAGCTGGTCCGGGCGCGCGCTCCCGGCCAGGGCGCGCAGGGACGCGTGCACGGAGGCCATGAGGATGCTGGCGGGCGCGCCCTTGCCGGATACGTCCGCGATGGCCAGGGCCCACCGGTCGTCGCCGAGGGGAATGAAGTCGTAATGGTCGCCCCCGACCTCGTAGCAGGCGAGGCTCTCCGCCGCCACTTCGAAGCCGGCGATGACCGGGCGGTCGCGCGGGAAGAGCGAGCGCTGGATCTCGCGCGCGATCTGCATCTCGCGGTCGCGCCTCTGCTTCTGCAGATCGACGCGATGGAGACGGACCGCCTCCAGCGCCGCCCCCGCCTGACGCGCCAGGGTGAGGGCGAAGTCGCGGTCCTCGTCGGTGAACGTCCCGCCGCCCACGCGCTCTCCGACCGCGATGAACCCGTCCGTGCGTGGGCCCACGGTCACCGGCACCACCAGGACCAGGCGCGCGCGCTGGAGCCGGTCCTTGATCGCCCCCGCCGGCAGCTCTCCGACGGGCAGCGGCTGCGTGAGGGCATCGAGCACGGGACGGGCGCCGGCTTCGGGCACGAACGCCTCGTCCGTCTCGCTGCGCAGCCCGCGCTCGTGGGCGACGGCCAGCCCGCCGCCGCCCACGCCCAGGTACAGCGCGCAGCGCGAGACGAGGAGATGGCCCATCAGGGTCGTGGTCACGAGGTTCTTGATGCCCTCTTCGTCGAAGCTCGAAGTGAGCTCGCGGCTGATGTCGAAGAGGGTGTGGAGCTGGTAGACCTTCACGGACAGCCGCTGGTTGAGCGTCTTGAGCTCGTGGTAGATCAGGCCGTTCTCGATCGGGGTGGCCGCGCAGGCGGCCACGCTGTGCAGGAACGAGGTCTCCTCCCGTCCGAACGTGCGCCCGTCCGCGCGCGGGCCCAGGCCGAGCACGGCGATCACGCGGGCCTGGGGCCCGCCGGAGGCCTCGGGCCCCTGGCCGTCGTGGAAGCGCACGATCGGGCACAGCACTTCCAGGCCGTAGGCGGCCAGGACGTCATCCGCCACCCCTTGGCCGCGTACGGCGACCCCGTCCGCGGCCAGCTCCAGGGACACGCGCACGGGGGCGCCCGGGGGCAGCCCGCGCGAGGCGCGCACGTCGTAGGCGCCGTCCGCGCCGCGCACGAGCGCGGAGCTGAGCGTGGTGGTGAGGTCCAGGAGCGAGATCAGCTCCGACATGCGCTTGAGCAGGGGGCTGGCCTCGCCCGCCCGCCGGAACTCGTCCAGCGCGCGCTGGTACTGGAAGACGACGGGGACGTCCATCAGCGGGAGGAGGACGCCTCGCCGTCCTTGGCGTCCTTGGCGTCCTTGGGATCCTTGTGCTTGACCAGCGCGCAGACGTTCCGCCGCGCCGAGCGCCGGAAGGTCACGGAGTCCATGATCTTCTCCATGAGGTGCATGCCCAGCCCGCCCGTGCGGCGCTCGGTGACGAACTTGTCGAGGTCGACCTGGGGCACGGCGCGGGGGTCCACCATCTGGCCGGTGTCCACCAGCTCGACGCGGAAGTCCGGCCCGCGGTCCTCGAAGCGCAGCTCGACCTCGCGGTCGGTCGCGCCCTTGTAGGCGTGCTCGAGCACGTTGGTGGCGGCCTCGTCCACCGCCAGCGAGAGCCGCTCCGCCACCGGCTCGGCAAAGCCACCGACCTCGGCCATCTTCTTCGTCACCTCGCGCACGAGGCCGAGGTAGGCGGTCTCGCTCGGCAGGGACAGGATGAGGGAGGGCTTGTTCCGGCCCCGCGGCACGCGCGCCGCCGGGCTCGGCGCCGCCGGCGGCCGTCGAGATTCCTCGCGCCCGCTCACGCGATCAGGCGCCCGCACCGTGCGCGGGGCCGAAGCTGGCGATGGCCTCCGCCTCGGAGGCATAGGTGCGATACAGGTGGTTGAAGCCGAGGATGTCGAAGATGTTCTGGACGGTCTCGTTGAGGCTGGCCAGCCGCAGGTCGCCCCCGTTGCTCCGGATCTCCTCGATGGCCCCCATCATGGCCCCGAGACCCGCGCTCGCGATGTAGCTGAGACCAGCGCAGTTGACCACGATCTTGAACTGCTTCAGCGAGATAGCCTTCTGCAGTGCCCCCTCGAAGAGGCGCACCGTGTGGGCGTTGATGAACCCCTTGGGATAGAGGAGGACGACGTCTCCGACGTCGCGGCTCTCGACCGTCAGCTCGCTCATCCAGGTGAGCCGACTATATCGCATCCGGGATTCCGGCCACCCCGAGCGCCGCACGGCCGCGTGCGATGTCCTGCCGAATCTGGGCGACGAGGGCCTCGGCGCCGGGGAAGGTCTGCTCGGGCCGCAGACGGGCCTGGAACGCGAGCCGCACCGGCTGGTCGAGGAAGTCCTGATCCAGGTCCAGGACGTGCGCCTCCACCGTGATCTCGTTCCCGCCGAACGTCGGCCGGCGCCCGACGTTGGTGACGGCGGGCCAGGTCGGACCATCGGGACCGCCCACGCGGATCCAGCAGGCATACACCCCGTTGCCGGGCAGCATCTCGTTGACGGGCGCGATGTTGGCGGTGGGAATGCCGATGGTGCGCCCCCTCCCCACTCCACGCTCGACCCGGCCATCGATGCAGAACGGCCGGCCCATCATCTCCGCGGCCCCCTCGACGTCGCCGCGGGCCAGGGCCTCGCGGACGCGGCTCGAGCTGATGGGGGCGCCTTGATGGAAGACGGGGCGCATGCCGTGGACGCCGAAGCCGAGGCTGCGTCCCAGACGACGGAGGAGGGCGACGTCGCCCGCCCTCCCGCGGCCGAACCGGAAGCCCGCTCCGACCACGACCGTCGTCGCCTGGAGCGCGTCGTGGAGGACGCGCCGCGCGAACTCGGGCGCGGGCTGAGCGGCCAGGAGCGGCGTGAAGGGCAGCACGGCCACGCGGTCCACGCCCAGGCGCGCGAGCCGCTCCGCCTTCTGCTCGAGGGTCATGATGGTGGCGGGCGCGCGCTCGGGGGCGAGAACGCGGGAGGGATGAGGATCGAAAGTCAGCACGACGGCGGTGCCTCCGCTGGCCCGCGCGTCGGCCACCGCCTGCGCGACCAGCGCCTGGTGGCCGCGGTGGACGCCGTCGAAGTTGCCGACGGTCACGGCCGGGCGCGGCCAGGAGCGCGCCTCCAGCGTCTCGAGGCGGACGAGGTCCAAGCTACGGCTGCTTCGGAGGCAGCACCCTCTCGATCACGGCCCCGACCCTCTTGCCGGCGTCGTCGACGCCGCTCAGGAGGTACCCGTCTTGGGTGAGGGCATAGTGATAGGGGCGCTCCCAGGGATCGCGGAGGTAGCTGCGATCGACGAGGCTCTGGTTGACCACCTCTTCGAGCGTGCGCGGCTCTTTGCCTTTCATGTAGTCGGAGGCGAGGACGGCGCGGTCGAGGCGCTCGAGGCGCGTCCGGCTCACCGCCTGCAGCAGGAGGTCCTCCGTGCTCTTCAGGAGGGGCGGCTGGCCCGACACCGCGAAAGGAGTGGCGCGCGTCGTGTACACGCCGACCACTGCCAGCAGGACGGCCGCCACGGCGAGGACATAGCCGGGCGTGGCGGAGGCGACGGTCTCGTCCGGGACCGCGACCGCCTGCTTGGCCGCCCCCCGACCCACGGTCGTGATCAGGTTCCGGTTGAGGAGGTCGAACAGCATCCGGCAGGTGTCGAACTCGCTCATGCCGACGGAGTCGATGATCCCCTGCACGGTCTGGGTGCCGTCCACCTTGCGGAAGATCCGCTCTTCCTCGGGGGTGAGGCGGATCTTGTTCGAGGAGCTGGCCGCGGAGCGCTTGCGCTCGCTCCCCTCTTCCTCCGCCCCTCCGCCCACCTCGATCGAGTTCGGATCCACTGCGGGCTTGAAGACGATGTCCATCGACGGGATCTTCTTCTCGATGATCGGCCACTCGTCGACCATCCTGATCCCTTCCATCAGGATGAAGTCCGCGCTCATCGGGTTGAAGTTCTCGCGGTCGTAGTCCACGGTCTCGCTGGGGGCGAAGTGGTATTCACCGTCGCGCCAGCGGAAGACCTTGAAGACGATTTGCGAGACCTGGACGGTGATGGCGTCCTTGAGGTCCTTCGACGTGATGTAGCGTTGCGTGATGAGCACGTGGCCCAGGCGCTGCAAGGTCTGCTTCTGCGTGGACAGCGCCTCTTCCAGCCGCTCCTTGCTCAGCTTGCCCTGCTTGACGAGCACGTTGCCCAGGCGATCCTCCAGCCGCTTGGACGCGGAGTCGGCGTTGACCACCATGCCGTTCTCGAAGAAGACGGTCACCTGATCCTGGTCGTGCTTGAGCGTGAGCAGGCCGGTCTTCCGCTGCAGCCCGATGAGCTGGAAGATGTCGGGGAGTCCGAAGTCCTTGATCGTGCCTTCGAGTGCCATCGCTTCCCCTAGGAGGCCCGGCGCCGGGCGGCGGCGGGAGCGGCCGCACGGCGGATGGGCAGCTTGACGTCCTCGAACTCGGGCTTGCTGCGGTTGGCCAGCACGTAGACGACCAGGAGGACGAGCACCCCCACGCCGAGGCCCCATGGCTTGGACAGATCGCCCGAGGCCTCGGTCAGGGGCAGCAGGCGGCCGGTGAGGAGGCCGGCGGCCAGCACCATCGACCACACGAACACGAGGAAGATCCCCATCCCCGCCCGGTGCGCGTAGAGGTGACCGGCGCCGGGCACGAGCAGGGAGAGCGCGCGGAACACGAGGTCGCGCCGCCCTTCCTCCTTCTGCACTTCGAGGAGCTTGCGGTTGCGCGCGGGCCCCGACACCCCGTCGCGCACCACGAACAGGTGATGGCACTGAGAGCAGAGGCCGCCCGCGACCTGTCCGAGATGACAACGGCGGCAGAAGGGCGTGCCGCACTTCAGGCAGCGCATCGTGAAGGCCTTGCCTCCGCGCCATCTCCGCAGGATCGCAATCGCCAGGAGGGCGACGAGCGGAAACACGGTCAGCCGGTTGGCCAGGGTGGGCAGGAGCGACGGCAGGTCGGCGGCCGGCGCCCCCTTGCCCGCCTCGTTCTTCTGGACGATGCCCTGCGTCGCGCCCGCGAACTTCGCCCACACCTCGTCCGCGCTCAGCCCGAGATCCACGACGGCGTAGTCGCCCTTGTCGTACTTCCACAGGCTGTCGTACGTGTGCACGAGTGAGCTGTCGAGGCGGTCGGCCTGCGTCTTCGCCTCCTGGGCGGGCTGGTACTCGAAGCGCTGAAGGTGGGCCAGGGAGAGGTTGTAGTAGAAGGTGGCGGCCAGCGGAACCGGCGGTCCGGACTCGATCCCCTGCTTGTAGCGCGCGATCGCGGCCGGGAACTCGCCCCCGGCGAACTCCAGGTTGGCGAGGTTGTTCAGCGCGATGGGATCCTTCGGGTCCGAGCGCAGCGCCTCGCGATAGAGGGCGGCCCCGTCCTCGTAGCGTCCCGCCTTCTTGTACTGCGCACCGAGCAGGTAGAGGAAGTCCCGGTCGTCCCCGTTCGCGCGCTGCGCCTCCTCGAGCTGCGCGACCGCGCGCGTGTCGGGACCGCCCTCCAGGGCAATGAGGCTGGCCCAGAAAAGGGGATTCTGCTGGGCCCGGAGGCGCGACTCCAGGGTCTTGACTAGGGGAGCGGAGACCACGCAGAGGAGGATGAGCGCGAGGGCCACCATCCGCTCCGCCCCGCCCATGTAGATGAACAGCATGGCCAGCCACCACAGGGGCAGCCAGGCCCAGCCCTGGAAGAGCATCGCCGGGAGCAGCAGGATGATGGCGGCGAGGCCCAGGGCAAGTGACCGCCGGCCCGGTCCGAACGATTCCTCGAAGTCGTGCTTCAGGAGCGAGCCGTCCCGGATGACCATCGTCAGGCCGAACACGATGGTGGTCGCGAGCAGCGCGAGCAGCATGACGGGCACGAGGAGGGTGAAGAGGTAATGCCCGCCGCGCGCGGTGCGGAGCCGCGCCATCGTCCCGGCCAGGGTGTCCTTCACCGCGGGCACGAGGCCGAGAGGTCCCTTCTTCACGTCGTACTGCGCGAGCCCGAAGTAGGCGTCCGGAAGATGCGGATCGAGCGCGACGGCGTCGCGGAAGGCCGCCTCCGCGCGGGCCGTCTCCCCGGAGCGCAGGGCGGCCACACCGTCCCCCACCCGGGCCAGGGCGATCGTCTCGAGGCTGCGGATGTTCCGCTCGATGCGCAGACGGCGGATCTCGCGCATCGCCCCCTGCGTCGCTTCGGAGTCGCCCTTGCTCTCCGCCCTCTTGTAGGCCGCCCACAGCGCGTCGAAGCTCGAAGCGGCGGCGGGCGCCTGTCTCGCCCGGACGTCGATCACCTTGTCGCCCGGCGGCGCGAAGAGGAGGAGGGGAAGGAGGGCCGCGGCGAGAACGGTCACCGGCCGCCCGCCTTGGTGGCCTGCACGTAGGCCATCCGCAGCTCGTAGAGGAGGCCGTCGATGAGCTGGTCCTCCGGCGGCGTCCGCCGGCCCTCGGTCTTTTCCTTGAGCACGCCCAACAGCTCGATCAACGAGCGCGCGCCCTCGAGGTCGGGCGCCTCGCCCTCCGGCCCGCCCATGAGCAGCATGCTCGCCTGCGCGCCGAGGGAGATGAGCAGCCCGAGGAGGTCGCTCGGAAAACGGTGCGCCCGTTCGTCGTCATGCGCACTGGTTCCGGCCGCCGGCGCTTCCGGCGAGGCGGCGGCGGTGACGGCTTCGGCCGCGGGCCCAGGGGCAGCCGGCGGCTCGTCAGCATCCGATTTCCGGACTTCCCCTTCCGGGGTGAAATGCCGGCGATCGCTGACGCTGAAGGGTTTCTCGTCTTCGCTCATTCCCAGGAGACAGGCCCGCTCGCCTCTCGTGCGCTCCCCCCGGGCGGCCCTTGCGCAGCGAGAAAGGGGGCCTGCTCCGGATCGCCGGCAGGAGCCGGATGTTACCACAGTTCAACGGATACGAGCCGCCCAACCGTCGGCGTTCGTGGCCATCCAGACGCGCCTTCCGTCCGTCGAGAGGGTCACCGCCCCGTCGCGATCGGTCCGCAGAAGGACGACGCCCGCGGCCCGATAGCGGGCCACGATTTCCGGGTGAGGATGCCCGAACCGGCTGTGGTCGCCGACGGAGACGATGGCGACCCGGGGCGCCGTCCGGGCCAGCAGCTCGGGCGTGCTGCTCGAACGGCTCCCGTGATGGGGGACCTTCAACGCAAACGCGCGCGGGGCGTCGAGGGCGGCCTCTCCCGCCGCTTCCACGTCGCCGGTGAGGAGGAGGACGATCTCCCCGTAGCGGAGGGCCAGGACGACGGAGTCGTCGTTGCGCGTGCGCCAGGGCGCGCGCGCCGGCGGCGAAGGGCCGAGCACCTCCACGTGGACACCGTCCCAGTCCGCTTCGAGCCCGCGCGCGACCGCGCGGCGAGGGACGCGCGCCTTCTCGATGGCCGCCGCGAGCTCGTCGTACGCGCGGTCGTGCCGCGGCGCGATGCCTTCCCACACCTCGCGCACGTCGAACGTGCGCAGGAGGAACGGCACGCCGCCGACGTGATCCGGATGGGCGTGCGTGAGGACGAGCCCGCGGAGGACGGGAGTGCCGTCGCGCCAGAGATAGGGACCGAGCACCGCCTCCCCCACGTCGAAGCGCGCATCGAACGAACCGCCGGTATCGACCATCCAGGTGCGGCCCCGGGGCGAGCGAATCACGATCGCATCGGCTTGCCCGACGTCGAGGAACGTCACGTGAAGCCGGCCGTCCAGCGTCCGGGGTCCCCAGCCGCCGACGAGGCACAGCGCGCCCGCGGCCCAGAGAAGGAGCCCGCGCCGCTTTCCGCGGGCGAAGGCGGCCAGCCCCGCGATGGACACTAGCGCCGGACCGAGCGAGGGCGTGGCCACGCGGACGTCGAGCCAGGGCGCGAGGCGCACCACCTCGCCCGACGACGAGGTTCAGGAGCAGGGCGGCGGGGGCCAGGCGATGGAAGTGAAAGGCCAGCAGCGGACCGAGTGCCGCCTGCGCGCCGAGCGACGAGGCGAGCGCCATCTCCGCCCCCCACGGAAGCGCGGGGACGATTCGCATCAGCGGCGGCGTGAGGAGGACGAGGCCCAACGTCGCCGCGAACGAGAGCTGGAACCCGACGTCCCCGATCGAGGAGGGACGATGGGCGAGGAGGAGGAGGGCGGCGAGTCCCAGGAGGTTCGCGGCATCGCCATCGAGGTCGAGGGTGCGGCCGCCGAGCACCACCACGGCCATGACCGTGGCCCGCAGGACCGGCACGTCGCCGCCCACGAAGGCGCAATAGAACGCGAGGGCGGCGGACAGGAGCAACGCGCGCGTGAGCGGTGCCGTACCCAGCCACCGGAGGAGCCAGCCCAGGAGGGCGGCGACCATGGCCACCTGGGCGCCGGACAGCGCGAGCACGTGGTAGGTGCCGGCCATGCGGAAGGTCTCGGACGTTTCCGGGTCCAAGGCGGTGCGCTCCCCCAGCACCATCGCGCGCACGAGGGCCTGCTCACGGCCGAGCGGAAGCGCGGCGGCGAGGCGTGCGCGCGACCACCGGCGCGCCCGCGCGGCGCGGTCGCTGAGCCATCCCGCCGCGCGCTCGCCGGTGGCCTCCACGAGGCGCGGGCTCTTGCACCATCCCACGGCATGGACTCCGTCGCGCCGCGCCTGCGCGGCGGCGTCGAAGGCGCCGGGATCGCTCAGGCCGCGTGGCACGCGCAGCTCGGCCCACAGCGAGACGCGATCGCCTTCGATGAGATCGGGTCGCCCGGCCAGGCCGCCGACGTCGATGCGCGCCCGGCCCGCCATCGGCAGCCCCGCCACGTCCTCCACGTCGAGGACGAGGACCCATTTGCCGCTCGCGTCCCATGCGTCGGCATGGCAGACGCCGCGCAGCTTCACCGGTCCGGCGTCGGGCTGGCCGAGGATCCACGCCCGCAGGGGCGCGGCATCGTACTGACGACCCTCGATACCGGCCGCGGCGGCGCCGACGGCGAGGGCCGCGGCGAGCACACCCGCGCGGCGCAGGCCCCGGCGGCGCCCGGCGGCCGGAGCGAGGCCCACCGTGACGGCGACGAGCGCCGTCGCCGACAGAGCCATCAGCCGAACGGCCGCGCGCAGAGGCAGACCTCCGCCCACGGCGGTGCCGACGGCGAACGCGCACGCCACCGCGACGAGCGGGCGTGGCATGACCGCGGGAGCAGACGGGGGGACGGCGAGGCCGGGAGGAGACTACCTGCGAGAGAGGCCGGCGGCGGACCGCTTCCGGCCGGTTCTCGAAACTGTCATAGCCAAACACCCCGCTGGTGGCCACTTGAGGCAGCCACCCACCCCGTTGGTGGCCGCTTGCGCAGCCACCCACCCGTTGGTGGCCGCTTGCGGCAAGCCGGTCAGCGCCGCGCCAGATGGACGACCGTCTCCAGATGGAAGGTGTCGGGAAACAGGTCGAAAGCGGCGATCGAGTCCGGCCGGTAGCCCTCGGCCGTGAAGACCTTGAGGTCCCGCCCGAGCGTGGGCGGGTCGCAGGACACGTAGACGATGGAGGCGGGGCGGCGGGCGGCCACCCTGCGCACGATCTCGGCCCCGGCTCCGGTGCGCGGCGGATCGAGCACGATCCGCTCGTCCGCCCGTGCGGGCCATTCGGCCATCTCCCGCACGTCCCCATGGTGGACGCGCACCTGGGAGAGACCGGCCGCCTCCGCGTTCGCGCGCGCGTCCTCGACGGCGGTCGGGCTCAGCTCGAGGCCGCGCACCTCGTCCGCGCGGCGGCCCAGGGGCAGAGCGAACAGGCCGACGCCCGCGTAGAGGTCCAGCACGCTGCCGCCCGCGGGCGTGCGGTCGAGCACCTCCTGCACCAGCGCCTCGACGAGGAACCGGTTGGCCTGGAAGAACGACTGCACGTGCGCGCGGAGGTGGATGCCGTGCACGGTCGCGCCGACGTGGGCGTCTCCGCGCAGGAGCAGGAAGCGGCGCCGCCTCCCCTCCCCCGCCACCACGCCCAGCCCGGTCAGGCCGGGCACGGCATCGGCGAGGGACGCCGCGCCCGCGGCCTGCTTCGGGTCGAGCTGCGTCTCGAGCGACGCCACGAGCTGGCGGCCATCGAACGATTCGGCGAGCTCGACGTCGCGTACGGCGCGCCCGATCCCCGGCCGCGCGGCCAGCGCGTCCCGCAGCCCGCGCGCCGCCGCCATCATCGGAGCCGAGAGCTGGAGACAGCGCTCGATGTCGACGACCTGGTGGCTGCCTTCGCGGTGGAACCCGAGGCGCACACCGTCGCGCGCGTGCTCGACATGGAGCGTGGCGCGCGTCCGCCAACCTTCCGGCGGCGAAGGGCGCACGGGAACGGGCTGGTCCCACGCGGTGCCCGCGCGTCGCAGGGCGTCGAGCAGCACGGACTCCTTCAGCGCCGCCTGCGCGCCTGGATCCAGGTGCTGATACGCGCATCCGCCGCACTCCGCGAAATGGGGACAGCGGGCTTCCGTGCGTCCACTCGCGGGCGCCAGGACCTCCTCGATCTCCGCCTTGACGTACCCCGGGGTCACGGAGGCGACGCGCACACGCAGCCGATCGCCGGGCAGGCCGCGCGGCACGAACACGACCTGGCCATGATGGCGGGCCAGGCCCTGGCCGCGATACACCGCGCGCTCGACCGTCACTTCGATGCGCTCGCCCGCGCGCAGGGGCGGCCCCGGGGGCGCGGCGCTCACAGGTGGAAGAGGCTAAGCCGGGGAAT
>WNFC01017135.1_pt1 | contig 12002 bp, 8 predicted proteins | sample 5400541 | NCBI WGS metagenome assembly WNFC01 (sample SAMN13153342, study PRJNA577476) | soil metagenome | isolation source: 120 cm saprolite under Douglas fir tree site 2 hole 2 replicate 1 | place: USA:California | collected 2015-04-18 | reverse complement strand
GAGGACGGCGCGACCTTCCGCGGTACGGCGTACGGTGCCGAGGGCGAGGCGTTCGGCGAGGTCGTTTTCAACACGGGCATGACCGGCTATCAGGAGACCCTGACCGACCCGTCCTACCGTCGCCAGATCGTCGCGATGACGGCTCCGCACATCGGCAACACCGGGATCAACGACGAAGACGACGAATCACGCCGGATCTGGGTCAGCGGCTTCGTGATCCGCAACCCGAGCCCGGTGGTGTCAAGCTGGCGGGCGGCCCGTTCGCTGGACGACGAGCTGCGGGCCGCCGGCGTCACCGCGATCGCGATCAGCGGCACCAGGGCGCTGACCCTGCACTTGCGCGAGCGAGGCGCGATGCGGGCCGCGATCAGCTCGACCGGCGCTGAGCCGGAGACGGTGGCCGCCAGGGTCCAGGCGAGCCCGCCGATGATCGGCGCCGACCTGGCCCGCGAGGTCACCACGCCGGAGCCCTACGTTGTCACGCCGCCGCCCGGCGTCCCGGTACGGTTCCGGGTAGCGGCCGTCGATCTCGGCATCAAGGCGGCTACGCCGGCGGCCCTGGCCACGCGCGGGTGCGAGGTGCACGTCCTGCCGGCCACTAGCACGGCCGGGCAGATCCTTGCGCTTAACCCCGATGGCGTCTTCTTCTCCAACGGCCCTGGCGATCCGGCGGCGTGCGATTACGCGGTCGACGCGATCCGCGGCGTCCTCGCCGCGGGCGTGCCCATGTTCGGCATCTGCCTCGGCAGCCAGGTGTTCGGCCGTGCGCTCGGCCTTGGCACCTACAAGCTGCGGTTCGGCCACCGCGGCATCAACGAGCCGGTCAAGGACCTGCGGACCGGCAAGGTGCAGATCACCAGCCATAACCATGGCTTCGCCGTCGCCATGCCAGCAGGCACCGCGGTCGGAGCGCCGGCAGACGGCGCGATCCGGTTCGACACCGAGTTCGGCGCGGCCAAGGTGACGCACGTCAACCTGAACGATGGCGTCGTGGAAGGACTGAGGCTGCTCGGCACGCCGGCGTTCGCCGTGCAGTACCACCCGGAGGCGGCCCCAGGCCCGCACGATGCGGTCGGCTTGTTTGACGCCTTCTGCGACCTGATGGAGCGCGCTAGATGAGCACCGTCGGCCCCGCTCTGATGATTACGGACACTTTTCGACGTCCACCGTCCAAAAGTGCCCGTGATCAACGAATTCGGCCCGAGGCGCCAGATTGTCGGGTGGCGAATGCCTAAGCGCGCGGACATTAACTCGGTGCTCGTGATCGGCTCGGGCCCGATCGTGATCGGGCAGGCGTGCGAGTTCGACTACTCCGGCACGCAGGCTTGCCGCGTGCTGCGGGAGGAAGGGATCAGGGTGAGCCTGGTCAACTCCAATCCGGCGACGATCATGACCGACCCTGAATTCGCCGACGCCACCTACATCGAGCCGATCACCCCGGACGTTCTCGAGAAGGTCATCGAGGCGGAGCGGCCGGACGCGATCCTGCCCACGCTGGGCGGCCAGACCGCGCTGAACGCTGCCGTCGCGCTGCACGAGGCTGGCACCCTCGCCACCTTCGGGGTTGAGCTGATCGGCGCCGACATTAACGCGATCCGGGCGGGGGAGGACCGCCGGGCGTTCAAGGAGATCGTGACCAGCATCGGCGGCGAGGTGCCCCGCAGCGTGGTCTGCCACTCTATGGCCGGCTGCGAATCCGCGGCTGCCGACCTCGGCTTCCCGGTGGTCGTCCGCCCATCGTTCACGCTCGGCGGCTCGGGTTCGGGCATCGCCTATGACCTGGCCGATCTGCGCAGGATCGCCGGCCACGGCCTGGACGCGAGCCCGGTCGCGGAAGTACTGCTCGAGGAGTCGATCCTCGGCTGGAAGGAGTTCGAGCTCGAGCTGATGCGCGACCGCAACGACAACGTCGTGGTGGTCTGCTCGATCGAGAACGTCGACCCGATGGGGGTACACACCGGCGACTCGGTGACCGTGGCGCCAGCCATGACCCTGACCGACCGGGAGTACCAGCGGATGCGCGACCTGGCGATCGCCGTCCTGCGCGCGGTCGGTGTCGACACCGGCGGCTGCAACATCCAGTTCGCCATCGAGCCGCGCACCGGCCGGATGGTCGTGATCGAGCTGAATCCCAGGGTGTCCCGGTCCAGCGCGCTGGCGTCGAAGGCGACGGGCTTCCCGATCGCCAAGATCGCGGCACGGCTGGCCATCGGCTACACGCTCGATGAGATCCGCAACGACATCACGGGCCAGACCCCGGCCAGCTTCGAGCCAGCCCTGGATTACGTGGTGGTCAAGGTTCCGCGCTTCGCGTTCGAGAAGTTCCCAGGTGCCGACCCGGTACTGACCACGCACATGAAATCGGTCGGCGAGGCGATGGCGATCGGGCGGTGTTTTGCCGAGGCGCTGCAGAAGGCGCTGCGTTCGCTCGAGCAGCCCGGCGCGCCGCTGAGCTGGCGCGAGCCGCCCGGCGACCGGGACGAGCTCGTGGCCCGCTGCTCCGCGCCGCACGACGGCCGGATCTCCACGCTGCATCAGGCGCTGCGGGCGGGCGCCACGGTGGCTGAGCTCGCCGCGGCCAGCGGCATCGATCCCTGGTTCATAGCCCAGGTCAAGACCATCGAAGATCAGGCGCAACAAATCGTACGGGCCGGCCCGCCCACCCCGGCCAGCCTGTGCGCCGCGAAGTCCGCCGGATTCTCTGACGCCCAGCTCGCCCAGCTGCTGCGAATGTCGGAGCAGCAGGTCAGGACGTTGCGGTGGGACCTGTGCGTCCGGCCGGTCTACCACATGGTGGATACCTGCGCCGCCGAGTTCGCGGCCCGCACGCCGTACCTGTACTCCAGCTACGACGAGCTGTCCGAGGTCCCCGCCTCGACCAGGCCGAAGGTGATCATCCTGGGCAGCGGCCCGAACCGGATCGGGCAGGGCATCGAGTTCGACTATGCCTGCGTGCACGCCTGCTTCGCGGCCGCCACAGCCGGCTACGAGACCGTGATGGTCAACTGCAACCCCGAGACTGTCTCCACCGACTACGACACCTCGGACCGGCTCTACTTCGAGCCGCTGACCCTGGAGGATGTGCTCGAGGTCGTGGCGGCCGAGCAGGCGACCGGCGAGGTGGCCGGCGTTATCGTCTCGCTCGGCGGGCAGACGCCGCTCGGGCTGGCGCAGGCGCTCGCGGCCGAAGGCGTGCCGATTCTCGGCACCTCGCCCAAGGCGATCCACCTGGCTGAGGACCGGGCCGAGTTCAGCGCCGTGCTCGCGGCCGCCAGCCTGCTCGCTCCCAGGCACGGCACCGCGCTCTCCGCGGCCGACGCGGCGGCAATCGCGGCCGAAATCGGCTATCCGGTGCTGGTGCGGCCGTCCTACGTGCTGGGCGGCCGCGGCATGGAGATCGTCTACGACGAGGTGACGCTCGAGGCCTTTGTGCAGCGGGCCACGCTGGCCAGCCCTGAGCATCCGGTGCTGATCGACCGCTTCCTTGACGACGCGATCGAGATCGACGTGGACGCCCTGTTCGACGGGCAGGAACTCTATCTCGGCGGTGTGATGGAGCACATCGAGGAGGCCGGGATCCACTCGGGCGACTCTGCCTGCGCGCTGCCCCCGATCACGCTCGGGAGCGAGTACATCACAGCGGTGCGCGAGTCGACCGAGGCGATCGCGCGGGGCGTCGGCGTGCGGGGCCTGCTGAACGTGCAGTATGCGCTGGCGGCCGGCCTGCTGTACGTGCTCGAGGCGAACCCGCGCGCGTCGCGTACCGTGCCGTTCGTTTCGAAGGCCACCGCTGTCCCGCTGGCGAAGGCAGCGACGAGGATCATGCTGGGCGCGACGATCGCCGACCTGCGCGGCGAGGGCATGCTCGAGTCGTCCGGCGACGGCGGCAACCTCCCGCTCGACGCCCCGATCGCGGTCAAGGAGGCTGTGCTGCCGTTCGGGCGGTTCAGGGATCAGAGCGGGGCCGGTGTCGACACCCTGCTGGGCCCGGAGATGCGCTCGACCGGCGAGGTAATGGGGATCGACGAATTCTTCGGCACCGCGTTCGCCAAGTCGCAGGCCGCCGCCTACGGCCCGCTTCCGGTCAAAGGCCGGGCCTTCGTGTCCGTCGCCAGCAAGGACAAGCGGGCGATGATCTTCCCGGTCAAGCGCCTCGCCGACTTGGGGTTCGAGATCTGGGCCACCAGCGGTACCGCGGAGGTACTGCGGCGCAACGGGGTCCATGCCACGATCGTCCGTAAGCACAGCGACGGCCATGGACCAGGAGGCGAGCCGACGATCGTCGAGCGAATTCTGGCCGGCCAGGTCGATCTCGTGGTCAACACGCCGTTCGGCCGAGCCGGCCAGCCTGGTCCGCGCCGGGACGGTTACGAGATCAGGACCGCCGCCGTACGCCGCGGCCTGCCGTGCGTGACGACGATGGCCGGGCTCGCCGCGGTCGTGCAGGGAATCGAGGCCATCATCAGGAACGAGGTGGGAGTGCGGTCTCTTCAGCAGCACGCCGAGCGGATCAGCCGGGACCGTGCAGGCCGCGTGGGTGAGCGCGGATGACGGCGGGCGAGCCCGAGTCAGAGTCCGGCCCGCTGCAGGTCCGCGGCACGGTGCTGAACGTGCGGAAGGTGGACGCGTACCACGCGATAACGATCGTCGCGCCGGGAATCGCCGCCCGGTTCAAGCCTGGCCAATTCGTGGCGCTCGCCGTCGGCGGCCCCGACACCTCCATGGTGCTCCGCCGCACGTTCTCGATCTACGACGTCAGGCCCGACCACGGCGGGACGGTCGAATTTGTCTTCGCCGCCGGAGGACCTGGTACCCGTTGGCTGGCCGAGCGCCGCGCCAGGGACGTACTCGACCTGACCGGCCCGCTCGGACGGCCGTTCCCGGTTCCCAGAGACCCTGTGAGCTGCCTGCTGGTGGGCGGCGGATACGGCAGCGCGCCGCTGTTCGCGCTTGCTGACCGGCTGCGGGAGCGGCGCTGCTCGGTAGACTTCCTGCTCGGCGCCGCGAGCGGTGACCGCGTTTTCGGAGCGCTGACCGCGCGGCGCACCGGCCGGTCGGCGACGATCACCACCGTCGACGGCTCGCTCGGCGTGCGCGGCATCGTGACCGACATGCTCGGCCAGGTGATCCACGAGGCCCGGACCGACGTGATCTACGCGTGCGGGCCGATGCCGATGCTTCGCCAGGTGACGGCGCTGGCCCGCAGGTATGACATTCCCGTGCAGGTGGCAGTCGAGGAATCGATGGCGTGCGGGGTCGGTGTCTGCATGACCTGCGTGCTGCCTGTGGTCGGATCCGACGGGATTACCAGGATGGTCAGGTCCTGCGTCGATGGGCCGGTCTTCCGCGGCGAGCAGGTGCGCTGGGATGACATCGGCACGATCCCGTTCGATGCATTCGGCGCGCCCGGCTGGGAATCCCGGGCCAGGCGCGGCCCGCGGCAGCCGGCCGGCCACAGCGGTGCTTCCCAGGCCGCTAGCCGGGCGGCCGGCCCGACCGGCCAGCCCGGAGCGGCTCGGCACCCTGGTCCGGTGCGGAGGCCTGGTCATGGCTCCTGACCTGCGGACCAGGCTCGGGAACGTAGAGCTGCCCAACCCGATCCTGACGGCCTCCGGCTGTGCCAGCTCCGGCCGTGAGCTGGCCCAGTTCATCGACGTCTCCAGGATCGGCGCGATCGTCACCAAGTCCGTGATGCTGGCGCCCAGGGCGGGCCGCCCGACGCCGCGGATGGCCGAGACGAGCAGCGGCATGCTCAACTCGATCGGCTTGCAGGGTCCCGGCATCGACGCCTTCTTGCAGCGGGACCTGCCGTGGCTGCTCTCCCGCGGAGCCAGAGCGGTCGTGTCGATCGCGGGCAACACGGTCGAGGAGTACGCCGAGCTCGCCGCGCGATTGTCCGACGCCGCCGGCGTGACCGCGCTTGAGGTCAACATCTCATGCCCGAATGTGGAGCACCGCGGCCAGGTGTTCGCCTGCGACGCGACTGACGCGGGCGCTGTGATCGCCGCGGTCAGGGCGCGGACCCGGTACGACATCCCGGTGTTCGCCAAGCTGTCCCCTGACGTCACCGACATCGTAGCGATCGCCCGCTCGTGCGTGTCCGGCGGAGCCGACGGCCTGTCGATGATCAACACGTTGCTCGGCATGGCGATCGACACGGAGACGATGCGGCCGGTGCTGGCCGGGCTCACGGGCGGCCTGTCCGGCCCGGCGATCAGGCCCGTGGCCGTGCGCTGCATCTGGCAGGTCCGCGAGGCGCTGCCGGACGTGCCGATAATCGGGATGGGCGGTGTGATGACGGGCCGGGACGCCCTCGAACTCATGCTGGCCGGGGCGTCCATGGTCAGCATCGGGACGGCGATTTTCCACGACCCGTCAGCGTGCGCCAGGATCCTGCGGGAGCTCGATGACGAGCTCGCCAGGCGCGGCATCGAGCGGCTCTCAGAGGTGGTTGGCCTGGCCCACGAGATGAAGACCTCAGGACGGGCCAAGGGAAACGTCTCCCGGCCTGCCTGACTTGGACGGAGCCATGAGGATGGAGAGAACATGACAAGCCGCGCCCCGATCGCTGTCGCGCTTGACGCGCCCGATCTGGACACCGCCGCGCATTGGGCTGACCTGGTGACCCCGCACGTCAGCACGCTCAAGGTAGGACTTGAGCTGTACCTGCGGTTCGGGCCTGAGGCGGTCGCGTCGGTGCGCGGGCCCAGGGGCGTCGACGTCTTCCTCGACCTGAAGCTGCATGACATCCCCGCGACCGTTGGCGGCGCCGCGCGCGCGGTCGCGAAAGTCAGGCCGGACCTGCTCACCGTGCACGCGGCGGCCGGCGCCGCCGCCATCGAGGCGGCCGTGCAGGCCCTGCCTGACACCAGGATCCTGGGCGTGACGATCCTGACCTCGCTCAGCAATGGTGATCTCAGCGAGATCGGGATGGCTGGCCCGGTCAGCGACGCCGTGCTCAGGCTCGCTGTGCTGGCCGTCGCGGCCGGAGCGCGCGGCCTGGTCTGCTCGCCCCAGGAGGTCGCGGCCGTGCGGTCAGAGGTCGGCCCAGGCATCACCCTTGTCACTCCCGGCGTGCGCCCGCCCGGCGAGGCGAGCCACGACCAGGCCAGGGTCGCGACGCCGCAGGAGGCCCTGAAATCCGGTGCCGACCTGCTCGTGATCGGGCGGCCGATTACCGGCGCTCCCGACCCAGGCGCTGCCGCGGCCGCGCTGGCAACCGCCCTCCGCCGCCGCCAGCCAGCGGCGGGGTGATCTCGCTGATCGATGCGCCCGAGCCAGCGGCAGCGATGTGGCTAAAAGTCGCATACCGCGCCGCGCCGCCGGCCACACCCAGGACCATTGTTTCCCGGTCAGCGCGACCTCTAACGATTACGCTAAGCACCCGAGCGGACTCACAACGTGATTATGGACGAATTGTGACGCGTTAAACGGGGGTTCGCATTGCTCTATCGGGCTTAACTCGCTAGTTTCCCCTCGCGAACAGAGTTTTTCGATACGAAACCCGAGGTGACCACCAGTGGCTCTTCCTCCACTGACCCCCGACCAGCGGGCCGCCGCTCTTGAGAAGGCTGCTAAGGCTCGCAAAGAGCGCGCAGAGATCAAGAACAGGCTCAAGCACGCCTCGACGACGCTGCCTGAGGTTCTCAAGGACGGCCAGAGCGACGACGTCGTCGGGAAGATGAAAGTCTCGGCGCTGCTTGAGTCCATGCCCGGCGTGGGTAAGGTACGCGCCAAGCAGATCATGGAGCGGCTGGGCATCGCCGAGTCGCGCCGCGTCCGAGGGCTAGGCGCGAACCAGCGGATTGCGCTGGAGCAGGAATTCCGCGACGTCTGAGCACGCCGCCAGGCGGCACACGCGGGGACGGGGGAACAGCGGCATGGTTGATCCGGTCAACTCGACCCGATCGCTTGCCGGAGTCCCTGTCCCCGCGGGCCTACGGTCGTCCATGCGATCAGGCGTAACTGCCCGCAGATCTGGCTGTCTGTCTCGGTGACCACTCGTCGGCCCCGGCCAGGCGAGGTGCACGGCCGAGAGTATTTCTTCGTCGGCGAGCGCGAGTTCGACGAAATGGCTGCCGCGGGTCAGCTACTCGAGTGGGCGAGATTCGCCGGCAACTACTACGGCGGAGGTGATCGAGCAGCGGCTGGAGGCGGCCCGCGCGGAGCTGAGAGCGGAGAGTGAGTTCGATGTCACTCTTGTCAATACGTCCGTGCAGGATGTGTGTACTCAACTGGTAGCCTTGATGACGGCCCAGCCGGCGGATCAGCCGGCCGAGTAGGGGCTACGACCTGGAAGGCAGATGGTGGCAGGGACTCCGGCTCTCGAGGGAATTATCAATCCGCCCATCGACGAACTGCTCGAAGTGGTGGACAGCAAGTACGGTCTGGTGATCATGGCATCGAAGCGTGCCAGGCAGATCAACGCGTACTATGCCCAGCTCGGCGAGGGCCTGCTCGAGTATGTCGGCCCGCTGGTCGAGACCCGGGTGCAGGAGAAGCCGCTGTCGATTGCGCTGCGCGAGATCGCCGAGGGCCTGCTGCGCGCCGAGCCGGCGGATCTCCCGGCCGCCTGACCGCTGACCGGCTGGCGCCGATGCGCATTGTCCTCGGGGTCGGTGCGGGCATCGCTGCGTACAAGGTCTGCGAGCTGCTCAGGCTGCTCACCGAATCCGGGCATTCGGTTCGTGTGGTGCCGACGCCCGATGCCCTGCGGTTCGTCGGGGCCGCTACCTGGAGGGCGCTGTCTGGCCAGCCGGTGAGCACGAGCCAGTGGGACAACATCCACGAGGTGCCGCACGTCACGCTCGGGCAGCAGGCCGACATTGTGCTGGTCGCCCCGGCGACGGCTGACCTGATGGCCCGGGCCGCCGCGGGGCTGGCGCCAGACCTGCTGAGCAACGTGCTGCTGACAGCTCGCTGTCCCGTCGTATACGCCCCAGCCATGCACACCGAGATGTGGCAGCATCCGGCCACCCAGGCCAACGTCGCGACGCTGCGCGGCCGCGGCGCGCTGGTGCTCGAGCCGGCCTCGGGACGGCTCACGGGGACCGACTCAGGCCCTGGCAGGCTGCCGGAGCCTGCCGAGCTCTATCAGGTGGCGTTGCGGGTGCTGGCCAGGGGATCGGCTTGCTTGGTGCCCGATCTGGCTGGCAGGCGTGTCGTGATCTCCGCCGGGGGCACGCGGGAGGAACTCGACCCCGTCCGCTTTATCGGAAACTGGTCATCAGGTCTGCAGGGTTACGCGCTGGCCAGGACTGCCGCCGCGCGAGGGGCTGAGGTCACGCTGCTCGCGGCCAATACCGGGCTGGCCGACCCGGCGGGCGTGCACGTGGTCCGGGTAACGTCAGCCTGCGAGCTGCGGGACGCGGCGGTCCAGGCAGCGGCTGACGCCGATGCCGTGGTCATGGCAGCGGCAGTGGCTGACTTCCGGCCGGTGGCCAGGAGCGAGGTAAAGCTCAAGAAGGCGGGCCGTCCGCCAGCCCCGATCGAGCTGACGGAGAATCCCGACATTCTCCGCGAGCTCTCGACCGTCCGCCGGCGGCCAGGCCAGATCGTCGTCGGCTTCGCGGCCGAAACTGAGAACCCTGTCGGCAACGGGCTCGCGAAGCTCGCGGCCAAGGGCTGCGATCTCATCGTCGTCAACAGGGTCGGCAATGGCCTGGCATTCGGCACCGCCGACAACGAGGCGGAGATCCTGGCCGCTGACGGGGAGCGGATATCGGTCCCCCGCGGACCGAAGGATTCCCTGGCTGACGTCATCTGGGACAGCGTCGTGTCCAGGCTCGCCTGACCCCGGGCACGGCTACACTGCGGCGAGACCGCCGAACGAGAAAAGAGTGCGAAGTGGCTCGTCGCCTGTTCACATCTGAGTCAGTCACTGAGGGTCATCCGGACAAGATGGCTGATCAGATCAGTGACACCATCCTCGACGCCATGCTCAAGGGCGATCCGCACAGCCGCGTAGCGGTCGAGACACTGATCACTACCGGGCAAGTGCACGTCGCCGGTGAGGTGACGACTACGACGTATGTAGATATCCCCGGACTGATCAGGGACAAGATCCTGGAGATCGGTTACGACTCGTCGGCGAAGGGATACGACGGCGCATCCTGCGGCGTGTCGGTGTCCATCGGCTCGCAGTCGCCCGACATAGCTCAGGGCGTCATGCACGCGTTCGAGCACCGGGAAGGTGAAGGCGATGACGAGCTCGACCGTCAGGGCGCCGGCGACCAGGGGCTGATGTTCGGTTACGCCTGCCGCGAAACACCGGAGCTGATGCCGCTGCCGATCATGCTGGCGCACCGGCTGTCCAAGCGCCTGGCTGAGGTGCGGCACAGCGGCGAGATCCCGTACGTCAGGCCGGACGGAAAGACCCAGGTCACCATCGAGTACTCAGGCAACGAGCCGGTGCGGCTCGATACCGTCGTGGTCTCGACTCAGCATGCGCCAGCGATCGACCTGAAGGCCCTGCTCATGCCGGACATCAGGGAACGAGTGGTCGAGCCTGTGCTGGCAGCACTCGAGCTTGACAAGGCGAACTACCGGCTGCTCGTCAATCCGACCGGGCGGTTCGAAATCGGCGGCCCGATGGGCGACGCCGGCCTGACCGGCCGCAAGATCATCATCGACACATACGGCGGCATGGCCCGTCACGGCGGCGGGGCTTTTTCCGGGAAGGATCCGTCAAAGGTCGACAGAAGCGCGGCGTACGCGATGCGCTGGGCGGCCAAGAATGTCGTCGCTGCTGGCCTGGCGGATCGGTGCGAGACGCAGGTTGCCTACGCGATCGGCAAGGCGAAGCCGGTCGGACTGTTCGTCGAGTGTTTCGGCACCGAGCAGGTGCCGCTCGAGCGGATCCAGGATGCGGTCCTCGCGGTCTTCGACCTCCGGCCGGCCGCGATCATCAGGGACCTGGAGCTGCTGCGGCCGATCTACGCTCAGACGGCGAGTTAGCTCAGACGGCGAGTTACGGCCATTTCGGCCGGGAGGAACCCGACTTCGCGTGGGAGCGCACCGACAAGGCTGACGCGCTCCGGGCGGCCGCCGGGCTGTGACCCAGGCCGCGGCGACGGATGCCGCGCCCGGCGCACGGCGGGCAGGCAGGCGCCCGGCCCGGCAACGGCCCAGGCCGGTGGCTGCTGCGGAGCTGCCCGTTGCGCGGATCGCCGTGGACGTGCCGCTGCCGCATCTGGACCGGCTCTTCGACTACCTGGTCCCGCAGCGGTTGTCGGAGTCGGCGGTCAGAGGATCGCGGGTCAGGGTCAGATTCGCAGGCCGGCTGACCGGCGGCTTTATCACTGAGCGAGCGGCCGAGACCGAGCACCACGGGCGGCTGTCGTTTATAGAACGCGTGGTTTCGCCCGAGCCGGCGCTGACTGAGGAGATCGCCGGGCTGGCGCGCGCGGTGGCGGACCGGTATGGCGGGACCCTGGCCGATGTGCTGCGGCTGGCCATACCGCCACGGCACGCGGCCGCGGAGTCGCAACCGCGCGGACCGGCGGCACCGCAGGAGGCCAGGCGGGCCGGGCCGCCCATCGGGGCGCCGCCTGCCGGACAGGCAGGTCCCTGGGACCGCTACCTGGCGGGAACCGCCTTCCTCAGCGCGCTCGCTGACGGCCGCAGCCCCCGCGCCGTGTGGTCGGCGCTGCCCGGCCCGGCGTGGCCCGACGAGATCGCCCGTGCGGTGGCGGCAGCGGCGGCGAGCGGGCGCGGGGCGCTTGTCGTTGTTCCTGACGCCAGGGACCTTGACCTGGTCGATGCCGCCATGACCGCCTTGCCCGGGCCGTCGGCCCACGTCAGCCTGTCCGCACAACTCGGGCCAGCTGAGCGGTACCGCCGCTGGCTCGCTGTGCTGCGCGGTGAGCGCAGGATCGTCACGGGTACGCGCTCGGCGATGTTCGCACCCGTCGCCGACCTCGGCTTGGTCGTCCTCTGGGACGAGGGAAACGACCTGCATGGCGAGCCGCGGGCGCCGTATCCGCACGCCAGGGATGTGCTGC